>Ga0153956_1000297_pt1 | contig 59775 bp, 59 predicted proteins | sample TSFL040MetaG_FD_104704 | JGI IMG/M metagenome (GOLD analysis project Ga0153956, IMG submission 104704) | Attine ant fungus gardens microbial communities from Florida, USA - TSFL040 MetaG | ecosystem: Host-associated > Fungi > Mycelium > Unclassified | place: USA: Florida, Wekiwa Springs...
CCAACCGCACCGCGCTGCGGCGCAGCTCCTCCCGCGCCTGCGACGGCAACGAGCGAGCATCCCTAGACACCCACTCAACCTACCACAACCGTGATCTATTTACCACCTAAGAGTAGTATGCCTGACGAGGGTGGTGGGGGCCCGACGCGCGTGTGTTGGACATGACGTTCACCGCTGCGGTCGCTGGTGAGCGAGCGATCGGCTTCAGCATCTATTACTACGTGATCGACGAAGAGCGCAAGCAGATCGAGCGGGACCTCGGCATGCTCGGCTAGGCGGCTCGCGTTCCGCTCGAGCGAGGAGGCTCAGCCGCCCAGCCGCTCGAGCGCCGCCTCGACGCCGCTGCCCGCGACCGGCACGCCGCCCAGCCGCAACCCCAGCTCGACGCCGCACAGCGTGCCCGCCAGCGTGAGGTCGTTGAGGTCGCCGAGATGGCCGATCCGGAACACGCGGCCGGCGAGCCGTCCCAGCCCCGCGCCGAGCGCGAGGTCGAAGCGCTCGAGCATCAGCCGCCGCAGCGCCGCCTCGTCGTGGCCCACGGGCAGCAGCACCGCGGTCAGCGCGCTGGAGTGCTCGCGCTCGTCCTCGCACACCGTCTCCAGGCCCCAGGCGCGCACGGCGGCGCGTGTCGCCGCGGCGTGGCGGTCGTGGCGGGCGAAGACCTGCTCGAGCCCCTCGCCGTGCAGCCGCGCGAGCGCCTCGCGCAGACCGAGGAGCAGGTTCGTCGCCGGCGTGTACGGGAACCCGCCGCCGTCGCCGGCCGCCAGCAGCGGCCGCCAGTCCCAGTAGGAGCGCGGCAGCCCGGCCGTCTCGCTGGCCGCCAGCGCCTTCTCGCTGACCGCGTTGAACGACAGCCCCGGCGGCAGCATCAGCCCCTTCTGCGAGGCGGCGACGCTGACGTCGACGCGCCACTCGTCGTGGCGGTAGTCGATCGAGCCGAGCGACGAGATCGCGTCGACCAGCAGCAGCGCCGGATGGCCGGCGGCGTCGATCGCCGCGCGGATCTCGGCGATCCGGCTCGTCACGCCCGTCGAGGTCTCGTTGTGCACGGCCAGCACGGCGCGGATCCGCTGGCGCCGGTCAGCCTGCAGCCGCGCCTGCAGCGCCGCCGGGTCGATGCCGCGCCGCCAGGAGCCGGCGACGACGTCGACCTGCAGGCCGAGCCGCCGCGCGAGCTGCTGCCAGAGCGTCGCGAAGTGGCCGTGGTCGAACGCCAGCACGCTGTCGCCGGGGGACAGCGTGTTGACCAGCGCCGCCTCCCACGCGCCGGTGCCCGAGGCCGGGTAGATGGCGACCGGGCCGCTGCTGCGGAAGACGTCGCGCAGGGGCGGCAGCAGGTCGCGGACCAGCTCCGCGAAGGCCGGGCCGCGGTGATCGATCGTCGGCACGGCGGTGGCGGCGAGCACGGCGCCGGGCACGTTCGTCGGCCCGGGGATCTGCAGGAACTGGCGTCCGGCGCGCATCACGCCACCACCGGCTCGAGCGCGTGGGCGACGCCGAGCAGCGCCGCGTCGCCGCCGCGGCGGCCGACCAGCTGCAGCCCGAGCGGCAGCCCGTGCGGCCCGCGCCCGCAGGGCAGGTTGAGCGCCGGCGCGCCGACCAGCGTCCACAGCGTGCAGAAGCGCGGGTCGCCGGTGCCCGCCGCGTCCGGCGCCTCGTCCGGCGCGGACGGGCAGAGGATCGCGTCGGCGCCCTCGATCAGCCGGTCGAACGCGGCGATCAGCCGCTCGCGCGCCGCGAGCGCCGCGCGGTGCTCGGCGGCCGTCAGCCGCTCGCCCTCGGCGAGATAGCGCAGCAGCCAGTCGCTGACCAGCTCGGGCCGCGCCGACGCGTCGGCGCCCAGTTCGCCCCAGGCCTCGAACGCCATGATCGTGCGGTGCACGTCGCGCGCCGTCGCGAACGGCGCGCCGTCGGCCGGCTCGACCCGCGCGCCCGCCGCGCGCAGCGCCGCCAGCGCGCGCTCGAACGCGGCCGCCACGCACGGCGCCGCCTGCGGCCAGCCCGGCCCGAACGCGGCGCGCACGCGCAGCCGCTCGAGCGCGACCGCCGCGGCGGGCTCGACGTCCCCCAGCAGCGGCGCCAGCGCCGCCACGTCGGCGACGCCGGCGCCGAGGCAGCCGAGCTCGTCGAGCGTCGGGCTGAACGCCATCACGCCCGTGCGATCGGTCACGCCCGCCGACGGCTTGAAGCCGACGACGCCGCAGAGCGCCGCCGGCATCACGATCGAGGAGTTCGTCTGCGTGCCGAGCGCGGCCGGCAGCATCCCCGCGGCGACGGCGGCGGCCGAGCCCATCGAGGAGCCGCCCGGCGTGCGCGTGAGGTCCCAGGGGTTGCGCGTCGGCCCGGGGTAGGCGAACGCCAGCTCCGCCGTGACGGTCTTGCCGAACATCACCGCGCCGGCATCCTCGAGCCGCCGCACGACCGCGGCCGAGCGCGCCGGCACGCGGCCGGCGTACAGCGCCGAGCCGCGCTCGGTCGGGATCCCGGCGGTGTCGATGACGTCCTTGACGCCGACCGGCAGCCCGGCGAGCCGCCCACCGCCCGAGCACGCCAACGCGGCCGCCGCCCGCGCGCGCTCGGGGTCCAGCCAGGCGAACGCGCGCACGTCCGGCTCGCGCCGCGCCACGACCTCCAGGCAGCGCTCGACCGCCATCATGCCCGCGCTTGGGCGATCCGCTCGATCGCCGCGTGCTGGTCGTCCATCAGCGCGATCCACTCCGCCCGCAGCGCCGTGCCCTCGGAGATGTCCTGCTCGGTCTCGTGCTCGTGCACGAGCCGCGTGCCGGCGTCGTCCGCCGACACGACGAAGCAGCCGCGGTTGACGCCGTACGGCCCGTCGAGGTGCTCGTAGGAGACCCACTCGTTGGTCGCCCAGCGGAAGCGCGACGTGATCACGACGTCGCGGCCGCCGTAGTGCTCGTGCATCGTCGCGACGTAGCCGTCGTCGGTGCGGTCGCGCACCTCGACGCGCTGGAACGCGGGGATCTCCGCGCCGAGCGCCTCGATGTCGAGGATCGCGTCGAACACCGCCGCGACCGGCGCGGCCAGCACGGTCTCGACCGTCAGCGTGCTCATCGTCCCGCCTCGCGCTCGCGCATCCGCTCCGGCGACGTCAGCGCGACGATCTGCGGGTCGCCGCTCATGAACGGCGCCATCGGGTCGCCGGCCATCGCCCGGTCGAGCCCGTCGGCGCCGTCGACGTCGTAGATCCAGAGGTGGCCGCGCTTGCCCGCGACGTGCGCGTGCAGGACGATCGTCCCGTCCTGCGCCAGCCGCTCGCGGTAGCGGTTGGCCCGCTCCGGCGCGTCGCCGACCGCGTCGAGGTCGAGCGGCTCCTGCGCTCCGGCTATGACCAGAAACTGCATCTCATGCTCCTTCGGCTTCGAGGTGGGCGATCGTGGTGGCCTGCCGCTCGCGCAGCGCGGCGACCGGCTCGGGCACGCGCGTCGACGCGGTGCGCCAGGCGCGCTCCAGCGCCGGACCGGCGCTCAGCTGCCAGAGCCGCCGCAGCGCCGCGACGGGCGTCTCGTGGTCGTCGACGCGCAGGTCGACGTAGGCCGGCTCGAGCGGACCGTGGACGAGCAGCGCGGCCGACTGCTGCCCGCGGCGGTCGCCGCCGGCGGCCTGGCCGGCCTCCAGCGCGCGCAGCAGGCGCTCGGGCAGCGGCGCGCCGCGGCTGGCCTCGAACGCCGCCACGAGCGCGTCGACGACCGCGGCGCCGGTCAGCAGGTTGCCGGCGGCGACGCAGCCCTCGCCGATCCGGTGCCCGCTCCAGGGGTCGGTGCCGGCGCCGGTGTGGGCGAAGGTCGCGCCGGATGACCGGAGCACGATCAGCTGTCGCCACTCGCGCGCCGGGTCGGCGGCGAGCGCCGCGGCGGGCTCGGCGCCGGCGGCGACGTCGACGGCCAGGTAGGGGTTCGTGTAGGCCTGCGAGCAGATCGCGACTCGCCCGGGGACGATCAGCGCGCAGCGGCCACCGACGCCGAGCACGCGCGAGGCGACGGCGACGCCGAGCTGCCCGCCGGGACCCGCGGCGCAGAGCGAGAAGGTCATCGCGCGAGGTACCCGCCGTCGAGCACGAGCGTGCTGCCGGTCGCGAACGAGGCATCCTCCGAGGCCAGGAAGAGCGCGCCGTAGGCGATCTCGCGCGGCCGGCTGAAGCGCCCGAGCGGGATCAGGTCGCGGATCCGCGCCTTCTGCGCCTCGTCGCTGAAGCCGCTCGACATCGGCGTCGTCACGAACGCCGGCACGAGGCAGTTGACGCGGATGCCGTCGGCGGCGAAGTCGAGCGCCATCGAGCGCGTGAGGTTGACGACGCCGCCCTTGGACGCGTCGTAGGCCGCCTGGTCGGTCCAGGCGGTGATCCCCGCCGCCGACGCGACGGTCACCAGCGCGCCGCCGCCGGCCCGGCGCAGCGCCGGGATCGCCGCCTTCGCCGTCAGGTAGGTGCCGGTCAGGTTGACGTCCAGCACCCGCCGCCACTCGTCCGGCTCGACGCTCTCGGCCGTGCCGGCGCCGATCACGCCCGCGCAGGCCACGACCGCGTGCAGGCCGCCGAAGCGGCGCTCGGCCTCGGCGACCGCCGCGCGCAGCGCCTCGAGGTCGGTGACCTCGCCGGCGACGCCGCGCTCGTGCGGCTCGCGGTCGAAGCCGAGCACCTGCGCGCCCTCTTCGGCGAACAGCTCCATCACCGCCGCGCCGATGCCCTTCGCCGCGCCGGTGACGAGCGCCGCGCGGCCCGCGAGCCGCCCGCTCACGCCAACACCAGCGGATGCGCCGGTCGCTGCGCGAGCGCGGACAGCGTGGCCGCGTCGACGTCGCAGAAGCGCGTCAGCAGCTCGATCGCCGCCTCGACGTCGGCGAGGTCGATGACCTCGCTCGGGGAGTGGCTGCAGCGGCGCGGGAGGAACACGCCGCCGGTGGCCACTCCCCGACCCGCGAGGTGGATCTCGCAGGCGTCGGTCCAGGTCGGGTAGCTGTCGACCTGGAAGCGCTCGGCGAGCGACTCCAGCCGCCGCCGGACGGCGACCGAGTAGAACGTGCCCATCGTGCCGCGCGTGTCGTGCGCGCGGATCACCGGCCCGCCGCCGACGACGGCCGTGGCCAGGTGCGCCGGCGTCGTGCGGTCGCCCGCCGGCGTCGTGTCGACGACGATCGCGGCGGTCGCCGGCAGCCACTGGCCGAGCACGCGCGCGCCGCGCGAGCCGACCTCCTCCTGCACCGTCCAGGCGAACACGAGCGCGTAGTCGCGCGCCGCGTCCGCGACCGCCCGCGCGACCTCGATCAGCACGGCGCAGCCGGCGCGGTCGTCGATCGCCTTCGACGTCAGCCGCCGCCCCAGCCGCGTCGGCGGCGAGACCGTCGTGGCGGGCTGGCCGACGCGCACGCCGAGCTCGGCGACCTCGGCCGCCGAGCCGGCGCCGACGTCGATCCAGAGGTCCTGCACCGCGGGCGCGGCCGCCAGGTCGGCGGCGCTGACCATGTGCCGGCTCTTGGAGCCGACGACGCCGAGCACCGGACCATCGTCGGTCCAGATCTCGACGCGCGCGGCGGGCAGCGTGCGCTCGTCGATCATCCCGATCGCCGCGCAGCTGAGCATGCCGTCGTCGGCGACGTACTTGACCAGCAGCCCGACCTCGTCCATGTGCGCGGTGAGCAGCAGCACCGGCGCGTCGTCGGGCGCCGGCAGGCGCAGCACGAGGTTGCCGAGCGCGTCGCTCTCCCAGGTGCCGGCCACGTCGTCGAGCTCCGCGCGGATCGCCAGCGCGACCGCGTCCTCGAAGCCCGACGGACCTGGCAGCCGGGAGAGCCGCGAGATCAGCTCCAGCGTGTCCACTGCATCCTCCTCATTCGTCGTTGTCCCAGGCGACGCGGGCGAACGCGCGCAGCTCGTCGAGCGAGACCGCGCCGCGGATCCCGGAGCTGGTGACGGCGACCGGCAGCGTCGCCTCGACGGCGTCCCAGGCGATCCCCAACCCGCGCAGCGTGCGCGGCAGCCCGGCGCGCTCGAGCAGGTCGTCGAGCGCGGCGACCGGCTCGGCGGCGCCGAGCGCCGCGGCCAGGGCGGCGAGCCGCTCGGGGTCGGGCCGGAACGTCAGCGCCCAGCGGCCGAGGACCGCGTTGATCGTGTCGTGCGTGACGCCCAGGCGGGTGCCGAGCGGCGACGCGAGCGCGTGCGCGATGCCGAGGTTCGTGCCCATGAACGCCTCGACCGCCATGCCGGCGGCGAGCACCAGCTCGACGCGCGCCGCGCGCGCGCCGGCCATCGCCGCGTCCAGCCGTCCGGCGACGATCCGCAGCGCGGTCGCCGCGAGCGCCTGGGCGTAGGGCTGGGCGCGCGCGCTCAGCTGCACCTCGACGGCGTGCACGGCGGTGTCGAGCGCGCTGACCGCGACGGTCCGCGCGTCGAGCGCCGCCAGCAGGTCGGCCACGATCACGACGCGCGCGCGGCCGCCGGTGGCGTCGCCGTGGGTCGGGCGCTCCGGCCCGTGGTCGACGACGGAGAAGGGCGCGAACGCCCGCCACGGCTCGTCGCCGGCGGGGATCAGCACGAGCTCGCCGGCATGCTCGGCGTGCGCCGCGGCGAGCTTGACCGCGTCCAGCACGGCGCCGCTGCCGGCGCCGTAGAGCACGGCCGGCCGGCGCTCGCGCACCAGCGCGGCCAGCTCGTCGACGGTGGCGCGGTCGGGCCGCGCGTCCAGCACGGGCACGCCGCCGTGGTCGAGCGCGGCGGCCGGGCCGGCGCTGACCAGCCCGGCGCGGTCCTCCAGCGTGACCTCGGCGACGCCGTCGGCGAAGGCGATCGTGCCGGCGAAGCGGATCCGATGCTCCCTCATGCCGCGGTCGCCATGTCGGTGGCCGCGACGTCCGGCGCGAAGTGGCAGCGCGCGAGGTGCCCGGGCGCGACCTCGCGCAGCTCCGGCACCTGCGTGCGGCAGACGTCCTGGGCCAGCGGGCAGCGCGGGTGGAAGCGGCAGCCGGCGGGGATCCGCGTGGCCTCGCCGATCTCGCCGCTGAGCACGATCCGCCGCCGGCGCCGCTGGCGCTCGGGGTCCGCGAGCGGCACCGCGGACAGCAGCGCCATCGTGTACGGGTGCAGCGGGCGGGCGAAGAACGAGGCCGCGTCCGACAGCTCGATCAGCTGCCCCAGGTACATCGTCGCGACGCGGTCGCAGAGCTTGCGGACGATGCTCATGTCGTGCGAGATGACGACGTAGGTCAGCCCCTCGGCGCTGCGCAGCCGCTCCAGCAGCTGCAGGATCTGGCCGCGGATCGAGACGTCGAGCGCCGACACCGGCTCGTCGCAGACCACCAGCCGCGGCCGCGCCACGATCGCCCGCGCGATGCCGACGCGCTGGCGCTGGCCGCCGGACAGCTGCGCCGGGCGCGCGGCGGCGTGGCGCTCGGTCAGCCCGACCGCGGTCAGCACCGCGCGCACGCGCTCGGCGACCTCCGCGCGGTCGCGCACGCCGAAGTTGCGCAGCGGCTCGGCGACCAGGTCGGCGATCGTCCAGCGCGGATCGAGCGAGCCCATCGTGTCCTGGAAGATCATCTGGATGTCGCGGCGCATCCGCCGCGCCTCGCGCCGGCGCCAGTCGATCTCGTCGCCGTCGAACACGACGCGCCCGGCGGTCGGCGTCGTCAGGCCGACGGCCAGCCGCGCCAGCGTCGTCTTGCCCGAGCCCGACTCGCCGACGACGGCGACGACCTCGCCGGCGCTGACGCTCAGCGAGACGCCGTCGACGGCGACGACCGGCGGCCCGCCGGAACGGCTGGGGAACTCGCGACGCAGATCCTGCAGCTCGAGCAGCGCGCTCACGACACCGTCTCCTTCCTCTGCAGCCAGGGACGCTCGGCATCGGTCAGCACGCAGGCGCTGCGCGTGCGGCCGAGCGCGCGCATCGGCGGCAGCTCCGCGCGGCAGGCCTCGCGGGCGTGCGGGCAGCGCGCGGCGAAGGCGCAGCCGGCCGGCATCGCGTGCAGGTCGGGCGGCGCGCCGGCGATCCAGTGGTAGCTGCGGTCGGCCGCCAGCGAGGCGCGCGAGGACTCGATCAGCCCGTGCGTGTAGGGATGCCGCGGCTCGGCGAAGACCGCCGCGGTGGCGCCGTCCTCGACGATCCGGCCGCCGTACATGACGAGGATCCGGTCGGCGATCGCGGCGGCGACGCCCATGTCGTGCGTGACCAGCAGGATCGCCAGGCCGCGCTCGTCCTGCAGGCGCTTGAGCAGCTCCAGCACCTGCGCCTGCACCGTGCTGTCGAGCGCCGTCGTCGGCTCGTCGGCGAGCAGCACGCGCGGGCGCGTGACGAGGGCCATCGCGATCAGCGCGCGCTGGTTCATGCCGCCGCTGAGCTGGCCGGGCAGCGAGCGCGCGACGCGCATCGGGTCCGGCATGCCGACGTCGCCGAGCGACGCCAGCATGCGGCCCGCGGCCGCCTCCCAGGCGATGTCCTCGTGCGCGAGCAGCGCCTCGATGATCTGGTCGCCGACGCGGTAGAGCGGGTCGAAGGCGGTCATCGGGTCCTGCGGCACGAAGGCCAGGCGGCCGCCGCGCAGGGCGCGCGCGGCCGGCCCGCGCGCGCCGGTGATCTGCTCGCCCTCGAGGCGGATCGTGCCGGCGACGACGGACGCGCCGTCCGGCAGCACGCCCATCAGCGAGCGGCTGAGCAGGCTCTTGCCCGAGCCCGACTCGCCGACCAGGCAGACGGTCTCCTGCTGACCGAGCGTGAAGGAGACGTCGGCGACGGGGCGGATCGCGCCCCGGGCGGTGACGATCTCGGTGCGCAGGCCGGACACCTCGAGCAGCGGAGCGGCGGTCACTTCGCCAGGACCCCGCCGTCGATCGGGATCAGCGTCCCCGTGATCCACGAGGACTCGTCCGAGGCCAGGAACAGCGCCAGCCGCGCGACGTCGATCGGCTGCCCGATGCGCCGCAGCGGGATGCCCTCCTCGAAGCGCTCGCGCACGCCCTCCTGGGCGAAGAACGGCTCGAGGATCGGCGTCAGGATCGGACCCGGGCACATCGCGTTGCAGCGGATCCCGTGCGGCGCGTAGCTGACGGCGATCTGCTTGGTCAGCGCCATCACGGCGCCCTTGGAGATCGTGTAGGTCGAGGCCGGCACCTTGTCGTTGCCGACCAGGCCGGCGATCGACGCGGTGTTGACGATCGAGGCGCGCGGCGCCTTGGCGGCGAGCAGCGCGCGGATCGCCGCGCGGCAGACGAGGAACATGCCGCGCACGTTCACGGCCATGATCCGGTCGAACACCGCCTCCGGCAGCTCGTGGATCAGCGCGTCGTCCGGCGGCCCGATGCCGGCGTTGTTGTAGACGACGTCGGCGACGCCGGCCGCGGCGATCATGCGGTCCGCGTCCTCGGGACTCGTGACGTCGGCGATCACGGCCTCGGCGTCGAAGCCGGCGCCGACGATCTCGGCGACGACCGCCTCGACGCGCTCGTCGCGATCGGCGGCGATCACGCGCGCGCCCTCGCGGGCGAACAGGTCGGCGGCGACCGCGCCCATGCCCGACGCCGCGCCGGTGATCAGCGCGACGCGACTCTCCAGACGCCCGCTCACACGCCCTCCCGCATCAGCTCGAGGTTGATCCGCTTCAGCCGCTCCAGCTGATCGGCGATCAGCTCCGGCCCGCCGACCGGCCCGTGGCCGGGGACGACCGTCTTCAGCGGCCGGTCGAGGCCCTCCAGCGCGTCGATCCAGGTGACGACGTCGGCGTGGTCGACCGACGGGTCGCGGCCGCTGAAGACGTTGTCCGAGCCCCAGAACAGCTCGTGCTCGCGCACGTAGGCGACGCAGAGGTCGGCGCAGTGGCCGCCCTGGTGCCAGATGTCGACGGTCAGCCCGCCGGTGTCGATCGTCAGCGGTCCCTCGAACGTCAGCTGCGGGATCACCACCTGCGGCTCGCCGACCAGCTCCTCGATCAGCATCCCCTTCGCCAGCCAGGCCGGGACGTGGCGGTCGATCCACTCGGGGTCGTAGCTCTCCAGCGCCGCCCGCGTCAGGCGGTGGGCGAGCATCGGCGCGTCGATGGCGACGGTGCCCGCGAAGTGGTCGTAGTGCCGGTGGGTGAGGTAGAGCAGCCGCCGCGCGGCCGGGCGCTCGGCCTCGACGGCCTCGACGAAGCGCGCCGCGAACGGCGGGTAGGACGTGGCGTCGATGTAGAGCGTCAGGTCCGTGCCGACGACGGCGCCCATCGCGCCCTCACCCGGCGCGGGGACGCCGAGCCAGACCCCTGGCGCGATCTCCTCGATCTCGGTGTGGCTCACAGCTCGATCAGCTCCTTGCGGCTGGATGTCAGGTTCTCGTAGCCCGTCTCGGTGACCACGACCGTGTCCTCGATGCGGACGCCGCCGCGGCCCGGGACGTAGATGCCGGGCTCGACCGTCGTGACCATCCCGGGCTCCAGGACGGTCTCGTTGAACGGGCTCAGCAGCGGCGCCTCGTGGTTGTCGAGGCCGATCGCGTGCCCGAGCGAGTGGCCGAAGCGCTCGCCGTGGCCGGCGTCGGCGATCACGCCGCGCGCGACGGCGTCGACGTCGCAGCCGCGCTTGCCCGGCGCGAGCGCGTCCAGGGCCTGCTGCTGGGCCTCCAGCACGATCGCGTAGAGCTCGCGGAAGTCGTCAGGCGCCGGCCCGAGGTGGACCGTGCGCGTGAGGTCGCCGAGGTAGCCGTCGACGACGGCGCCGAGGTCGGTCATCACCGGCTCGCCGGCGGCCAGCTCGCGCTCGGTCGGCGTGCCGTGCGGCAGCGCGGTGCGCGGACCGGAGGAGACGAGGATGTCCGAGGCCGCCTTCTCGCCGCCGCGGTCGCGCTGGAAGAGCTCGATCTGGCCCGAGCAGTGCAGCTCGGTGACGCCGGGCCGCAGCGCGCCGAGTGCGTCCTCCCAGGCGCCGTCGGTGATCGCCATCGCCTGGCGCAGCGCGGCCAGCTCGGCGGCGTCCTTGCAGGCGCGCAGGCGCTCGACCAGGCCGGCGGCCTGCTGCCAGCGCGGGCCGTCGTGCGCGGCCAGCGCCAGGTAGCGCGTCGCGCTCAGGTGGTCGCCGTCGAAGCCGATCCGCTTGTGCGCGCCGACGAGCAGCGCGCGCTCGAGCTCAGGCCAGAGCTGGAAGACGCTGTCGACGATCCGCAGCGGCAGCCCCTCGACCTGGCGCTGCGCCTGCGAGCGGTAGCGGAAGTCGACGACCAGCGCCGGCTCGGCGCCGAGTACGAGCAGGCCGGTCGAGCCGCTGAAGCCGGTCAGGTAGCGGATGTTCGTCATCCGCGTCACGAGCAGCGCGTCGAGCTCGGCGGCGTCGATCGCCGCGAGCGCGCGGTCGCGGCGGGCGGCGTAGTCCATGGCGAGAGGTCCTTTCATGCGCGAGTCACGCGACGGCTGAGCGCGTCGCCGAAGAGCGAGAAGACGAGGATCGAGAAGGTCAGCGCGAGCCCGGGGAAGAGCGTCAGCCACCAGGCGGTGAGCACGTTCGTGCGCGCCTCGAAGAGGATCGCGCCCCAGTCCGGCGCCGGCGGCCGCACGCCGAGCCCGAGGAAGCCGAGCGCCGAGGCGATCAGGATCACGTTGCCGAGGTCCAGCGTCACGCGGACCAGCAGCTCCGGGTACATCTGCGGCAGCACGTGGCGCAGCGCGGTGCGCGTGCGGCCGTTGCCCGCCATCAGCGAGCCGTCGACGATCGGCGTCGCGCGCAGCGCCAGCGCGTGGCCGCGCACCTGGCGGGCGTAGGACGGCCACCAGATCAGGCACAGCGCGATGATCAGGCTGAGCGCGCCGCGGCCGAGCGAGGCGATCACGGCCATCGCCAGGATCAGGTACGGGAACGCGAAGAACACGTCGCAGAGGCGCATCAGCGTCTCGTCGACGGCGCGCGACCCGAAGCCGGCGATCAGCCCGACGGCGCTGCCGAGCAGGACCGAGAACGTGACGACGATCGCCGCGATCCCCAGCGACGGGCGCGCCCCGGCCAGCACGCGGCTGAAGAGGTCGCGGCCGACCTGGTCGGTGCCGAACGGATGCGCGCCGCTCGGCGGCAGGAACTGCTGGCTGGGCGGGCCGATCTTGATCGGGTCGTCGGGCGCGAGCAGCGGCCCGACGAGCGCGAGCGCGACGACGACGGCGACGCCGGCGAGCAGCAGGCCGAACGCGACGCGCCTCACTCCGCCGCCCCCCAGAGCCGGATCCGCGGGTCGACGACCGGGTACAGTAGGTCGATGACCAGGCTGGCGAGCACGAACAGGATCGTCGAGACGATCACGAAGCCCATCACCGGCTCGTAGTCGAGCGCGACCAGCGAGTCGAACGCGTACTTGCCGACGCCCGGCCAGCCGAAGACCGTCTCCACCAGCACGGTCGCGCTGATCAGGTAGCCGAACTGGATCCCGAGCAGCGGCAGCACCGGGATCAGCGCGTTGCGCAGCACGTGCCGGCGCATCAACCGCCGCTCGCCGACGCCCTTCAGCCGCAGCATCTGCACGTAGTCGCGCGAGCGCTCCTCGAGCATCGTCGCGCGGGTCACGCGCACCGACACCGCGAGCATGCCGAGCACGAGCACGGCGACCGGCAGGATCAGGTGGTAGGCCGCCTGCACGGTCACGCCGGGATGGCCGCTCAGCAGCCCGTCGATCAGGTACGAGCCGGTGATCGTCGGCGGCGGCGTGGTCTGCGCGCCGAGCCGGTCGCCGGCCGGCAGCAGCCCCCACTTGAAGAACAGCAGGTACTGCAGCCAGAGCCCGAGGATGAAGACCGGCACGGCGTTGCCGACGGTGACCGCGCCGCGGATCGTCGCGTCGATCCAGGAGCGCTTCGTCGACGCCGCCCACAGCGCGAGCCCGAAGCCGGCCACCAGGTAGACGGCGAAGCTGACGAAGATCAGCTCCAGCGTGGCCGGCAGGCGGTTCTTGATCTCCGTCCAGACCGGCTGGCCGGTGATGATCGACTCGCCCATGTCGAGCCGGGCGAGCCGGCCCATGTAGTCGAGGTACTGGACCGGGATCGGCTTGTCGAGCCCGAAGCTGTGGCGGATCGCCTCGACCTGCGCCGGCGGCGCCGACGGCCCGGCCGCGAGCCGTGCCGGGTCGGCCGGCACGACGCGCGCGAGCACGAAGGTCAGCAGCGTCACGCAGAGCGTGATCAGCACGGCCACCAGCAGCCGGCGTGCGACGTAGCGTCCCATGGTCCCGTCGCGCCTAGTGGGACGTCCCGCGGAACATCGTCGCGTAGTTCGGCACGTCGAGCAGCTCGGTGAAGTTGCGCGTCACGCCGTCGACGTGCGACGAGACGATCCCCGGCTGGTCGAAGTTCGCCATCGGGATGATCACGGCGTCCTTCTGGATCAGGTCCTGCGCCTTGTGCAGCAGCTCCTGCTGCTGCGCCGGATCCGACGCCGCCTGGCCCGCGTCGAGCGTCGCGTCGAGCGCGGCGTCGTGGGTGAACGTGAGGTTGTAGAAGCCGTCCTTGCCGGTCAGCTTGCGCATCCAGAAGAACGCGTCGTTGGTCTCCGGCGACTCGTAGCCCGGTGAGATGTCGGGCGCCGTGCTCTGCTTCTGCGCCTGCGCGAAGAAGGTCGCGAACGGCAGCACGTCGACCGTCAGCTTCACGCCGACCTGGCGCAGCGCGTCCTGCAGCAGCAGGCCGGCCTGGCGCGTGTCCTCGAGGCCCTGGAAGGCCGCGTAGCGCAGCGTGATCGACTTCTTGCCCGGCCCGTAGCCGGCCTGCGAGAGCAGCTGCTTGGCCTTGGCGAGGTCCTGGTGCAGCGCCGGGAACTGCTTGGCGCCCGGCCAGCTGCTCGGCAGCAGGTTCGTCGGGTCGAGCCCGAAGCCCTGGTAGAAGCCCTTCATGTCCGCGTACGGGAAGGCGGCGATGATCGCCTGGCGGACCCTGATGTCGCTGAGCGGCCCACGGCCGGCGTTGAGAGAGCCGATCAGGCCCATCGTCGGGTACGGCGACGGCTTGACGAGCTTGACGCCGCCGGCCTTGGCGGCCGCGACGATGTCGCGCATCGTCATCCCGGCGCCGTAGTCGAGCCCGCCGCGCTCCAGCTGCTGCGCCTGCGACGAGCTGTCGGGCACGACGCGCACGACGATCTTGTCGTAGGCGCCCTTGGGCAGCGTGCCCCAGTACCTCGGGTTGCGCACGAGCGTGTACGACGTGCCGCGCCGGTAGTCGGTGAACGCGTAGGGACCGGTGCCGTTGGCGTGGTCCTTGAACCAGGCTTCGCTGTCGCCGTGTGCCTTGAGGTCGTCCGCGCTGACGATCGCGATCTTCGGCACGACGCCGAGGAACAGGCCGTAGCGCTTCTTGAGCTTGATGACGAACGTGTATGGCGCCGGCGCCGCGGTCGAGGCGACGTCGGTCAGGTAGATGCCGCCCATGCTCGGCTGCGCCTTGAGGTGCAGCGCGCGCTGGTAGGAGGCCTGCACGTCGCTGGAGTCCATCGGCTTGCCGTCCTGGAAGACGACGCCCTTGCGCAGCGTGAAGGTGTAGGTCAGCCCGTCGGGTGAGACGTCCCAGCTGGTCGCCAGCGCGGGCTGCAGGTCGACGCCGCCGGGCTTGTAGTTGACCAGCGGGTCATAGACGTTCACGCGCACGGCCCGCGCGTAGGTGGGCGAGTTGATCTGCGGGTCCAGCGGGTCCGGCGAGGCGAGCGCGGCCGACGTCAGCGTGCCGCCGCCGGCCGTGCCGGGCTGCGTCGCCGCCGTCTTCTCGTCGCCGCCGGAGCCGCCGCTCGCGAGTACGACGATCACGACGATCGCGACTACGGCCACGGCTCCTGCGACCAGCCAGCCGACCGGCGTCCTGCGTCGGCGGCGGTACTCCTCCGATGACGTGCTCATGCCCCCTCCTCAATGGGGTGACGATGGTGCTCGCGCGGTGCGGGCTCAGCCCTGCTCCTGGGCGGCGCTCTCCTCGGCGTCGCCCAGGCGGTCCTCGGGTGTGAGCCAGTCCCAGGTGCGCTTGAGCAGGTGCGAGACCTGGAACGTCTCGGTGTCCAGCACCCCGTCCATCCCGTGCAGGCGGGCGCGGAAGCGCAGCCAGGCGACGGTCGACGGGAACGACGAGGCCAGCCAGAGGTCGTACGGCCCGGTCGTCAGGGCCGCGTAGCGCACGTCGGGCATCGCCGCGATCGCGTCGCCCACCGCGAGGACGCGGGCGGGGTCGATCTTGACCCCGACCAGCACCTCGACGTTGTCCTCCATCACGCTCGGGTGCACGAGCGCGGCGAAGCGCAGCACGCCGGCGTCCGCCAGCGTGCGCAGCCGCCGCCGCACCGTCGCCTCCGAGCTGCCGATCTCGCGGGCGATCGCCGCGTTGCTGAGCTTCGGCATGTAGCGGCAGGCACGAATGATCTGCCAGTCGGTCTCGTCGAGACCGGCCGCGATCTGTCCGGGATCGTCGTCTCTCGTGGCCATTGACACGTAGTAGACACCAAACGACGAATTCCGTCAAGTTATGACGAGTACTGTCGATATTGGGGCCGAATTTGGGCCGCATGACGCCCTCCAGGCGAGTTGGCCGCGGATCTCGCGGCGTAATCCGTCACTCAGTGACGATGCGACGGCGTGCGCGGGCGCGGCGCCAGCGGCGGGATCAGCTTCCCGGGCGGGCAGCCGCGAACCTCCCGGCAGAGCCGCAGGTCGAGCCGGCGCAGGTCGCGGCGGTCGACCACGTGGCCCGTGCGGTCGTACGCGACCAGCTCGCGCAGGCGGCGGGTGGTGTCGACGAGCAGCCCGAACGCGCCGTCGACGTGGCGGTCGATCGTCGACGGACCGAACGCGTAGCGCAGCTTCACGCGCGTGACGACGTTCGTCGCGAGGCCGAACAGCGGGCGCCGCCAGTGCGCGTCGAGCGGGTGCCCGGGCGCCGCGTCGGCGGGGCCGACGAGCACGGTCGCGCGGTCGCCGAGCCGCTCGCGATAGTCGTCGATCGTGCCCGTCTCGGCGAACGAGCTGCCGAGCGCGATCGTCAGCCGGCCGTCGCGCTCGCGCACCGCGATCATCTTCGCGCCGCCGGCCTCGGCCAGCACCCGGCGCTCGCCGCCCCAGTGCCGCAGCCAGCCGGGGACCTCGTCCGCCGGCGTCAGCGGGCGTCCGGGCGCGGGCGCGTCGTCGCCGCCGACCCACGCCGCGATCGAGTCGTAGACGCTGTCGACGCCGGCGCGGGTCGCCGGGACGGCGGCGGCGCCGCCGACGACGACCAGCGCCAGCAGCACGCCGAGCGCCGCCCGCCGCCGCGGCCGCCGCGGCGGCGGCGCGGCCGCTTCGAGCGCCCGGCGGACCTGCTCGTCGGTCGCCTCCAGATCGCGGCACGGCGCCAGCGCCAGCCGGATCGCGTCATCCCATCGATCGGTCATCGCGTCGCCTCCATTCCCGACGCCAGCGCGCGCAGCTCTGGAACCTCGCGCAGCGCGGCGCGGCCGCGCGAGAGCAGCGCGTTCGCGGTGCCGCGGCGGCAGCCGAGCGCGTCGGCGATCTCGCGGTCCGACAGGTCGTGCACGTAGCGCAGCACCAGCGCGATCGCCTGCCGCGGCGGCAGCGCCGCCAGCGCGTCCGTCAACGCGTGGCGCGAGCTGAGCAGCAGGTCGACGTCGACCACAGCCGCCGCCTCCTCGCCCGCCGCCGCCAGCGCGGCCAGCGCCGAGCCGTCGCGGCGCTGGCGCTCGCGCAGTGCCCGCACGGTGTGGCGGACGGCGATCCGGCGCGCCCAGGCGTCGAACGCCTGCCAGTCGCGCAGCCGGTCGAGCGAGCGCAGGACCTCGACGGCGACGTCCTGCGCGACGTCGGCCGCGTCGTCGCGGTTGCGCAGCAGCGCCGTCGCCACGCGCAGGGCGATCGTGGTCGCACGTCTCGCCGCCTGTTCCCGGTCGTGCATCTGAGAGCTAAGTGGGCCTGATGGCCGCGAATGCTTGCGTGCTGCGCGTGCCGGGCGAGCTGCCGGAGTTCGCACACGAAGGGATCCAATGCGGTTACGGTCGCTGCATGATGAACAGCTTGCATGCGCCAAAGAGGGCGCTGGTCGCGACGATCGCGGCACTGTGCGTCCCGCTGGCCTTCACGGCCACGAGCCAGGCGGCGACGAAGAAGGCGCCGGCGAAGACGAAGCCGGCGGCGACGAAGAAGGCTGTGACGATCACGGCGTGTGTGAAGAAGAAGACCGGCGCCCTGACGATCGTGACCGGCAAGAAGGCCAAGAAGAAGTGCCCGAAGGGCTCGACGAAGCTGACCTGGAACGTCAGCGGCCCGGCCGGCAAGAACGGCGCCAACGGCCTGCCCGGCGCCAGCGGCACGAACGGCATCAACGGCAGCGTCGGCGCGCCTGGCCTGCCCGGCCTGCCCGGAGCGGACGGCGGCTCGCTGAAGCTGCGCGACGCGACCGGCAAGGTGCTCGGCACGAACGCCGGCGTGATCTCGATCGGCCCGGGACTGACGCTCTACCAGGTGATCGGCGATGACGGAGGTCTTTACGATTACCTCGACAACGGCCAGCTCGTCCCGCTGTCGCTGCTGATCGAGACGATCGGCGGCGGCATCCTGTCGCCGACGCTCTACACCAGCCCCTCCTGCACCGGCACGGCCTACGAGGCGATGGCGCAGCCGCTCTGGGCCGGCTGGTACTCGAAGCAGATCGGCAGCCCGGCGCGCTTCGTCGACCGCGCGTTCACGGGCAGCCTGGACTTCACCACCGGCTTCGACCTCTCGTTCGGGCCGGCGCGGGCCTGGAAGCTGACGTCGACCGCGCGGGTCGTGCAGAACGGCGACAGCACCGTGTACTACGGCGTCGACCCGACCACCGGCAGCTGCAGCTCGGTCGGGCCGGTGCCGAGCGGCGGCGGCACGTCGTACGTGCTCGTCACGCTGGCCTCCGTCCCGGCGCCGCCGGACGGCGTCGGCCCGCTGTCACTGAGCTGACAATCGCTGCGGCGAGCCGGCGCGGTCGCCGGCTCGCCGCGCGAGCGCCGGCTCAGCTGATCGCGACCGAGGCGGAGACGTTCGCCGAGATCGCGCTGGCCAGCGTCAGGCCCTCGGCCACGTCGCTGAAGACGACGATCAGGTTCTCGCCCTGCGTCACCGGGATCGCCAGCCCCGACGTCGAGCCGCTGGAGACCATGCCGACGTTGACGACGTTGACCAGCCCGGGGGCGAGCGTGAGCGTCGCGCCGGGGATCGGCGTGTAGACGTTGCCGGGGCCGTTCGAGCCGTAGACCTGCAGCGTCAGCGTGATCCGCGTGCTGAGCAGCGCCACCGCCGCCGTCAGGCTCGCGAAGCCGGACAGGCTCGTGATCGTGCCGTCGCGCGGCATCGGCTGGCCCGTCGTGCCGGCGCCGGTCAGGTCGATCGTGGTGCCGGTCGGCTGGATGCCCGCCGTCGTATGGACGCCGCTGAGCGGCAGCACGGTCACGCTGGTGGTGACCCCGTCGGGGCCTGTCGTCACGACCGCGGGCTCGGCCGAGCTCGACGAGAAGATCGTGCCGCCGCCGGCCGCGCCGGGTGGACCCTGCGGGCCGGTGGCGCCAGTCGCGCCGGTCGCGCCGGTCGGACCGGCGGGACCCTGCGGGCCGGTGGCGCCGGTGGCGCCGGTGGCGCCGGTGGCGCCGATGGCGCCGGTGGCGCCGGTCTCGCCCTTCGGCCCGGCCGGACCCGGCGGGCCGGCGGGACCTTGCGGGCCGGCGGGGCCGGTTGCGCCCGGCGCCCCGTTGGCGCCTGCGGGACCAATCGCGCCGTCGCTGCCGGCGGGCCCGCTCGCGCCGGTGGCGCCCTGCGGGCCGGTGGCGCCCGTGGCGCCGGTGTCGCCCTGCGGGCCGGCGGTGCCGTCGGCGCCGGCGTCGCCCTTCGCGCCGGCGGGGCCGGCCGCGCCGTCGGCGCCGGTGTCGCCCTTCGGGCCGGCCGGCCCGGGCGCGCCGGTGGCGCCGGTCACGCCCTGCAGGCCCTGGGCGCCGGTCGCGCCCTGCGGCCCGGCGGGGCCGGTCGCGCCGCGTACGCCGTGCGCGTCCCAGACGATGCGCCGCTCGCCGCGCTTGCAGCTGTCCGCACGCGGGATGATCCGCAGCATGCGCGTGTTCTTCGGGTAATAGCAGCCGACGTCTGCGTGCGCGGCGGGAACCGCGATCAGCGCGACCGCCACGGCCAGTACGGCCGCGGCCAACCAGGAACCTCGAATGCCCTTCATGCCGTGACCTCGGCTCCCTTGCTCAGTTGCCCGTCCTGTCCGCGTGCAGCCTATATAGGCTGCGGGGCGTGCGGCGCGAGTTCCCGAAGATGAGCGGCGCGTGCGGCCTGGCCGCCGTCCTCGCCTGCGCCGTCGCCGGCTGCGGCGGCGGCTCGTCGTCGCCGAGCGCCGGCGCCAGGGCGACCGCGACGCCGGCGCCGCGGCTGCTCGACACCGCGAAGGTCGCGAGCGCGATCGCGGGCAGCATCCGCAGCTAGCGCCACACGACGGCGACCGTCTCCTGCCCGAAGCCGATCCGGCAGGCCAAGGGCGTCGACTTCGTCTGCCGGGCGAAGTCGAAGTTCGGCGTCACCTCGTTCGCGGTCATCCAGCAGGACGACGCGGGCCACGTCAGCTACGCGGCCGCGAAGACGTCTCGGTAGGCGACGAAGCCGAGCACGCCGTGCTCGTCGACCGCGACGAGGTCGGCGGGATGCGCCCGGCCGGCGTTCGCGGCGACGATCCGCCGCTCGCCGAGGAAGGCGGCCCAGGCCGCCGTGGCGGCGGCGACGAGCGTCGCGCCGATCGCGTCGGCGTCGGCGTCGACCGGCGGGCGGATCGCGAGGCTCACGCCGCCGGCTCAGTCGGCCGACGGGAAGTGCAGCGCGACGCGCTCGGCGGCCGCGCCGGTCGGCTCCGGCCAGCGCTCCGTGACCGCCTTCGCGCGCGTGTAGAAGCGGATGCCCTCCGGCCCGTGCACGTGGTGGTCGCCGAACAGCGACTGCTTGAAGCCGCCGAAGCTGTGGAAGGCCATCGGCACCGGGATCGGCACGTTGACGCCGATCATGCCGACCTCGACGCGGCGCCGGAAGGTGCGCGCGGCGTGGCCGGAGCCGGTGAAGATCGCCGCGCCGTTGGCGTACGCGTTGGCGTTGATCAGCTCGATCGCGGCGTCGAGCGTCGGCACGCGCACGACCGAGAGCACCGGGCCGAAGATCTCCTCGCGGTAGGCGTCCATCGCGGGCGTGACGCGGTCGAGCAGCGTCGGCCCGACCCAGAAGCCGTCGCCGTCGATCGCCAGCCCGCGGCCGTCGACGACGATCTCCGCCGGCGTCGCGTCGAGGCAGCCGACGATGCGGTCGCGCGCGGCGGCGCTGATCACCGGCCCCATCTCCGACGCGGGGTCGAGCCCCGGGCCGACGCGCACGGCGAGCGCCTTCTCGCGCAGCCGCGCGACCAGCGCGTCGGCGACGGCGCCGACCGCGACGACGACCGAGATCGCCATGCAGCGCTGGCCGGCCGAGCCGAAGCCCGCGGCCGTCAGCTGCGTCGCCGCGAAGTCGAGGTCGGCGTCGGGCAGCACGACCGCGTGGTTCTTCGCGCCGCCGAGCGCCTGCACGCGCTTGCCCTGCTCGCTCGCGCGGCCGTGCACGTAGCGCGCGACCGGCGTCGAGCCGACGAAGCTGACCGCGGCGACGTCCGGGTGCTCGAGCAGCGCGTCGACCGCGGCCTTGTCGCCGTGGACGACGTTGAAGACGCCGTCGGGCAGGCCCGCCTCGGCGTACAGCTCGGCGACGCGGTTGCTCGCGCTCGGGTCGCGCTCAGAGGGCTTGAGCACGAACGCGTTGCCGGTCGCGATCGCCAGCGGGTGCATCCACAGCGGCACCATCACCGGGAAGTTGAACGGCGTGATGCCGACGCAGACGCCGAGCGGCTGGCGGAAGCTGAGCAGGTCGACGTCGCTGCTGACCTGGTCGCTCAGCTGGCCCTTGAGCAGCTCGGGGACGCCGCAGGCGTACTCGACGACCTCGATGCCGCGGGCGATCTCGCCCCTGGCGTCGGCGACCGTCTTGCCGTGCTCGGACGCGACCAGCCGCGCGAGCTCGTCGGCGTGGCGCTCGAGCAGGTCGCGCAGGCGGAACATCACGCGCGCGCGGCGGACGACGGAGACGTCCTGCCAGCTCGCGAACGCGCGCGCGGCGGCCTGGACGGCGGCGTCGACGTCGGCGCGCTCGGCGAGCGGCACCCGGCGCAGGACCGTGCCGGTCGCGGGGTCGTGGACCGGCGCCGTGCGCGACGCGGCGCCGGCGGTCGGGAGGCCACCGATCCGGTGGCTGACGGTCTCGAGACTGGTCGTGCTCACGGCGCTCCTCTGACGCAGGCCGGTCCAGCCTATCGCCGCCGCGGGCTCGCCCTCGCGCCGTCTCAGGACGGCGGCGGCGCGAAGATCGCGACGAGGTCGAGCGACTGGTCATCGGCGACGGGGACCGGGATCGTCGGCTGCTGAGCGTATCCCGAGCGCGGGCGCTCGCGAGCGGGTCCGTGGCCGTTCATACGGTGGACACCGCTCGCGGGCCTGTGCAAAGCTGGCCGGTGTGGACGCGCCGAACCGTCCCAAGGTGTCGCTCGCGCCGTTGACGCGCGACCACCACGAGGCGCTGGTGGTCGCCCGCCAGCTGCGGCGCGCGGACGTCGACACGGCGTCGCTGGCACGGGGGAGCTTCCTCGGCTACTGGAGCGCCCGCGGCGAGCGGCACCTGGAGCTCGAGGAGCAGCTGCTGCTGCCCTGCTACGCGGAGCACGGCGGCGCGCGCCATCCGCTCGTCCTGCGGATGCTCGCCGACCACGTCGTGCTCCGCGCGCGCGCCGCCTGGCTCGACGCCGAGCCGCTGTCGCCGCACGAGCAGCTGCACGAGCTCGGGCGCCGGCTCGCGGCGCACGTGCGGATGGAGGAGCGCGAGCTCTTCCCGCTGATCGAGGACGCCGTGCCCGGGAGCGAGCTCGCGGCGATGATCGGCGCCTTCGCGGCCGCCGACGCCTGAGCGGACCGCCGCGAGCGGCCTGCGTCCGCGGGTCCTTCGTTCAAAGGTATGAGCTGCCGGGATTCGCGCCTTGCGGTCGCGCGGGAGCGGCGTAGAGTCGCGGGCTTCCGGCGAACGTGACGATCGCCACGACCACGGACGAGCGAGATGCGCGGAACCCACGAGCTGATCCCGACCGCCGAGCGCCTCAGCGACGACGACGTGCTGACGACCGTCGTCGCGCTCTCGCGCCACTACCACGCACCGAGCACGAGCCTGATCATCCTGCAGCTGGCGCGCAGCGGCGTGTCGCGGCACGGGCTCGACTCGAGCGTCGCGCAGGCGCTGCAGCGGCTGCGCAGCCGCGGGCTCGTCGCCTCGGTCACGCACCGCGGCACGCGCCACTGGACCCCGGTCGCCGACTGACCGGGCCGCGAGCGAGCTAGCGGTAGGCCGGGTCGCCCGCCGCCGGCACGCCCTTGGCGGCGCGCAGCCGCAGATAGAGCACCGACATCACGAGCGCCGCCAGCGGCAGCGTCAGCGCGGTGATCGCCCAGTTCACGACGCCGCGGCCGAAGTCGCCGAGCGGCGCCGCGACGATCGAGCCGACGATGCCGACGCCGACCGCGATCAGCCAGGCGGTCAGGATCGAGCCGAAGACCGGCCAGCCGTAGCCGCGCACGAGCTCGCGGCTGCGGCCGAAGGACTCGAAGACGCCGCGCCGCTCGAGCACGCAGACCGGCACGACGACCGACCAGATCGTCAGCAGGATCAGCCCCGGGACGATGATCAGCACGAGGCCGATCGCGATCCCGATCGCGGCGAGGATCGAGACCGCCAGCAGCGTCCAGAAGACCGGCGTGACGCCGCCGAAGAGCGCGCTGACCTCCTCGTCGCGATAGCCGTCCTCGAGGTCCTTGACGAGGTTGACGACGGCGCCGACGTAGAAGAGGTCGACGATCAGGCTGACGATGCCGGCGAACGGCACGAGCAGCCAGGCCGCGATCAGGTTGACCAGCGACAGCAGCGCGGCGAACAGCAGCAGCGTCGCGAACTGGCTCTTGTAGATCTCCCAGGCGCGGCCGATCACCGAGCCGGGGCTGACGTCGGGCATGGCGCGCAGCCTACTTGCGCCCACCGCCGCGTGCGGCAGGCGGGGCGGGGCGGCGGCGACGCGTCGCCGCCGCCCACCCGATCAGCTCACGGCGTCGTCGTCGACAGCGTGAACGTCAGCGTCTTCGAGTAGCTGCCGCTGCGCAGCTTGTCGGTCGCGCCGAGCGGCTGCTTGAAGCCGATCGCGACCGCCTCGGCGGTCTGCGGGCCGTCGAAGCTCGTCAGCGTCGCCGGCGTGCCGGAGACGGTCGCGTAGGCGCCGCCAGCGGCGTTCGCCTGCAGCGGCTGGGCGAGCGCGTAGCTGCCGTTGACGAGGTGGCCGGGCGCCGCCGTGTCCGGGTCGACGACCGTCAGCGTCGCGTCGCCCGCCGTCGAGCTGACGGTCACCGTCGTGCTCGCCGTGTAGGTCGTCGCCGTGCCGACGATGAACGGGTTGAACGCGGCCGAGCCGCCGAACGTCAGCGACATCTGCGGCGGCACCGGGGCGCTGATCGTCGTCTGCGCGCTCGTCGAGGCGCCGCCGCTGCTCGCGTTCGCGATCGTGCCGGGCGAGCCGATCTCGCCGCCGGCGTCCTTGAAGGCGCCGTTCGTGCCGACCGCGCTGAGCGTCGAGATCGTCGGCAGCGGCAGCGTCGTGCCGCCGATGCCGGCCGCGTTGTCGAAGGTCGCGGTCGCGCTCGCGGAGCCGAAGGCGACGCCCGTGACGCGCGCGCCGGAGCCGTCGAACAGGTTGACGGCGTCGCCGCCGGTGCTGAGGCCGACGCCGGAGCCGGAGTAGTAGCCGACCTGCAGGCCGGCCGGGACGCTGGCGCCGAACCAGGCCGTCTTGAACGCCGCCGCGGTGCTCGCGTCGCCCTCGACGAAGATCACCGACTCGCCAGGCGCGATGCTCGTCACGCCGTTCAGCGCGACGGCGTTGGCGAAGGCGTTCGAGTTGTCGTCCATCTTCCAGCCGCTGACGCTGACCGGCGCGCTGCCGCTGTTGGTGGCCTCGAACCAGTCGGCCTCGTAGGTGCTGTTGCCGCTGCTGGCGGGCGAGACCTCGGAGATGATCACCTTCGGCGCGGCCGGGGCGGCGCCGATCGTGCCGGGCGAGCCGACCTCGCCGGCGGCGTCCTTGAAGGCGCCGTGCGTGCCGATCGCGCTGAGCGTCGAGACGGTCGGCAGCGGCAGCGTCGTGCTGCCGAGGCCGGCGGCGTTGTCGAACGTGTAGCCGGTCGTCGAGGCCGGGACGTTGACGCCGGTGACGCGGTTGCCGACCGAGTCGAAGACGTTGACGGCGTCGCCGTCGGTGCTGAGGCCGACGCCGGAGCCGGAGTAGTAGCCGACCTGCAGGCCGGCCGGGACGCCGGCGCCGAACCAGGCGCTCTTGAAGGCGGCCGCGGTGCTGGCGCCACCCTCGATGAAGATCACCGACTCGCCCGGCGCGACGCTCGTCACGCCGTACAGCGAGACGGCGTTGGCGAAGGCGTTCGAGTCGTCGTCCATCTTGTAGCCGGTGAGGTCGACGGCGCTGGCGCCGGTGTTCGTCAGCTCCCACCAGTCGGCGGCGTAGCTGCTGTTGCCGCTGCTCCAGGGCGAGACCTCGGAGACGATCAGCGACGCCTGGCCGGCGCTGCCGGCGGTCACGTGCAGCGTGTAGGTGGCGCTGGTCGCGTCGGGCGTCGCGCCGACCGTCGGGTCGTCGACGCTGACCGTGACGCTGTAGCTGCTCTTGGTCGCGGCGCTCAGCTGCGTGCCGGCCTTCAGGTAGAGGCCGGTCGAGTCGACCTGGAAGGCCGCGGCGTCCGGGCCGCCGACCGTGAGGTCGTTGGTGCCGAGGCCGTCGTCGGTGATCGCGACGCCGGCGACCTTGACCGGGCCGCTGGTGTTGGTCGTGTCCGGGATCGAGGCGATCGGGTTGGTCAGCGTGACCGCGGTCGGCGCCTGGTTGGCCGCCGTCGAGGGCGCGTAGACCCACAGCTGCGGGTGATCCGCGTCGCCGCCGCCGTCCTCGGCGACGGTGTAGAGCGTGCCGTCGTCGTCCATCGTGATGCCCTCGTGCGTCTGGTCGGGCACCGACAGCGGGTTGCCGGGATCGTCGGGGATCACCAGCGAGCTCTCGACGACGCCGGAGCGGTCGACGTTCTCGATCTTGCCCGACTCCTGGCTGAGGATCAGCAGGTGGCTCGTGTCAGGGCCGGTCAGCGTCGTCAGGTTCGAGAGCGCGTAGACGTCGGAGAAGTCGAGCAGGCCGGCCAGCGCCGGGTCGAACAGGTTCGTCGACTCGTCGGTCGTCGGCGAGCCGTTCGTGGCCGTGCCGGCGCTCCAGTCGACGCCGGTCTGGAAGATGCCCTCCGGCTGCTTCTCCTTGACGACGACGAAGCCGCCCGTCAGCGGGTCGTTCGTGACGCCCTCGAGGCCGATGTTGCCGATCGTCGTGCCGAGCTTGACCGTCTGCGTCTGGGCGCGCGTCAGCGTCGTGTTCGGCGCGTAGCTGAAGCGCACCAGCTGGCGGTCGCGCTCCTCGGTCATGACGAACTGGCCGTTGCCGACGTAGGTCAGGCCCTCGGTGTCGTAGAAGGTCGTGCCCTGCGGGCTGCCGCCCGGCGCCAGCGTCATCGAGTCGATCAGGTGACCGGTCTTGTCGACCTGGACGATCGAGGTGCCGCCGTCGCCGGCGACGAACAGCGTGTCGGTGTCCCAGTCGTAGGTGACGGCCGAGGCCTCCTGCGCGAGCAGGCTGTTCGCCGGCGCGGCCGTGCGGGTCGGCTCCGGCAGGTCGTAGCGCCCGATCCGCTGGTAGCGGGACAGGTCGACGCCCGTCAGCGGCGCCGCCGCGCTCGCCTGCGCCACCGCCGGCCCGGCCAGCGCGCCGACGGCGACGGCCGCGATCGCCACGGCCCGGCCACGGCGCCATCGCGCCGCCCGACTCACTGCTCCGCATCCTGCGTTCATGAAGGCTCCTCTTGGATCGCCGGGAACCACCCCGGCAGTCAGGCGACCCTAAGGCGGGTGCCGACGGGCCTTGTTACGGGGTTGTTCCCGCAGCCTTGCGGCGATGGCGCGCGTGTGAGAGGCGCGGCGCATAGGCTTCGTCGGCATGGACGCGCCGACGACGGGCTCGCGCCGGCGCGACGCGTTGCGCGCGTTCCTGCACGACGAGGCGGTCGGCGGGCTCGCGCTGCTGCTGGCGACCGTCGCGGCGCTGGTCTGGGACAACCTGGCGCCCGGCGGCTACGAGGCGCTCTGGCACACGCGCGCCGACGTCGCCGGCCTGCGGCTGGACCTGCGCCACTGGGTCAACGACGCGCTGATGGCGATCTTCTTCTTCGTCGTCGGGCTGGAGATCAAGCGCGAGCTGGCGGTCGGCGAGCTGCGCGATCGGCGGGCGGCGCTGCTGCCGGTCCTGGCCGCCGCCTGCGGCGTCGCGCTGCCGGCGCTGCTGTTCCTCGCGCTCAACCTCGGCACGCCGTACGCGAAGGGCTGGGCGCTGCCGGCGGCGACCGACATCGCCTTCGCGGTCGGCGTGCTGGCGCTGCTCGGCGCGCGCGTGCCGGCGGGCGCGAAGCTCTTCCTGCTGACGATCGCGATCGTCGACGACGTGCTCGCGATCGCGATCATCGCGCTCGTCTACTCGACGTCGATCGCGCTCGGCTGGCTGCTCGCGGCGCTCGCGCTGCTCGCCGTCGTCGTGCTGCTGCGGCGCGTGGGCGTGCGCTGGATCTGGCCGTACGCGATCGTCGGCGCGGCGGCCTGGGTCGCGCTGCACGAGTCGGGCGTGCACGCGACGCTCGCCGGCGTCGCGCTCGGGCTGCTGACGCCGGCGGGCGAGGTCGGCGGGCGCGCCGTGCTGGTCGAGCTCGAGCGGCGGCTGCATCCGCTCAGCAGCCTCGCGATCGTGCCGCTGTTCGCGCTCGCCAACGCCGGCGTCGTGCTCGGCGGCGCCGTGCTCGGCGACGCGCTGGCCAGCCGGCTCGCCTGGGGCGTCGTCGCCGGGCTGGTCGTCGGCAAGGCGCTGGGGATCGGCGGCGGGACGCTGCTGGCGCTGCGGCTGCGGCTCGGCGTGCTGCCGCGCGGCGTCGAGCGCGCGCACGTCTGGGGCGTGGCGATGCTCGGCGGCATCGGCTTCACGGTCTCGCTGTTCATCGCCCAGCTCGCGTTCGCCGACGAGCGGACCGTCGCGGTCGCGAAGCTCGGCATCCTCGCGGGCTCGCTGATCAGCGCCGCGCTGGGGACGCTGACGCTGCTGCGCTGCAGCCGCCGATCGCGGCGGTGAGCCTCGGGCGGGTGGTGACCGGCGCGGGTGCGGCGCCGGTCACCGCTCGCGGCGCCGGCTACGGCAGCTGCGGCGCCGGATCGTCGTTGCCGTGCGGCTCCGGCGGCAGCGGCCCTTCGCCCTCGAAGTCGACGTCGGCGTCGAGCGGCGAGGTTCCCGGCAGCAGCATCGCCGGGTCGATCGCCGCGTTCTCGCTCTGGCCGGCGCCGAGCCCGTGGCTGTGGGTCCGCGGCAGCGGCGCCGGCTCGATCGCGTCGAGCGCGTCGGCGACGTGGCGGTCGCCGTCGATCACGTTTACCAGGCGGCGCGCGAGGCTCGGCCGCGCGAGCGCCTCGACGATCGTCAGCGCGGCGTCGTCGCGGCGCAGCGTCACCGGCGTGCCGGCCGCGACGGTCGTCGCGATCCGGCCCGTGCCGGGCGCGTCGACGAGCCGGCCGAAGCGCAGGATCGTCCACGGCAGCTCGAGCCGCGCCAGCCGCAGCTCCGCGTGCCGCTTGGCCGCGAGGAACTCGCGCAGCGGCCCCTCGCGGCGCTCCGGCGCGCCGGCGCCGATCGCGCTGCAGAGCAGGAAGCGCTCGAGGTTGAAGCGGTCGGCGGCCTCGGCGAGCTTGGCGGCGCCGCCGGCGTCGATCGCGCCGAGCTCGCCGCGGTGGCGCGCGCCGGCGGCGAAGATCGCGGCGTCGCAGCCGTCCGCCGCCCACTCGACGTCGCCGCGCAGGTCGCCGAGCAGCGGCTGCGCCCCGATCACCGTCAGCGTCGCGGCCTGCTCGGGCGTCCGCACGAGGCCGCGCACCTGGTGCCCGCGGCCGAGCAGCAGTGCGACCAGCAGCCCGCCGAGGCGGCCGTCGGCGCCGGCGACCAGGACGGTCATGCGCTGGCCCATCGGGCCATCTTGTCAGCTGTGCCGAGCCGCGGGCTCAGCTGCGCTCGAGCAGCGCGAACAGCGCGCGGTAGTGGCGGTCGGTCGCCGCCTCGTCGTAGACCGGCGTGTCGGCCATCGTGTAGCCGTGCGCGGCGCCCGCGTAGATCTCGGCGCGGTGCGCGACGCCGGCGTCGGCCAGCGCCCGCTCGACCGTCGCGACCTGCTCGGGCGTCATGCCGCGGTCGTTGTCGGCGACGCCCATGTAGACCTCGGCGGCGATCGCCTCGGCGCTCAGGTGCGGGCTGTCCGGCTCGTCGGTCACCAGGCCGCTGGTGTGGAAGCAGCCGAGCGCGACGACGCGCTCCGGGTAGGCGGCGGCGATCCGCCAGGCGAGCCGCCCGCCCATGCAGTAGCCGGTCAGCGCGCTCGGCCCGCCCGTCAGGCGCTCGAGCTCGCTCAGGTAGCCGTCGCCGTCGCTGACGATGCGATCCGTCGTCAGCTCGCGCACGAGCGGCATCACGCGGCCGATCACGTCGCCGCGCCGCTCCGGATCGCCGATCCCGTCGAGCGGGACGACCGGGGCGCGGCCGGCGCGGTAGAAGACATTCGGCGCCAGCACCGTGTAACCGCGCGCGGCGATCCGGTCGGCCATCGCCTCGATCTGCCCGCGCAGGCCGAAGGCGTCGACCAGCAGCAGCACGCCGGGCCGGCGCACGTCGCCGCGCGGGCGCACCAGGTAGGCGTCGGCGACGCCGTCGCGCGTGCTGATGTCGACCGTCTCGCTGCGCATCGCTTCGCCTCGCTTCTGTGCCCTGGCCGGTGGATTCCGGCCGCTGACCGAGCGCGATGCTACCTGCGGGCTCGGGGCGGCGCCGGCGTGGCGCCGCCCCGTCGGGAGCGCGGCTCAGGCGGCCTGGCCGGCGGACTCCAGCGCGGCCGCGAGCGCCTGCTCGGCCTCGTCGCTGAGCGACGTCTGGACGATCGTGCCCGGGATCTTGATCTCCGGCAGGATCTTGTCGGCGGTGACCTTGCGGATCAGCAGGATCACGGCCGCGCCGCCCTCCGGCAGCTGCTCGCCGAGCTGCTTCATGAAGCTGTCGTCGACGCCGGCGTCGCTGAAGTGGCCGGCGATCGCGCCGCTGGCCGCGCCGATCGCCATGCCGAACAGCGGCGCGAAGAAGATCAGGCCGATCAGGCCGCCCCAGAGCGCGCCGCCGGTCGCGCCGACGGCGGCCAGCGACGGCTGGTGCAGCTTGACCTTGCCGTCGGACTGGCGCTCGACGATGACGCAGTCGTCGAGCGAGATCAGGTGCGCCTTCTGGGCCTGATCGAGGTTGCCGACGACCTGCTGGGCGGTCGCGAGGTCGGGGTAGGCGACGGCGACGAGATCGCTCATGTGGAGTCCTCCGGGATCGGAACGGCGGGCGCACAGCATCGCGCACCGCGGCGCCGCACGCGGGCAGGACGGCGGGTGAGGGATCGCCGGCGACGAGCCCGCGGACGCGCGGCGCGCCATCCTATGGCCGTGATCGCCCGACTCCAGGCGCTGCGCGCGCGCTATCCGCTGTCCCCGGAGCGCTACAGCCAGATCGCGTTCGCGGCCCTGGTGCTGCTGGTCGTGATCGTCCTCACCGGCGCCGCCGTGCGCCTGACCGGCTCCGGCCTCGGCTGCCCGACCTGGCCCAAGTGCACCGACACGTCGGTGCGCCCGACGGCCGACAGCTACGGGATCATCGAGTTCAGCAACCGCGTGCTCACCTCCGTGGTGTCGGCCGCCGCGATCCTTGCCTGGCTGGGCGCGTTCTTCCGCGTGCCGGCGCGCCGCGACCTGATGTGGCTGGCGATCCTGCTGCCGATCGGCGTCGCGGTGCAGGCGGTCGTCGGCGGCGTCTCGGTGCTGGCGGGCCTGGCGCCGGGCTGGGTGATGGCGCACTACACGCTGTCGATGATCATCCTCGTCGCCGCCTTCGCGCTCTGGTGGCGCTCGCGGCCGAACCTCGAGCCGCAGCAGGCCGACCGCGCGACGGTCCTGCTGGTGCGCGCGCTGACGCTGCTGGCGGCGGTCGCGATCGTGCTCGGCACCGCCTCGACGGCGGCCGGGCCGCACGCCGGCGCCTCCGGCACCGGCGAGTTCGTCGGCCGGCTGCACTGGTTCGGCGAGGACACGCTGCGGGTCGTGATCCACGTTCACGGCTACGTCGTGACCGCGCTCGGGCTCGGCACGATCGTCGCCTGGTGGCGCTCGCGCGCGCACGGCACGCGCGAGCTGCAGCTGACGCTGCTCGCCACGCTCGCGCTGCTGGCGCTGCAGGGGATCGTCGGCATCACGCAGTACGAGCTGCAGCTGCCGACGGAGATCGTCTGGGTGCACGTCGCGCTGGCGACGCTGACCTGGGTCGGCTTCGTGCACGCCTGGGCGGCGGCGATGCCCGCCGAGCGCGAGCGGTCCGCCGCCGCCGCGCCGCGTCAGGCGGCGCCGGCCGGGCGCGGCCTGGAGTCGGCCTAGCCGCGGCGCGGTGAGGCCGCGCCCGGCGCCGGGGCGAGGCGCGCGCGACGGCGCGCCGGGGTCAGAGCAGCTCGATCGCGCAGCGCGGGCTGGGTACCCGGGCCAAGCGGCCCGTCGAGGATCGTCTCGCGATCGACGGCGGCACCGACGCGCTGCCGCGTGCGGCGCAGCACGGCGTCGTTCTCGCGCCGCCGCTGGGAGCGCCGCGCGATCTGCTCGAGCTCGCGGCGGGCGACCGAACCACTCGCCGCCCGCGCCCGAATCACCTGATGCCGCGGGCGGCTCGCGGTCGCGAGACCAGCGAGGCGCCCGGACGGCGGTTCGAGAACTTCGACGGTAGGAGTCACGATGAGCATCAAGAGCACGACGGCGAACCGCGCGGCCAGCTTCGCCGCGGTCGCCGGCGTCGCGCTGCTCGTCACGGCATGTGGCGGCGGCGGAAGCGGCAGCAGCAGCGCGAGCTCCGGCAGCAGTGCGAGCCCGTCCGGCGGCGCCTCGTCCACGATCGAGCTCCGCACCGCACACAACGCGGATGGGACGTACCTGACCGACAGCTCCGGCCGCGCGCTGTACCTCTGGGTCGCGGACCACAACGACGCCTCGACCTGCAAGGGCGCCTGCGCGCAGGCCTGGCCGCCGCTGACGACGAAGGGCGCGCCGGCTGCCTCCGGCACCGTCGTCGCGGGCGATCTCGGGACGATCACGCGCTCCGGCGGCGGGACGCAGGTGACCTACAAGGGCCACCCGCTCTACTACTACGCCGGCGACGGCGGCCCGGGCCAGACCGCGGGCCAGGGCAGCGACGGCTTCGGCGCCAAGTGGTGGCTGGTCTCGCCCGCGGGCGCGGCGATCACCGCCGGCGGCTCGGGCGGCAGCGGCTCCGGCTCCTCGAGCGGCGGCTCGGGCTCGTACAGCAGCGGCGGGGGGTACTAGCCGCTCCCGCGGTGGGTGGCCGCCGGGCGGCGGCGCCGGGCGAGGTGGTCGGCCGCCGGCAGGGCGGGTGCGCCTGCGTCCTCGGCGCCGGCCGGTGCGCGGTGCCCGGCGCGGCGGCTGACGGTGCTCGGCGCCGGGCTATGCTCGGCGCCGTGGCGACCTCCGCGCTTCGCTCGCGGACCGTGACGCGCGCGCCGCGCTCGATCGGTGCCGCGGCGTCGGCGACGATCGGGCTGGCGGTGCTGACCGGCCTCGCGGTCGGCCTGCGCGTCGGCCACCTCGGCCATCGCCTGTGGATGGACGAGGGGATCGCCGTCGGGATCGCGGGCCACCCGCTCGCGCGGATCCCGGGGCTGCTGCGGCTCGACGGCTCGCCGCCGCTCTACTACGTCGCGCTGCACGGCTGGATCGCGGCCTTCGGGTCGTCCGACGTCGCCGTCCACGCGCTGTCGCTGCTGCTCGCGGCGCTCTGCGTGCCGGCGGCGTGGTGGTGCGGGACGGCGCTCGGCGGCCGGCGCACGGCGTGGACGCTGGCCGCGCTCGCCGCCTGCTGCCCGTACCTGACCGTGCACGCGACCGAGGCGCGGATGTACCCGCTCGTCGTGCTGCTCGGCCTGCTCTGCGTCGGCTGCTTCGTGCGCGCGTTCGCGTTGGAGCGGCCGCGCCTGCCGCTCTGGTTCGCGCTCAGCCTGACGCTGCTGCTGTACACGCACAACTGGGCGCTGTTCCTCTACGCCGGGCTGCTGGCCGCCGCGCTCGGCGTCGTCGCCGCGACGCCGAGCGGGCGGCGGCCGGCGCTCGCGCGCCGCGTCGCCGTCGGCTTCGGCGTCCCGCTCGCGCTCTACGCGCCGTGGCTGCCGACGCTGCTCTTCCAGGCGCGCCACACCGGCGCGCCGTGGGGCACCGCGCCCGCCGTCGACCAGCTCGTCCGCGCGCCGGCGGCCGTGCTCGGCGGGACCGGGCCGCTGGCGATCTGCGTCGCGGCGATCGTCGCGCCGGCCGCGGCAGCGCTCTGGCGGCGCCGGCCGCGCGGCGCCTCGTCCACCGGCGCGGCGCTCGAGCGGCCGCAGTCGCGCAGTCTGCGGTCGAGTCGCGCAGCGTTCGCGCGGCTGCTGCCGCGCGGCGCGTGGCCGGGCAGCGCCGGCGTGGTGCCCTCGGAGCGTGCGTGGGCGTGCCTGGCCGCCGCCGCGGGCGTCGCGCTCGTCGCGGCGTGGCTGCTGTCGCAGCTGTCGCCCGCCTGGGACGACCGCTACCTCGCCGTGATCGTCGCGCCGCTGCTGGCGCTGACGGCGCTCGGGCTCGCGCGGCTGCGCGTCGTCGGCGCGATCGGGCTTGCGGCGCTGCTCGCGCTCTGGCTGCCGGCGCGGCCGTCGCTCCCGGCGAGCGGCGCGTACGCGTTCGCGCAGGCCGCGGCGCCGCGGCTGCGGCCCGGCGACGTCGTCGTCGTGATGCCGTTCGCGCAGGTGCCGCTGCTCGCGCACTACCTGCCGGGCGGCCTGCGCTACGCGACGCCGCTCGGGGCGGACGACGACCCGCGCGTCGTCGACTGGCGCGACGTCACGCGCCGGCTCGCCGCCAGCTCGCCCGCGCGCGACCTGCGCCCGCTGCTGGCCGCGCTGCCGGCGGGCCGGCGGGTCCTGGTCGTCACGCCGGGCGCCTGGGACGGGCGCAGCCGCCGCTCGACGCTCGGGCGTGCCGAGCGCGGCGCCGTGCGGCGCGCCGAGCACGCGCTCGCGCGCGACGCGACGCTGCGCCCGATCGCCGCGCTCACGCCCGCCGAGCCGCGGCTCCCGCGGACGGCGCAGCTGCGCGGCGTGCTGCTGCGCAAGCGCTGACGCGAACGGCCGCCGCGGCGGGACGTGCGCGCATGGGGTCGCCGCGGCGTGGCGCGACGCAGCGCGGGCGTCGGTGGTCGCGGCGCGGCGCGGCTCGCCGCCCGCGCGCCGAGGCGGCCGCCGGCGCGGCTCGCGATACTCGTCGGCATGACGAGCGCGAGCCGGGACCGCCGCAAGCGCAGCCGCGGCGGCCAGCTGCGCGACGGGATCGGCTTCGGCGTGCTGCTCGGCGGCGGCGGCGGCGCGCTGCTCGGCCACGCGATCGGAGGCGTCGGCGCCGGGCTCGGCGCGCTGGCCGGCGCGCTGCTCTGGGCGGCCGCGCAGGCGCTCGCGGTCGAGCTCCGCCGGCGCGGCCACGGCAACCCGCTCTGGAACCGGATCGGCGGCAGCGTGCTGACGATGACGCTGGTCGGCGCGCTGCTCGGCCTGATCTACGGCCGCGGCGAGCCGCTGCTGACCGGCCTGCTGACCGGCGCCCTGCTCGGCGCGCTCGGGCTGCGGCCGCGCAAGCTCGCGCTCGGGCTCGTCGTCGGCGGCGCGCTCGGCGCGCTCGCGACGCTCCCCGACCCGGCGCCGCTGCCGGTGCTGATTGCCTCCGCCGTCACGCTCGTCTACCGCAGCGCGTCCGCCTGGCTCTACCGCAAGCGGCCGCTGCTGCGCGTGATGGCGGAGGCGGTGCCGGCGGCCGAGCTGCGCTACGTCGTGCCGTTCGAGGCGCGCTCACGCTACGTCGGCGCCGACTACGTCGAGCAGCTCGTGCACCTGCGCGGCGGCCGCTTCCGCCGCAACCCGCCCGACGTCGGCATCCTCGCCTCGCTCGACGGCCTCGCGGGCCCGACCTTCGACCCCGCGCGCGTGCACCCGCTGATCCGCGAGTTCTACAAGCACACGAGCCGCTTCAAGCTCTCGATCGTGCCCGAGTGGCGGCCCTGGATGAAGCCGGCCTACGCGCTCTTCAAGCGCACCGTCGCCGAGCCGCTCGGGCAGGCCGCGATCCCGTCGAACATCGAGCAGGCCCAGCGCGGGATGGTCAGCACGATCGACACGATCGACCTCGACGGCGACGACGAGATCGACGTCCGCGGCTGGATCCGCACCTTCGCCGACTCCGGCGCGCCGATCTACGTCGGCATCTACACGAGCTTCCGCCACGCGGGCCGCGGCTACGTGAGCGTCGGCTTCCCGATCCCGAGCGCGAACTTCACGGCGACGCTGCTGCCGCACGACGCCGGCGAGCACGACCTCGTGCTCAGCTCGCGCAGCCGGCTGCCGTTCCCGGGCCACTACCTGAGCGCGGTCGACGGCGAGCGCGACGCGCTGACCGTGCTCAAGCTGCTCGCCTTCCAGGAGCGGATCCACGTCTACGTCGCCGGCGGCGAGCTGAAGACCGACCACAGCTTCGCGCTCGCCGGCCAGCGCTTCCTGACGCTGCGCTACCAGATCGAGCGCGTCCGCTAGTCGATAGCGCGCAGCACGACGACGCAGTTCTGGCCGCCGAAGCCGAAGGCGTTGACGAGCGCCGTGCGCACGCGCGCCTCGCGCGCGTGCAGCGGCACGTAGTCGAGGTCGCAGTCCGGATCGGGGTGCTCGAGGTTGGTCGTCGGCGGCACGACGCCGTCGCGCATCGCGAGCGCGCCGACGAGCACGCCGAGCGCGCCGGCGGCGCCGATCAGGTGCCCGACCATCGACTTCGGCGAGCTGACCGGGATCGCGTCGATCGCGTCGCCGAACGCCATCCGCAGCGCGCGCGTCTCCATCGCGTCGTTGGCGCGCGTGCCGGTCCCGTGCGCGCAGATGTAGTCGACGTCCGCGGCGCGCGTGCCGGTCCGCTCGAGCGCCAGCCGCAGCGCCGCCGCCGCGTGCGCGCCGGTCGGCTCCGGCGCGCTCATGTGGAACGCGTCGGCGGTCAGCGCGCCGCCGGCGACCTCGGCGTAGGCGCGCGCGCCGCGCGCGCGGGCGTGCGCCGCCGACTCGACGACGAAGACGACGGCGCCTTCGCCGAAGACGAAGCCGCCGCGATCGGCGTCGAACGGCCGGCTCGCGCGCTCGGGCTCGTCGTTGCGCTCGGACAGCGGCCCCATGTTGATCAGGCCGGAGAGCATCGCCGAGCAGATGCCGGCGTCGGCGCCGCCGGCGATCACGACGTCGGCCTCGCCGGCGAGGATCAGCCGGCGCGCGTCCAGCAGCGCCGCGTTGCCGCTCGCGCAGGCCAGCGCGCTGGCCGTCACCGGCCCGTGCGCGTGCAGGTCGATCGCGACCTCGCAGGCGGCCATGTTGAGGATCGTCGTCGGCACGTAGTAGGGGCTGACCGAGCGCGGGCCTTCGGTCACCAGCGCGCTGACGTTCTCCTGCGTCTCCGGCACGCCGGCGACCGCGCAGTTGACGACGACGCCGACGCGCTCGGCGCCGGCCTCGACGTCGACGCCGGCGTCGGCGACCGCCTCGCGCGCGGCCGCGACCGCCAGCTGCGAGAAGCGCGCCGTGCGCCGCGCGCGCTTGGTGCCGAGCGCGGCGACGGGATCGAAGCCGCGCACCTCGCCGGCGATCCGCACGGCCAGCTCGGACGCGTCGAAGCGCTCGATCGTGCGGATGCCGGAGCGGCCGGCGACGAGCCCGTCCCAGCTGGCGGCGGCGTCGAGGCCGAGCGGCGTCAGGGCGCCGATGCCCGTGATGACGGGCTGGCGCTGGTCGTCGGCGGCGCTCACGGGCGCTCGAGCAGGCCGGCCGCGGCGTCGCGCTGCGCCTGCTCGCGGATCTGGTAATGCAGCTTCTTGCCGGTCGCCGTCAGCGGCAGCGCGTCGACGAAGCGGTAGGCGCGCGGCCGCTTGTAGCCGGCGAGCATCGGGTGCCCGGCGCAGTGCGCCTCGCAGTCGGCGGCGCTGAGCGCCGCGTCCGCGCGCACGACATAGGCGACGACCAGCTCGCCCCAGCGCGCGTCGGGCAGGCCGACGACGATCGCGTCGGCGACGCCGGGATGCTCGGCCAGCGCGGCCTCGACCTGCACCGGATGGATGTTCTCGCCGCCGGAGATGATCATGTCGTCCTTGCGGCCGACGATCGTCACGTACTCGCTCGCGTCCCAGGTCGCGAGGTCGCCGATGTAGAGCCAGCCGTCGCGGAAGCGCGCCGCCTGCTCGTCCGGCTGGCCGACGTACGCGTAGCCGGACTTGACCGAGCGCACGATCACCTCGCCGACCTCGCGCCCGTCCTTGGCGGCGAGGTCGTCCGGCGCGGCCTCGCGATCCTCGTAGACGCGCACGACGGCGACGTCGTCGTCGGTGCAGGCGCGGCCCGCCGAGCCGGCGTGCTCGGGCAGGTCGGCGGGGCGCAGGAACGTGTTCCAGAAGGCCTCGGTCGTGCCGTAGCCGTTGAAGATCCGCGGCGTCAGCAGCCGCTGGTAGCGCAGGCAGGCGTCGCGGTCGAGCGGCGCGCCCATCGTCACGATCCCGCGCAGGCTGCCCAGCTCGCGCGGGCGCGCCTCCTGCTCGGCGGCCAGCAGCGCGAGGTTCGTCGGCGCGCCGATCAGGAACGTCAGCTCCTGCTCGGCGACGAGGTCGAGCACGACGGCGGCGTCGAACTGGCGCAGCGGCAGCGCCTCGGCACCGACGTAGAAGACCGGGTTCGGCCCGCCCGAGTAGAGCCCGCCGCGGTGGAACCACGGCGTCATGCTCAGCGTCCGGTCCTCGGGCGCGAGCGGGAAGTGCATGATCACGTCGTGCGCGGAGAGCAGCTCGACGAGGCTGTTCAGCGAGACGCCCTTCGGCAGCCCGGTCGTGCCGGACGTGTAGAGCCGTGTCGTCTCGGCGTAGATCGTCGCGTCCGGCGGCGCCGGCACGTCGCCGTCGCCGAGCAGCTGCTCGAACGGCTGCGCCGCGCCGCCGTCGGCGCCGACGACGGCGACCAGCGGCGGCCGCTCGCCGGCGCGGGCGAGCGCGTCGCCCGCGACCGCCTGCAGCGCCGCGTCGTAGACGAACGCGCGCGGGCGGCTGTCGTCGAGCACGTAGGCCGTCTCGCCGGGGGAGAGGCGGAAGTTGATCGGCGACGCGACCGCGCCGAGCCGCTGCGCCGCCAGCCAGAGCAGCGCGAACTCGGGGCCGTTGAAGAGCTGGAAGACGACGACGTCGCCGGCCGCGACGCCGGCGGCCCGCAGCCCGGCGGCGAGCCGGCCGCTGTCGCGCCAGAGCTCGGCGTAGGTCCAGCGGCGGCCGCTCGCGGGGTCGTGCAGCGCCGGCCGCGCCGCGTAGCGGTGGCTGTTGCGCTCGACGCCGGCGAGGTAGCCGAAGCGCCGCTCGAAGACGTCGCGGAAGGCGCTCGCGTCGTAGCGGTAGCCGCTCACGACACCGCCTCGGCGTCCGCGAGCGACTGCCCGTAGATGCGGTAGCGCTTGACGATGCGGCCGTTCATCGCCTTCAGGCCGCGGTTCATCGCGCGGTTGGTCTCGAGGATCCAGCCGGCCTCGCCCTTCTTCAGGCGCGAGCCCTCGGCGACGTTGAAGTGCTCGACGTAGAGCGCCGCGCCGGCGCCTGTGTGCTGGTACTCGCGCTTGACGCCGAGGAAGCCGACGCGCAGCCGGTCGACGGTCCTGTGGCGGCGCAGGAAGTGCCACCAGCCGAACGGCAGCAGCCGGCCCTTCATCTTCTTCAGCACCTGGTTGACGTCCATCACGGTGATCGCCATGCCGATCGTCTCGCCGTGGCGCTCGGCGACCATGTACCAGCCGGGGCTGTTGACGAGGTACTTGAGCTCGAGCGTGTAGGAGTCCAGGTCGGCCTTGCCGTAGGGGACGAAGCCCCAGTTGCGCGACCAGGCCGAGTTGTAGACGTCGGCGAAGGCGTCCATCTCGCGCCGCATGTGCCTGCGCGACATCGGCCGGATCGTGACCTCGTTGGTCTTCGCGGCACGCTCGGCGAACTCGAACAGCTTCGGATCGAGCTGCGAGCGGTCCTCGACCGAGAGGTCCCAGGACAGCAGGTCCATCTCCTTCGTCAGCCCCGCCTGCTCGCAGAGCCGCTGGTAGTAGGGCGGATGCCAGGGCTGGCGGACCAGCGGCTCGAGCTCGTGGCCCTCGATCAGGACGCCGCTCTCGTCGTTCATCGAGAAGTCCATCGGCCCGATCATGTGGTCGCAGCCGCGCTCGCGCAGCCAGCCGCGGGCGACGTGCAGCAGCGCCGCCAGCACCTCGGCGTCCTCCTCGAATTCGAGGAAGCCGAACATGCCCCAGCGGTTGTCGTGGAACTCGTTGTAGGCCGCGTCGACCTGCGCGCTGATGCGCCCGACGATCCGCTCGCCGCGGCGCGCGAGGAAGTACTGCGCGCGGCCGTGCGTGAAGTAGGCGTTGGCGCGGCGGTTGAGGAAGAGCCAGCGCTCCAGGCGCAGCGGCGGGACCCACGGGGTGCCCGCGTGCAGCCGAAATGGGAGGTCGATGAACCGACGCAGATCGTTCCAGCCGCGCACGGCGCGGACGCTGACCGGCTCGAGATGGGCGCTCACGGCGCCACACGCTAGACGAGACGGGGTAGCGTCACGATCATGGACGCGCTCGGCCCCGTGAAGGCGTTCGACCGGCTCCAGCGGCGGCACACCTCGCTCGCGCTCCCGTACGCCGTGATCAAGAAGTTCGGCGACGACCAGGGCGGCAACCTCTCGGCGGTGATCGCGTACTACGCGTTCTTCTCGCTCTTCCCGCTGCTGATGGTCTTCGTCGCGATCCTCGGCTTCGTGCTCGAGGGCAACCCGACGGTGCAGCAGGACGTGATCGACTCGACGCTGAGCCAGATCCCGCTGGTCGGCGACCAGATCAAGGCCGGCACGCTGACCGGCAGCGGCGTCGCGCTGGCGGTCGGCCTGGTCGGCGCGATCCTCTCCGGGCTCGGCGTGACGCTGGCCGCGCAGGCGGCGTTCAACCGCGTGCACGGCGTGCCGCACCGCGAGCGGCCGAACTTCCTCACCTCGCGGCTGCGCGGGCTGCTGATGCTGCTCGTGCTCGGCCTGCTGCAGATCGTCTCGACCGGCATCTCCGGCCTGGTCAGCGGCGGCGGCGTCAGCGGCGTCGGGCTGGTGCTCGCCGGCGTCGCCGCCTCGCTGGCGGCCAACGTGGTGCTGTTCGGCGCGGCCTTCCGGCTGCTGACCGACCGCAGCGTCAGGACGGCGGAGCTGTGGCCGGGGATCGCCGCCTCGACGCTGCTCTGGACGCTCGTGCAGGCGGTCGGCGGCGCCTACATCGGCCACGTCGTCAAGGGCGCGGGCACGACCTACGGCACCTTCGCGACGGTCATCGGCCTGCTGACCTGGCTGTTCCTCGGCGCGCGGATCGTCGTCTACGCGGCCGAGCTGAACAGCGTGCTCGCGCTCAGGCTCTACCCGCGGGGGATCATGGACCCGCTCGAGCCGGCGGACCGCCGCGCGCTGACGGCGCTCGCGAAGATGGAGGAGCACCGCGACGAGCAGCACATCGTCGTGACCTTCGGCGACGAGGCCAAGGCGCCGCAGGGCGGCGACGGCACGCGCTCGAGCTGAGCGCGGCCGCGCCGACGCGTACCGTAGTCCGCATCGTGTCGCTCAAGCTCTCCGTCCTCGACCTGATCGGCGTCCGCAGCGGCCAGAGCACGTCCGACGCGCTGGCCGCGTCGATCGCGCTGGCACGCCGCGCCGACGCGCTCGGCTACCACCGCTACTGGGTCGCCGAGCACCACAACATGCCGGCCGTCGCGTCGACCAGCCCGCCCGTCGCCGTCGCGCTGCTGGCGGCCAGCACCGAGCGGATCCGCGTCGGCTCCGGCGGCGTGATGCTGCCGAACCACTCGCCGCTCGTCGTCGCCGAGCAGTTCGCGCTGCTGGAGGCCTACGCGCCCGGCCGGATCGACCTCGGGCTCGGCCGCGCGCCAGGCGCCGACCCGGTCGTCAACGCCGTGCTGCACGCAGCGGCCGGCGCCGGCTCGGCCGAGCAGTTCCCGGCCGGCGTGCAGGACATCGCGGCGCTGCTCGGCGCCGACGGCGCGAAGGTCCCGCTGCACGGCGGCAAGGACTACCCGCTGCGCTCGACGCCCGCCGCGACGAGCGCGCCGGAGATCTGGCTGCTCGGCTCCTCGGACTTCACGGCGCAGCTGGCGGCCAGGCTCGGCCTGCCGTACGTCTTCGCCGCGCACTTCTTCGCCGGCCAGGGGACCGAGCGGGCGCTGGAGCTCTACCGCGGCGCCTACCAGCCGTCCGAGCGCCATCCGACGCCGCGCACGCTGATCACCGCCAACGTCGTCGTCGCGCCGCGGCGCGAGGAGGCGCAGGCGCTGGCGCGGCCGCAGCTGCTGCAGATGGCGTTCCTGCGCAGCGGCCGGCCGATGACGCCGCTGCGAACGGTCGAGGAGGCCGCCGCGACCGAGCCGAGCGAGCGCGAGCAGACGCTGATCGAGCAGATGGGCGGCGCCTGGATCGTCGACGAGCCGGAGCCGGCGCGCGAGCGCGTGCGGGAGCTGGCGGCGCGCTTCGGCGCCGACGAGGTGATGGTCGTCCCGGCGGCGTCGGCGCACGCGGACGCGCCGCGCGACCGCTACCCGGCGCGCGAGCGCACGCTGGAGCTGCTCGCGGCCTGATGCCCGCGCCGCTGCCGCCGTTCCCGCGCAGCGGGCGCGTCTACGCCGAGTCGCGGCTCGTCGGGCCGGGCGACACGACGACCGCCGGCCGCGCGCGGCTGGACGCGATCGTCGACCTGCTGCAGGCGGTCGCCTACGCCGACGTCGTCGACGCCGGCCTCGACGGCGCGCTGCTCTGGGTCGTGCGGCGCACGACGCTGCGGATCGAGCGCTTCCCGGCGCTCGGCGAGCGGCTCGAGCTGCGCACCGCCTGCAGCGGCCTCGGCCCGCGCTGGGCGGAGCGGCGCACGCGCCTGCGCGGCGAGCGCGGCGCGCGCGTCGAGGCGGCCGCGCTGTGGGTCGCGATCGACCCGGCGACGCTGCAGCTCGCGCGCGTCGGCGACTTCGCGCGCGTCTACGGCGAGGCGGCCGGCGACCGCCGGATCCGCGCGCGGCTGACGCATCCGGCGCCGCCGGCGGACGCCGTCGCGCGGCCCTGGGCGTGGCGCTGCGCCGACCTCGACGTCGGCGGCCACGTCAACAACGCCGCCTACTGGCAGGCGCTCGAGGAGGAGCTGGCCGAGCTCGACGCGGCCGCCGCGCTCGACGTCGAGATCGAGCACCACTCCGCCGCCGAGCTGGAGCCGACGACGCTGCTCGCGGCCGGCGAGCGCCGCTGGCTCGTCGCCGACGGCGGCGTCCTGCGCGCGTCCTTCCTGCTCGCGCGCTGAGGCTCCTTCGCGAGCCTGGCGCGGCAACCGCCGGGCGCGAAGTTGACGTTGACGTAAGATGTCAGGGAACCTGACGTCAACGTGAAGTGGGATCCGCGCCGCCGACGCGCCGACGCTCCCCCCTGGAGAAGCCATATGACGACAGCCGGAACGGCCGCACCCAGCACCACGTCGCCCGCGGGCGACGGCACGCACGACCGCTACAAGTGGATCGCGCTGTCGAACACGACGATCGGCGTCCTGATGGCGACGGTCAACAGCTCGATCATGCTGATCGCGCTGCCCGACATCTTCCGCGGGATCCACCTCAACCCGCTCACGCCGGGCAACACGAACTACCTGCTGTGGATGATCCTCGGCTTCCTGATCGTCACGGCGGTGCTCGTCGTCAGCCTCGGCCGGCTCGGCGACATGTACGGCCGCGTGAAGATGTACAACCTCGGCTTCCTCGTCTTCACGGCCTTCTCGGTGCTGCTCAGCGTGACCTGGCTGAAGGGCTCCTCGGGCGCGCTCTGGCTGATCCTGATGCGCGTCGGCCAGGGCGTCGGCGGCGCGATGCTGTTCGCCAACTCGAGCGCGATCCTGACCGACGCCTTCCCGAAGGACCAGCGCGGGCTGGCGCTCGGCATCAACGCCGCGGCGGCGATCGCCGGCTCCTTCATCGGGCTGATCCTCGGCGGCATCCTGGCGCCGATCTCCTGGCGCCTGGTCTTCCTCGTCTCGGTGCCGATCGGCCTCTTCGGCACCGGCTGGGCCTACCTGAAGCTGCAGGAGCGCGGCGTCAAGCGGCCGGCGAAGATCGACTGGTGGGGCAACGTCACGTTCGCCGTCGGCCTGATCGCGCTGATGATCGGCATCACCTACGGCATCCAGCCCTACGGCGGCCACACGATGGGCTGGACGAGCCCGAAGGTGCTGGCGGAGATCATCGGCGGCCTCGTCGTGCTCGGCATCTTCTGCGTGATCGAGCTGAATGTCGCGCAGCCGATGTTCCGGCTCGAGCTGTTCCGCATCCGCGCCTTCACCGCCGGCAACCTGGCGAGCCTGCTGTCGGCGATCGGCCGCGGCGGCCTGCAGTTCATCCTGATCATCTGGCTGCAGGGCATCTGGCTGCCGCAGCACGGCTACAGCTTCGCCGACACGCCGCTCTGGGCCGGCATCTACATGTCGCCGCTGATCGTCGGCTTCCTGCTCGCCGGCCCGATCTCCGGCGTGCTGTCGGACCGCTACGGCGCGCGGCCGTTCGCGACCGGCGGCATGCTCGTCGCGGTCGTCAGCTTCATCCTGCTGGAGACGCTGCCCGTCGACTTCGACTACGTCTGGTTCGCGCTGATCCTGTTCCTGAACGGCGTCGGCATGGGCCTCTTCGGCTCGCCGAACCGCGCCGCGATCATGAACAGCCTGCCGCCGCACCAGCGCGGCGCCGGCGCCGGCATGAGCGCGACCTTCCAGAACTCGGCGATGGTGCTCTCGATCGGCATCTTCTTCTCGCTGATGATCGTCGGCCTCTCGTCCGGGCTGCCGGGCGCGCTGCACGACGGCCTCGTCCAGAACGGCGTGCCGGCGGCGCAGGCGACGCAGATCTCGCACCTGCCGCCGGTCTCGAGCCTGTTCGCCGCCTTCCTCGGCTACAACCCGATGGGCACGCTGCTGCCGGCCGACGTGCTCAATCACGTGACGGCCGCGCAGCACGCGACGCTGACCGGCCGCAGCTTCTTCCCGCAGCTGCTGACGCAGCCGTTCTCGAACGCGCTCGACACCGCCTTCACGTTCGCCTGGGTCGCCTGCCTGATCGCGGCCGGCGCGTCCTGGCTGCGCGGCGGCAAGTACCACTACGAGCCGGAGGAGCCGATCGAGCTCGAGGACGCCGCGAGCCCGGTCGGGCTGGAGCCGGTCGCGCCGCACGCGGGCGTGAACGGCGGCGCCCCGGAGCGCGGGTAGCCGTCAGCCGTCGATCGCCGCGCCGGGGGTGCCGCCGCAGTCGCGCTTGGTCGCCGTGTCGCTGGAGCGCGCGCCGCTGACCGGACCGCGGATGCAGCCCTCGGCGTCGCGGCGGCGCGGCAGGATCATCGTGCGCAGCCGCTCGAGGTTCTGCGGCGTCGGCGCGAGCCGCTCGATCTTCGTGACCGTCTCCACGTAGCGCAGCTCGCTGGCGGCCGGGCCGCTGCCGTTCACCCGCATGACGCTCGTGAAGCCGAGCGGCTCGCCGGTCTCGCGGTCGACGTAGAACGCCTGCTCGGGACCGGCCATCGAGGGCGGGGCGTCGACGGTGCGGCCGTCGGAGACGATCTTCGGCGTGTTCTGCTCGGCGGACACGACGTAGCGCTGCGCGGGCCGGCCGGCGAAGCTCGCGTCGCCGCCGGGGTCGAGCTGCCCGCGCTCGTAGAGCCGCCGGAACTGCTCGACGAAGCCCGCCTGCTGCGTGGCGATCGCGTTCGCCGCGTCCTCGTTGTCGCTCGTGCGCACGATCCGGTAGCCGCCGTCCTGGTCGACCTGGCGCATCACGCCGTCGGCGTCGATCACGTGGTCGAGCGCGGTCAGCAGCCGGCCGTCCGCCGCGTAGTAGCGCTCGATCCGCTGCGTCTCGGCGCCGCGGTGCCACTCCTCGATGCTGCCCGTCTCGACCGTGCGGCCCGACCCGGTGCTGCCGACGCGCTCGATCGTCGCCACGGTGTGGACGATCTCGTCCGGCGCCGCCGCGGTCCGCGCGTAGGCCTGCGCCGCCAGCGCGAGCGCGCCGGGGCCGCTCGTCCGCACCGGTCCCGACGGGCTCGTCGCCAGCACGACGGCGACGATCGCCGCCACGAGCGCGAGGGCGAGCGCGGGCCGCAGCAGCGGCCGGCGGCGGGCGCGGCGGGTCGGCGCCGGCGGCCTTGGCCGCGTGAGCAGCCGCGCCAGCAGCTCCTCGCTCGGCGCCGGCCGCAGGTCGCGCGCCGGGTCGGCGGCGGCGAGCCGGCGATCGTGGTCTCGGGTCATGCCTGTCCCTCCAGCATCGTCGTGGTCCGGGTGCACGCCGGGTCCGCCGGCTCGGCGTCGGCCAGCGCGGCGGCCAGCCGCCGCCGGGCGCGTGAGAGGCGCATCGCGAACGCGACGCGCGAGGTGCCGAGCACGCGGGCCGCGTCGCGCTGGCCGAGGCCCTCCCAGGCGACGAGCCGCAGCGCCTCGCGGTCCGGCTCGGGCAGGCCGGCGAGCGCCAGCAGGACGCGCTCGCGCTCGGCGACCACGTCCGCCGGGTCGCGGCCGTGGCCGGCGCTCAGCGCCGCCGCCAGCTGGCGCCGCCGCTCGATCGTGCGGTGCTGCGCGTAGACGAGGTGGCGCGCGACGACGTACAGCCACGGCAGCGGGTCGGCCGGCACGTCGTCCAGCCGCCGCCACGCGATCGCGAACGTCTCCGCGACGACCTCCTCCACCTCGCTCGCGTCGATTCGGCGCCGTGCGAAGCGCACGATCGCCGCGTAGTGGGCTCGGTAGAGCGCTTCGAAGCGCTGGGCGTCGCCCGCCGGCGTAGTCACGTCCTCTCTATGCGGGAAGCAGCCGGAATGTAACGGCGGCACGGCGGGTATGCTCGCGCCCAGTGCCCGAGCCGCAGAGTGTCCTGATGCCGCCGGCCGAGGCGGCGATCTTCCTCGTCCTGACCGTCGACGCCGGCGCCGAGGCCGAGCTGCGCGACGCGCTGGCGGACGTCGGCGCCCTGCGGCGCTCGGTCGGCTTCCGCGTGCCGGAGGCGGCGCTCACCTGCGTCGTCGGGATCGGCGCGAAGCTCTGGCGGCGCACGTTCGGCGCGCCGCAGCCGGCGGGGCTGCACGAGTTCCGCGAGCTGCACGGGCCGCGGCACGTGGCGCCCGCGACGCCCGGCGACCTGCTGCTGCACATCCGCGCGAGCCGGCTCGACCTCTGCTTCGAGCTGGCGCAGCGGCTGACCGAGCGGATGCGCGGCTTCGCGCGGGCGGTCGACGAGGTGCACGGCTTCCGCTCGTTCGACGAGCGCGACGTGCTCGGCTTCGTCGACGGCACCGAGAACCCGGAGGGCGACGGCGCGCGCGCCGCGGCGCTGATCGGCGACGAGGACCCCGCGTTCGCCGGCGGCAGCTACGTGATCGTGCAGAAGTACCTGCACGACCTCGACGGCTGGGACGCGCTCGACACGAGCGAGCAGGAGCGGATCATCGGCCGCACGAAGCTGAGCGACCTCGAGCTCGCCGACGACGTCAAGCCGGCCGACTCGCACGTCGCGCTGAACACGATCGTCGACGGCGACGGCGAGGAGCGCGAGATCGTCCGCTTCAACATGCCGTTCGGCCGCGTCGGCACGCGCGAGTTCGGCACCTACTTCATCGGCTACGCGGCCGATCCCGGCGTCACCGAGCTGATGCTCGAGCACATGTTCCTCGGCGACCCGCCGGGCACGACCGATCGCATCCTCGAGTTCTCGACCGCCGTCACCGGCGCGCTGTTCTTCGTCCCGCCGCTCGCCCTGCTCGACGATCCGCCGCCGCTCGCGGGCGCGCCGGCGGCGGCTGACGAGTCGGCGTCGGCCGGGGCGCCGACGCCGGCGGAGCAGCCGGCGCCGGCCGGAGCGCCGACGGCGGCTGACGAGCCGGCGCCGGCCGCCGCGCCGCCGGGCGACGGGTCGCTCGGCATCGGCGGCATGCGGCGCTAGCGGCCGCTCGCGCGGGCGGCGCCCCAGCCGCCGGCCGCTCGCGCGGGCGGCGCCTAGCCGCGCCCGGCGCGGCGCAGCGACAGCGCGAGGATCGCGACGAGCGCGATCGGCGCGAACCACCAGGCGTTGACGCCGAGCGCCACGAGCAGCGCGGCGCCGCCGAGCGCGACGACGGTGCCGAGCGCGAGCCGCCAGTCGTCGCCGACGACGAAGTCCCAGACGGCCGCGGCCGCGCGCCTCATCGCGCCTCCCGCGCCCCCGCGCGTCATCGCACCGCCGGCGCTGGTGCGCCGCGGCGCAGCGCGCCGATCGCGACGAAGGTCGTGACGAGCACGAAGGCGACGACGCCGAGCAGCGCCGCGTCGCCGCCGGGCCAGTCGACGCCGGCGCCCTCGCTGCCCCAGAAGCAGCCGAACGAGGTCAGCAGCACGCCGACGCCGAGCTTCATCGCGTTCTCGGGCACGCGCGCGAGCGGGGCGCGCAGCGCCAGCGCGGCGGCGACGACGGCGAGCACGGCGGCGCCGGCCGCCAGCGCGGCGAGGCCGACGTGCCCCTGGTTGGCGCCGAACGTCAGCACGATGAAGACGACCTCCAGCCCCTCGAGCAGCACGCCCTTGAAGGCGATCGCGAAGCCGTAGCCGTCGATCGCGCGCGGGTCGACCGCGCCGGCCGCGATCGCCGCCGCGCGCTCGCGCGCGAAGATCGCCTCCTCGTCGTGCAGCGCCTTCAGCCCGCCCGCGCGCAGGATCGCCTTGCGCAGCCACTGCAGGCCGAACGTCAGCAGCAGCGCGCCGACGATCAGCCGCAGCACGGTCAGCGGCAGCGCCGTCAGCGCCGGGCCGAGCGCGGCGACGACGACCGCCAGCGCGGCCAGCGCCGCCAGCGTGCCGGCGCTCGCCGAGCGCCAGCCGCGCGTCAGCCCCATCGCCAGCACGATCGTCACCGCCTCGACGGCCTCGACCGCGCAGGCGGCGAAGACCGCGACGACGAGTCCGGCGTCGGCGCCGCTCATCGCTCCGCTCCGCGCATCCGCACAGCGTCGCACGCGGCGCGTGAACGGCGCCTGATCGACGCGCCCGCGTGCGCCCGTCGCCCGGCCGGCGCAGCGCCGGCCAGCGCTCTCTCCGTCGCCGGGCTGCGCCTGGCCGGGCGTCGCTGCGGCCTGCGCGGTCTCGCCGGCCGGCTCAGCTCGCCGGCGCGGCTGGGCGCAGCCGCGCGGCGGCTGCGGCGAGCTCGCCGATCCGCGCCCAGTCGCGCGCGCGGACCGCGTCGCGCGGCAGCATCCAGGAGCCGCCGACGCAGGCGACGTTCGCGAGCGCCAGGTAGCTCGGCGCGCTGGCGGCGTCGATGCCGCCGGTCGGGCAGAAGCGGACGTCCGGGAACGGGCCGGCGAGCGCCCGCAGCGTCGCGACGCCGCCGACCGCCGCGGCCGGGAAGAGCTTCGCGGCCGTCAGCCCGCGCTCGACCAGCGCCAGCAGCTCGGATGCCGTCGCGGCGCCGGGCAGCAGCGGCGCGCCGGCGAGCCCGTCGAGCAGCGCCGGCGTGCTGCCGGGCGAGACGAGGAAGCGCGCGCCGGCGGCCAGCGCCGCGCGGCCCTGCGCGGCCGTCAGGACGGTGCCGGCGCCGACGACGGCGTCGGGGACCGCCGCCGCGACGCGCTCGATCGCCGCCAGCGCGGCCGGCGTGCGCAGCGTGATCTCGATCGCGCGCAGGCCGGCGCCGGCGAGCGTCCGCGCGAGCGGCACGGCAGCGTCGGCGTCCTCGATCACGACGACCGGGATCACCGGCCCGAGGTCGAGCAGCGCGTCGACCGTCAAGCTGCCGGCGGCCACTCGCGCGTCGCCGGCGCCTGCCGCGGCGCTCGCTCGCGCGCCGACCGTCGTGCCGCCGTCGCTCGCCGCGTCGCCCGTCTCGCGCTGCGCGTCGACCGTCATGCCGGCACCGCCTCGCGCGCCGTCGCCGCGGCGAAGACCGACGCGCCCGCGTCCGGCGGGCCGACCAGCTGGCGGAAGGCGCCGAACAGCTCGCGGCCCGTGCCGAAGACCGCGTCCGGCGGCGCGGCGCTCGCCGCCGGCTCGCGCTCGTCGAGCTCGACGTCGAGCGCGTCGAGCCGGCCGGCGTCGGCGTCGACGCGCACGCGGTCGCCGTCGCGCAGCCGCGCGAGCGGGCCGCCGGCCGCCGCCTCCGGCGTGCAGTGGATCGCCGCCGGCACGCGTCCTGACGCGCCCGACATGCGCCCGTCGGTGACGAGCGCGACCCGGTGGCCGCGGTCGACGAGCACGCCGAGCGCGGGCGTCAGCTTGTGCAGCTCCGGCATCCCGTTCGCGCGCGGGCCTTGGTTGCGGACGACGGCGACGACGTCGCGGTCCAGCTCGCCCGCCTCGAACGCGGCCAGGAACGCCGCCTGGTCCTCGAAGACGCGTGCCGGCGCCTCGACGACGCGCCGCTCGGGCGCGATCGAGGAGGTCTTGATCACGGCGCGGCCGAGCGTGCCGTCGAGCACGCGGATTCCGCCCTCGGCCGCGAACGGCGCGCGCGCGGGGCGCAGCACCGACTCGTCGCCCGACGCCGCGCCGGCGCGGCGCCAGGCGAGCCGGCCGTCGCCGTCCAGCAGCGGCGCGTCGCGGTAGCGCTCGAGCCCGTCGCCGGCGACCGTGCGCACGTCGGCGTGGACGAGCCCGGCGTCGAGCAGCTCGCCGAGCAGGAACTGGACGCCGCCGGCGGCCTGGAAGGCGTTGATGTCGGCGGCGCCGTTCGGGTAGACGCTGGCCAGCTGCGGCACGACCGCCGACAGTTCGGCGAAGTCGTCCCAGGTCAGCGCGATGCCGGCCGCCGCCGCGATCGCCGGCAGGTGCATCGTGTGGTTGGTCGAGCCGCCGGTCGCCAGCAGCGCGACGACGGCGTTGACGATCGCGCGCTCGTCGACCAGCTCGCCGATGCCGGCGTCGAGCCCGACGACGACACGGCCCGCCGCGCGCGTCAGCGCCTCGCGCAGCGGCGTCGCGGGGGCGACGAAGCTCGCCCCGGGCAGCTGCAGGCCCATCGCCTCGACGACCAGCTGGTTCGAGTTCGCCGTCCCGTAGAAGGTGCAGGTGCCGGGCGCGTGGTAGGCGGCCAGCTCGGACTCGAGCAGCTGCTCGCGTCCGACCTCGCCGATCGCGTGCAGCCGCCGCACGCGGCTCTTCTCGCCGTTCGCGATCCCCGAGGGCATCGGCCCGGCCGGCACCAGCACGGTCGGCAGCTGGCCGAACGAGAGCGCGCCGATCAGCAGCCCGGGGACGATCTTGTCGCAGACGCCGAGCAGCAGCGCGCCGTCGAACATGTCGTGCGCGAGCGCGACGGCGGTCGCCATCGCGACGACGTCGCGCGAGAACAGCGACAGCTCCATGCCGGCGCGGCCCTGCGTGATGCCGTCGCACATCGCCGGCACGCCGCCGGCGAACTGCGCGACGCCGCCAGCCTCGCGGACCGCGCGCTTGAGCAGCGCCGGGTAGCGCTCGAGCGGCTGGTGCGCGGAGAGCATGTCGTTGTAGGCCGAGACGAGCGCGACGTTGCGGCGCTCGCCCGCCTTCAGCAGCAGCTTCTCGTCCGCGCCGCAGGCGGCGAGGCCGTGCGCGAGGTTGGCGCAGCCGTGCCCGGCGCGCGCCGGGCGGCCGTCCTGCCTGGCCGCGGCGATCCGCTCGAGGTAGGCCGACCGGGTCGCGGCGCTGCGCGCCTGGATGCGCGCCGTGACGTCGGCGACGACGGGATGCAATGGGGTCACGGGTCTCCGAGGGCTCGTGGCGAGGACGCGTCGCAGGATAGGGGCGCAAGCGCTTGCGTGCAAGCGCTTGCGCCGGCGGCGGCGCGCGCGGCCGAGCGGGACGCGGCGCGGCGTTGCGGGCACCGCCGGGCGGGACGCGGCCCGGCGTTGCGGGCGCCGCCGGGCGGGACGCGGCGCGGCGCGGCGGGCGCCGCCTCCTACGATCGGAGGGACGATGGTCACGATGGCCGATGTGGCGCGCCTGGCCGGCGTCTCCGTGACGACCGTCTCGCACGTCGTCAACGGGACGCGGCCCGCCAGCGCCCGCACGATCGCCGCCGTGCAGGCCGCGATCGAGCGCACCGGCTACAGCCAGAACGTCGTCGCCCGGGCGCTCGCCCGCGCGCGCACGCAGTCGCTCGGGCTCGCGATCAGCGGCCTCTCGAACCCCTACTTCGCGCCGGTGATCGCGGCCGTCGAGGCGGCGGCGACGCGCGCCGGCCACACGCTGCTGCTGGCCGAGACGCACGACGACGCCGAGCAGGAGCTGCGCGTCATCCGCGCGTTGATCGAGCGGCGCGTCGACGGCCTGCTGCTGGCGCCGGCGCCGGGCGCCGCGGAGCGGGCGATCCCGTACCTGGCGGCGCAGGAGGCGCCGGTCGTGCTGCTCGACCGCTTCGTCGACGCCGAGCTCGACCAGGTCGGCAGCGAGAGCGAGGCGCCGACGCGCGCGCTCGTCGAGCACCTGCTCGGCCGCGGCCACACGCGGATCGGCATGGTCGTCGGCATCGCCGGGCTGAGCACGACCGCCGAGCGCGTGCGCGGCTACCGCGCCGCGCTCGCCGCGGCCGGCGTCGAGGCCGACGACGCGCTGATCGCCGACGGCGGCTCGCAGGCCGACCTGGCCGGCGCGGCGACGGCGCGGCTGCTGGACCTGGCGGACCCGCCGACCGCGCTCGTCTCCGGCAACAACCACATGACGATCGGCGTGCTGCGCGCGCTGCAGGCGCGCGGCCTGCGCGTGCCGCGCGACCTCGCGCTCGTCGCCTTCGACGACTTCGACTGGGCCGACCTGTTCGAGCCGCGGCTGACCGTGATCGCGCAGCCGACGGCGCGGATCGGCGAGCGCGCCGTCGAGCTGCTGCTCTCGCGGATCGAGCGGCCCGAGCGCGCGATCCGCCGCGAGCGGCTGCCGACGACGTTCGTGCACCGCGCCAGCTGCGGCTGCGGCTCGCGCGGCTGACGCCGCCATTAGGATCGCGTCGATGTCGCAGTCCGAAGCCGACGCGGGCGACCGGCGGCCGAGCGAGCTCGGCATGGGGAAGCTGATGGACGCCGCCAGGGGCTTCACGAACGTGCGCGAGGCCGGCGTCGACGTGCCGTTCGCGCGCCGCACGGCCGTCAACGTCGACGCGATGCTGGACTGGATCGGCGAGCATCGCGAGACCTGGCTGGCGATCGTCGTGCGCAGCACCGAGCCGACCGACCCGCAGCTGCGGGCGCTGTTCGAGGCGACGGTCGCGCGCAGCATCGAGCGCGCGCTGGCGCTCAATCTCGACGTCGTCGCCGACACGCCGATGACGCGGCTGGCGCTGCGCGGCTTCCACGCCTTCGGCCGCGAGGTCGCGAGCGCCTGGCTGCGCGGCGAGGTCAGCCGCGCGCAGGCGCACGCGCTGCTGGTCAGCACGCTGCGCGACCTGCTGCTGCGGACGCTGCCGGCGCTCGCGGCCGATCCGCCGCGCTGAGCGGCCGCGCGCGAGCGGCGCGGCGCCCGGCCGGCGCGAGCGAGGCTCGCGTGGCGCTGAGCGGCCGCTCAACCGATCAGCTCGTCGAGCGTGCGGCCGCTGAGCGGCGAGCGCGGCTGCTCGGCGACGACGTCCGAGCCGGGCCGCGCCTCGTCGTCGCGCCGCTTGACCAGCAGCCACTGCGGCTTCGCGCCGCCGCGCGTGCGCTGCAGCGCGAAGCCGCCGCGCAGCTTGGCGCCGTGCAGGACGAAGACGGCGTGGCCGCGCTCGAGCGCCTGCGGCCAGGGCACGCGCCCGCCCTGCTCGTAGTCGCCGCGATCCCAGACGATCACGCCGCGGCCGGCGCCCGTCACGCCCTCGAACGCGTTGTGCGCGAGCGCGTGGTCGCCGACCTCGAGCGCCATCCGCTTGACCGCCGGGTCCAGCGACGGGCCCTTCGGCAGCGCCCACGAGCGCATCGCGCCGTCGACCTCCAGGCGCAGGTCGAAGTGGCGCGCCGTCGCGGCGTGCTGCTGGACGACGAAGACGCCGGCGGCGACGCCGCGCACGGCGAACTGCTCGTGCCCCTCGACCTTCACGGGCGTCGCCGCGACCGCGTCCACGACGGCCGCGGGCGGGCCCTCGCGCAGCGCGGCCAGCAGCGCGTCGACGGCGCCGGGCGCGCCCTCGGCGTGCACGCGCACGCCGCCGTCGTCCTCGTTGCGCACCCAGCCGAGCAGCGCCAGCTCGTGTGCGCGCCGCCGCGTCCAGTCGCGGAAGCCGACGCCCTGCACGCGGCCGTCCACGCGCACCCGCACCGCCGTCCGCCCGCCGCCTGCCGCCATCGCCAGAGCCTGACAGGCCGCGGTGCTCAGAGCCTGGTCGCGCCGAGCGGCTGCTCGATCCGCCGCTCGCCGCCGGTCGGCTGCGGGTTGCGGCTGAGCGAGGCGACGATGCCGACCAGGCAGACGCCGGCGAGCACGAGCAGCGCGAGCCGGTAGCTGGAGGTGAAGTCGCCGAGCGCGTGGCGCGAGAGCCGCGAAAGCGTGCCGGCGTAGGCGGCGCGCTTGTCGGCGGCCGACAGGCTCGTCGTGACGATCGCCAGCGAGAGCGCGGTGCTGACGACGTAGCCGGCGTTCTGCGTCGTCTGGCGCACGCCGTTGGCGATCCCGCGCCGGCCGGCGGCGACCGAGACCATGATCGCGCTGGTGTTCGGCGTCATGAAGGTGCCGCTGCCGACGCCGATCGCCAGCAGGCAGGCGCCGAGCCCGACCTCGCCGACGTCCGGCGCGATCAGCGCGCAGAGGCCGAGCAGCCCGGCCGCGGTGATCGCCATGCCGGCCGAGGACAGCAGCCGCGCGCCGTAGCGCTGCGCGAGCCGGCCGACGAGCGGCGACGCAGCCGCCATCCCGATCGCGACCCACATCACGTGGACGCCGGCCTGGAACGGCCCCATCCCGCGCGCCGCCTGCAGGTAGAGCGAGACGAGCAGCACGACCGCGAAGCGCGCCAGCGCCATCAGGAACAGCGACAGGTAGGCCAGCGAGCGCTCGCGGTCGGCGAACAGCCGCAGGTCGAGCAGCGGGTGGCGGCGGCGCGACTCGACGAGCAGGAAGGCCGGCGTCGCCAGCGCGAAGAGCAGCGCGCCGACGAGCACCGGCGTGCTCGTCCAGCCGATCGCGCCGCCCTCCGAGAGCGCCGCGACGAGGCCGCCGAGCGCCAGCGTCGAGAGCAGCGCGCCGAGGTAGTCGAACGGCTCGCGCGCGCCGGGCGGCGCGCCCGGCCGCAGGCTCAGGCGCGCCCAGACGAGGCCGGCGACGCCGATCGGGACGTTGAAGAGGAAGACGGCGCGCCAGCCGAGCCCGGTCACCAGCGCGCCGCCGATCACCGGCCCGAGCACCTGCGCGAGCGCGGCGATCGAGACGTTGATGCCGAGCGCCGTCGAGAGCTTGCCGACCGGGAAGGCGTCGGTGATCAGCGCCGTGACGTTGCACAGCAGCGCCGCCGCGCCGACCGCCTGCACGACGCGGAAGCCGATCAGCCAGCCGATCGTCGGCGCGAAGCCGCAGAGCAGGCTGCCGCCGGTCAGCGTGGCGAGTCCGATCAGGTACAGGCGGCGGCGCCCGACCATGTCGGCGACGCGGCCGAAGACGAAGATCAGCGCCGTGTTGACGAGCATGTAGGCGAGCAGCGTCCACGAGGCGCCGCTCGCCGAGGCGTCGAAGTGGCGGCTGACGACCGGCAGCGCGACGTCCATCGTCGACGTGTTGACGCCGGACAGCACGGCGCCGACGGCGGAGACCGTCAGCACGCGCCGGGCGTAGGCGAGCTCGGAGCGCTCGCGCTGGGTCGACGTCACGCGTGCGGTCGCTGTCGGCCCATGCGTTCGATGCTAGGACGCGGGCCGCAGCCGCGCCGCCGCGCGCGCCGGAGCGCCTGAGCGAGGCGTGAGCGCGCGGCTCCAATACGCTGGCCCGATGCTTTCCGACGTTGAGCTGGCGGCCGCGGCCGCCGAGCAGGCCGGCGCGCTGCTGCTCGCGCTGCGCTCCGGCGACGAGGCGCGGGGGCGCGAGCTCGGCCGGCTCGGCGACGCGCGCGCGAACGCGCTGATCCTCGAGCGGCTGCGCGCGCAGCGGCCCGGCGACGCGATCCTCTCGGAGGAGTCGGCCGACGACCCCGCGCGGCTGGCGGCCGAGCGCGTCTGGATCGTCGACCCGCTCGACGGCACGCGCGAGTACGGCATCCCCGGCCGCGACGACTGGGCCGTGCACGTCGCGCTCTGGCAGCGCGGCGCCGGCATCGCCGCCGCGGCGGTCGCGCTGCCGGCGCTCGGCCGCGTCCACACGAGCGCGGGCGCGGCGCCGCCGGCGCCGCGCGCCGCCGGCGCACCGCTGACGCTGCTGGCGAGCGACAGCCGGCCGCCGGCCTGGCTCGGCGACGTCGCCGCCGCGCTCGGCGCGCGCACGGCGCCGATGGGCTCCGCCGGCGCGAAGGCGATGGCCGTCGTGCGCGGCGAGGCCGACGGCTACCTTCATGACGGCGGCCAGTGGGAGTGGGACTCGGCCGCGCCGGTCGGCGTCGCGCTCGCGCACGGGCTGCACGCCTCGCGGATCGACGGGTCGCCGCTGGTCTACAACAGCGAGCGTCCCTACCTTCCGGACCTGGTCGTCTGCCGCGCCGATCGCGCCGATGCGATCCTCGCGGCGATCGCCGCCCACGCCACCCAGCCAACGAACTGAGCGACATTGCGTCAGCAGATCCGACACCGCCGAACGGCGCGCCGATGACGGGCGCGAGCGCCGAGGCGATCGCCGCGCCGTCGCGCACGCGGCTGACGCACCTGCAGCGCCTGGAGGCCGAGAGCATCCAGATCATGCGCGAGGTCGTCGCCGTCGCCGAGAACCCGGTGATGCTCTACTCGATCGGCAAGGACAGCTCGGTGCTGCTGCACCTGGCGATGAAGGCGTTCCACCCGGCGCCGCCGCCGTTCCCGCTGCTGCACGTCGACACGACCTGGAAGTTCCGCGACATGTACGCGTTCCGCGACCGGATCATCGCCGAGCTGGGCGTCGACCTGCGCGTCTACGTGAACGAGGAGGGCGTGCGCGCCGGCGTGAACCCGTTCACGCACGGGTCCGAGGTCCACACCGACGTGATGAAGACGCAGGCGCTCAAGCAGGCGCTCGACCTGCACGAGTTCGACGCCGCGATCGGCGGCGCCCGCCGCGACGAGGAGCGCTCGCGCGCGAAGGAGCGCGTCTTCTCGTTCCGCACGGCCAAGCACGCGTGGGACCCGAAGCGCCAGCGGCCGGAGCTCTGGCGGCTCTACAACGCGCGCCGGCGCAAGGGCGAGTCGATGCGCGTCTTCCCGCTCTCGAACTGGACCGAGCTCGACGTCTGGCACTACATCTACCTCGAGCGGATCGCGGTCGTGCCGCTGTACTTCGCGGCCGAGCGGCCGGTCGTCGAGCGCGACGGCACGCTGATCATGGTCGACGACGAGCGCATGCCGCTGGCCGACGGCGAGACGCCGCAGCGGCGCACCGTCCGCTTCCGCACGCTCGGCTGCTACCCGCTGACCGGCGCGATCGAGAGCGAGGCCGCGACGCTGCCGGCGATCATCGCCGAGATGCTGGCGACGACCAGCTCCGAGCGCCAGGGCCGGATGATCGACCGCGACCAGTCGGCCTCGATGGAGAAGAAGAAGCGCGAGGGGTACTTCTAGATGACGAGCGCGATGGATTCCGCGGAGGTCGTCGAGTACCTGCGCGAGCACGAGCGCAAGAGCCTGCTGCGCTTCATCACCTGCGGCAGCGTCGACGACGGCAAGAGCACGCTGATCGGGCGCATGCTCTACGAGTCCCAGAGCGTCTTCGACGACCAGCTGGCGGCGCTCGAGGCCGACTCGCGGCGCGTCGGCACGCAGGGCGGCGAGCTCGACTTCGCGCTGTTGCTGGACGGCTTGGCGGCCGAGCGCGAGCAGGGCATCACGATCGACGTCGCCTACCGCTACTTCACGACCGCCAAGCGCAAGTTCATCATCGCCGACACGCCGGGGCACGAGCAGTACACGCGCAACATGGTCACCGGCGCCTCGAACGCGGACGCGGCGGTGATCCTGATCGACGCGCGCAAGGGCGTGCTGACGCAGACGCGCCGGCACAGCCACGTCGTCTCGCTGCTCGGCATCCGCAACGTGATCGTCGCGATCAACAAGATGGACCTGGTCGGCTACGACGAGGCCGTCTACCGCGCGATCGAGCGCGAGTACCGCGCCTTCGCCGAGCGGCTCGGGATCGCGCACGTGACCTGCATCCCGGTCTCGGCGCTGGCCGGCGACAACGTGCTCGAGCGCAGCGCCGCGATGCCCTGGTACGACGGGCCGCCGCTGCTCGAGCAGCTGGAGGACGTCGAGCTCGACGACGAGCGCATGCAGGACGAGCCGCTGCGCCTCTGCGTGCAGTGGGTCAACCGGCCGAACCTCGACTTCCGCGGCTTCGCCGGCACGCTCGTCGGCGGCGTCGTGCGGCCGGGCGACCGGATCGTCGCGCTGCCCTCGGGGCTGACCAGCAGCGTCGCGCGGATCGTCAGCTACGAGGGCGACCTCGAGCGGGCGGTCGCCGGCCAGGCGGTCACGCTCGTGCTGGCGGACGAGATCGACATCAGCCGCGGCGACGTGATCGCGCACGCCGACGCGCCGCCGGCCGTCGGCGACGCGCTCGAGGCGACGCTGGTCTGGATGTCCGAGCAGCCGCTGCTGCCGGGGCGCGACTACCTGATGCAGATCGGGACGCGCAGCGTGCGCGCGACGGCGGCGCCGCTCAAGCACAAGCTCGGCGCCGACACGCTCGAGCAGCTGCCGGCGCGCGAGCTGGCGCTGAACGAGATCGGCGTCTGCGACCTCGAGCTCGACCAGCCGGTGCCGTGGGACCCGTATCGCGCCAACCGCGACACCGGCGGCTTCATCCTGATCGACCGGCTGACGAACGACACGGTCGCGGCCGGCATGGTCAGCTTCGCGCTGCGCCACTCCGAGAACACGCGCTGGCAGCCGCTCGACGTCGACAAGCAGGCGCGCGCCGCGGCGCTGCACCAGCGGCCCTGCCTGCTCTGGTTCACGGGGCTCTCGGGCGCCGGCAAGTCGACGATCGCCAACCTCGTCGAGCGCGAGCTGCACCGCGGCGGCAGCCACACCTACCTGCTCGACGGCGACAACGTCCGCCACGCGCTCTGCAAGGACCTCGGCTTCACCGTCGCCGACCGCGTCGAGAACGTGCGCCGCGTCGCCGAGGTGGCGCGGCTGATGGTCGACGCCGGGCTGATCGTGCTGGCCTCGTTCATCTCGCCGTTCGCGGCCGAGCGGGCGCTGGCGCGCGAGCTGCTCGACGAGGGCGAGTTCATCGAGGTCTTCGTCGACGCGCCGCTCGACGTCGCCGAGGCGCGCGACCCGAAGCGCCTCTACGAGCGCGCGCGGCGCGGCGAGATCAAGAACTTCACCGGCGTCGACTCGCCCTACGAGCGGCCGCAGCGGCCGGAGCTGCACATCGACACGACGACGCAGACGCCCGAGCAGGCGGCCCGGCTCGTGCTCGACGAGCTGCGCCGGCGCGGCATCGCGCGAGCCTGAGCGAAAGGCCGGCATCGGCCGCCCGAGGCTCGGCCTGCCGCTTGAGGGCGCCGGCGCGCGGGTACGGCTCCGATCGGATCATCCGAAAGGGGCATCGATGAGCGGCGGCGACGTACAGACGGGCACGATCGAGACGGACATCCCCGCGCGCCTGGATCGTCTGCCCTGGTCGCGCTGGCACTGGACGATCCTGATCGGGCTCGGGACGGTCTGGATCCTCGACGGGCTCGAGGTGACGATCGTCGGCAACGTCGCCAGCCGCATCGGCGAGTCCGGCAGCGGGCTCGACATCTCCGCCACGTCGATCTCGGGCGTCGGCGCGACGATCTACGTGATCGGCGCCTGCGTCGGCGCGCTCTTCTTCGGCTGGCTGACGGACCGGCTCGGGCGCAAGAAGCTGTTCATGATCACGCTCGCCGTCTGTCTGCTCTCGACGGCGATGACGGCGATCGCGTTCTTCCCCGCCTGGTTCTTCATCTTCCGCTTCTTCACCGGCTTCGGCATCGGCGGCGAGTACGCGGCGATCAACTCCGCGATCGACGAGCTGATCCCGAGCTCGCACCGCGGCCGCGTCGACATCGCCGTCAACGGCACCTACTGGCTCGGCGCGATCGGCGGCGCGCTGCTCTCGATCGTCGCGCTGAACGAGAGCATCCTGCCCGGCAACGTCGGCTGGCGCGTCTGCTTCGCGCTCGGCGTCGTCTTCGGCACGGTGATCCTGCTCGTCCGCCGCAACGTCCCCGAGAGCCCGCGCTGGCTGATCATCCACGGCCGCGAGCAGCAGGCCGAGGCGATCGTCGCGGACGCCGAGGCGAAGGTGCGCGCGCAGCACGGCGGCGCCGCGCTGCCCGAGCCGCAGGGCACGCTGACGATCCGCCAGCGCACGTCGATCCCGCTGCTGCGGATGGCGCGCACGATCGTGACGCTGTACCCGAAGCGCACGACGCTCGGCCTCTCGCTCTTCATCGGCCAGGCGTTCCTCTACAACGCGATCACCTTCGGCTACGCGCACATCCTCGTGAAGCTGTTCGACGTGCCGTCCGGCCACACCGGCTACTACTTCGCGGTGATCGCCTTCGGCAACCTGATCGGCCCGCTGGCGCTCGGCCCGCTGTTCGACACGGTCGGCCGCCGCGTGATGATCTCCGGCACCTACGTCCTCTCCGGCGTGCTGCTGGCGGTGACGGCGCTGCTGACCCGCGACGGCGTCCTGACGGCGACGACGATGACGGTCTGCTGGTGCGTCGTGCTGTTCTTCGCCTCAACCGGCGCGTCCTCGGCCTACCTGACCGTCAGCGAGGTCTTCCCGATGGAGACGCGCGCGCTGGCGATCGCGATCTTCTACGCGGTCGGCACCGGCGTCGGCGGCGCCGTCGGCCCGCTCGTCTTCTCCGACCTGACGAAGGACGGCGACGCGGGCAAGGTCGCGCTCGCCTTCCTGATCGGCGCGATCCTGATGGTCGCCGGCGGCGTCGTCGCGTTCTTCCTGGCGGTCAAGGCCGAGCGCCAGAGCCTGGAGAGCATCGCCAGGCCGCTGACGGCCGAGGACGCCGAGCGCGACGACCGCCACCCGCACGGCGGCCGGCCGGGGCAGCCGGCGCCGGCGACCTAGTGCCGTGTCAGGCAATGTTGGCCTCGTTGTCGCAGGGAGCGTTGTTATGGATCGCGAGTCCCTGTGCTGTCGGTTCGGCGGCGCGAGGGAGCGATCATGGCGGCGAGGGGGCGGGTCCGGGCGATCACCAACGAGGAGGGCAATCGGCTGCTGC
>Ga0153956_1000298_pt1 | contig 59767 bp, 54 predicted proteins | sample TSFL040MetaG_FD_104704 | JGI IMG/M metagenome (GOLD analysis project Ga0153956, IMG submission 104704) | Attine ant fungus gardens microbial communities from Florida, USA - TSFL040 MetaG | ecosystem: Host-associated > Fungi > Mycelium > Unclassified | place: USA: Florida, Wekiwa Springs...
GATGCGAACTTCGGAATCAAAGGGACACTAGCAAGTTTATGATTCTAGTGTGGTTTAGGTTCAGAAGTTCGCTTGAAAAGCGTGTCGAGAAAATGAAGCGAACTTCTGAACCACCACACTAGGCAGGTTCAGCTAGTATGCGTGGAGAATCGAGTTAACCGCGATTCGCGCGGATTGAGAACGCAGGGTCTTTTCTGGTACGGAATTTGCTCCTATCTACATACGCTTCCGGGATGTGTCGGAACGGAGCAGGCGGGCGGACGAGACCGAAAGGCGGACGGAGACTGGAATGAGTAAGGTCGGTACGGGCGACTCCAAGAATACGCTGTATTGCTCGTTTTGCGGCAAGAGTCAGCATGAAGTGCGCAAGCTCATTGCGGGGCCTACCGTATTCATCTGCGACGAATGCGTCGAACTCTGCATGGATATCATTCGCGAGGAGAACAAGTCCTCGCTGGTGAAGTCGCGTGACGGCATTCCGACGCCGAAGGAGATCTGCAAGGTTCTGGACGACTACGTCATCGGGCAGAGCCATGCCAAGAAGGTGCTCTCGGTCGCCGTCCACAATCACTACAAGCGGCTCAATCATCAGACCAAGCACAACGACGTCGAGCTCGCGAAGTCGAACATCCTGCTGATCGGACCGACCGGTTCGGGCAAGACGCTGCTCGCGCAGACGCTGGCCCGTATCCTCGACGTGCCCTTCACCATGGCGGATGCGACGACGCTGACCGAAGCCGGCTACGTCGGCGAGGATGTCGAGAACATCATCCTGAAGTTGCTGCAGTCCGCCGACTACAATGTCGAGCGTGCGCAGCGCGGCATCGTCTACATCGACGAGATCGACAAGATTTCGCGCAAGTCCGACAATCCGTCGATCACGCGCGACGTGTCGGGCGAGGGCGTGCAGCAGGCGTTGCTGAAGATCATGGAAGGTACGGTTGCGAGCGTGCCGCCGCAGGGCGGCCGCAAGCATCCGCAGCAAGAGTTCCTGCAGGTCGACACCACCAACATCCTGTTCATCTGCGGCGGTGCGTTTTCCGGACTTGAAAAGATCATCTCCTCGCGGGGCCGGACCACGTCGATCGGTTTCGCGGCGCAGGTTCTCGCGCCCGAAGATCGCCGCACCGGTGAAATCTTCCGTCACGTCGAGCCTGAGGATCTGCTGAAGTACGGCCTGATCCCCGAATTCGTCGGCCGTCTGCCTGTCGTGGCGACGCTCGAGGATCTGGATGAGGCTTCGCTGAAGAAGATTCTGGTCGAGCCGAAGAACGCGCTGGTGAAGCAGTATCAGCGTCTGTTCGAGATGGAGAACATTGAGCTTACCTTCGCCGACGAGGCGCTTGGCGCGGTGGCCCGCAAGGCGATCGAGCGCAAGACCGGCGCCCGCGGATTGCGGTCCATTCTGGAAAGCATCCTGCTCGAGACCATGTTCGATCTTCCGGGTCTGGAAGGCGTCGAGGAGGTCGTGATCTCGCGCGAGGTGGTCGAGGGAACCGCGCGGCCGCTCTACATCTACGCGGACCGGTCGGACCGCGCCAACGAGACCAGCGCCAGCGCCTGATCCGCTGGCGTCCGGCGCAATTCCGCCGCCGTGAAAAGCGCGGTTGCCGAGGTTCGGCAGCCGCTGTTTATCGTTGCGGGAAGCGCGAAAAATCCCTGTAAACAGCGGCTTTTCCTTCACTTGACACGCTGCCGGTCGATAGCCACCTAATGCAGTCGGTGGCGGAAAACGTGTGAAGATTCGCCGCCTTACGACCCGGGGCAGGTGAGGCCGTTGGCGCGGTCATCGGTTTGAAAGAACCCCATCCTTCTCCGGTAACCCAGGCACCTTGTGGCGGTTGCGCATGTTTGGCGGGCTGCGTGCAAGGGGGCGAAACAAAAGGATAAGGCTATGACTGCCTCAAAACCTCGGCCAACGATCGTTCCCGGCGAAAGCCACGCTTATCCGGTCCTGCCGCTGCGCGACATCGTCGTCTTCCCGCACATGATCGTGCCGCTGTTCGTCGGCCGCGAGAAATCGATCAAGGCGCTCGAAGAGGTGATGAAGAACGATGCGTTGATCATGCTGGCGACGCAGAAGAATGCGTCCGACGACGATCCGGCGCCGGACTCGATCTATGAGATCGGCACGCTCGCCAGCGTCTTGCAGCTTCTGAAACTGCCCGACGGCACCGTGAAGGTGCTCGTCGAGGGTCTGACGCGTGCGCGCGTCGAAAAGTATACCGATCGCTCCGAATATTACGAGGCGACCGCCGTCGCGCTGGCCGACACCGATGCAACCAGCGTCGAGGCCGAAGCGCTGTCGCGCTCCGTCGTGTCGGATTTCGAGAGCTATGTGAAGCTGAACAAGAAGATCTCGCCCGAGGTGGTGGGAGTCGTTCAGGCGATCACGGACTTTGCCAAGCTCGGCGATACCGTGGCCTCGCACCTCGCCGTCAAGATCGCGGATCGCCAGGGCATCCTGGAAACGCTGTCGGTCACCGCGCGCCTCGAAAAAGTGCTCGGTCTGATGGAAAGCGAGATCTCGGTCCTGCAGGTCGAGAAGCGCATCCGCTCGCGCGTCAAGCGCCAGATGGAGAAGACTCAGCGCGAATACTACCTCAACGAGCAGATGAAGGCGATCCAGAAGGAGCTCGGCGACGACGAAGGTCGCGACGAACTCGCCGATCTGGAAGAGAAGATCAACAAGACCAAGCTCTCGAAGGAAGCGCGCGAGAAGGCGCAGCACGAGTTGAAGAAGCTGCGGCAGATGTCTCCGATGTCGGCCGAGGCGACGGTCGTGCGCAACTACCTCGACTGGCTGCTGTCGATACCGTGGGGCAAGAGGTCCAAGGTCAAGAAGGATCTCAATGCCGCGCAGGAAGTCCTCGACAGCGATCACTACGGGCTTGAGAAGGTCAAGGACCGCATCGTCGAATATCTTGCCGTGCAGTCCCGCGCCAACAAGTTGACCGGACCGATCCTGTGCCTCGTCGGCCCTCCCGGCGTCGGCAAGACGTCGCTCGGCAAGTCGATCGCGAAGGCGACCGGCCGCGAGTTCGTGCGCGTGTCGCTCGGCGGCGTGCGTGACGAGGCGGAGATTCGCGGACACCGGCGGACCTATATCGGCTCGATGCCCGGCAAGATCATCCAGTCGATGCGGAAGGCCAAGACCTCGAACCCGCTGTTCCTGCTGGACGAGATCGACAAGATGGGTGCCGATTTCCGTGGCGATCCGTCGTCGGCGCTGCTCGAGGTTCTGGACCCCGAGCAGAACTCGACCTTCAACGACCACTACCTCGAGGTCGACTACGATCTGTCCAACGTGATGTTCATCACGACCGCGAATACGCTGAATATTCCCGGCCCGCTGATGGACCGCATGGAGATCATCCGGATCGCCGGCTACACTGAGAACGAGAAGGTCGAGATCGCCCGCAAGCACCTCATCCCGAACGCGCTCGGCAAGCACGGTCTGGACTCCAAGGAATGGTCGATCGACGACGACGCGCTGCTCTTCATGATCCGCCGCTACACCCGTGAGGCGGGCGTGCGGAACCTGGAGCGGGAGCTTTCGACACTGGCCCGCAAGGCCGTGAAGGATCTGATGCTCTCGAAGAAGAAGTCGGTGAAGGTCTCATCGAAAGTCGTCGAGGAGTATCTCGGCGTGCCGAAATATCGGTTCGGCGAGATCGAGACCGATGACCAGGTCGGTGTCGTTACCGGACTCGCGTGGACCGACGTCGGCGGCGAGTTGCTGACCATCGAAAGCGTCATGATGCCCGGCAAGGGCCGCATGACTGTCACCGGCAACTTGCGTGACGTGATGAAGGAATCGATCTCGGCGGCGGCGTCCTATGTCCGCTCGCGTGCGATCACCTTCGGGATCGAGCCGCCGCTGTTCGAGCGGCGCGACATCCACGTTCACGTGCCGGAAGGTGCAACGCCGAAGGACGGTCCGTCCGCGGGGGTTGCGATGGCAACGACCATCGTCTCGGTGCTGACGGGCATTCCGATCCGGCACGACATCGCGATGACCGGCGAGATCACGCTGCGAGGCAGGGTGCTGCCGATCGGCGGATTGAAGGAGAAGCTGTTGGCTGCGGCTCGCGGCGGCATCAAGACGGTGCTGATCCCCGAGGACAATGCCAAGGATCTCACCGAGATCTCCGATGCCATCAAGGGTGGACTGGAAATCGTTCCGGTCGCGCGGATGGACGAGGTGATCGCCAAGGCGCTTGTTCGCAAGCCCGTCGCGATTGTCTGGGAGGAGGATACCAAGCTCCCGGTCAAGCCGGACGCAACCGACGAAGCGGCCGGCGGCCTGACCGCGCATTGATCGCTTCAATGATGACAAGTGGAACGGCGTCCTTCGGGGCGCCGTTTCTGTTTGGACGCTCGTGCGGCGGTTAGCGGGGTTGCTTCGAGGCCGCCACGGGCGCTAAACAGGGCGTACGGGCGGCTAGCTCAGCTGGTTAGAGCATCTCGTTTACACCGAGAGGGTCTGCGGTTCGAATCCGTAGCCGCCCACCATTTTCCCGACGCACGCAGGAGCGCCTGTGGCAAACAGCGAAGCGCCCGCCGGGCATGCCGGAAATGCCGATCAGATCGCCTACTGGAACGGACCCAGCGGCCAGCGCTGGACCGATCGGCAGGAGCTTCAGAACCGGATGCTCGCGCCGGTTCTGGACGTCCTGATCGACAGGGCAAGGGAACGGCGGTCGAGCTTCCCGCCGGGATATGGATCGTGACGGCGCGCAATCCGTAAGCGTCGGATTCAGCAGTAGCCATAAAACCCGCAGGCGTAGGGCAGCCGGTCGAAGTGGTAGCTCAGGACGCGGCGTTTTTCGTAGTAGGGCTGATAGTAGAAGTCGGACGCTTTTCCGTAATAGCCCGGCAGCGGCGGCTGCAGACGAAACCGGTAAAACGCGCTTTCGGGATAGTCCTTTTCCTTCTCGCGGACGACGCGGGCGCGCGCATGCGGAGCGGGTTCGGCAAAAATCGCTCCGATCCGGCTGTGCGCCGGGAGGTCGGCGGCATACGCACTGGTTCCCAACGCAGCACACGCGATCATCGCCAGCAGGGTGGAGCGGATCATCTCGAATCCTTTTTCAATTCGACGATGATAGCGCGGGAGATTTACCAAGGATTAACGATGCCGGGGCGGCGGGAGCCATCGTGCGATTTCTCGCACGCCGCGTTTTTCGCGAACGATGTCCGCGCGTTCAGGCGCGTTCTTCCCAGATCGCCGCAAGCTGGACGATGGTCCGGACGGCGGCCTCCATGTCCTGCACGCTGACCCATTCGGTGCGTGAATGGAACGCGTGCTCGCCGGCGAAGATGTTCGGGCAGGGCAGACCCATGAACGATAGCCGCGAACCGTCGGTGCCGCCGCGGATGCTGCCTTTCACAGGCTTGAGGCCGGCGCGGCGGATCGCCTCCATGGCATTCTCGACGATCGCCGGATGACGATCGACCACCTGCTTCATGTTGCGATATTGCGGCTTGATCTCGACCCGAGCCGTCGAACGGGGGAAGTCGGCCATCACCTCGCTGACGATATGCCGGAGCAGATCTTCCTTCTGTGTCAGACCTTCCTCGGCGAAATCGCGGACGATCAGGCTGAGCGTGGCGCCTTCCAGCGTGCCGGTAATGCCGATGGGATGCAGAAAGCCCTCACGCCCTTCGGTGGTTTCCGGCGAACAGGTGTCTTTCGGCAGGCGCTCCACGATGCGCGCCGCGATCTTGATGGCGTGCTCCATCCTGCCTTTCGCAAAGCCGGGATGGGCGCTGACGCCCTCGATGGTGACAACGGCGCCGTCGGCCGAAAATGTTTCATCCTCGATGTGGCCGGCGGTCTCGCCGTCGATCGTATAGGCGAAATCGGCGCCGAGTTTCGTCAGGTCGGCCTTGTCGACGCCGCGGCCGATCTCCTCGTCGGGCGTGAACAGGATCTTGATGGTGCCGTGTTTGATCTGCGGATTGGCCAGCAGGATTTGCGCCGCGTCCATGATTTCCGCGACGCCGGCCTTGTTGTCCGCGCCAAGCAGCGTGGTTCCGTCCGAGGTGACGATATCGTTGCCGATCTGGTCGGCCAGCGCGGGATTGTCGGCGACGCGGATCACCTGCGAAGGATCGCCCGGCAGCCCGATATCGCCGCCGCGATAGTTTTTGACGATCCGCGGCCTGACGTTGGTGCCGGAACAATCCGGCGACGTGTCCATGTGCGAGCAGAAGCAGATGACGGGGACTTGCCTGGACGTATTCGCCGGGATCGTCGCGTAGACGTAGCCATGTTCGTCCAGATGAGCGTCCGCGACGCCCATCTCTCGCAGTTCCCGCACCAGCAGGCGTCCGAGATCCTTCTGTTTCGCGGTCGACGGGCAGGTGGGGGAAGCGGGGTCCGATTGGGTGTCGATGACGACGTAGCGCAGAAAGCGAGCAGTCACGCTATGAGCGAATTTGACGGCGGAGACTGACATCGCGGGTGCCTCTGAATTGAATGAGGCCCTATATCGCAGAAATCAGCTCAAATAAAATCCGCCATGCCGGGAATCGCGGAGCGCGGCCGGCGTGGCGGATCGATCGTCGAAAGCGCTGTCTATCCGGGACGTGTCCCTCAGACGGCTTCCTTCAGTTCCTTGGCGGCGCGGAACGCGACCTTTTTGGAAGCCTTGATCTGAATTTCCTCGCCGGTCGCGGGATTGCGGCCCTTGCGGGCGGCGCGCTTGCGGACCTGGAGAATGCCGAGGCCGACAATCCGGATACGTTCGCCCTTCTTGAGGTGCTTGGTGATGCGGGTGACCATGTCGGTCAGAATGGCCTCGGCCGTCTTCTTCGACAATTCGTGGTCTTCGGCCAATCCCGCCGCGAGATGCTTCAGTGTAACGGTGGTCGGAGTCGCTGCTTTCTTCGCCATATTTGGCCCTCCTCGTTGTTGATGGCTTCAGAACATGAGGCGTATCAGGCATGAGTTGATTCGGGGAGGCACCGATCGCGCTGTTTTGCCTGTAAATAGGCTATTATTTGCAGCGGCACCCCGAAAAAGCCTGTCATTCAAGGAGATTCGGAACTGCCTTGACTTGGAAAGGTCTCGCCTTTAAGTCCTCCCTCCTGAGCGGATACACACGGCATCCGCGGGAGTAGCTCAGTTGGTTAGAGCGCCGCCCTGTCACGGCGGAGGCCGCGGGTTCGAGTCCCGTCTCTCGCGCCAGTGTTTTTCGGCCGTGCCTTTACCCTTCGATATCCCGACTTCGATATCCGGCATCGTTTCCGGCGGCTTCCTGACGCCTGAGGTCACAAAAAGCCGCCCGGAGGCGGCTTTAGCGAATCGGCTGGTCAGGCGGTCACCTCACGATCGAGGCCGTCGAGCTGGATAGCATCGTCGGCTGGCCGGCCTTGATGACATGAACGGTCTGGGCAACGTTGAGGGCCGGGCGGGCGGAAATGCCGAAAGCCGCCGTAGCGATGCCCGCGGCAAGCGCAACGACCACGATCTTCAGGTGGGTGGTGCGGTCTGCGCTGTGCATCGAGTGGTTCATGGACGCCTCCTGTCGGCCGGCGCCGCTGCGCCCTTGGGGTGGAGGAATAGACCCGGTTTGTTGCAGGATGGCTTCGCGGGTTCCTCAAAATGGTTTCGTCCGCCGTGTGTGCGGAATCGGACGCTGGAGGCTCCCTATGGAGTGTCCGGTGAAGGCAGGTCGCCCGCCGATCCTTCAAGGGCACCGGCCGCCGCGCTCCCGGCGGGGCGAAGACCGCGATGCTGACGGGCCGGAAGTATGCTGGGGGCGTCAAAATAGGTTGTCTTGCCACCCCTGTTGCGCTGCGCTAAGCCTCAGAATAATTCCAATGTTCCAGCGAATCTGCGGAGCCGAACAGCCGCAGCAAGGGAATCGCTAATGGGCGGCATCTTGCAGAACTATCTCCCGCTTGTGGTGTTTATAGGCATAGCGACCGTCATCGGTGCCGTTCTGCTCATCGCCCCCTTCATCGTCGCCTATCAGCAACCCGATCCGGAGAAGCTCTCGGCGTATGAATGCGGGTTCAACGCATTCGACGACGCCCGCATGAAATTCGACGTCAGGTTTTACCTGGTGGCGATCCTCTTCATCATTTTCGACCTCGAGGTCGCGTTCCTGTTTCCGTGGGCCGTTGCGTTCGGGAAGCTCGGTGCCACCGGGTTCTGGTCCATGATGGTGTTTCTTGGGGTGTTGACCATCGGTTTCGCCTACGAATGGAAGAAAGGCGCACTCGAATGGGATTGAGTCCTGCCCAGATGAAGCCCGCCGCCGGTTCGCTTGTCGCGCCGGCTGCGACCGGCATTCTCGATCCGCGCACCGGTCAGCCGGTCGGCGCCAACGATCCCTATTTCCTCGAGGTGAACCACGAGCTGTCCGACAAGGGTTTTTTCGTCGCGGCCGCGGACGACCTCATCACCTGGGCGCGCACCGGCTCGCTGATGTGGATGACGTTCGGTCTCGCATGTTGCGCCGTCGAGATGATGCAGGTCTCGATGCCCCGCTATGATGTCGAGCGCTTCGGCTTCGCGCCGCGTGCCTCGCCGCGCCAGTCGGACGTGATGATCGTTGCGGGTACGCTGACCAACAAGATGGCCCCGGCGCTGCGCAAGGTCTACGACCAGATGCCCGAGCCGCGCTATGTCATCTCGATGGGATCGTGCGCCAACGGCGGCGGTTACTACCACTATTCCTATTCGGTGGTCCGCGGCTGCGATCGCATCGTGCCGATCGATATCTACGTGCCGGGCTGCCCGCCCACGGCGGAGGCGCTGCTCTACGGCGTTCTGCTGCTGCAGAAGAAGATCCGGCGAACCGGAACAATCGAACGTTAAGGCTTGAACGAATGGACGACAGCAGGCTCGATGCCTTGGGTCAGACGGTTGTGGCCGCGTTGCCGGGCGCGGCGATTGGCCATTCCGTGGCGTTCGGTCAACTGACCGTCGCCATAGATGCTTCAAAGATCGTCGAGGTCGCGCGCTTCCTTCGCGACGATCCGGCCTGCCGTTTCGTCAACATCACCGATATCACCGCGGTCGACTATCCCGGGCGGGAGAAGCGGTTCGACGTGATCTATCATTTCCTGTCGCCGACCCTGAACGCGCGGATTCGCCTGCGCGCCGAAGCGTCGGAGACGACCCAGGTGCCGTCGCTGATTTCGGAATTTCCGGGCGCCGACTGGTTCGAGCGCGAGACCTATGATCTCTATGGCGTAATCTTCGTCGGCCATCCCGACATGCGGCGCCTTTTGACCGATTATGGATTCGACGGGCATCCGCTCCGCAAGGATTTCCCGCTCACCGGCTTCGTCGAGGTGCGTTACGACGATGCCGAGAAGCGCGTCGTCTACGAACCGGTCCGTCTCAACCAGGAATTTCGCAAGTTCGATTTTCTTTCGCCGTGGGAAGGCGCGGACTATCCGCTGCCGGGCGATGAGAAGGCGACCGGCGACAAGGCGGGTGGCTGATGACCGACGCAATTGATACCCAGGCGCTTGGCACCGAAACCCCGGGCATGCGCAACTTCACCATCAACTTCGGCCCGCAGCATCCCGCCGCGCACGGCGTGTTGCGGCTCGTGCTGGAGCTCGACGGCGAAGTGGTCGAGCGCGTCGATCCGCACATCGGCCTGCTTCATCGTGGCACCGAAAAACTGATCGAGCAGAAGACCTACCTGCAGGCGATTCCGTATTTCGACCGGCTCGACTACGTCGCGCCGATGAATCAGGAGCATGCGTTCTGTCTCGCGGCGGAAAAGCTGCTCGGCATTCAGGTGCCGCGCCGCGGCCAGTTGATCCGTGTTCTCTACTGCGAAATCGGCCGCATTCTCTCGCATCTCCTTAACGTCACCACGCAGGCGATGGATGTCGGCGCGCTGACGCCGCCGCTGTGGGGCTTCGAGGAACGCGAAAAGCTCATGGTGTTCTATGAGCGTGCGTCCGGCTCCCGTATGCACGCGGCGTTCTTCCGCGTCGGCGGCGTGCATCAGGATCTGCCACTGAGGCTGATCGACGACATCGAGGCCTGGTGCGATCCGTTCCTGCGGGTGGTCGCCGACCTCGACAGGCTTTTGACCGGCAACCGCATCTTCAAGCAGCGCAACGTCGATATCGGCGTGGTGTCGCTGGAGGACGCCTGGAAGTGGGGTTTCTCCGGCGTGATGGTGCGCGGCTCGGGCGCGGCGTGGGATTTGCGCAAGGCGCAGCCCTATGAGTGCTACGCCGAAATGGATTTTGACATCCCGATCGGCAAGAACGGCGACTGTTACGACCGCTATCTCATCCGCATGGAGGAAATGCGCCAGTCGGTCCGGATCATGAAGCAGTGCATTGCCAAGCTGCGCGAGCCCGCGGCTCAGGGACCGGTCGTCGTCGAAGACAACAAGATCGCTCCGCCGCGCCGTGGCGAGATGAAGCGCTCGATGGAAGCGCTGATCCATCACTTCAAGCTCTACACCGAAGGCGTCCACGTGCCGGCCGGTGAGGTCTATGCGGCGGTCGAAGCGCCGAAGGGCGAGTTCGGCGTCTATCTCGTGTCCGATGGCAGCAACAAGCCGTACAAGTGCAAGATCCGCGCGCCGGGCTTCGCCCATCTTCAGGCGATGGATTTCATGTGCCGGGGGCACCTGCTTGCCGACGTATCCGCCATTCTCGGTTCGCTCGACATTGTGTTCGGTGAGGTGGACCGGTGAACAGCGCGCCGCCGATTCAGTTCGACCGGACCTCCGGCGTTCTCGAGGGAGCCAATCCCTGGGAGCGGACGGCGGCGCTGGCGCTGGTCGCGGGCTCGAAGGTCTCGTCGCTGTTCTCGCATCGCGGCTACAACACGTGCGCGAACCTGTTGCGCAAGACGCTGCCGGAGCGGGACATCGCCATCAAACTCAATCCCGATGCGGTGTTCGCGTTTCCTTATGGCGACGGGTACTGGAGCAAATTGCTCAACCGGTCCTTCAAGTACGAGGATGAACTCGAACTGCTGTTCCGGGATTCCGCCGATGTCGACTACACGCTGCTCGATTGCGGCGCGAACTACGGCTACTGGTCGGTGCTGGTGTCGAGCAAGCCGTTCGGCTCGCGCAGGGCGATTGCGGTCGAGCCATCGTCGACAAATTTTTCCAAACTCGCCAACAATGCGCGTATCAACGGCAATCGTTTCGAGGCGGTGCGGAGTGCGATCGGCGCGACGCGCGGCACCGCACGTCTCTCCGGCACCAAGCACGAAGCGTTCAGCATCGCTGGCGGCGCCGATGCCGGCGGTGAGGAAGTCCCGGTGCTGGCGCTCGACAACCTGCTTGACGATGGGAAGATATCGCCGAGCGGAAAGTATCTGATCAAGCTCGATGTCGAAGGCGTGGAGATCGAGGCGATCAAGGGCGGTCAGCGGGTGTTGCAGGGCGATGCCGTCATTCTCTGCGAGGAGCATGGCAACGACCCAAATCACACCGTGTCGCGTTATATTCTCAACGAAACCCCGCTCACGCTGATCGTGCACGATCCGGCGAGCAATCGTTTCGAAACGTTGACCGAACTGTCCATCCTCGACCGTATCAAGGTGGCCTCGCACGTCGGCTACAACGTTTTCGGCACCGCGAGCGCCTTCTGGCAAGACCGGTTCAACCGCCTGAACGCGACGGCGTCCCGGCGCGTTCACTGAAAGATTGAAGCACAATGTCCGTCCGTCGTCTGGCTCCGAAAGAACTGCAGCCCCCGAGTTTCGCACTGAACGAAGCGAACCTCGCTTTCGCGAAGAATGAGATCGCAAAGTATCCGCCCGGGCGTCAGCCCTCGGCGGCGATTGCGATCCTGTGGCGCGCCCAGGAGCAGAACGGCGGCTGGATCTCGGAAGCCGCGATCCGTTACGTCGCCGACATGCTGGATATGCCGTATATCCGCATGCTCGAAATCGCGACCTTCTACACGATGTTCCAGCTCTCGCCGGTCGGCAAGACAGCGCACGTTCAGGTCTGCGGCACGACGCCCTGCATGCTGCGCGGCGCGGGCGATCTGATCGATGTCTGCAAGCATCGCATCCACCACGATCCCTTCCATCTGTCGGCCGACGGCCATTTCAGTTGGGAAGAGGTCGAGTGTCTCGGCGCCTGCGTGAATGCGCCGATGGTGATGATCTGGAAGGACACCTATGAAGATCTGACCAAGGACAGTTTTGGCAAGGTGCTGGACGGCTTCGCCTCCGGCAACCCGCCGAAGCCGGGTCCGCAGATCGATCGTCAGTTCGCCGCGCCTGCCGGTGGTCCGCGCGTCCTCACGGATGCCGGCCAGGGTAACGCCGCCGGCGCGACCAAGAAGGGCAACACGTGATGCTCGAGGACAAGGATCGTATCTTCCGCAATCTCTACGGCCTCGACGACTGGGGGCTCGAAGGCGCGCGCCGCCGCGGGGGCTGGGACGGCACCAGGGCCATCATCGAGAAGGGCCGCGACTGGATCGTCAACGAGATGAAGGCGTCCGGCCTGCGCGGCCGTGGCGGCGCGGGATTCCCGACCGGCATGAAGTGGTCGTTCATGCCGAAGGACAATGCCGACGGGCGCCCCAGCTATCTCGTCATCAATGCCGACGAGTCGGAGCCCGGCACCTGCAAGGATCGCGAGATCATGCGGCACGATCCGCATCTGCTCGTCGAGGGCTGCCTGCTGGCGAGTTTCGCCATGGGCGCGCATACCTGTTACATCTATGTCCGCGGCGAATTCATCCGGGAGCGGGAGCACCTGCAGGCCGCGATCGATCAGGCTTATGAGGCCAAGCTGATCGGCAAGGACAACGTCCACGGCTGGCCGTTCGATCTCTATGTCGCGCATGGCGCCGGCGCCTATATCTGCGGCGAGGAAACTGCGCTGCTCGAAAGCCTTGAAGGCAAGAAGGGCCAGCCGCGCCTGAAGCCGCCATTCCCTGCGAACGTCGGCCTGTTCGGCTGCCCGACCACGGTGAACAACGTCGAGTCCGTCGCGGTGGCGCCGGATATTCTTCGGCGCGGCGCCGCATGGTTCGCCGCCATCGGCCGCGCCAACAACGTCGGCACGAAACTTTATGGCATCTCCGGCCACGTCAATACGCCCTGTGTCGTCGAAGACGCCATGAGCATCCCGTTCAGGGAATTGATCGAGAAGCACGGCGGCGGCATCCGCGGCGGCTGGGACAATCTCAAGGCGATCATCCCGGGCGGTGCATCCTGTCCGTTGATTCCGGCGCATGATTGCGAAGAACTCATCATGGATTTCGACGGCACCCGTGCTGTGAAATCGAGCTTCGGTACCGCCGGAGTCATCGTGATGGACAAGTCGACCGACGTCATCGCGGCGATCGCGCGCATCAGCTACTTCTTCAAGCACGAGAGCTGCGGCCAGTGCACGCCCTGCCGCGAGGGCACCGGCTGGATGTGGCGGGTTCTGAATCGCATGATCGAGGGCCGCGCCCACAAGCGCGAGATCGACATGCTGCTCGAAGTCACCAAGCAGGTCGAAGGCCACACCATTTGCGCGCTCGGCGATGCGGCCGCATGGCCGATCCAGGGTCTGATCCGGGCCTTCCGTCCCGAGATCGAGCAGCGCATCGACGATTTCACGCGCAAGTCCATGCTCGACGATCAAGGTGTTCTCGATCCCGATCACATGGTCGCGGCGGAGTAGGAGCAATGACGAAGCTCATCATCGACGGCAAAGAGATCGACGTTCCCGCGGAATACACGCTGTTGCAGGCCTGCGAGGCGGCGGGCGCCGAGATCCCGCGCTTCTGCTACCATGAGCGGCTGTCGATCGCCGGCAATTGCCGCATGTGCCTCGTCGAGGTGAAGGGCGGCCCGAAGCCGGTGGCAAGTTGCGCCTGGGGCGTGCGCGACTGCCGGCCGGGCCCGAAGGGCGAACCGCCGGAAATCTCGACGCGCTCGCCGATGGTGCGCAAGGCGCGCGAAGGCGTCATGGAGTTTCTGCTCATCAACCATCCGCTGGATTGCCCGATTTGCGATCAGGGCGGCGAATGCGACCTGCAGGATCAGGCGATGGGTTACGGCGTGGATACGTCGCGTTTCGCCGAGAATAAGCGCGCGGTGGAGGACAAGTACCTCGGTGCGCTGGTCAAGACCTCGATGAACCGCTGCATCCAGTGCACCCGCTGCGTGCGCTTCTCCGCCGAAGTCTGCGGCGCGCCCGAGATGGGCGCGACCGGCCGCGGCGAGGATATGGAGATCACGACCTATCTCGAGCATGCGCTGACGTCCGAGCTGCAAGGCAATCTCGTCGACATCTGCCCGGTCGGCGCGCTGACCTCGAAGCCGTATGCGTTTGCCGCGCGCCCGTGGGAGCTCGGCAAGACTCAGTCCATCGACGTGATGGATGCGGTCGGATCGGCGATCCGTGTCGATACGCGCGGACGCGAGGTGATGCGAATTCTGCCGCGCGTCAACGATGCGGTGAACGAGGAGTGGATTTCCGACAAGACCCGGCACATCGTCGATGGGTTGCGGACGCAGCGGCTCGACCGTCCCTATATCCGCGAGAACGGAAAGCTGCGCGCGGCCTCGTGGCAGGAGGCATTCGCCGCGATCGCGGCAAGGACCGCGCGTGCCGACGGCAAGCGGATCGGTGCCATCGCCGGCGATCTCGCGGCCGTCGAGGAAATGTTCGCGCTAAAGGATTTGTTGTCGAGGTTCGGATCGGTCAATCTCGCTGTGCAAGGCGGCGATGCTTTCGATCCAGAGCTCGGCCGCGCCTCCTACATTTTCAACCCGACGATCGCCGGCATCGAGCAGGCCGATGCATTGCTGATCGTCGGATCGAACCCGCGCAAGGAGGCTGCGATCCTCAACGCGCGTATCCGCAAGCGCTGGCGCACCGGTCAGATGAAGATCGGTGTGATCGGCGAGAAGGCCGATTTGACCTACGATTACGACTACCTCGGCGCCGGGCCGGACTCGCTTGCCGAACTCGCGGCCGGCAAGAACAAGTTTCTCGACGTGCTGAAGGGCGCCAAGAATCCGATCGTGCTGGTCGGTGCCGGCGCAACCTCACGCGAGGATGGTGCTGCGATCCTGGCGGCGGCTGCGAAGCTCGCGGCCGATGCCGGCGCGCTGAAGGACGGCTGGAACGGCTTTGCCGTGTTGCAGGGCGCGGCCTCGCACACTGGTGCGCTCGATATCGGTTTCGTGCCGGGCCAGGGTGGTTTGAATGTGGCGCAGATGACGGCCGCGGGCGCGCTCGACGTGCTGTTCCTGCTTGGCGCCGACGAAACCAAAGTCCCGGGCGGCGCGTTTGTCGTCTACATCGGAACCCACGGCGATGCCGGTGCGCATCGCGCCGACGTGATCCTGCCGGGCGCGGCCTACACCGAAAAGGCCGGCATCTACGTCAATACGGAAGGCCGCGTGCAGATGGCGAACCGCGCGGGCTTTCCGCCGGGCGAGGCGCGCGAGGACTGGGCGATCGTTCGCGCGCTCTCGGACGTGCTCGGCAAGACGCTTGGCTATGACTCGCTGGCTGCGCTGCGGCAGGCGATGTTCAAGGCGGTGCCGCACCTGATGCGGATCGACCAGATCGAGCCGGGCGACAGCGCCGCGGCGGTGCGGGCGCTGGCCGGGAAGGGCGGCAACCTCGACAAGACGCCGTTCAAGGCCGCGGTCGACGATTTCTATCTGACCAATCCGATTGCACGGGCGTCGGCCGTGATGGCCGAATGCTCGCGGCTCGCGAATGGCCGGATGCTGACGGCGGCGGAGTAACGTGATGGCTGAATTCCTCGCAACCCCGTTCTGGACCGGTTTCCTCTGGCCGCTGATCGTCATGATCGCGCAGAGCGTGTTGCTGCTCGTCGTGCTGCTGATCGCGATCGCCTACATCCTGCTGGCCGACCGCAAGATCTGGGCGGCGGTGCAGATCCGCCGTGGTCCCAACGTGGTCGGGCCGTTCGGATTGTTCCAGTCGTTCGCGGACCTGCTCAAGTTCGTGCTGAAGGAGCCGATCATTCCGGCAGGCTCCAACAAGGGCGTGTTCCTGCTGGCGCCGCTGGTATCGTGCGTGCTCGCACTCGCGGCGTGGGCTGTGATCCCGGTCAACCTCAACTGGGTCATCTCCGACATCAATGTCGGCATCCTCTATATCTTCGCCATCTCGTCGCTGTCGATCTACGGCATCATCATGGCGGGCTGGTCGTCGAACTCGAAATATCCGTTCCTCGCGGCCTTGCGCTCGGCGGCGCAGATGGTCTCGTACGAGGTTTCCATCGGCTTCGTTATCATCACGGTGCTGCTCTGCGTCGGCTCGCTCAATCTCTCGGCGATCGTCGAGGCCCAGCATACCCGGGGGCTTGCCAGCCTGATCGGCTTGCCATGGCTGACCATCCTGAACTGGTACTGGCTGCCGCTGCTGCCGATGTTCGTGGTGTTCTACGTCTCGGCGCTGGCGGAAACCAATCGCCCGCCGTTCGACCTCGTCGAGGCGGAGTCCGAACTCGTCGCGGGCTTCATGGTCGAGTACGGCTCGACGCCGTACCTGCTGTTCATGCTCGGCGAATACGTCGCGATCACCACGATGTGCGCGATGGGCGCGATCCTGTTCATGGGGGGTTGGCTGCCGCCCGTCGATCTGCCGCCGTTCAACTGGGTGCCGGGCATCGTCTGGTTCGCGCTCAAACTTCTGTTCATGTTCTTCCTGTTCGCGATGGCGAAGGCGATCGTGCCGCGCTACCGCTACGATCAATTGATGCGCCTTGGATGGAAGGTGTTCCTGCCGCTGTCGCTGGCGATGGTGGTGATCGTTGCGGGCGTCCTGCAGTTCGCCGGCATCGCGCCGAAGTGAGGTCGTCATGGGAATAGCAACCACAGCCAGCTCGCTTCTGATGAAGGAATTCGTGTCGGCCTTCTTTCTGACGATGCGTTATTTCTTCCAGCCGAAGGCGACGCTGAACTATCCGTTCGAGAAGGGGCCGATCTCGCCGCGTTTCCGCGGGGAGCACGCGCTGCGGCGCTATCCCAACGGCGAAGAGCGCTGCATCGCCTGCAAGCTGTGCGAGGCGATCTGTCCGGCGCAGGCCATCACCATCGAAGCCGGTCCACGTCGCAATGACGGCACGCGCCGTACCGTGCGTTACGACATCGACATGGTGAAATGCATCTATTGCGGGCTTTGCCAGGAAGCCTGTCCGGTCGACGCGATCGTCGAAGGGCCGAATTTCGAATTCGCGACCGAGACGCGTGAGGAACTTTATTATGACAAGGCCAGGCTGCTCGCCAACGGCGATCGCTGGGAGCGCGAGATCGCGAAAGCGATCGAACTCGACGCGCCGTACCGGTGAGGTGAGAGCATGATCCTTCCCGCCCTGTTCTTCTACCTGTTCGCCGGCGTCTGCGTGGCGTCCGCCGCGATGGTCATTACGTCGCGCAACCCCGTGCACTCCGTGCTGTTCCTGATCCTGGCGTTCGTCAACGCGTCCGGCCTGTTCATCCTGATGGGCGCGGAATTCCTCGCGATGATCCTGATCGTGGTTTACGTCGGCGCGGTGGCGGTGTTGTTCCTGTTCGTCATCATGATGCTGGACGTCGACTTCTCCGAATTGCGCGAGGGCTTCCTCGAATACTTGCCGTTCGGCCTCGTGATCGGCGCGATCTTTCTTCTGGAACTGCTGCTGGTGGTTGGCGGCTGGACCATCAATCCGACGATCACGAAATCGATCACGGCGGCCATTCCGGGGACCGTCAGCAACACCGAAGCGCTCGGTCTCGTGCTCTATACGAAATACATTCATTACTTCCAGCTCGCCGGCATGGTGCTGCTGGTGGCGATGATCGGCGCCATCGTCCTGACGCTGCGGCACAAGGCGAGCGTCAAGCGGCAGGATATCAGCGTTCAGAACGCCCGGACCCCAGAGATCGCCATGCATGTGCGCAAGGTTGCCTCGGGGCAGGGCTTGCGGGACGCGGACTCGGCGGAGTGGGTGAAATGACGATCGGGCTCGGGCACTATCTCGCGGTCGGGGCGATCCTGTTTACGCTTGGGATTCTCGGTATTTTCCTCAACCGCAAGAACATTATCGTCATCCTGATGTCGGTCGAGCTGATCCTGCTGGCGGTCAACATCAACCTGGTCGCGTTCTCGACCTTCCTGGGCGATATCGTCGGGCAGGTCTTCGCGCTGCTGGTGCTGACGGTCGCCGCGGCCGAGGCCGCGATCGGGCTCGCCGTTCTCGTGGTGTATTTCCGCAACCGCGGTTCGATCGCGGTTGAAGACGTCAATCTGATGAAGGGCTGACGCATGGTCAGGAAAAGCGGACACGGGTTTTCCGGGCGGGCCATGCGCACAGAGGCAATGTTATGATCCAGGCAATCGTTTTTCTGCCGCTGATCGGCGCGATCCTCGCCGGATTGATTGCGCTGGCGGGCGCTCATGCCCGCAATCCCAGCGGCGATACCGTGGAAAGCCATGGCGATGGTCATGGACATCATGAAGACGCCGGCGTCGTTCATGCGTCGAGCCATGAACCTGATGCGCACGGCGGTCATGACGATCACGGCCATGGTCCGGTCGAGCCGCCGGCCGCGGGGTCGCGCGCAACTGAGCTGATTACGACGGTTCTGCTGATTGCGGCGGCCGCGCTGTCGTGGATGACGCTGGTCGACGTCGGGTTCATGCATCACGATGCCCGTATCGCGTTGCTGCCATGGATCAACTCGGGCGACCTGCAAATTTCATGGTCGCTGCGGGTCGATACGCTGACGGCGGTGATGCTTGTGGTCGTCACCACGGTGTCGTCGCTCGTCCACTTCTACTCCATCGGCTACATGGACGAGGATCCGAACCGTCCGCGCTTCTTCGGGTATCTCTCGCTGTTCACGTTCGCGATGCTGATGCTGGTGACGTCGGATAATCTGGTCCAGTTGTTCTTCGGCTGGGAAGGCGTCGGTCTTGCGAGCTATCTGCTGATCGGCTTCTGGTATCAGAAGCCCTCGGCCAATGCGGCGGCGATCAAAGCCTTCGTGGTCAACCGCGTGGGCGACTTCGGGTTCTCGCTCGGCATCTTCGCGGTGTTCATGCTGATCGGCTCGACCGATTTCGACACCATTTTCAGCGCGGCGCCCGGTCTCACCGGCAAGACGATTCACTTCCTGTTCTGGAACGTCGATGCGCTGACGCTGACGTGCCTCCTCTTGTTCATGGGCGCGATGGGCAAGTCGGCCCAATTCCTGCTGCACACCTGGTTGCCCGATGCGATGGAAGGCCCGACGCCGGTGTCGGCGCTGATCCACGCAGCGACCATGGTGACCGCCGGCGTTTTCATGGTGGCGCGGCTGTCGCCATTGTTCGAGCTCGCGCCGAACGCGCAGGCGTTTGTCATGCTCATCGGCGCCACCACGGCGATGTTTGCGGCCACGATCGGCCTCGTTCAGAATGACATCAAGCGCATCGTGGCGTATTCGACCTGTTCCCAGCTCGGCTACATGTTCGTGGCGATGGGAGCGGGGGCCTATTCGGTCGGCATGTTCCACCTGTTCACGCACGCCTTCTTCAAGGCGCTGCTGTTCCTGGGGTCCGGCTCGGTGATCTACGCGATGCACCACGAGCAGGACATCCGCAACATGGGCGGATTGAAGGACAGAATTCCATACACCTATATCGTGATGGTGATCGGCACGCTGGCGCTGACCGGCTTCCCGCTGACGGCGGGTTATTTTTCCAAGGACGCGATCATCGAATCCGCGTTCGTGTCGCACAATCCCTTCGCGTTCTACGGCTTCCTGATGACCGTGGTCGCTGCCGGCCTGACGTCGTTCTACTCATGGCGTCTGATCTTCAAGACGTTCCACGGCGAGCCGCGTGACCGCGTGCATTACGAGGCCGCTCATGAGGCGCCGATGTGGATGCTGATCCCGATCGGCATTCTCGCCGCGGGCTCGATCCTGGCCGGCTTTCCGTTCAAGGAGCTGTTCGCGGGGCACGGCATCGAGGAATTCTTCCGCGGATCCGTGAAGATGCATCCGCACATCATCGAGGAGATGCATCACATTCCCGAATGGATCGGCTTCATGCCGACGGCGATGATGATTTTGGGATTCGTGGCGGCATGGCTGTTCTACATCCGCCGGCCGTACCTGCCGGTCGAGCTCGCCCGCCAGCACCAGATGCTGTACCGGTTCCTGCTCAACAAATGGTATTTCGACGAGCTTTACGACCTGATCTTCGTCCGTCCGGCGAAGTGGCTCGGGCGCTTTCTCTGGAAGAAGGGCGATGGCTTCATCATCGATGGTTTCGGCCCTGACGGCGTTTCGGCGCGGGTGCTCGATGTGACGCGGAATGTCGTGAAGTTGCAGACCGGCTACCTCTACCACTATGCGTTTGCGATGCTGATCGGAGTGGCCGGCTTGATTACCTGGTTCATGTTTGGCGTGGGAGGCCAGTGATGACAACCTGGCCGATCCTTTCCGTCGTCACGTTCCTGCCGCTGCTCGGCGCGCTGCTGATTTATCTGCTGGCGCGGGGCGGCGACCAGGCCGCCGACCGTACGGCGCGCTGGATTGCATTGTGGACCACGATCGTCACCTTCGCGGTATCGCTGATCCTGGTCGCGCGTTTCGATCCCGCCAACAGCGGTTTTCAGTTCGTCGAGCAGGCGGGCTGGCTCGCGGCCGGCGTTCGCTATCACATGGGGCTCGATGGCATCTCGCTGCCGTTCGTGATCCTGACCACGGCGCTATTGCCGTTCTGCATCGTCGCAAGCTGGCGAGCGATCTCGCGGCGCGTGCCTGCCTACATGATGGCGTTTCTCGTTCTGGAAACGCTGATGGTCGGCACCTTCTCGGCTCTCGACCTGCTTCTGTTCTATGTGTTCTTCGAGGGCGGTCTGATTCCGATGTTCCTGATCATCGGCATCTGGGGCGGGCCGCGCCGGGTGTATGCGACCTTCAAGTTCTTCCTCTATACGCTGCTCGGCTCGGTGCTGATGCTGCTGGCGATCATGGCGTTGTACTGGAATGCCGGCACGACCGACATCCCGACGCTGATGCATACGGCGGTACCGCGCAATCTGCAGACCTGGGCGTGGCTTGCGTTCTTCGCATCCTTCGCGGTGAAGATGCCGATGTGGCCGGTTCACACATGGCTGCCGGATGCGCACGTGGAGGCGCCGACGGCCGGATCGGTGATCCTCGCCGCCATCCTCCTGAAGATGGGCGGCTACGGTTTCCTGCGTTTCTCGCTACCGATGTTTCCGCTGGCGTCGCATGACTTCGCGCCGCTGGTCTTCACGCTTTCCACGATTGCCATCGTGTACACCTCGCTGGTGGCGCTGATGCAGGAGGACATGAAGAAGCTGATCGCCTATTCGTCGGTCGCGCACATGGGCTTCGTGACCATGGGCATTTTCGCCGGCACCATGCAGGGCGTGGCCGGCGGCGTGTTCCAGATGATCTCGCACGGCATCGTGTCGGGCGCGCTGTTTCTGTGCGTCGGCGTCGTTTACGACCGCATGCATACCCGCGAAATTGCGGCCTATGGCGGGCTCGTCAACCGGATGCCGCTCTACGCGCTGGTGTTCCTGGTGTTCACGATGGCCAATGTCGGGCTGCCCGGTACTTCCGGCTTTGTCGGTGAATTCCTGTCGCTGATCGGTACCTTCAAGGTTTCGATCCCGACGGCGTTCGTCGCGACCACGGGCGTGATCCTGTCGGCGGCCTATGCGCTGTGGCTCTACCGCAAGATCGTGTTCGGCGCGCTGGTGAAACCGTCGCTCGCCACCATCAAGGATCTGACATTCGGGGAATGCGTTACGCTGATGCCGCTGTTGGTATTGACGGTCCTGTTCGGCGTCTATCCGAAGCCGATCCTCGATCTGTCGGCGGCCTCGGTGCAGCTTCTCGTCAACAACTATGCAACCGCGACCTCCGCCATCAAGGCGGCGTCGTTGTTGCACTAAGCGGCAGGTCAGGGATTTTAGCTATGACGTTTGAGACCGCCGGATATCAATTGCTTCCCGTCCTGCCGGAGATCGTGCTTGCGATCGGCGCAATGGTGTTGCTGCTGATCGGAGCGTGGTGCGGCCAGCGCGTGGCCGGTCTCGTGACCGGCCTTGCGGTATGCGTTTTTCTCGCAACCGGCGTCGCCGAGTATCTGCTGCCGCACGGCAAGCTGGCGACGTTCGGCGGCAGTTTCATTGTCGACGACTTCGCGCGGTTTCTGAAGATCGTTGCGCTGATCGGTTCGGCGGCGACGCTGATTTTGTCGCGTGAATATCTGGAGACTCAATCCCGGCGGATTTTCGAGTTTTCAATTCTGGTGATGCTCTCGACGGTCGGCATGATGGTGCTGATATCGGCCGCCGACCTCATCATGCTCTATCTCGGGCTCGAACTGATGAGCCTCGCGCTGTACGTGGTGGCCGCGAGCAACCGTGACAACGCCAAGTCGACCGAAGCGGGCCTGAAATACTTCGTTCTCGGCGCGCTGGCATCCGGCATGCTGTTGTACGGCGCCTCGCTGGTCTATGGCTTCACGGGAACCGTCAGCTTCGCGGGCATCGCGGCTGCGGCGAAGACCGGCAGCATCGGCGTGATATTCGGCATCGTGTTTCTGCTTGCCGGCCTTTGCTTCAAGGTCTCGGCTGTGCCGTTCCATATGTGGACGCCCGACGTTTATGAGGGCGCTCCGACGCCGGTCGCGGCGTTCTTCGCCTCGGCTCCGAAGATCGCGGCGATGGCGGTCTTCACCCGTGTGACGCTGACCGCGTTTTCCGGCGTGGTGTCCGAGTGGCAGCAGATCGTGGTGTTCGTCTCGATCGCGTCCATGGCGCTGGGCTCGTTCGGCGCGATCGGACAGCGCAACATCAAACGCATGATGGCGTATTCGTCGATCGGCCATATGGGGTTTGCGCTGGTCGGCCTCGCGGCCGGCACCGTCGAGGGCGCTCAGGGCGTCGTGCTCTACATGACCATTTATGCGGCAATGACGTTCGGTGCATTCACCGTCATTCTTGCGTTGAAGCGCAAGGGGCAGGCGATGGAGCAGATCGGCGATTTCGCGGGGCTGTCGAAAACGAATCCGCTGCTGGCCTTCTTCTTCGCGATGCTGCTGTTCTCGCTGGCCGGCATTCCGCCGCTCGCGGGCTTCTTTGCCAAGTTCTATGTCTTCACCGCAGCGATCAAGGCCGGGCTGTTCACGCTGTCCGTGATCGGCGTCATCAGCAGCGTCGTTGGTGCCTTCTACTACCTCAACGTCATCAAGGTGATGTATTTCGACGACGGGGGTGAAGCGACCGATGGCGTGCATCTCGAGCTGCGTACGGTCGTAGCGGTGAGCGCGCTCTTCAACATGCTGTTCTTCGTGTATCCGGGGCCGCTGGTGAGTGTCGCCGCTGCCGCTGCCAAGTCACTGTTCTAGATGGCATTTTCGCTCGGTCCACGAGCTGTCGCGTCCGGTTACCGGCTCACCGCGTTCGAGCGGATAGGTTCGACCAACACGGAGGCGCTGGCGCAGGTCCGTAACGGTGTATCCGGGCCGACGTGGTTTGTGACGTCCGATCAGACGGCAGGCCGGGGCCGGCGGCAGCGAACATGGTTTGCGCCGCCGGGCAATCTCGCGAGCTCGGTCCTTGAGGTGATCGAGGTGTCGCCGTCCGTTGCGGCGACCCTGGGTTTCGTTGCAGGCGTGGCGCTGGAGCGCGCGGTGCGCGCCATCAGCGTCGAGGCGTCCGTACGCTCGGGCGCGGCGATTGACTATGCCCTGAAATGGCCGAACGATGTGCTTGCCAACAAGCAGAAGCTGACGGGCATCGACCTCAAGGCCGAAACCACGGGCGACGGCCGCCTCGCGGTGGTCGTGGGTATCGGTACCAACGTTGTTGCCGCGCCGGAGGGAACGCCGTTTCCAGCGACGTCGCTGCGGGCTCTGGGCGTCGACGTGAGTGCGGAGGATGTATTCAGCGCGTTGTCCGACGCATGGGCCGAGTTGTTCCCGATCTGGGATCGCGGGCGAGGTTTCGCTGAAATTCGGCGCCTGTGGCTTGATCGGGCCGCGGGACTTGGCGAACTCGTTTCGATCCGCACCGGAACGGCGGTGATCATGGGCACTTTCGATACCATCGACGCCGGCGGCTGCATGGTGATCCGGACCTCCGGCGGCAAGAGCGAGACGATCGCGGCAGGCGATGTCTATTTTGGGTCGGCCGCATCAGCGGGAGCAATCTAATGGCGCGGCCGGACGAACTGACTTTCGCACCGCTCGGCGGTGTTGGCGAGATCGGCATGAATCTGTCGATCTACGGTCTCGGCAACCGCCATCAGCGAAGCTGGCTTGCCGTCGATCTCGGCGTGTCCTTCGGAGACGAGGAGCACTTGCCGGGTATCGATCTCATCATGCCCGACATCGGATTTCTGGAGAAGGAACGGAAGAACCTCGTCGGCCTCGTTCTCACGCACGCCCATGAGGATCATTTTGGCGCCATCATCGACCTTTGGCCTCGCCTGAAATGTCCGATCTACGCCACGAAATTCAGCGCGGCGCTGTTCGAGGCGAAATGCGCAGCCGAGCGCAATGCGCCTGAAATTCCCGTGACAGTGGTGCCGTCCGGCGGCCGCGTCGATCTTGGGCCGTTCACGGTCGAATTCATCCCGGTCGCGCATTCGATACCGGAGTCGCACGCGTTGGCGATTCACACCGCGGCCGGCACCGTCTTGCATACCGGCGACTGGAAGATCGATCCGACACCCATTATCGGTCCGCCGACCGACGAGCGGCGGTTGCGCGAATTGGGTGACGAAGGCGTTCTGGCGCTGATCGGCGACTCGACCAACGCGGTGCGCGAAGGTCGCTCGCCGTCGGAAACAGAAGTTGCGGGCGCCATCGCCGAACTCGTGAAGGCAGCCAGGGGCCGCGTCGCCGTAACCACGTTTGCCTCGAACGTCGCCCGCCTGCGCGCCGTGGCCGACGCCGCGCGCGAAGCGGGGCGCGAGGTCGTGGTCGTCGGACGTGCGATGGAGCGTGTGGTGCAGGTGGCCCGCGAGACCGGACATCTGGACGGCGTTCAGAATTTTCGCAGCGCGGACGTCTACGGTCACTTGCCGCCGGACAAGGTGTTGGCGCTGTGTACGGGCAGCCAAGGCGAGCCGCGCGCGGCGCTGGCGCGCATCGCGAGGGACGACCATCCGCAAGTGACGCTCAACAGAGGCGATACCGTGATCTTCTCGTCGCGTACGATCCCGGGCAACGAGAAGGCCGTCGGCGCGATCGTCAACGGTCTGGTTACGCAGGGCATCGAGGTGATTACCGATCGGACCGCCCTGGTGCATGTGTCCGGTCACCCGCGCCGCGACGAGTTGCGCGACATGATCTCATGGGTTCGCCCGCAACTGCTGATCCCGGTGCATGGCGAGGCGCTGCATGTGTCGGAGCACGCACAACTGGCGCGCGCCGCGGGCGTGCCCAAGGTTCTGATATGCAAGAACGGCGATCTCGTCCGGCTCGGGCCGGGCGATCCCGCCGTCATCGACGAGCTTCCATCGGGACGGCTTTACAAGGATGGCGCCATCCTCGAAGATTCGAAATCGCGGGCGGTCGTCGAGCGGCGGCGGATGGCATTTGCAGGCTGTGCGTTCGTGGCCATCGCCGTGACTGAAAAGGGTGAACTGGCCGACGATCCGGAGATCGAGCTGGCCGGCATCCCCGAGAAAAACGTAGCGGGCGAGGATCTGGACGATATCGTGTTCGATACGGTGGTCTCGACCGTGGAGACGTTGCCCAAGGCCCGACGACGCGATCCTGATGCCCTGGCTGAATCCGTGCGCCGGGCTGTCCGCGCGACGATTGCAGCCGAATGGGGCAAGAAGCCGCTTTGCTACGTTCATGTGCTGGTAGTCTAGAATTTCGGAGGACAACATGCTGGGCCGTCTCAACCATGTGGCAATCGCCGTCAAGGACGCCGAGAAGGCCGCGCGAATCTACCGGACGGCCTTCGGTGCCGATATCTCCGCCGCGGTGCCGCTGCCTGAGCATGGCGTGATAACCGTGTTCGCGACGCTGCCCAACACCAAGATCGAGTTCATCCAGCCGCTCGGCGAGAATTCCCCGATCGCGAAATTCGTCGAACGCAACGCCGACGGCGGCATCCATCACATCTGCTACGAGGTGCCGGATATCATCGCCGCGCGCGACACGCTGATCGGAGAGGGCGCGCGTGTGCTCGGCGACGGCGAACCCAAGATCGGGGCGCACGGCAAGCCGGTGCTGTTCCTTCACCCCAAGGATTTTTCCGGCGCGTTGGTTGAAATCGAACAATCCTGAGGATTCTCGATGGCGTACGCAATCTCGTCCGGCCTGGCCATCTACTTCGTCATCTGGTGGATTACGCTGTTTCTGACGTTGCCGTTTGGCGTGCGCAGCCAGCACGAGAACGGCGAGAGCGTACCCGGTACCGACCCCGGGGCGCCCGTCGCGGCGTTGATGCGCCGCAAGTTGATCTGGACCACGCTCATTTCAATTGTGATCTACGGTCTCGGCATGCTGGCCTATTATTCCGGCCTGTTGGATGTTTCGCGGATTTCGCGGTTGTTGGGTTTTCCTATTTAACCGGGACACGCGAAACGAGGGGCGGCTGATTGAACCGCCCCTCGTTGCATCTTGGCTACCTCTTTGCCGTACTGCCAGAGATATCTTTACTGACAGAGATGCAGCCGGCCGTCTTCCATGCGCACCCACGAACCCGGCTGACAGACGAAGCCGTTGCGCGCGGCGTAGCTGTAAGGATTGCTATAAGGCGAGCCGCCGCTCATGGCCGCCTTCTGGCCATCGTTCATGTAGTACCGATCCTCGTCGCCATAGGCGTACGCATCGTCGTTATCGTAGGCATATGCACCGTTGTAGGCGTAGGCATCGTCCCGGAACGGCGCCGTGGCGATTGCGCCGGCTGCGCCGACGGCGCCGCCGACCACTCCCGCGGCAACATCGGCAGGCCAAAAGCCACGGTCGTGCCGTACGTGATTTCGATCATAGCTGCGATCGATCCGGTGGGATGTTCGATATGACGCATCCTGCGACTGTGCCAGAACAGGCGATGCGATGAGAGACGACAGCACCGCCGCCGCGGCGAGATATTTTGCACGAGTCATTCATTGCTCCCTTCTTCTTGAACAGGGCTAACGGGGTGCGCCCCGAGACGTTCCGAAATCAGGGGGACGTTGGATCAAACCGGTGTGAGGTGCGAGTTCCATCCGGCCTATCGCGGGATCTCGAATGTTCCCAGGTGGAATTCATCGCCCCCGTCGGTCGCTGGCTGGATCACGCGCGTAAAAACCGCCTCCGGAAAACGCTGCCAGATCACGATGTCTTCGAGCTTGATTGTCAGCCAGCCGAACGTGAAGAGATAGCGGCCCGGTTCGTTGACGCGTCCGACCTGCTGCCAACTCACCTTGTGGACTTCTGGGTCGAACACGTGCCTTCGCCTTCGAGGGCCAGCCGCCAAGGCTCTCTCTTTTAAGAGGCTCTCTCTTTTAAGAGGCTCTCTCTTTTAAGGGACTCTCTCTTTTAGGAAAGACTGTCTCGCTTAATTCGGCTCCACGACGAAACGATCGAGATCGGCCAGCAGGTGTTGCCACGCACCATCGATCTCGGGAGACCAGTCCGATCCCAAAACATCGCGGATGGTAGCGGCAATCACGCCAAAAAAATGACCGAACAATTCAGGCGATATGCCGAAGGCATCGTGCGACTGAAGCTCGCACCGGATCGTCCGAAAGCTGCCGGTGCGCTCGCCCGCGAAATCCAGCATCGCGTCGATGGTCAACGCGAGCATCGAACCCTTTACCGGATCGCTGCCTTGGCTCCGGAACATCGGCTGACTTTCAGGATGCTCACGAAACAGGCGTCGATAGACGAGGGGTGTCAAATCCTCGCATCGCTCGGCAGCCAACTCAAAACTGCGTTGAACGAAATTGATGGCGAACCTCTTCCTGTCCTATCCGGAAGGCCAGCCGCACCGATCTCTGAAAAAAAGAAGAGCAGGGCTGGTGGCCCCGCTCTCAAAATTGTGTCGACCCTATTATCCCCGAAAGTCAGATTTATCGTTGCTTGACGGGGCGACGCTGCTTGTGCGCGCCAAGGTCTCCTCCCGAGACTTGGACCACCAGACTATTACCCTTCGGGCAGTCTGAGGCAGAATGGGTAGCCGATTTTTCTCCGCTTGTCATCATTTTCGGCAACGAATGTTCAAAATTTTGGCATTTCCCGAAACGAATGAACTTTTGCGGTTTTTCGATGGAAAAACCGGCGAAATCGGCGCGATTGGCGTCAAATCAATCCCATTTGCCGCCTCATCGCCCCCACGCATTCGATCGCGTGAAAATGCGCCGCACGATAAAGTCGAAATTATTCTTCGATCTTGCGCCGGCACGAACTGATCGGGAACCTCTCCTCGACTCCCGACTCCCAGCATGATAGTTGCGAAATAGACGGGGAAGTCGTTATGCGCCGGCGGTTGAGGACATTTCTTCCGATCGTTCTGGTTGCGCTTTTGGTGCAGATTTTTGCGCCAATCAGCGCGAGTTGGGCGATGTCCGCTGACCTGTCCGACCCGTTAGGCGTCCATGCGATCTGCGCGGCGTCATCGGAGACCGGATCCGGCCATAGCGATCAATCGGGCCAGCATGCGGACTGTTGTGTGCTGTGCTGCCTGTCGCATGCCGGCGGCATGTTGCTCGATGCGCCGCACGCGACGGTTGCCAAACCCTTTGCGCATTCCCGTCGTGTCGTCTGGTTCGAGGCCGCCAACAATTTGCCGGCCTTCCGCTCCGGCCTTCTCGCGCAAGCACGCGCGCCGCCGTCCATATCCTGATCCGAGCATCTTTCGCGGCTGGCGGCTCCGATCCGCGCGGCCATCGAGCTTAGTCGGCCGGCGGTATCCGGCATCAGGACAGTCCGATGTTTCTTATCGATGCGTTGCGCGGCGCAAGCACGCTCGTGCTTTGTTGTGCGCTGTCGGGAGTATCGAGATCGGCGTCCGCCCAAACATCGGGCGAGATGCTGCCTCCAGTCACAGTGGAAGCGCCCACTCAGAAACCGGCGCACCGCGGCGTCAAAAAACCGCGCCGTCAGGTCGCATCGCATCCCCGCGTGACGATCAGGACGCTTGCCGCCAGCGCGTCGCCGACGGGGAGTGGCGCGAACACCGCGTACGGGCCACCGCCGATCAAGCGGCGATTCCAGCTTCCGCAGGAATCCCAGAGCATCACGGCACGGCAGATCGAGGAGGCCGTCAACCTCAAGGACGCCGAAGACGCCGTCAAATACATGCCGAGCCTGTTCGTGCGCAAACGCAACGACGGCGACAATCAGGCGGTTCTGGCGACACGGACATGGGGGCTGAATTCGAGCGCGCGGTCGCTGATCTACTATGACGATCTTCTGGTTTCCGCGCTGATCGCCAATAACAACCAGAACGGCTCGCCCCACTGGAATCTGATCGCTCCGGAAGCGATCGCCCGCGTCGACTTCCTAGACGGTCCGTTTTCCGCGGCCTATCCCGGCAATTCGATCGCCGGGGTGCTGATCTTTACGACCAAGATGCCGGACCGCCTGATCGCCAGTGCCAAGGAAACCTTGTCGATCATGCCGTGGAGCCAGTACGGCACCAAGGACACCTACGTCAGCAGCCAGACGAGTGCCTTGGTCGGCGACCGTCAGGGCAAATTCTCATGGCTCCTGAGCGCGACCTATCAGGACAGCTATCAGCAGCCTTTGACCTACACGACCAACAAGGGGATTCCGGCGGGGACGACCGGTGCTTTCCCGGCGCTGAACAAGCAGGGACTCGAGGCGGATGTCGTCGGCACGGGAGCGCTGGTTCATTCGCAGCAGACGTCGGGAAATTTCAAGCTGGCCTATGACGTGACGCCGCTCGTGCAGGCGACGTATTCATTCGGCGTCTGGAATAACGTGCAGACGTCTACCCCCCAGACTTATTTGCGGACGGTTGCGACGGGGATGCCTACATTTGCCGGCATCTCATCGTTTGCCGGCAACAAGTACATGTGGGACGAGACCCACGTCAGCAACGCCGTCTCGTTGCGCAGCGACACCAAGGGCATCTACGACTTCGATCTGTCGCTATCGAGTTACAATTACCTTCAGGACATCCTGCTCAATCCGTACACTGTGTCTTCGGGCGTCGGCTATTCGGCTAACGGCAAGATCACGCGGAACGACGGGACCAACTGGCAGAACGCCGATGCTAAAGGAATATGGCGGCCTTACGGATACGACGGCCCGCATGAAATCAGCTTCGGTTTGCATGGCGATCGCTATCGCTTCGAGAACCCGGTGTTTGCATCGTCAGTCTGGAACGCGACGTCCTCGACGGGGACCGGTCAGCTTTATTCCGAGGGACGCGGCGAAACACGGACCGGTGCGCTCTGGTTTCAGGATGCCTGGAAGATCGTCCCAAATCTCAAGCTGACGCTCGGCGGGCGTTTGGAGAGCTGGCGTGCGCAGGACGGTTTCAATCTGAATACGACAGCAAGTTCGGCCGGTGTCATCACGTCGGCTGCGACGGTCAATCAGCCGTCGCAGGCATCGACGAACTTTTCGCCGAAGGTGTCGCTTTCCTACGATCCGAACAAGGACTGGAATGTCACCGCGAATTTTGGCGAGGCCTATCGCTATCCGACGGTCGGCGAATTGTATCAGAACATTTCAGTGGGCGGAGTTGCGACGTTCGCCAATCCCAACCTCGCGCCGGAGCGCGACCTGAATGGTCAACTCAACATCGAGCGCCATTGGAGCGATGGAAAGGTGCGGCTGACGCTGTTCAAGGAGAGAACGGACAACGCGATGATCTCCCAAACCAACCTTGCCGCCAATCCCCTGACCGGAGCGCAGGTTCCGACCACGACGATCGGTAACGTCGCAGCGATTGGGATGCAGGGCGTTGAATTGGCCGCCGACAAGAACAATGTCTTCGTCAAGGGACTGCAGCTATTCGGCAGCGTCACCTATGTGGATTCCCGGATCATTTCCGATCCGGCCTGGGCAGGAGCTGGTACGGTTGAAGGCAAGCGGGTGCCCTATGTTCCGGACTGGCGGGCCAGGCTGGGTGTGACCTATCGTCCGAATGAGAGTTGGGCTTACACAGTCGCGGCGCGCTATAGCGGCAAGCAATATTCGACGCTCGATAACTCCGACGTTGTTCCGCACGTGTACGGTGCTTTCGACAACTACATCGTCGTCGATATGAAGGTGCACTACAACGCAACGAAAAATCTGTCGTTCGATGCGGGCATCGACAACCTCCTCAACGAGCAATATTTCCTGTTCCATCCGTTTCCCGGCAGAACCTACATCGTCGCCGCGAAATACAGCTTCTGAACCCGCCCCCTTCAAAAATGAAAAAGGAGACCACAATGAAATCGATCGTTCGAGCCGCGGCGCTGATCCTCACCATGTTGCTGACGGGCATGACAGCGTCGTCAGCTCATGAGATCAAGGCAGGCGATCTGCTGCTGACCGACCTCTGGTGTCGCGCGACGCCTCCGGGTGCGAAGGTCGGCGCGGCCTATCTGACCATCGAGAACAGGGGGACGGCAGCCGACCGGCTGGTCAGCGTTTCAAGTCCGGCGGCCGGGCAGGCCGACGTGCACGAGATGTCGATGGCAAACGGCGTGATGACGATGCGGCCGGTAACAGGTGGAATCGCGCTTCCGGCGGGAAAGAAGGTGACGTTGGCGCCCGGCGGCTATCACATCATGATGACCGGTCTGAAAGCGCCTCTGAAGGAAGGCGAGATGCTGCACGTCATGCTCAAATTCGAGAAGGCGGGCGATGTCGATGCCACGTTCCATATCCGCTCGGTGGGAGCTCAGGGACCGACGGATGGCGCCGCAAAACCCGGTCATATGGACGGAATGAAAGCCGGCGGACACTCCGGCATGAAAATGTAACGGCGCTCGCCGGTCCAGGCCCCGTCTCCCTCCCGCAAGCGACTTGGGGGCGGGGAGCGGGGGTCTTGTGTTTTGGCACCCGATCCGCTTTCACTGCGGACGTCCCGTGTCCCGAACCGATTCCCAGGCCTGCCATGCGATTGTCGCGCTTTTTTTTGCCGATTCTGAAGGAAACTCCGAAGGAAGCCGAGATCGTCTCGCACCGGCTGATGCTGCGGGCCGGCATGATGCGGCAGGAGGCGGCGGGCATCTATGCCTGGCTGCCGCTCGGCCTTCGCGTGCTCAGGAAGATCGAGCAGATCGTCCGGGAGGAGCAGAACCGTGCCGGGGCCGTCGAACTGTTGATGCCGACCTTGCAGCTCGCCGATCTCTGGCGCGAGAGCGGTCGCTACGACGCATATGGACCGGAGATGCTGCGCATCCAGGATCGGCACAAGCGCGAACTGCTGTATGGGCCGACCAATGAGGAAATGATCACGGAGATTTTCCGGAGCTATGTGCGCTCCTATCGAAACCTGCCGCTCAATCTTTATCATATCCAATGGAAGTTCCGCGACGAGCAGCGGCCCCGTTTCGGCGTCATGCGCGGCCGCGAATTCCTGATGAAGGATGCTTATTCCTTCGACCTCGATGAGGCCGGTGCGCGAAAATCCTACAACAAGATGTTCGTCGCTTACCTGCGGACGTTCGCGCGGATGGGATTGAAGGCGATCCCGATGCGCGCGGAGACCGGCCCGATCGGCGGCGACCTCAGCCACGAGTTCATCGTGCTGGCCGAAACAGGGGAGTCCGGCGTCTATATCGACAAGGACGTGCTCGATCTTCCGGTGCCCGGAGCGGACGTGGATTATGATGGCGATCTGACACCGATCATCAAGCAGTGGACCACAGCCTACGCGGCGACCGAAGACGTTCACGACGGCGCGCGCTACGAGCGCGAGGTCGCGGCGGGCAGGCGCATTCACACACGCGGCATCGAAGTCGGCCAGATCTTCTATTTCGGCACCAAGTATTCGGACACGATGAAAGCGCTGGTGGCCGGTCCCGACGGTGCCGAGCAGCCGATCCATGGCGGATCCTACGGCGTGGGTGTTTCACGCCTTGTCGGCGCGATTATCGAGGCGTGCCACGACGAGGCCGGCATCAAGTGGCCGGAAGCTGTCGCGCCGTTCACGGTTGCCATCCTTAATCTGAAGCAGGGTGCAAGCGACACCGATGCTGCATGCGAGCGGCTTTACCGCGAGCTGTCCGCCAAGGGCATGGACGTGCTCTATGACGATACCGACCAGCGGGCTGGTGCGAAATTCGCCACCGCCGACCTGATCGGCATTCCCTGGCAGGTCATGGTCGGTCCCAAAGGACTCGCCGAGGGCAAGGTCGAGATCAAGCGCCGGAACGATGGGACGCGCGAGAACGTCGTTCTGGAAGATGCGGTCGCCCGCCTGACGAACTGACGATTATCCACCGCGCGTGCGGTTGAATGCCATTCCGGCCACAATTGGCCCGAATCGTGGGATTATCGAAGGATGGATGAGACCATGACCGAGCCACTCCGGACCAAACCGTTTGCCGCCTTCGAGTGGATGCTCTCCGGCCGCTATCTGCGCGCACGGCGGAAGGAAGGCTTTATTTCCGTCATCGCCGGCTTTTCCTTCCTCGGCATCATGCTCGGCGTTGCCACGCTGATCATCGTGATGGCCGTGATGAACGGATTTCGCACGGAATTGCTCGGCAAAATTCTTGGCCTGAACGGGCATCTGCTGGTGCAGCCGCTGGAGTCGCCCCTGACCGACTGGAAGGACGTTGCCGACCGCATCGGTCAGGTGTCGGGAATACGTCTCGCGGCGCCGGTCGTGGACGGGCAGGCGCTGGCATCGTCGGCCTTCAATGCGTCGGGCGTGCTTGTGCGCGGCATCCGCGCCGACGATCTGAACAGGATGTCTTCGGTCGCCAACAATATCAGGCAAGGGACACTCGAAGGATTCGACGACGGTCACGGCGTTGCCATTGGCCGCCGGCTTGCCGATCAGCTCTCGCTGCATGCCGGTGACACCATCACGCTGGTCGCGCCGCGCGGCGCCATCACGCCGATCGGCGTGACCCCACGTATCAAGTCCTACAAGATCGTTGCGGTATTCGAGGTCGGCATGTCCGAGTACGATTCGACCTTCGTATTCATGCCGCTGCCTGAAGCGCAGGCCTACTTCAACCACGCCAACGACGTCACCGCGATCGAGGTCTACACGGACAATCCAGACAAGGTCGACGGCTTTCGCAAGTCCGTGACGGAAGCCGCGGGACGGCCGATATTCCTGGTCGACTGGCGGCAGCGGAATTCCACATTCTTCAACGCGCTTCAGGTCGAACGCAACGTGATGTTCCTGATCCTGACGCTGATCGTGCTCGTTGCCGCGCTGAACATCGTTTCGGGTCTGATCATGCTGGTGAAGGACAAGGGCAGCGATATCGCGATCCTGCGCACCATGGGCGCGTCGCAGGGATCGATCATGCGCATCTTCCTGATCACGGGGGCGGCGATCGGCGTCGTCGGCACGCTCACCGGCTTTGTGGTGGGACTCGTGATCTGCCTCAACATCGAATCGATCCGGGAGTTCCTGTCGTGGCTGACCAGCACGGAGCTGTTCTCGCCGGAGCTTTATTTCCTGTCCAAACTGCCGGCGGAAATTGATATTCGCGAAACCAGCGCTGTCGTGATCATGGCCCTGACGTTGTCGTTTCTGGCGACGCTTTATCCGTCGTGGCGAGCCGCGCGCCTCGATCCCGTCGACGCCCTGCGGTACGAGTGAGCGACGGACATGGAGCAGGGGGCAGAGGAGGTACCGGTCGTTTATCTTCACGAGATCAAACGGCAGTACACCCAGGGCGAAACGAAGCTGATCATTCTGGATGGCGCCAAACTGGCGCTGTGGGCCGGCCAGTCGGTGGCGCTGGTGGCTCCGTCCGGATCGGGAAAGTCGACGCTGCTGCACATTGCGGGGTTGCTCGAGAGCCCGGACGAAGGCGAGGTTTATGTCGGCGGCACTGCGACGTCGGGGCTGTCCGATGTGGAGCGCACACAGATCCGGCGTACCGATGTCGGGTTCGTCTACCAGTCCCACCGCCTCCTGCCGGAATTCACCGCGCTTGAGAACGTGATGCTGCCGCAGATGATCCGCGGATTGAAACGCTCTGAGACGGTCAAGCGCGCGCGCGAAATTCTGGCCTATCTCGGCCTCGGCGATCGCGTCACCCATCGCCCGGCGGAGCTGTCCGGCGGCGAGCAGCAGCGGGTGGCGATCGCGCGCGCCGTCGCCAACGCGCCGCAGGTGCTGTTTGCCGATGAACCGACCGGCAATCTCGATCCACACACCGCGGATCACGTGTTCAACGCGCTGATGCAGCTTGTGAAGGCGACCCGGGTGGCGATGCTGATCGCGACCCACAACATGGAACTGGCCGATCGGATGGACCGGCGAGTCTCGCTTGAGAACGGCAAGATTATCGAACTGGACTGAGGCGGGACGGGCAGTCCGCGGCGGTCAAATCGCCCGGGCGGCGGTGTTTCCGTTCAGCGCTGGCGCCGGTGCCGCCGCCAGCCGGAATCTGTGTCCGCGCCGGCGAAATACGGGTTCTCCACGCACTGAATGGGAAGCCCCGAGGCTTGCGCCCTGCACTGGGGAATGGTGACGAACCGGCAGTCATTGTAGGAGGTCGGACCGTAGACGATCCCGCAGACCGGATACCGGCTGTCCCAGGCTTGGGCTTGGGCTCCCGCGCACGAACAAAGAAGGGCCGAAACGATCAAAATTGCCGCGCGCACCGTTGCCTCCCGCCCATCGGGGCGTCTGATAATATGGTGCTGGAGCTAATCGGTTGAGGCGAAACGTTCAAGCCGCGTCCCGAAATTAACCACCCCGACCGGTCCTCGAACTGACCCACTGCCGGGCCTTGACTCTGAGAACAAAACTGGAACAATGTTCCTACTATGTTCTTGTCATGGGAGAGCAGGTCATGTTGAGGATGTTCGTTGAGGAAGCGGCGGCGCTGGCTTCCATCGTGTTGTTCGTCGGAATGGTCGCGGTCTGGGCGCAGGTGATTCCCCAGCTTTGAGGTTTCCAGGGGCTCCCGCGCGGGTGGACTGGGGAAAATCCGGATAGCCCCGACGAGCAGGGGGTTTCGCGTGGACATGGCGGGCACAACCTCTCACCATCGTCAGGGCGAGTCGGCGTATCGCGCCGCCAGCCATCCCAGCACCGATGATTGCCCGAGGTCATGAGCCAGAAGCCTGTCGCTACCCTCAATGCCGGTTTCGTCCACCTGCACGTCCACTCGGCCTATTCGCTGCTGAAGGGCTCGATCAAGATCCAGAAGCTGGCGGAACTCGCCAAGGCGGATCGCCAGCCTGCGCTGGCGCTTACCGATACCGACAACATGTTCGGCGCACTGGAATTTTCGGACAAGGTCGCCGGCTACGGAATTCAGCCGATCGTCGGGTGTGAACTGGCGATCGACTTCGGCGATCAGGATCCCGGCGCACGGAGCGCGCTTCCTCTCGCACGCTTCGTTCTGCTGGCGGCGCGCGAGAGTGGCTATCGCAATCTGATGCGGCTGAATTCCCGGGCGTTCCTTGAAACGCCGGTGCATCAAGCCCCCCATATCAAGGCGCAATGGCTGCGGGACGACAACGAAGGCTTGATCGCGCTGACCGGCGGTCCCGATGGGCCGGTGGCGCTTGCGTTCAACGCCGATCAACCCGCTCTTGCGGAAGCCCGTTGCGCGCGGCTTGCGGAGATGTTCGGCGATCGGCTGTATGTCGAGTTGCAGCGTCACGGTCTCGAAAAAGAGCGGCGCGTCGAAGGCGCATTGATCGATCTCGCCTACGCCAGGGGCTTGCCGCTGGTTGCGACCAACGAGCCGCATTTTGCGGGTTCCGATGACTACGAAGCCCACGACGCGTTGTTGTGCATCGCCGGCGGACGGCTCGTCGCGGAAACGGATCGTGAGCAACTCACACCGGATCATCGCTTCAAGACCCGCGCGGAAATGGCCGTGCTGTTCGCCGATGTGCCGGAAGCCTTGGCGTCAACGGTCGAGATTGCCGAGCGGTGTGCGTTCCGGCCGAAGACGCGCAAGCCGATCCTGCCGCGCTTCACGGTGGGCGCCGGGACCAATGCGGCGGACGCGGCGAGCGAGGAGACGGCCGAGCTGCGGCGTCAGGCGGAGGAGGGCCTCGCCAAGCGGCTCGCCGTGCACGGCCTGTCACAGGGTGCCAGCCAGGAAGACTATCGCGCGAGGCTCGACTTCGAGCTCGACGTCATCACCCGCATGAACTACGCGGGCTACTTCCTGATCGTCGCGGACTTCATCAAGCATGCCAAGTCGCAGGGCATTCCGGTGGGACCGGGCCGCGGCTCCGGCGCGGGATCGCTGGTGGCCTATGCATTGACCATCACCGATCTTGACCCGATCCGCTTCGGCCTGCTGTTCGAGCGCTTCCTCAATCCTGAACGCGTATCGATGCCGGACTTCGATATCGACTTCTGCCAGGATCGCCGCGGCGAGGTGATCGACTACGTCCAGAAGCGCTACGGCCGCGATCAGGTCGCGCAGATCATCACGTTCGGCACCTTGCAGGCGCGGGGAGTCTTGCGCGACGTTGGCCGTGTGTTGCAGATGCCCTACGGTCAGGTCGACAAGCTCACCAAGCTGGTGCCGCAAAATCCGGCGGCGCCGGTCTCGCTGAAGCAGGCGATCGAGGGAGAGCCGAAACTCCAGGCGTTCCGCGACGAAGATCCGGTTGTGGCGCGGGCCTTCGATATCGCGCAGCGTCTGGAGGGCCTGACCCGGCACGCCTCGACCCACGCGGCCGGCATCGTGATCGGCGACCGGCCGCTCAGCGAACTCGTTCCGATGTATCGCGATCCGAAATCGGACATGCCGGTGACCCAGTTCAACATGAAGTGGGTCGAGCCGGCGGGGCTGGTGAAGTTCGACTTCCTCGGCCTCAAGACGCTCACGGTTCTGGACGTTGCCGTGAAATTGCTGAAGCAGCGCGGCGTGCATATCGACCTCGCCACGCTGCCGCTCGACGATGCGGCGAGTTACCAGATGCTGGCGCGGGGCGATGTGGTCGGCGTGTTCCAGGTTGAAAGTCAGGGGATGCGGCGCGCGCTGGTCGACATGCGCCCCGACCGTTTCGAGGACATCATCGCGCTGGTCGCGCTGTATCGGCCCGGCCCGATGGCGAACATCCCGACCTATTGCATGCGCAAGCACGGCGACGAGGAGCCGGAATATCTGCACCCGATGCTGGAGCCGATCCTGAAGGAGACGTTCGGCGTCATCATCTACCAGGAACAGGTGATGCAGATCGCACAGGTCATGGCCGGCTACTCGCTCGGCGACGCCGACCTGCTGCGCCGCGCGATGGGCAAGAAGATCCGCGCGGAAATGGACAAGCAGCGCGATATTTTTGTCGCCGGTTCCGTGAAGAACGGCGTGCCCAAGGCGCAGGCCGACACGATCTTCGAGTTGCTCGCCAAGTTCGCGGACTACGGCTTCAACAAGAGCCATGCGGCGGCCTACGCGCTGGTGTCCTACCAGACGGCGTACATGAAGGCCCATTACCCCGTTGAGTTTCTGGCGGCGTCGATGACGCTGGATATGAGCAACACCGACAAACTCGCGGAGTTTCGCAGCGAAGCCCAGCGCCTCGGCATCAAGGTCGAAGCGCCCTCGATCAATCGCTCGGGTGCGACCTTCGAGGTCGCCGACGGCGTTATCTACTATGCGCTGGCCGCGCTGAAGGGCGTCGGCGGGCAGGCGGTGGAGTTGATTGTCGAAGCCCGCAGGAAAGGCGTGTTCACCTCGCTGGCGGATTTTGCCGCCAGAGTGCCGCCTCGCGCCATCAACAAGCGCGTCATCGAGAGTCTCGCCGCCGCCGGCGCATTCGATGCGATCGAACCCAATCGGGCGCGGGTGTTCGGCGGCGCCGAAGCGATTCTGGCCGCATGCCAGCGCAGTCACGAAGCCGCCGTGCTCGGCCAGAACGACATGTTCGGCGGCATGGCGGATGCGCCGACCATTACGCTGCCGCAGGTCGAACCGTGGCTGCCGTCCGACCGGCTGCGGCGCGAATATGATGCGATCGGGTTTTTTCTCTCCGGGCATCCGCTGGATGATTATGCGACGGCGCTGAAGCGGTTGCGCGTCCAGTCGTGGGCCGAGTTTTCCCGCGCGGTCAAAACCGGTGTGACCGCCGGCAAGGTGGCCGCGACGGTGGTCTCGCGGATGGAACGGCGGACCAAGACCGGCAACAAGATGGGCATTCTGGGGCTGTCCGACCCGACCGGCCATTTCGAGGCCGTGCTGTTTTCCGAGGGGTTGGCCCAGTACCGGGACGTGCTGGAGCCGGGGGCTGCCGTCCTGCTGCAGCTCGGCGCGGAATTGCAGGGTGAGGACGTCCGTGCCCGCATCCTGCATGCCGAACCCCTCGACGACGCGGCGGCCAAGACCCAGAAGGGGTTGCGCATCTTCCTGCGCGACACCAAGCCGCTCGATTCTATCTCGAAGCGATTGCAGACGTCCGGCGGCGGTGCGGCGAATGGGAATATTTCCCTTGTCCTGCGGCTCGATCCGCAAACCGAGGTCGAGTTCGACTTGCCCGGCCGCTTCCCCGTGTCGCCGCAGATCGCGGGCGCGATCAAGGCGGTTCAAGGGGTTGAACAGGTCGAAACCCTGTAGCAGGGGCCATCCGGTTCCCGTCGGAGGCGGGGACCGGCGGGGTAGATTCGACCCCGGGATTGCCTTGCTTCTGCGGGGGCGTCCCGCTATATAGCCGCCATCTCACACGGAAACATGGCCTAAAAAGCCGTCCGGTGGCATCCGGGCCGCATTCCCTTTGGTTTGACGGTTCGTTTGCTCACACGTTTCCGGAGGAACCAACCGGAGAATAAACCTATGGCGCTTCCTGAATTTTCCATGCGTCAGCTTCTCGAAGCTGGCGTTCACTTTGGCCACCAATCGCACCGCTGGAATCCGAAAATGGCGGATTACATTTTCGGTGCGCGCAACAACATCCACATCATCGATCTCGCGCAGACCGTGCCGTTGCTGCATCGTGCACTGCAGGCTGTCAGCGACACCGTCGCCAGGGGTGGCCGCATCCTGTTCGTCGGCACCAAGCGGCAGGCGCAGGATGGCGTCGCCGAGGCGGCGAAGCGCTCGGCGCAGTACTTCGTCAATTCGCGCTGGCTCGGTGGCACGCTGACCAACTGGAAGACGATTTCCGGATCGATCAAGCGGCTGCGTCATCTCGACGAAGTGCTCAATTCGGGCGACGCCAGCGCCTACACGAAGAAGGAGCGCCTGACGCTGCAGCGCGAGCGCGACAAGCTCGATCGCTCGCTGGGTGGCATCAAGGACATGGGCGGTCTGCCCGACATGATCTTCGTGATCGACACCAACAAGGAAGATATCGCGATCCAGGAAGCCCAGCGGCTGAACATCCCGGTCGCGGCGATCGTCGATACCAACTGCGATCCCAAGGGCATCACCTATCTCGTACCCGGCAATGACGATGCCGGCCGCGCCATCAGCCTCTATTGCGATCTGATCGCGCGTGCGGCGATCGATGGCATTTCGCGCGCCCAGGGCGAGTCGGGAATCGATGTCGGCGCGTCGGCTCAGCCGTTGCGTGAGGAGCTTCCGGCGGCGGCCCAGCCCGCGGCTGCGGCGTTCCAGGGACTTGCCGGTCCGCGCGGCGTTGCCGACGATCTCAAGAAGCTCACGGGCGTGTCCGGTGCGATCGAGAAGAAGTTCAACGATCTCGGGATTTTCCACTATTGGCAGCTTGCCGAGCTCGATCACGCCACCGCTCACCAGATCGGTGAAGAGGTGGGTCTTCCGGCGCGCGCCGATGGCTGGGTTGCTCAGTCCAAGGCCCTGACCGCCGAAGCCGAGTAAGGTTGCGCGGGCCTGCCGGACCTCCGGCGGCCCGTGTTCGTATCGATTTCAGACTTGATTCCTGATGAGAGGACGTTGCGGACAACGAAAGCTGTTCCGCGACTGCCTGACAGGCAAAGGATATGACAATGGCAACGATCAACGCCGCGATGGTGAAAGAGCTGCGCGAGACGACTGGCGTCGGCATGATGGACTGCAAGCAGGCGCTCACCGAGAACAACGGCGACATGCAGGCCGCGATCGACTGGCTCCGTAAGAAGGGTCTCTCCAAGGCCGCCAAGAAGGCAGGACGCGTGGCGGCCGAAGGTTTGATCGGCGCGATCACCAGCGGAACCAAGGGTGTCGTCATCGAGGTCAACTCGGAGACCGATTTCGTCGCGCGCAACGAGCAGTTCCAGGGCCTCGTCAAGATGGTCGCCCAGGTCGCGCTCAGCGTCGGCGCGGATGTCGAAAAGATCAAGGCGGCCAAGGTCGGCAGCGTCACGGTCGAGACGGCGATTTCCGATGCGATCGCCACCATTGGTGAGAATATGACGCTGCGCCGCGCCGCTTCGCTGGAGGTCGGCAAGGGCATCGTCGCGAGCTACATCCACAACGCCGTCCTCGACGGTGCCGGTAAGATGGGTGTGATCGTTGCACTCGAGTCGGGCGGGAAAACCGACGAGCTCGCGGTGCTTGGCCGTCAGATCGCCATGCACGTCGCCTCGACCAATCCTGCCGCGATCGATCCGTCGGGGGTCGATCCCGCGGTCGTCAAGCGCGAGAAAGACATTCTGGCCGACAAATTCCGTCAGCAGGGCAAGCCCGAGGCGATGATCGAGAAGATCACCGAATCCGGCCTGAAGACCTTCTACAAGGAGCAGACGCTGCTCGAGCAGGCCTTCATCTTCGACGACAAGAAGAGCGTCGGTCAGGCCCTCAAGGAAGCTGAGGGCAAGGTCGGGGCGCCTGTGAAGATTACCGGCTTCGTGCGCTATGCTCTCGGTGAGGGAATCGAGAAGGCCGAGTCCGATTTTGCCGCTGAAGTTGCTGCGGCCGCCGGACAGGGGTGACGCGAGGCCCGCGGGTAGTCGGGACGACAAGACCAGTGGTGTGACTTGGCATTCGCGATCTATCCTGCCGCACGGCACGATGCGAATGTCAGAGGCGGACCACGCGCGACGGAGCTAACGCATCATGGATGAGCCGGCCTATCGTCGCGTTGTCGTAAAACTGTCCGGCGAATATCTCGCGGGTTCGCAATCCTTCGGCATCGATCAGCCGACCATCGATCGCATCGCCGATGACCTGACCGCCGCTCGCGCGCTGGGAATCGAAATCGCTGTCGTGATCGGCGGCGGAAACATCTTTCGGGGTGTTGAAGTCTCGTCCCGAGGCGTCTCGCGCCCGACCGGCGACACGATGGGCATGCTCGCAACCGTCATGAATTGTCTGGCACTTGAGGCTGCCCTCGAACGCCGTGGGCAATCGGCACGGGCGCTCTCGGCGTTTGTCATGCCCGAGGTGTGCGAGCTGTTCACGCGTAGTGCGACGCACAAATATCTTTCGGAAGGCCGTATCGTGCTGCTCGGCGGAGGGACGGGAAATCCCTATTTCACCACCGATACGACCGCAGTGCTCCGGGCGGCGGAGATCGGCGCACAGGCCGTTCTCAAGGCGACGAACGTGGATGGCGTCTACAGTTCCGATCCGAAGAAAGATCCGTCTGCCAAACGGTTTGAGCGGTTAAGTCACTCCCAGGCGCTCGAAGGCGGCTATAAGGTCATGGATGCGACCGCTTTCGCGCTTGCCCGCGAGACGTCGCTGCCTATCATTGTTTTCTCGATTGCCGAACCAGGCTCGATCGGCGCAATCCTGCGAGGCGCCGGCCGGGGGACGATCGTCGCCAGTTGATCGTGGCGTCGAGCGGGGCGGTTGTAAGGTTAGAACAAGTTTCCGGGATGGAGAGTGACATGGCGTCGGGTAATTTCGATATCAACGAGTTGAAGCGCCGGATGCAGGGCGCGACTCAGTCTCTCAAGCACGAGTTGGGCGGGTTGCGGACCGGCCGCGCGGCGGCGTCGATGCTCGAACCGGTGCAGGTCGAGGCGTACGGCAGCCATATGCCGCTGAATCAGGTTGCGACAGTCAGCGTTCCGGAACCCCGTCTGCTCTCGGTGCAGGTCTGGGACAAGACGATGGTGAAGGCGGTGGAAAAGGCGATTGTCGATTCCAATCTCGGTCTCAGTCCCGCCACCGAAGGACAGGTGCTGCGTCTGCGCATTCCCGAGCTCAACGAAGAGCGGCGCAAGGAACTGGTCAAGGTCGCGCACAAATATGCCGAGGCCGCGAAAGTGGCGGTTCGTCATGTTCGCCGCGACGGCCTGGATGCGATCAAGAAGCTGGAGAAGAATCACGAGATTTCCGAGGACGATCAGAAGCGGTTGGACAATGAGGTTCAGAAGGCCACGGATGCCGTGACCGCCGAGATCGATCAGTTGCTGGCGGGGAAGGAAAAGGAAATCCTCACCGTCTAGCCGGAATTGGATTGACCTGATGTCGAACGCCGCCGCGCCCGCAACCGAAGGATCGGATCACGCCGATGCGCCGCTGCATGTCGCCATCATCATGGACGGCAACGGGCGCTGGGCGGCGGCGCGAGGCTTGCCTCGCGCCGAAGGTCATCGCCGTGGCGTCGAAGCGTTGCGGCGCGTAGTGCGCGCGGCCCATGAACTCGGTATCCAGTATCTGACGATCTTTTCCTTCAGTTCGGAAAACTGGTCGCGGCCCGCAACCGAAATCGGCGATCTCTTCGGTTTGCTGCGGCGCTTTATCCGCAACGATCTCGCCTCGCTGCATCGGGATGGTGTTCGCGTGCGTGTGATCGGCGAGCGGGCGGGGCTGGAGCCGGACATTTGCGCGCTTCTCAACGAGGCGGAAGAGTTGACCAGGAACAACGCCCGTCTCACGCTGGTGGTGGCTTTCAACTATGGATCGCGGCAGGAGATCGCCAACGCCGCACAGCGTCTCGCACGTGAAGTTGCGGAAGGCAAAAGGGATCCTGCGACCATCAATGCGGATGCGCTCGATCAGTATCTCGATGCGCCCGACATTCCCGATCCCGATCTGATCATCCGTACCAGCGGAGAGCAGCGCCTCTCGAACTTTCTGATGTGGCAGGCCGCTTACAGCGAGTTTGTTTTCGTTCCCATGCACTGGCCGGATTTCGACAAGACGGCGCTTGAAGGCGCAATCGCCGAATATGCCAGACGCGAGCGCCGCTTCGGCGGGCTGGCCGCGAAAACCGGATCGTGACAGACGTGGATCAGGATCGGGTGGCGACACCTGCCGATCAGGGATCGCGCAATCTTGTGGCGCGCGTCATCGCGGCGCTGGTCCTCGCCCCGCTTGCCGTTTTGATCGCCTGGGCGGGCGGAGCCTGGTGGATTTCCCTTGCGACCCTCACATCTGTCGGCCTTTACGTCGAATGGCTGATGATTGTCGGCGCTGTCCATGAGAGATCGACGGTCGCGGCCGGCATCGCCGCGCTCGTTGTGTCCGGAGTGTGTCTGGCGCTCGGGTCCATCGGCTATTCGCTGATTGCACTTGTGGCCGGTATTGCTGCGGTGACTGCGGTGTCGACGCAGATGCGCCTTTGGTCTGCGGCGGGTTTTTGCTATGCGGCGGTTGCGCAATTTGCGTCGATGCTGGTGCGTCGCGACGACGGTTACGGATTTGTCGCGTTGATTTTTGTGCTGCTGGTGGTCTGGGTCACCGACAGCGGGGGATATTTTGCTGGACGCGGAATCGGAGGGCCCAAGCTATGGGCCCGCGTCAGCCCGAAGAAGACGTGGGCAGGCGCGGTTGGCGGCTTTGCGGGAAGTCTTGGAGTCGCGGCCGGATTTGTCGCGTTTGGTTTCGGGAAGCTCGGTCCGTTGCTGCTGCTTGGAGCCGTTCTGTCGACGGTGTCGCAACTGGGTGATCTGTTTGAATCGGCGGTCAAGCGACGTTTCGGCGTGAAGGACTCCAGTCAGATCATTCCCGGGCACGGCGGGTTGCTCGACCGTCTGGATGGTTTCATTGCGGCGATTGCCGTCGCCGCGCTTTTTGGTTTTCTGCGGGGCGGCGCCGATGGTGTCGGCCACGCTCTTATGGTTTGGTGACGTATGAGTGCTGTTCCATTGAAAAACGACAAGCCGGCTCAGGCCGGCGTCCGGGCCGTGACGGTTCTGGGCGCGACCGGATCGATCGGCGACAGCACGATGGATCTGTTGCGGGCGGCGCCCGACCGTTATCGCGTCGAGGCGCTCACGGCGAATTCCAACGTTAAGGCTCTTGCCAGGCTGGCTCGGGAGTTTGGCGCGCAATTCGCCGCGGTCGCCGATCCCGCGCGTCTCGGTGAACTAAAGGACGCGCTCGCGGGCAGCGGCATTGCTTGCGGCGCCGGCGAAAGTGCGATCATCGAGGCGGCCTCGCGTCCGGCCGACTGGTTGATGGCCGCGGTGAGCGGTGCGGCCGGCCTCAAGCCCGCGCTGGCCGCGGTCGATCGCGGCACGACGATCGCGCTGGCTAACAAGGAATGTCTGGTTTGCGCCGGCGATTTCTTCATGCAGCGCGCCGTGAAGGCGGGCGCCCGCATCCTGCCCGCCGATTCCGAACACAACGCGCTGTTCCAGGCCCTGGCTTCGGGAAATCGCGATGAACTCACCCGCGTCATCATCACCGCCTCCGGGGGGCCGTTTCGGACCTGGGCTCCCGCCGACATCGAAAAGGCGACACTGGCGCAGGCGCTGAAACATCCGAACTGGAGCATGGGGCAGAAGATCACCATCGACTCCGCGTCGATGATGAACAAGGGGCTCGAAGTCATTGAGGCGGCTTGCCTGTTTGCGCTGACGCCGGACGAGATCGACGTCCTTGTTCATCCCCAGTCGATTGTCCACGGCATGGTCGAATTCTCGGACAAGTCCGTCGTCGCTCAGCTCGGGAGCCCCGATATGCGGACGCCGATCGCGCATTGTCTCGGGTGGCCCGATCGTATTGCGGGACCAGCGGCGAAACTCGATCTCGCCAAGATCGGGCAACTGACATTTGAAGCGCCGGATTTCGAGCGTTTCCCCGGTCTGCGGCTGGCCTTTGACGCGCTGCGGACGGGGAACGGCGCAACCACGGTCTACAATGCCGCCAACGAGGTCGCCGTCGCTGCCTTCATCGGCGAGAAGATCAGGTTCGGCGCCATCGCGCGTCTGGTCGAGGCCACCATGAACGGCTGGGTCCGGGCGGGAAATCTCGCGCCGCTGACGTCCGCCGACGATGCCATCGCCATTGACCATAACGCACGAAATATGGCGGCCACCCTCTTGCCTCAAATTGCCGCAAAGGCATCCTAGTGTGGTGGTTCAGAAGTCCGCCACCCTATCGCAGCGAGTCGGTGAAGCGGACTTCTGAACCTGAACCACACGAGAATCATAAATTTGCTAGTGTCCCTTTAATTCCGAAGTTCGCATCAAAGGTCGCCGCAAGGACATGCGAACTTCGGAATCGGGACACTAGAGGTCGGGGAGACAGGGCCTCCGGCGCTGCACGAGGGGAACGGGATGGCCGAATCTTTTCTTCATTTTTTCAATATGTTAGGCCATGGCCTGATCGGTTATATCGTTCCGTTCCTGTTCGTTCTGACCATTGTTGTTTTCTTCCATGAGCTCGGTCACTTCCTGGTCGCCCGCTGGGCGGGCGTGAAGGTTCTGACATTTTCGCTGGGTTTCGGGCCTGAACTCGCGGGCTTCAACGACCGGCATGGGACGCGCTGGAAGATGTCGGCCATTCCGCTGGGCGGCTACGTCAAGTTTTTCGGCGACGAAACCGAAGCGAGCACGCCTTCGGCCGCGACCCTCGCGTCGATGACGGCCGAGGAGCGCGAAGGCAGCTTCCATTACAAGAAAGTCGGTCCCCGCGCGGCTATCGTGGCTGCGGGGCCGATTGCCAATTTCATCCTCGCGATCGTCATTTTCACGGGTCTGTTCACGTTCTTCGGAAAACCCAGCACGACGGCGCGCGTCGATACCGTGCAGGCCGGCAGTGCCGCCGAAACGGCAGGCTTCAAGCCTGGCGATGTCGTGGTCGCGATCAACGGCGACAAAATCGACAGCTTTTCGGACATGCAGCGGATCGTAGGGGTCAGTGCCGGCGAGACGCTGACGTTTGCTGTCAAACGCGGCGATTCCGTTGTTGATCTCAAGGGCACGCCGCAGCTCAAGGAAATCAAGGACGGTTTCGGAAACGAACAGCGGATTGGCGTTCTCGGTATCACGCGCGCAAGCTCGCCCGGCGACGTCACGACCGAGCGGGTGAACCCGGGGACGGCCGTGTGGCTGGGGGTGAAGGAAACCTGGTTCGTGGTCGACCGTACGCTGGCCTATATCGGGGGGATATTTACCGGACGCGAGGCTGCCGATCAGGTCGGGGGACCGCTCCGGATCGCCCAGATATCCGGTCAGGTTGCCACCATCGGACTTGCCGCCCTGATTCACCTTGCCGCGGTACTATCCATATCGATCGGGCTTCTGAACCTGTTTCCGGTGCCGTTGCTGGATGGCGGACACCTTTTGTTCTATGCAATCGAAGCTGTTCGCGGGCGGCCGATATCGGAGCGCGCGCAAGAAATGGGTTTTCGAATCGGGCTGGGTCTGGTGCTGATGTTGATGGTTTTCGCGACCTATAACGACATCCTGCACCTGACGGGGTCGTGAGTCGCGGGCTGCGGGCGTGGCCGATGGGCAACGTCTTGGAGTTAAATTGAAATTGCACTGCGAAAGGTCGTTTGCCACCCCGGCAAAATTGGCTACAAGCATTGCAGCAAAGTGGGAATCTGCGGGTCTTCGGGGTTTAGGCCGGCATCTGAATGATAAGGGCGCGTTGCGCATGAATGTTGGAATGCGAGTGTTACGGGGGGGTCTGCTCGCCGCCCTGATCATGATCGCCGTGCCGGTTGCCGCAGTGGTGACTGCCTCGGTTGTGTCGTCGCCCGCCGCCGCCCAGACGCTGTCCTCGATTTCGGTCGAGGGAAATCGCCGCGTGGAACTGGATACGATCCGCTCGTACTTCAAGCCGGACGCCAACGGGCGTCTCGACCAGGCCGCCATCGACGACGCGCTGAAGGCGCTGATCGAGACCGGTCTGTTCCAGGACGTCAAAATCAATCACGTCGGGGGACGGCTGGTTGTTTCGGTCGTGGAAAATCAGGTCATCAACCGGATCGCGTTCGAGGGCAACAAGAAGGTCAAGGACGACCAGTTGTCGGCGGAAATCCAGTCCAAGCCGCGTGGCACGTTCTCGCGGCCGACGGTGCAGTCGGATGTCCAGCGTATCGTCGAAATCTACCGCCGCGCCGGCCGTTACGACGTCCGTGTCACGCCGGAAATCATCGAGCAGCCGAACAACCGGGTCGATCTCATTTTCACGATCCACGAAGGTGCGAAGACCGGCGTGAAATCGGTCGAATTCATCGGCAACCACGCGTTTTCGTCCTACCGTCTGAAGGACGTCATCAAGACCCACGAATCCAATCTTCTGAGCTTCCTTGCCGGCGGCGACGTCTACGACCCGGATCGGGTCGAGGCCGATCGCGATCTGTTGCGCCGCTATTATCTGAAGCACGGCTTCGCCGACGTTCAGGTCGTCGCCGCGCTGACGGAATACGATCCGGGCCGCGGCGGGTTCCTCGTGACCTTCAAGATCGACGAAGGTCAGCAATACCGCGTCGGGTCCGTCACTTTCCAGTCGTCGATTGCGACGCTCGATGGAAATTCGCTGCGCAGTTTCTCCCGCGTCAATGTCGGAGCGCTCTATAACGCCGAAGCCCTCGAAAAATCTGTCGAGGAGATGCAGGTCGAAGCCTCGCGGCGCGGCTACGCATTCGCTGTGGTGCGCCCGCGCGGCGACCGCAACTTCGATGCGCATACCGTCTCGATCGTGTTTGCGATCGACGAGGGTCCGCGAACCTACATCGAACGCATCAACATCAAGGGCAATACGCGTACGCGGGACTACGTGATCCGGCGCGAGTTCGATATTTCGGAAGGTGACGCCTACAATCGTGCGCTGGTTGACCGCGCCGAGCGCCGTCTGAAGAACCTCGATTTCTTCAAGACCGTGAAGATCACCACGGAGCCCGGTTCATCCAGCGACCGCGTGATTCTCGACGTCGATGTCGAAGACAAGTCGACCGGCGACTTCTCGGTGTCGGGTGGCTACTCCACGACCGACGGCGCGCTCGCGGAAGTCAGCGTATCCGAACGCAACCTGCTTGGCCGCGGTCTGTATGCGAAGGCCTCGGTGCAATACGGGCAATACGCCCGCGGCTACTCGCTGTCGTTCGTCGAGCCTTACCTGCTCGATTACCGCGTCGCCCTCGGACTCGATTTCTATCAGCGCGAGCAACTCGCCAACAGCTACATTTCCTACGGCACGAAGACGCTCGGCTTCAGTCCGCGACTGGGTTTCGGTCTACGTGAGGATCTGACGCTGCAACTGCGTTATTCGATCTACCGTCAGGAAGTTTCGCTGCCCGATTATCTCCAGAATTGTAACAATATTACGGGTAATCCAAGTCCGGCCTATTTGAACTCATTGGGCCTATGGAACGGAACCAGTCTCGGCTGTTATTCTGATGGAGAAGCCTCGCTTCCGATTCGCAAGGAGTTGGCGAACGGTGCGACGCTGACGTCGATGCTCGGCTACACGCTGACCTACAACACCCTCGACAACAACAAGAACCCGACCGACGGTCTGTTGATCGATTTCAAGCAGGATTTCGCCGGTGTTGGCGGCGACGTCAATTATCTGAAGACCGTGATCGATGCGAAGTACTATCAGCCGCTGGTTTCGGACATCGTCGGCCTGATCCATCTGCAGGGCGGTATCCTGAACAACGTCGGCAACGACGGTGGACAGCCGGGTATCCGCATGCTGGACAATTTCCAGATGGGCCCCACGCTGGTTCGAGGCTTCGAGCCGAACGGCATCGGCCCGCGCGATATCAATTATTTGAGTACGATGGACGCTTTGGGCGGCACCAAGTACTGGGGTGCCTCGGTCGAATTGCAGATGCCGTTCTGGTTCCTTCCGAAGGAAGTCGGCCTGAAGGGCGCGATCTACGCGGATGCCGGCTCGCTGTGGGACTACAAGGGGCCGACGTCTTACGCGGCGACGGGCGAAATTAATTTGCCGGGATGTGTCAATGGCACGTCAGCCGCCAATCCGGGAACCTGTCGCGGTCTCCAGTATGACGACACCAACAAGGTCCGGACCTCGGTCGGTGTCGGTTTGATCTGGACGTCGCCGTTCGGCCCGCTGCGCTTCGACTACGCCATACCCATCACCAAGGGTAAGTACGATCGGGTGCAGGAGTTCAGGTTCGGCGGCGGAACGACGTTCTGATCGTGACCACGGGCCGCACCGCGACGGGTGGAATGGCGCAACCGGCCTTCTTCAAGAAACCGCCTTCGTCGACGCTGGCAGCGATTGCCGCAGCGACGGGGGCGGAACTGATTGACGCCGCCCGTGGCGATCAGCGGATCTCCGGCCTCGCTTCGCTCGACGAAGCCGGCCCCATGCATTTGGCGTTTTACGACAATCACAAATACAAGGCGCAACTGGCGGCAACGAAGGCCGGCGCCTGTCTGGTCCATCCCCGTTTCGCGGACGATGTCCCGGCCCACGTCGCGGTGCTTCGGTCAAATGCCCCATTTCGCGCATTTGTGCGGATTGCCCGCGACTTTCATGCCGATACGCTTCGACCAGAATCCTGGTTCGAGACCGACGGGATCGCGCCGTCGGCCGTGGTCCATCCGTCGGCGCGTCTCGAAGACGGTGTCGTCGTCGATCCTCTGGCGGTCATTGGGCCGGGCGTTGAAATCGGAGCCGGTTCGGTGATCGGTTCGGGGGCGGTGATCGGCCCGGAGGTCCGGATCGGCAGGAACTGCAATGTCGGCGCAGGTACCACGATCCAGGCCGCTTTGATCGGCAACAATGTTCTGATTCATCCCGGCTGCCGTATCGGGCAGGACGGTTTTGGCTTCACGCCAGGCCCCACGGGCCTTGTCAAAGTTCCGCAAACAGGCCGCGTACTGATCCAGAACGACGTCGAGATCGGCGCGAGCACGACGATCGATCGTGGCAGCCTCCGCGACACGGTTATTGGAGAGGGCACAAAACTCGATAACCAGGTGCAGGTCGGCCACAACGTGACGATCGGCCGGCATTGCGTGCTGGCGGCGCAAATAGGTCTGGCCGGCAGCCTGACCATCGGCGATAACGTGGCCATCGGCGCCAAGGCCGGGGTCAACAACCACCTTCACATCGGCGATGGCGCCCAGATCACCGCGATGAGCGCGGTCAAGGACGATGTTCCTCCGAATGGCCGCTGGGGCGGCTATTTCGCAAAACCCACCAAGCAATGGTTCCGGGAGATCGTTGCAGTGGAGCGGCTGGTGCGCGATGGTGCGCCAAATACCGGACCGGCCTCATCCGGCCCGAAGGGCGAGGGGAATGAGTGATGGAGTTGTCACCGATCAGGTTTGAGGAAGTGGATATCACCGCGATCCTCAAAACCCTCCCGCATCGCTATCCGTTTCTCCTGATCGACCGGGTCATCGATATCCGCGCCGACTACAGCGGTATCGGCATCAAGAACGTCACGATCAACGAGCCCGCATTCCTGGGCCATTTTCCGGAGCGTCCGGTTTATCCCGGCGTGCTGATGATCGAGGGAATGGCGCAGACCGCCGGCGTCATCGGCATCACGTCGGTCGAGGGAACCGACAAGCCCCGCGCGGTCTATTTCCTCACCATCGACAAGTGCAAGTTCCGCAAGCCGGTGATGCCGGGAGATACCGTCGAATATCACATGCGCAGCATCGGCCGCCGCAAGGCGATGTGGTGGTTTCACGGCGATGCCAAGGTGAAGGGCGTCACCGTCGCCGAAGCCGACGTCGGCGCGATGCTGACCGACTGATGAGCAAGATCGATCCTACCGCGCGAATTGAAGACGGCGCACTGATCGGCGAGGGGACCGAGATCGGACCCTTTTGCACGGTCGGCCCTCACGTCGTTCTCGGCGCGAACTGCCGCCTGATTTCGCACGTGTCGATCACGGGCCACACCACCATCGGCGCGAATTGCACGATTTATCCGTTCGCGGCGCTCGGCGGTCCGCCGCAGGATCTCGGGTATTGCAACGAGCCGACGCGCCTTGAGATCGGCGAGGGCTGTACGATCCGCGAAAGCGTGACGATGAATGTCGGCACTCCCAAGGATGTCGGCGTCACCCGTGTTGGCGCCCGCGGGTTCTTCATGAGCTACAGTCATGTCGGCCACGATTGCCAGGTCGGCAGCGACGTGATCTTTGCCAACTCCGCGACATTGGGCGGGCACTGCAAGGTCGGGGATTTTGTCTATATCGGCGGCCTCTCGGCCGTACACCAGTTCGCGCGGATCGGCACGCAAGCCATGATCGCCGGCCTTAGCGGCATCCGCGGCGACGTTATTCCGTATGGTTTCGCCACGGGCCAGCACGGACATCTGGAAGGCCTCAATGTCGTCGGCATGAGGCGCCGCAAGTTCACACGCGCGCGGCTTGCAGCCGTCAGGTCTTTTTATCAAAAATTGTTTTATGGACCCGGCATCTTCGCAGAACGCGTCGATCGGCTTCAGGCTCTCGGCGCGGACGATCCGGCGGTCGCGGAAATCCTGGCGTTTATTCGCGACGGCGGAAATCGTTCCTTGTGCATGCCGGAAGGTGGCGCGAGCAAATAGCGGAGCCGCGGGCTGGTCATGATTGATCGCGTTCCGGAAATTTCTTCGCCGATCGGTCTTGTTGCCGGCGGTGGTATGCTGCCGTTCGCGGTGGCGGACTCGCTTGCCGCGCAAAGTCTCGAACCGGTCTTTTTCGCCCTGAAGGGCATTTGCGATCCGGAGAAGGTTTTGCGGTTCCGGCATCACTGGATATCGGTGGGCCAGATCGGAAAGGTCGTGCGTCTGCTGCGTGCCGAGAACTGCCGCGACCTGATCTTCATCGGAACGCTGGTTCGCCCGGCTCTGTCGGAGATACGCCTCGACTGGGGAACGGTCCGTGTGATGAGGCATATCCTCGCGGCGTTTCGCGGCGGCGACGATCATTTGCTGTCGAGCGTCGGGCGCATTCTCGAACGCGACGGCTTTCGCATGCTCGGCATCAAGGACGTTGCGCCGGATTTGCTGATGCCTGAGGGATGCCTGACGCACAAGACGCCGGACAAGTCGGCCGCCGCGGATATCGCAAGGGGGCAGGACGTCTTGCACGCCCTGGGTTCATTCGACATCGGCCAGGCCGTCGTGGTGATCGACGGCCATGTGGTCGGCGTGGAAGGCATCGAAGGAACCGACGCGCTGCTCGCTCGCATCGCTCGATTGCGCGCGGATGGACGTATTCGCGCCGCAGCGGGGCGGGGCGCCCTCGTGAAGATGCCCAAGAGCGGACAGGATCTGCGTTACGATCTCCCGACATTGGGGCCGCGCACGGTCGAGAACGCGGCCGCGGCGGGGCTCGCGGGTGTAGCCGCCGCCGCCGGCAACACGCTCGTGGCCGAACCGCAGGCGCTCGTCGATGCAGCGGATGCGTCGGGCCTGTTCGTCACAGGGCTGCCCGCGTGATGCCGGACGGGGCCGTAGCTCACCCTTCTCCAAAGATATTCCTCATCGCGACCGAGGAGTCGGGCGACCGTCTTGGTGCAAGCCTGATGAAGGTGCTGCGGCAGCGGCTTGGCGATGCTGCGCGGTTTCAGGGCGTCGGCGGCCGGCTGATGATGCGCGAAGGGTTGACGTCCTTGTTTCCGATCGAAGACCTGTCGATCATGGGATTTGCGGCTGTCGCGAAACAATTGCCGATGATCCTGCGGCGGATTCGCGATACCGCCGATGCGGTGATCCGTGCGGCGCCCGACATGCTCGTCATCATCGACAGTCCCGACTTCACGCATCGGGTCGCACGCCGCGTTCGCCAGCGCTCGCCTGCGATTCCGATCGTGGACTATGTTTCGCCATCGGTATGGGCGTGGCGCTCCGGGCGGGCGAAGGCCATGCGCGGCTATGTGGATCACGTGCTGGCGCTGCTGCCGTTCGAGCCCGAAACCTATCGCGGGCTCGGAGGTCCGCCCTGCAGCTATGTCGGGCATCCCCTGATCGAGCAGATCGGGCTGTTGCGGCCGGATTCGAATGAGCAGCGAAGGCGCGACGAGGCGCCGTCCATTCTCCTTGTGCTGCCGGGCAGCCGGCGCAGCGAAATCGATCACCACATGGCGGTTTTCGGCGAGACGCTGCGTATGCTTCGGGAGCGGGCAGGCGCGTTCGATGTCGTGCTCCCGACGATGCCGCATCTCGTCGACAAGGTGACTCAAGCCGTCGCGGGCTGGCCGCTTCGGCCGCGAATCGTCGTCGGGGAACAGGACAAGCGAATGGCGTTCCGCGCGGCGCGCGCAGCGCTCGCCAAGTCGGGCACGGTTACGCTTGAGCTCGCGCTCGCCGGGGTGCCGATGGTTGCCGCCTACAGGGCGGGCGCTGTGGAGGCCTGGATCGCGCAGCGCGTCATCCGCCTGTCATCGGTCATTCTGGCCAATCTCGTGATCGGCGAGAATGTCGTTCCCGAATTCCTTCAGGAAAACTGTACGCCCGAAAACCTGGCGGCTGCGCTGCAGGACATTCTGACGGAGTCACCGGCACGGCGGCGGCAGGTCGATGCTTTTGTCAAACTTGATGCGATTATGTCGACAGGCGAGCGCTCGCCGAGCGAGCGCGCCGCCGACGTCGTTCTCGAAACCATGCGGACTTCGCGCAAACCAGGGTAGCACCCAAGACAAAGGCCGGACGCCTTCGACGGCATCCGGCCTTGCTTTCTGCGCGTAAAGTTTACTTGCGCTTGGCGATATCGACGTAATCGCGGCGGGCGACGCCCGTGTAGAGCTGCCGGGGACGGCCGATCTTCTGCTGCGGATCCTCGATCATCTCGCTCCACTGGCTGATCCAGCCGACGGTGCGGGCGACTGCGAACAGCACGGTGAACATCGAGGTCGGGAATCCCATCGCCTTCAGCGTGATGCCCGAATAGAAATCGACGTTCGGGTACAGCTTGCGGTCGATGAAATACTGGTCGCTGAGCGCGATCTTCTCAAGTTCCAAGGCCACCTTGAGCATCGGATCGTCGCCGTGACCGGTCTCCTTGAGCACCGCGTGACACATCTTCTGCATGATCTTGGCGCGCGGATCGTAGTTTTTGTAGACGCGATGGCCGAAGCCCATCAGGCGGACTTCGCTGTTCTTGTCCTTCACCTTGTTGATGAAGTCCGGAATCTTGTCGACCGTTCCGATGTCGGCGAGCATGGCCAGTGCGGCTTCGTTGGCGCCGCCATGGGCCGGTCCCCACAGACACGCAATGCCGGCCGCGATGCACGCGAACGGGTTTGCGCCCGAGGAGCCCGCGATGCGGACCGTCGAGGTCGAGGCATTCTGCTCGTGATCGGCATGCAGGATGAAGATCTTGTCGAGCGCGTCGGCGAGCACGGGATTGATCTTGTAGTCCTCGCACGGCACCGCGAAGCACATGTGCAGGAAGTTCTCGGCGAAGCTCAGCGAGTTCTTCGGATACATGAAGGGCTGGCCGATGGTGTACTTGTAGGCCATCGCGGCCAGCGTCGGGATCTTCGCGATCATGCGCATGGAAGCGATCATGCGCTGCTTCGGATCGTTGATGTCGGTGGAGTCGTGATAGAACGCAGCCAGCGCACCGACCGACGCGACCATCACCGCCATCGGATGTGCGTCGCGGCGGAAGCCCTGGAAGAATCGGGCCATCTGCTCGTGCACCATGGTGTGATTGGTGACGCGAGCATCGAAATCCGCTTTCTGCGCCTTGGTCGGCAACTCGCCGTACAGCAGCAAATAGCAGGTTTCGAGGAAGTCGCCGTTTTCCGCGAGCTGCTCGATCGGATAGCCGCGGTATTCGAGAATGCCCGCGTCGCCGTCGATATAGGTGATTTTCGACTGGCAACTGCCCGTGGATGTGAAGCCGGGGTCATACGTGAACATGCCTGCCTGTGCGTACAGTTTGGCGATGTCGATGACATCCGGCCCGATCGTGCCGCTCAAAATGGGAAAGTCGTAGGTCTTGTTGCCCACCGTCAGCGTTGCGGTTTTTGTGCTGGTTTTTGCGTCCATCGCCAAGTCCCCGATGAGGTCGTTGCGGAGGCCGTCTAGTTCTTTCTCGAAAGAGATAGGGAGGCTAGCCGGCTATTCTAGAAGAGCCGCGCAAAGGGGTACCGTATTGCCGTGTGCACCGCAAGATCGCCAAACTGCGGATATTCGCGGCTTTACGCCGAGCTTTGATCCCCCAGGCGGGCCAAGCAGGTCTCTTTTCCAAGCACTTCCAGCACGTCGAAGATGCCGGGCGAGGTCGTGCGTCCCGTCAGGGCGACGCGGAGCGGCTGCGCGACGGCGCCCAGCTTCAAATTGTTTTGTTCCGCAAAGGTGCGCATAGCCGCTTCGGTCGCCTCCGCGGTCCACGGTGCGACCGTTTCGAGCGCCGCGCGCAGCCTGCCGATCAGGGCGCGGGTCTCAGGGGTCAGCACGGCCGCGGCCTTCGCGTCCAGATTCAACGGCCGGTCGGCGAAGATGAATCGGGCGCTGTCGATCAGTTCGATCAGGGTTTTGGCGCGCTCCTTGAGCCCGGGCATCGCGCGCAGCAATTGCGCGCGCGTGACATCGTTGAGCTTGGGCTTCAGGTCGGCGGCTCCGGGAACATGGTCGAGCGCATTCTCGAACATGGTTACGAGAATGTGATCGTCGGAATGGCGGATATAGTGGCCGTTGAGATTTTCGAGCTTGGCAAAGTCGAAGCGCGCGGCCGAGCGGCCGATCGCGGGCAGGTCGAACGCGTCGATCATTTCCTGCGTCGAGAAAATCTCCTGATCGCCATGGCTCCAGCCGAGCCGGACCAGATAGTTGCGAAGCGCCTCCGGCAAATAGCCCATGGCGCGATAGGCATCGACCCCCAGCGCACCGTGACGTTTGGAGAGTTTTGAGCCGTCGGGCCCATGGATCAACGGGATGTGCGCCATGGTCGGCACGGACCATTCGAGCGCATCGTAGATTTGCTTCTGACGGGCAGCGTTGATCAGGTGGTCGTCGCCGCGAATGATGTGCGTCACGCCCATGTCGTGATCGTCGGCGACGACCGCGAGCATGTAGGTCGGGTTGCCGTCGCCCCGCAGCAGCACGAGATCGTCGAGGTTTTCGTTCTGCCAGACGACGCGGCCCTGCACCTGATCCTCGATCACGGTCTCCCCGGTCAGGGGCGCCTTGAGGCGAATGGTTGGCTTGACGTCCGCCGGCGCCTCCGCGGGATCGCGATCGCGCCAGCGGCCGTCATAGAGCTTGGCGCGGCCCTCTGCGCGCGCCTTGTCCCGCATCTCCGCCAGTTCGTCCTGCGTTGCGTAACACCGATAGGCCTTGCCGTCGGCGAGCAATCGTTCGGCGACCTCGCGATGCCGGGCGGCACGGGAAAACTGGTAGACGACATCGTCGTCCCACGCGATTCCCAGCCATTTCAGTCCGTCCAGAATGGCATCGATGGCCGCCGTGGTGGATCGTGCGCGATCGGTATCCTCGATCCGGAGCAGCATCTTGCCGCCTTGTTTGCGCGCATAGAGCCAGTTGAACAGCGCGGTGCGTGCGCCGCCAATGTGAAGAAAGCCGGTCGGGGACGGGGCAAAACGGGTGACGACGGGTGTTGTCATTTTCTGGGATCTGAAGCCTTCAGCGACGGGATCGGCGGGGCCGTTTATCACACCCCGGATTCTCCCGCACGGCTAATTGAGGCCCGTCCCCGGCTGACCGCGGGTCTGGATCGGTCACGCTGAGGAACCCGGCCGAGGGCGAACGCCCGATCGGGGCGGGATGCCGTCTCCCAGTCGCGGCCCTTGGCGTACGCCCTTGGATTTGGCACATAGACGCAGCTTGAAAGGTACACAATGACTGACGAATCGTCCCCCGATGCGGGCCGGGATTTCATACGCGATATTGTGGCGGCTGACCTTGCCTCCGGGAAGCATGCCGGCGTGGTGACCCGGTTTCCCCCGGAGCCGAACGGCTATCTGCATCTCGGGCACGCCAAGTCGATCTGCCTGAATTTCGGCATCGCCGAGGAGTTCGGCGGCCGGTGCAATCTTCGTTTCGACGACACCAATCCGACCCGGGAAGAGCAGGAGTACATCGACGCGATCCAGCGCGACGTGCGCTGGCTGGGCTTCGATTGGGGGACGCACCTGCATTATGCGTCGGACTACTTCGAGCAGCTCTACGCATGGGCGCAGGATCTCATTCGTGCCGGGAAGGCTTATGTCGACGACCAGTCGCAGGAGGAGATCCGGCTGGCGCGCGGTACCCTGACCGAGCCGGGCAGAAACAGCCCGTTCCGCGACCGGCCGGTCGACGAAAATCTCGATCTGTTCGCGCGGATGCGGGCTGGCGAGTTTCCCAATGGCGCGCGGGTTCTTCGTGCCAAAATCGACATGACGTCGGGCAACATCAATCTGCGCGATCCCGTACTTTACCGAATCCTGCACGCGCACCATCCGCGCACCGGGACGGCATGGAACATCTATCCGAGCTACGATTTCGCTCACGGCCAGTCGGATTCCATCGAGCATGTCACGCACTCGATCTGCACGCTGGAATTCGAGGATCACCGGCCGCTGTACGACTGGTTCCTGAACAATCTGCCGGTACCGTCGCAGCCTCATCAGTACGAATTCGCGCGGCTCAATCTCACGCATACGCTGCTGTCGAAGCGCGTTCTGACCGAACTCGTCCGTGGCGGTCACGTTTCGGGTTGGAACGATCCGCGCATGCCGACGCTGGCGGGCTTGCAGCGCCGCGGTGTGCCTGCCGAGGCGCTGCGCGAGTTCATCAAGCGCATCGGCGTGGCCAAGGCCAACAGCACGGTCGATATCGGAATGCTCGACTTTGCGGTTCGCGAAGTTCTCAACGGCAGCGCGGCGCGCCGCATGGCGGTTCTGCGCCCGCTCAAGATCGTGATCGAGAATTACCCGGAGGGCCAGAGTGAAGAACTCGAGGCGATCAACCATCCGGACGATCCGTCGCGGGGCACGCGGCGTATCCGGTTCGGGCGGGAACTCTACGTGGAACAGGACGATTTCATGGAGAACCCGCCGAAGAAATTCTTTCGCTTGTCGCCCGGCCACGAGGTGCGGCTGCGTTACGCCTATTTCGTCACCTGCCGCGATGTCGTGAAGAACGCGGCGGGCGAAGTGATCGAGCTCCGCTGCACCTACGATCCCGCGACCAGGGGCGGCAACGCGCCTGACGGCCGCAAGGTGAAGGCCACGATGCATTGGGTCAGCGCCGCCGATGCCGTGCCTGCGGAGGTCAGACTCTACAATCATCTGTTTGCGGAGGCGCAGCCGGACGCAGCCAGCTTTGCATCCCAGCTCAATCCGCAATCGCTCGAGATATTGTCCGGCTGCATGGTCGAGCCGGCACTCGCGGCCGGCAACGCCGATGGCGCGGTGCAGTTCGAGCGGCAGGGCTATTTCACGCGCGATCCGGACTCGTCGCCCGGCAAGCTCGTGTTCAACCGCACGGTCGGCCTGCGCGATACCTGGGCCAAGATCGCCGCCACTGGCTGACGCCTGATTTCTCCCGTATTCCGCATTCGTTCCGCTGTTCTCCGCGCGGCCTCTTCCGCTAGTGTGGTGGTTCAGAAGTCCGCCACACTATCGCAGCGAGTCGGTGAAGCGGACTTCTGAACCTGAACCACACGAGAATCATAAACTTGCTAGTGTCCCTTTAATTCCGAAGTTCGCATCA
>Ga0153956_1000299_pt1 | contig 59683 bp, 42 predicted proteins | sample TSFL040MetaG_FD_104704 | JGI IMG/M metagenome (GOLD analysis project Ga0153956, IMG submission 104704) | Attine ant fungus gardens microbial communities from Florida, USA - TSFL040 MetaG | ecosystem: Host-associated > Fungi > Mycelium > Unclassified | place: USA: Florida, Wekiwa Springs...
ACGCGCGACTTGCCGCCCGGCACCTGCACGGAGATGCTGTTGCCGTTCTCGTCGAGGCCGGTCGAGGGCAGGCGGAAGTTGAGCCGTTCGTTGCGGAACAGCGCCGCGGTGAGCTGCAGGTGGTGGTGGAACAGATCCGCCTTGGCGCCGACCTCATAATCGGTCACGTGCTCGGGACCGTAATCGCCGCGCCCTACCGCGACGCCCTGGGTGTTGATGCCGCCGCCACGGTAGCCACGGCGGTGCGTGATATAGACCATCAAATCGGGCGTGATCTGGTAATCGAATCCCACCTGGTAGGAACCGGAACCGAAATTGCGTTTCAACTCCAGTTCGCAGGTATTGAGATCGACACCCTCGCCCGGCAACAGCGAGCATGTGCCACCGTTGTAGGAGGTCTGGCGCAACTCCCGGTGATCCTTGGTGTAGCGATAACCCGCGGTGAATTTCAAACCGTCGACGAGATCGGAGAAATCGTAGGTTGCCTGGCCATAGACAGACCGGCTGGTTTCGCGCGGCTTGGTATCCTGGGTCGCGAAGGTGCTCATCTCCAGCGAGCTGCCGTAATAGCGGTGATCGTCATGCTGGACACCGGGCGAATGCGCGGTCAAGCCGAACACGCCCACCGTCCAATCCAGCTTCTGGTCGAACGAGGAACCCTGCAATTGCAATTCGTCGGTCCATTGTTCCAGGAAGGCGGTCGGGCCGCTCTCGGTCACGCCGTCGAGCAGAATCAAGGGCGAGCCGTCCTTGTCGCTGCGCAGGTATTGCTTGTAGGTACGATAGCCGAGGATATTTTTCAGCGTCAGGTTATCCGTGATGTTGAACTGGCTTGAGTTGGAAAAACCCCAGGCCTCGACCTTGTCGCGCGAATCGACCGAAAACGCGACCTTGCGCTTACTCTGCGCGATCGCCGCATCGAGCTGTTGCGGAGTGAACATGTAGGCGCCGCCATCCGCCAAAGCCAAGTTGACAGAGTCACCATAAACCTGCGGGTCGAGCTGTCCCTGAGATAGCAGATAAGCCTGCTGGCCAAGTTGTGCGACGCTGATTGCGGTACCGCTCAGCCGGATCGGAACTTCGAGCGGCGATTGCGAGGCAATGATGAAATCCTTGTTGAAACCGAGCGCGGTGTTCGAGCTGCCGTTGGTGTTGGATTTGAAATAATCCGCTATGAACAGGTTTTCGAAGCGGTCTCCGGGCGTAAACAGCAGAGACAGGCGCCCGCCCAGGTAGTCGCGATCGTCGAGATCCTTGCCGCTGTTGACCTCTTTGGTGAAGCCATCGCGTTTCGCGGTTTTGAAGGAAATGCGCGAAGTCAGCACGTCGGAAACGATCGGCAGGTTGATCGCGCCCTCGAACTCTTTATCGGCATAGTTGCCGACCTGCACCTGGCCATAACCCTCCACCTTGTTGGTCGGACGTTGCGGCTCGAACAGCACCGCGCCGCCGGTGGAGTTGCGGCCGAACAAGGTACCCTGCGGGCCTTTCAGCACCTGTACGTTCTGCAGGTCGAAATAACGGCCCGGGCCGCCGCCATCGCCGCTCGGCAAGGGCACTTGCGCGAAATACACCATCACGCTGGGCGCCTGCCCCTGGGCGGAGGTGTTGGCGCTGCTCAAACCGCGCAGGGCGAAGGTTTCCTCATCCCGGCTCAGCGAATACACGCTCAGCGACGGCACCGTGTTTTGCAGCGCGGCACCACTGTCGATCCTTTTATCGGCAATGAGATCGCCGCTGATGGCGGACACGGAAATCGGCACCGTTTGCACGGTTTCCTCCGCACGCCGCGCGGTAACAACGACTTCCTCCAGCCGTACCGCCTCTGCAAAAACCGGCTGCGAATGGCTGGACGCCAGCGTTGCCAACGCAACACCGAGAGCCAGGGCCGAGCGTTTTGTTTGCATGGAACTCATTACGGGTTTCTCCTAGCGACACACGATTTATTGTTTTTTTGAAATACCTGCCAATGCAGTTTTTCAGGACTGCACGAACCGCCTCCGATCAGAACGAAGTCGATTTAATGGGTTGCTTGTTTCCAGTGTCTTGCATTCCATCGCCATCCCTTTGTTAAGGTGTTGTAGGGATGACGAGACAACCTGCAATTGGATATGCACACCGACAGGTGGCAAACATCAGGTTCCGCAGCCGGCAGAACCGCCGTGTTAATTATAGTTAATGATAAAATAGTGAACTGTGTTACCAAATCTAGTCAAGCGTTTCTTTTCGTCCCCGTAAATTATTTTGGGGGAGCCTGACCGCTCAACTCTTCCGCTTCAAAAGGTGTAGTACGGCGGCAAGCCCGGCGCAACACCGCGGATTTCCCGCGCGCGCAAAGACACAGGCAACTACCCAATGTGTCGTGCAATGCCAGCGCCTTTAACAAAAATGAATGGCCCCGCACGTGAAAGAAAAACCCGATGATGCCGGCTTCGCCGATGTCGTTAGAGGCTGCAAGAGAATCCCTGCGCGCGACAGCTCACTCAACCGCCATGAAATTCGCGGCATCGTTGGCATCGCCCTTGCCCGCGTAACGCGCCCGCGCGGGATAAGGATAGAGAGGGCGCGAGAATGAAATCGAATCGGAAGGCAGCGGAAACACCAGCGGCGCCCCCGCTTTTCGGCGCACGCTCAGCATGACCGCGGGCGCCTCGCCCCGCTCCACCCATTTTTCGAGGTAGGCGATGTAATCGACCGCATCCGCGCCAGCGCCACCCTCGCAGTGCCCCACGCCAGGCAGCATGAACAGGCGAAAAAAATCCTCGGTCTGAGCGCGCCCGCCCATCGTATTCTGCACGGTCTGATAGTAATCGATGATATTCATGCCCACCTGCGCGGTATCGGACCATCCCTGCGCCGCAATGAGTTTGCCGCCCTTCGCCTTGAATTGACGAAGATCGGGGTTGGTGGCCGACATCAGGGATTCCATCATGCCGAAGCGTTTGTAATCCGTGTCGAAGTCGAACTGCTCAGAATTCCAGGCGGGCCCCGGGCTAGGGACAAAGCCCGAGTAGCGAAAAATATCGCCCGCGAGCTTGCGGGTATCCAACCATCCCAGCTCACTGCCCGGCATGTTGCCGCCCGTGAACAACGGCTTTCCCTGCGACGTGCGCGGGCCCGCATAAATTGTCCGGGCCGCCGCCACCTGCCCCGCGCTCAGACAGGGGCGGCCTCTGTCGCGGCCGCACTGAACGGACGCCGGATCGAAATGGCAGCGGGAAGGATCGCCGATAATGCCATCCACGACGCCGTCGTCGCCGTCGCCGTCGCACGCGGACAATGCGGCCGAGTACAGCAGCCGCAGATCCTCCGGTTTCAGCACGGGGCCCGCGGCGTCCTGCAATGCTCGCGAGGTCCACAACAACCGCATGGCGTTTCCCGTGATATTGATGGACGGCGCCACCACAACCACGCCATCGAAATCCCAGGGAAACCGTTGCGCCTCGACCATGCCCTCGCGGCCGCCTCCGGAACAGCCCATGAAATAGGAATACCCGGGATCGGCCTGATAGAACTTTTTCACGATCGCTTTTCCAGCCAGCGTCGCCACATGCGTGGCGCGATAGGCGTAGTCGATCAGCGCCTGGGTATTGTTGTAAGCCCAGTTCAAATCGAGCAGCCCCGACTTATGACCGGAATCGCTGGTGATGCAGGCATAGCCTTTTTGCACGGGAATGTCGCAATCGCGTTGAAAAATCGGTTTCTCGGGCTTCTCGTCATAGGCCCTGCCACAATACCCGCCGCACCCGGCATGGAAAAACTTGCCGTTCCACTGCGACAGCGGCAGCTTGATTTCGAATCCGACATTGGGATTGACATAGCCCCTGACCACGCAATGGGCCGGCATGCCGCTGCCCGCGGGCACCGGCACACTACTCATGAGCTGCGCAGGCGCATCGGGAATACCGGATAAATCCAGCGACAGCAAGGAACGGCAGTCGGCGGCCGCCAACTGCTCGGAATACGCAGTATTGATCCCTGCCACAACCAGAGCGCACACAAAAAGTGAAGTACGGAGCACACGACGAAACATCATTGCATCGAACCCGCCTTGGAGAAATGCGCCTGTCGGCTGTACCGCTTGCCTGAACAGGCCAGGGAGATTCGAAAATAACAAGCAGGAAAAAAAATGGGGATGTTAAATCGGATGAATAAGGATTACCGATAGCATCAGTTGATGCGGGTCGTCCGTTGCTTCGAGTTCGAAAATTCGAACGCGATCGCGCTAGAGCATCACGCCCACGGCGGTATCGCGGTAAACCAGCTCGTATTTGTGCAGGCCGCGGCAGGGTTCTTCGCTCGCCGCCAGCAAGCGGCCATCGTCCAGGGCAAACAGATAACCGTGCAACGGACAGCGCAGCTGCGAGTTTTCAATGACGTCGGCCCGGTCCAGGGGATGGCCGCGGTGGGGACAGGTCGCTTCGAGCAGATAGCATTCGCCGGCCACTTGCAGAAGCAGCAGCTGGCGCTCATCGATCTTGAACGCACGGCGGTAGCCATCGTGCAGGTTGATGAGCTTTTCCAACGCGTAAAAACGCATGGCGGTATCCGCATCGACGGGGGAACGGCGCCGCCGCGCGGGCGGCGCCGTCTATTTCAGGTGTGTTGCTGTTCGCTCAGGAACAGCCAGGTTTCCAGCACGGAATCGGGGCTCAGCGAAACACTGTCGATGCCCTGGTCCATCAGCCATTTGGCGAAATCCGGATGATCGGACGGGCCCTGGCCGCAGATACCCACGTACTTGCCCTGGGCCTTGCAGGTGGCGATCGCATTCTTCAACAGCACTTTCACCGCGTCGTTGCGCTCATCGAACAGATGCGCCACCAGGCCGGAGTCGCGGTCCAGGCCGAGGGTGAGCTGCGTCAGGTCGTTGGAGCCGATCGAGAAACCGTCGAAATATTCCAGGAACTGCTCGGCCAGCAGCGCGTTCGCCGGAATCTCGCACATCATGATGATCCTGAGGCCGTTCTCACCGCGCTTGAGACCGTTTTCCGCGAGCAGTTCGATCACCTGGCGCGCCTCGCCCACGGTGCGCACGAACGGCACCATGATCTCGACGTTGGTCAGGCCCATCACGTTGCGCACCTGTTTGAGCGCGCGGCACTCCAGCTCGAAGCATTCGCGGAACGACTCGGAGATGTAACGCGACGCGCCGCGGAAACCGAGCATCGGGTTTTCCTCGGCCGGCTCGTACAGGCTGCCGCCGATCAGATGCGCGTATTCGTTCGATTTGAAATCCGACATGCGCACGATCACGCGTTTCGGCGCAAACGCCGCGGCGATGGTGCTGATGCCCTCGACCAGCTTCTGCACGTAGAAATCGACCGGAGACGCATAACCGGCGATGCGCCGCTCGACGCTGGCGCGCACGTCGCGCGGCAGCGTGTCGAAATGCAGCAGCGCCTTGGGATGCACGCCGATCATGCGGTTGATGATGAACTCAAGGCGCGCCAGGCCGACGCCCGCGTTCGGGTAGGACTGGAAATCGAAGGCGCGATCCGGGTTGCCGACGTTCATCATGATCTTGAACGGCAGCTCGGGCATGTTCTGCAGATCGTTGGTGGCCACGTCGAACGCCAGCTGGCCCGCGTAGACGAGGCCGGTATCGCCCTCCGCGCAGCTGACCGTCACTTCCATGCCGGAAGTCAGCACGTCGGTGGCATTGCCGCAGCCCACTACCGCGGGAATGCCCAGCTCGCGCGCGATGATCGCCGCGTGACAGGTGCGGCCGCCGCGATTGGTGACGATGGCGGCGGCGCGCTTCATCACCGGCTCCCAGTCCGGATCGGTCATGTCGGTGACCAGCACATCGCCCTGGCGCACCTGATCCATCTGACTGATATGGCTGATCACCCGCACCGGGCCCGAGCCGATGCGCTGGCCGATGGAGCGGCCCTCGCACAGCACCTTGCTCTTCTCGCGCAGTAGATAGCGCTCCATCAGCGTGTTGGAGGCGCGGCTCTTCACCGTTTCCGGGCGCGCCTGCACGATGTACAGCTGGCCGTCGTCGCCATCCTTGGCCCATTCGATATCCATCGGGCGGCCGTAGTGTTTTTCGATGATCAGCGCCTGCCGGGCGAGCGCCTCGACCTCGGCGTCGCCGATCGAGAAGCGCGCGCGCTGTTCCTCGGGCACATCGACGGTGAGCACCGAGCGCTTGGCGCTGCCGGTGTCGGCGTAAATCATCTTGATCGCCTTGCCGCCGAGATTGCGGCGCAGCACCGCCGGCCGTCCCGCCGCCAGGGTGGATTTGTGCACATAGAATTCGTCGGGGTTGACCGAGCCCTGCACCACCGTTTCGCCGAGGCCGTAGGAAGCGGTGACGAACACCACCTGATCGAATCCGGATTCGGTGTCGAGGGTGAACATCACGCCGCTGGCGCCGGTTTCCGAGCGCACCATGCGCTGCACGCCGGCGGACAGCGCCACCAGCTTGTGATCGAAACCCTTGTGCTCGCGGTAGGCGATGGCGCGGTCGTTGAACAGGGAGGCGAACACTTCCTTGACCGCGATCAGCACGTTGTCGAAGCCGCGAATGTTCAGGAAAGTTTCCTGCTGGCCGGCGAAGGAGGCGTCGGGCAGGTCTTCCGCGGTGGCCGAGGAACGCACCGCCACGGCGATATTGGCGTTGCTGGCGGACAGCTTGGCGAAGGCGTCGCGGATGGCCGCTTCCAGTTCCGGCAGCAGCGGCGTCTCGACGATGCGGCGGCGGATTTTCTCACCGACCGCGGCCAGCTGGTTGACATCGTCGACATCGAGCCGGTCCAGCTCGCTGTGAATCCAATCGTTGAGTCCGCTCTGACTGAGGAAGTCGCGGTAGGCGTCCGCGGTGGTGGCGAAGCCGCCGGGCACCGAAACGCCGGCGCCGGCCAGATGACTGATCATCTCGCCCAGGGAGGCGTTCTTGCCGCCGACCCGCTCCACATCGCCCATACCCAAGCAATCAAACCATACAACATACTCAGCCAAGGTAGTGTTCTCCCGCATTGTGCAAAGATGGTGGCGCCCCGTCGGCGCCTGGAGTGGCCTATGGTAAAGTGCCCCCGGCAGCTGCCAGGCGGCGGCCATGATACCGAAAAACGGCTGGGCGTGCCTGCCCGGCAAGCGTCCGAAACGATGAGTCCGCGATGAAACGAACCGCCTTTTTTATCTCCGACAGCACCGGCATCACCGCCGAAACCCTGGGCCAGAGCCTGCTGGCTCAATTCGATAACATCGAATTCGACAAGATTGTCCTGCCCTTCGTCGACACCGAGGAAAAGGCCCAGCGCGCGGCCGACCGCATCAACGACGCCGCCGACCGCGACGGCCTGCCGCCGATCATTTTCGATACCATCGTCAACCAGCAGATTCGCGACATCATCCGCGCCGGCAACGGCGTGTTACTGGATATTTTTTCGACCTTCCTGGCCCAGCTCGAAAAAGCCCTGGGCGCGAAATCGAGCTTCACGGTGGGCCGCGGCCACTTCAGCACCGCCGACCGCGCCTACGAAAAACGCATCGACGCCGTGCATTACGCGCTGGCCAACGACGATGGCGCGCAGATCAGTCATTACGACGACGCACAGCTGATTCTGCTGGGCGTATCGCGCAGCGGCAAAACGCCGACCTGCCTGTACATGGCCATGCAGCACGGTATTTTCGCCGCCAACTATCCGCTCACCGACGAGGACCTGGAGCGCGGGCAGATCCCGCGCCCCCTGCAAAACCAGCGGCACAAGCTGTACGGCCTGACCATCAATCCCGAGCGCCTCGCCGCGATCCGCCACGAGCGCCGCGCCAACAGCCGCTACGCCAACATTTCCAAGTGCGAGGATGAAGTCAGGATGGCCGAGGCGCTGTTCGAGCGCGCCCGCATTCCCTACATCGATACCACCCACATTTCCATCGAGGAAATCGCCACCAAGATCCTGGTGGCCACGCGACTGCGCGAACATGTGCGCTGAAGCGGCCGGCGCGGACCGCAATGCTGGTGAAAGCCGGGGCGCGTCGCTACACTGATGGCGTTTTATGGTTGTTGAATCCCCATTTCATCGTATTGAATCCAAGCGCATGATTCCCGCCTCGTTTCACCAGACCGCCCTGCTGCTTCCCGGCGGCGGCGCACGCGCCGCCTATCAGGTCGGCGTGCTGAAGGGGCTGGCGGAGCTGTTGCGCGAATGCACGGCCAATCCCTTCCCGATCGTCTGCGGCACCTCCGCCGGCGCGCTCAACGCCGTGGCGCTGGCCACCCGCGCCGACCACTTCATCGCCGCCACGCAATGGCTCGAAGAACTGTGGCTGGGGCTCAACGTCGATCACGTCTACCACACCGGCTGGCTGCAGATCTTCGGCAACGCGCTGCGTCTGGGGATGTCCCTGTTCAATACGGGCGTGGCGGTGGGCGCGCCGGTCGGGCTGCTGAACAACGAACCCTTGCGCGGCCTGCTGCGGCGCGAGCTGGATTTCGATCGCATCGGCGAGAACATCAAGGCCGGCCATCTGGGCGCGGTGTGCGTCACCGCCATGAATTACAGCCTGGGCGTCTCGATGAGTTTTTTCCAGGGCGGGCCGGAACACGCGGGCTGGCAGCGCTGGCGCCGCCAGGGCGTCGCCACGCCGCTGCAACTGAAACACCTGATGGCCTCCACCGCCATCCCGACCATTTTCCCGCCCGAGCAGATCGGCCAGCATTATTACGGCGACGGCGCGCTGCGCCAGCTGACGCCGATCAGCCCGGCGCTGCACCTGGGCGCCAGCCGCGTGCTGATCGTTCCGCCCAACGGCCACCGCCGCAGCTACAGCAAGCCGATCCGCAAGATCGAAAGCCCGGCCTTCGGCCAGGTCATCGGCCATCTGCTCAACAGCGCGTTCATCGACAGCCTGGAAACCGATATCGAATTGCTGGAGCGCGTCAACGAATTGCTGAAGCTGTTGCCGCCGGAGCAGCACTCGCAGCTCTCACGCAAGCTGGAAGCCGTCGAGGCTCATGTGATTTCGCCCTCGCAGGACATCGACACCATCGCCGAGCTGCATGTGCGCGAGCTGCCGTCCAGCGTCCGCAGCTTTCTGCGCGTCACCGGCAGCGGCCACTACAGCGGCGGTGTCAACGCCGCCAGTTACTTGCTGTTCACGCGCCCGTTCATCCAGCAGCTGATCGAACTGGGATATGGGGATGTGATGGCCGACGCCGCGGCGATCCGCAGCTTTTTGCTGCACGAAGACCGGGACAAGAGCGCCGTGCCCGGCGAACGGGCCGCGGCGCGCTGACAGCGCGCCACGGCCGCGGGCGTTCACGCGGGCGCTCGACGGCGCCTTGCCTTCAACGCCGCCCACACGCCCAACAACACCAGTCCAACGGCGCTGATCACCCCGCCGATCACCTCCTGGCGCAAGGGCTCCAGCTTGAGCGCGATGCGATAGTCGCCCGCCGGCGCGGTGATATCGAGCAAGCCCGCCGGCACGCTGGGTTCCAGTTTCAATTCGAAGTCGCGATCCATCTGCTCCGCTTCCCAGCCCGGGAAATAAAACTGGCGCACGGTCAGCTCGGCGGTTCTGTTCAGGCGCACGGCCATGACGATATGCCGCGGCTCCCATTCGATCACCTTCACCTCGCCGTCGGCGGGATCGACCCGCACGCGCGGCATGGTGGCGATTTCGCCCTTGGGATCGTCGGCGAACGTTTGCGACCAGGCCGTGGTGTATTCCGGCGCATCCACGCCACGGCTCACCGCCGCGTCGCGCCCGGCGAGATAACCGGGATTCTCCAGCGAATCGAGATTGCTCACGACGTCGCGGCCGCTGTACACGCTGTACAGCAGCACGGCGCCGGTGATGGCGACAGGCAGCAACGAGCCCGCATCGCGGCGCCGCCACAGCATTTGCAGCGAATACAGCGCGACGATCGCGGTCGCCACATCCAGCACCACCGCGATGCGCCAGGGAAATTGCACCTTCCACAGGAACGGCGCGGTTTCCCAGATCCATTTCGACAAGGGCGTCATGAGGAACCAGGCCAGGGCGGCAAACGCCAGCCACGGGCCGATGGCCCGCAGGCCCAGCCGCGCGGACGCGCCGAACTCGCGGCGGCAGCGCCAGGCGTTGAGCCACAACACCGCGAAAATCACCGTCGTCAGCGACAGAATGTAAAACAGCCGCCCCGTGAAATGGGGATCGGGCGAATCGGTGTCCGGAAAAAACCAGCGGTGGAAATCGAAATACGGCGTCCACAGTTTCTTGGTGCTGATGTACTGCTCGGCAAACAGCGCCGGCACCAGATAAATCCCGGCGAGCAACAGGCCCAGCGCGATGCCGGTGGCGAAGCGCGCGAGAAAGACGCGCCATTCGCCGCGCCAGGCCAGCAGCAGCACGTACAGACCCAGGCAGATCGAAAACAGCAGCGCCGTGGGCAGGTGCGAGAACAATAACAAGGCGTAGGCGACGGCGAGGCCGCCGATCACATCCTCGCCGGCGGACAGCTTGTCGACATAATGCAGAACCAGCGGCATCCAGATATAGGTCGCCAGTTCGCCGATGGCCTGCCGGCGCCACAAATCGATTTCGAAATGGTAAGGCAGCGCCATGTACAACAACGCGCCGCATACCGCCGGCATCAGGTCGAAACGGCGCCGCGCGAAATGAAAGAACGACAGGCCCGACAACGCCAGCAACAGCCATTCGCCGATGCCGAGCTGCACCACCACCTTGCAGGACGGGCACGCCAGCGCGCCCACCGAGGAAATATAAAACGGCAGAGAACCGTAGAAGAAAAACACCGGGCTGCCGGCGCCGCGGTTCATATCCACCAGCCAGCGCGGATACACGTCGCCCTCCAGCAACTGCTCGGAAAACTCGCGCAGCCACACCAGGTTGTATTCGATGCTGTGGCCGTTGGGGGCGCCGTAGAGAAACATCGGCAGGCACAGAACCGCGGCGGTCAGCAGGATGGCGCCGAAGGCAATGATCAAATGCTGCACGCGCGCGGCGGCGGGCGCTGCCGTTGCGGGGCAACCGGAATGAGTGTCGCGAATTTTTTCAGCTCACCGTCAGTTGATGCTGGGGGGTTGGGGGTTTCACCACGTCAGGGGCAAACACGGGACACCATCAGTCGTGACAGCCGTCGCCGCTCTGCTCGCTGGGGCAATGATTGCCATCGGTGTTGCGGATGGCGTCCGCGATCTGGAACATGGGAATCTTGAGCATGGCTTTGACGTCCTCGCTGGCATCGACGCGACGCAGGGCCTCATCCATGCACAGCAGCCACTGGTCGCGCTGCAGCGGGCCGATGGCATAGGGCTTGTGCGGCTTGGTCAGGCATACACCGCCGTATTTTTGCTCGTAGTGATGCGGGCCGCCCATCCAGCCGGACAGGTATTCATAGAGCTTTTCCTTGATTTCGGCGAGATGCGGCGCATGCATGTCGCGAATCTCGCGCGCCTCGGGCAACTCGTCCATCACGTCGTAAAACACTTCGGCCAGACGGCGTATGCCGCTGTCGCCGCCGAGCAATTCATAGGGCGTCTGCATGATCATCCTCGCGCCCGTCGGCGACGGGCCTGGTAAAAAACTTATTCATTGCGCGCGGTGACCGCGCGTCCAATCCGGCACAAGGATAACCGATCCGCGAACCTTGAAATCTTGCGCGGCGCCGCTTGGCCGGACTCGCGAATCACAGCATATCGATCAGGGTTTTCGCCGCGAGGTAAGGCGTGGTTTCGCCGGCGATGACCTTGCGCTCCAGCTGCGGCATACCGCTGCGCACATCGGGATTCTGGCGCAGGCGCTGCAGCAGCATCTCGCGGATCAGCTTGTGCATCCAGTCCCGCGATTGCCGCGCGCGTTTTTCCGGCAGCGAACCGTTTTTCAGCGCGTCCACCTGGAAATCGCTGATCATGCCCCAGACCTCGGGAATGTTTTTGTTTTCGCGCGCGGAGCAGGTCAATACGCGCGGCGTCCAGAACGAAGTGTGGCGCAACAGGTGCATCGCGCTCTGGTAATGGGCGCGCGTGCGCTTGGCCAGATTCAGGCTTTCGCCGTCGGCCTTGTTGATGACCAGGGCATCGGCCAGCTCCATGATGCCGCGCTTGATGCCCTGCAACTCGTCGCCGGCGTTGGGCAGCATCAGCACCATGAAGAAATCGACCATGCCGGCGACTTCATACTCGCTCTGGCCGACGCCCACGGTTTCCACCAGTATCACGTCGTAGCCGGCCGCCTCGCACAGCAGCATGGTTTCGCGCGTGCGCTGCGCCACGCCGCCCAGCGTGCCCTCCGAGGGCGACGGCCTGATGAAGGCGTTCTCCTGGCGGGACAGCTCTTCCATGCGCGTCTTGTCGCCCAGGATCGAACCGCCCGCGATGGGCGAGCTGGGATCCACCGCCAGCACGGCAACGCGTTTACCGAGGCTCAGCAGATACAGGCCGAACGTTTCGATAAACGTGGATTTGCCCACGCCGGGAATGCCGGTGATGCCGACGCGAATGCTGTTGCCGGTGAATGGCAGCAGGCCCTCCAGCAATGCCTGGGCTTTTTGGCGATCGCTGTCGAGCTTGCTTTCGACCAGGGTGATCGCCTTGGCCAGCGCGCGGCGATTCCCCTGCCTGAGCAGTTGCGGATCAATCTCTGCCATGAAAACTCACAAACCTTGTTCAGCGTTGTACTTGCGGCGCGAAATACCCGGGGCCGGAAATCCTGGCGGCGATTGACCGCCGCACAGCAAAAAGGCGGGCAGAAGCCCGCCTTTTTTCGCCATGCGGCGCCGGTTACTGCGCGCTGTTGATAGCGTCCAGCACCTCGCGGGCCGCCAGCGGAATCTGCGTGCCCGGGCCAAAAATGCCCTTCACGCCGGCCTGATACAGGTAGTCGTAGTCCTGCTTGGGAATCACGCCGCCCGCCACCACGATGATGTCGTCGGCACCCTGCTTTTTCAGTTCGGCGATCAACTCCGGCACCAGCGTTTTGTGACCGGCGGCCTGCGAGGACACGCCGACCACATGCACGTCGTTTTCCACCGCCTGGCGCGCGACTTCCGCCGGGGTCGAGAACATCGGCGACAGGTCGATATCGAAACCGACGTCGGCGAACGCGGTGGCGATCACCTTGGCGCCGCGATCGTGGCCGTCCTGGCCCATCTTGCACACCAGCATGCGCGGGCGGCGGCCGTGGCGCTCGACAAAGGCCTCGATGTCGCGGGCGATGCCCTGCCAGTCTTCGTCGTTCTGGAAAGCGCTGCCGTAAACGCCGGACACGGTTTGCGCCTGGGCGTTGAAGCGACCGAACTCACGCTCCATGGCGAATGAGATCTCCCCGACGGTGGCGCGGGCGCGCGTGGCTTTCACACACAGGTCGAGCAGGTTGCCGTTGCCGCCCCCTTCCTGTTGTGAAGAACGGGCGCATTGGTAAATCGCTTCGAGCGCATCCTCAACCGCCTTTTCGTCGCGCTTGGCGCGGATCTCAGCGAGACGCTTGATCTGCGATTCGCGCACCGCGTTGTTGTCGATTTCGAGGATATCGACTTCGTCCTCCTGCTTCAGGCGGTATTTGTTCACGCCCACGATCACATCGTCGCCGCGGTCGATGCGCGCCTGCTTGCGCGCCGCGGACTCTTCGATGCGCAGCTTCGGCATGCCGGTTTCGATGGCTTTCGCCATGCCGCCGGCGGCTTCGATCTCTTCGATCATCGACCAGGCCTTGTCGGCCAGCTGCTGGGTCAGGGATTCCATGAAGTAGGAACCGCCCCAGGGATCGACCACCTTGGTGATGCCGGTTTCTTCCTGAATGACGAGCTGGGTGTTACGCGCGATACGCGCGGAAAACTCGGTGGGCAGCGCGATCGCCTCGTCGAAGGCGTTGGTGTGCAGCGACTGGGTGCCGCCGAATACCGCCGCCATCGCCTCGATGGTGGTGCGCACCACGTTGTTGTACGGGTCCTGTTCGGTCAGCGACCAGCCGGAAGTCTGGCTGTGGGTGCGCAGCATTTTCGAGCGCGGATTCTTCGGCTTGAACTCGTCGACGATGCGCGACCACAGCAGGCGGCCGGCGCGCAGCTTGGCGACCTCCATGTAGAAGTTCATGCCGATGCCCCAGAAGAAGGACAGGCGGCCGGCGAACTTGTCGATATCGAGGCCGGCATTGATCGCGGTGCGGATGTATTCCTTGCCGTCGGCCAGCGTGTACGCCAGTTCCAGCGCGGCATCCGCACCCGCTTCCTGGATGTGGTAACCGGAAATCGAAATGGTGTTGAACTGCGGCAGGTGGTCGGAGCAGTACGCGATGATGTCGCCGATGATGCGCATCGAAGGCGCCGGCGGATAAATGTAAGTGTTGCGCACCATGAATTCTTTGAGGATGTCGTTCTGGATCGTGCCGGACAGCTTGTCCTGGGTCACGCCCTGCTCCTCGGCGGCGACGATGTAGCCCGCGAGAATCGGCAGCACCGCGCCGTTCATGGTCATCGACACGGAAATCTTGTCGAGCGGAATGCCGTCGAACAGGATTTTCATGTCCTCGACGGAGTCGATCGCCACGCCCGCTTTACCGACGTCGCCAGTCACCCGCGGATGATCGGAGTCGTAACCCCGGTGCGTCGCCAGGTCGAAGGCCACGGATACGCCCTGGCCGCCGGCGGCCAGGGCCTTGCGATAAAACGCGTTGGAGGCCTCGGCGGTGGAGAAGCCCGCGTACTGCCGGATGGTCCAGGGACGCACGGCGTACATCGTGGCCTGCGGGCCGCGCACGAAAGGCTCGATGCCCGGCAGCGTGTCGGCGTTGGGCAGGTTCTCGACATCGGCGCGCGTATACAGCGGCTTGACGTCGATGCCTTCGGCGGTGTGCCAGGTCAACTCATCCAGCGAGCCGCTCTTGAGGGATTTGCTGGCAAGCTTTTGCCATTCTTCCAAAGAGTGGGTTGCGGATTTGCTGCTGTTATCGGACATGGCGCTTTCTCTGCAATTTAAAAAGGCTGTTGATTAAAAAGCTGTGCGAATCGGCTTTCGAACGGAACGCGTCAGTGGTGGCCATCCGCCGGCGGCTGGCTGAGCTCGATCAGCACGCCATCGCAGCTTTTCGGGTGAATGAAGATAACCTGGCATCCATGCGCTCCCGGCGACGGCGCGTCGCTCAGGAACTGATAACCCTTGGCTTTCAGGCGCGCGACATCGGCCTCGATATCATCGCTGCGAAAGCACAGGTGGTGAATGCCGCCGCCTTTCTTTTCCAGATATTTGGCAATCGGGCCTTCGCCGCGCAGCGGATGCACCAGCTCGATGCTGGTGGGCGGCAGCGGGAAGAACGCCGTGGTGGTTTTGGCGGACTCGACCTCTTCGGTGCCCTCGAAGGTCAGGCCGAAATCCTCCAGGAAGCGTTTGACCGCTTTTTCGAGATCCGGCACCGCAATCGCGATATGGTCCAGTGCGGTAATCATTGCGCATATGCTCCAATCGTTCATTGCCGGCCGGGCGCCCTGCCCGGCCGGCTAACACGTCGACTCAGGCGGCCTCAGGCCAGCTTGGCGAGGTAATCGGCGGTTTTGCTGCGCATGCGCGCACGCACTTCTTCCGGCGTCTCGATCACGATCACTTCGTCCGGCGTGACCTTGAACAACGGCTGGCCTTTTTTGATGATAACACCGTCGCTGTCCACCAGAATCTTGTCGATGGTGCCGGCGAAAGGCGCGTAGACCTTGTTGAACATCTTCATCACTTCGACGATGTACAGGGGATCGCCCTGCTTGAAGTGCAAACCTTCCTTGACGAAAGAATCCATGCCGGGGGCTTCGCGCGCGTAGAACATGCCGCCGGACGCGGCCAGGATTTCGTCCGACTTGGCGGCGGGCGGCGGCACCAGCACCTTGGCCATCTTGTCCTGCAGCGCCTTGTCGAGCAGCGGCGACGGAATGCTGATGCTGAGGTCGGGGTTGACCTTGAGATCGAAAAAGCCGGTTTCCAGCGCGATCATCGGCAGCAGCGACAGCACTTCCGCACCGGTCTGGTAACCGGCGTGCGCGGCCAGCGCCGCATCCCATTGCTCGACGCTCAGCACGGCCGGGCGCGGGCCCGCCAGCGCGTTCTGCAGCTCGGCGTAGGAGGAAACCTCCAGCAGCTCGTTCAGCGCGGCGTAGAACGCCAGCGCGTTCTGCAGCAATTCGTTGTCGTGGTCCCAGATCATGTAGGCGGCGGGCTTGCCGATTTCGTAATCCATGTGCAGGAAGTGGTACAGCTCCGCGAGGATTTCGATCGGGTTTTTCAGCCACACGACGCGGCCGTTCTCCGCGCTGAAATGATGGCGGTTCAGGCTCAGCCAGCCGGCCAGCAGGTGCGGCTGCGCAAACAGCTCGTCCATCGGGCGCAGCAGCAGGGACAGCTTGCGGTCGAGCACATGGGTCAGCGCCTTGCGGGTGGTATCCGCGGCCGACTTCTGGTAACGCGAGCGCAACTGATCGTAGGCGAAGCTGAGATCGATCTGGCTGGCAATGGCCTTGAGCTGCCCCACCGCCGTCAGATACGGCACGATGAAACGCGTGGTCGGGCGCGCATTGATGTTCTGGCCGATGAACCAGTTCACGAGGCCGTAGTGGAACTCCAGGTTGGTGGCCAGATCCTTGCCGCGCAACTCGGTGCGACGCAGGATTTCCGCAAGACGCTGGTAGCTTTCCAGGCGATTGTTGCCCACGGTCAGCAACAGGGCGATGTTCGAATCGTAGGCGCCGGCCAGATGGTACTTCATGAACACATCCGTATCCGGATTGTGCATGCTGATGCCCTGGTCGTCGCGAATCTCGCCTTCGATGGCGTTGGACCAGTATTCGATGATGCCGCCGGCGTGCGGTTGCAGCGCCTGGTTGGTCGCGTTCATGCGCGCCTCGACCGAGGCGTGCTCGCGCGCCAGACGTTCGGGTTTGGGCAGGCGCTGGCCATGACGCGCCAGCAACACCATCGTTTCAACCAGCGATTCCACTTCGAAATAATCGGCGGGATTGTCCGGGTTGACGAATTTCAGCTTGTAGCACAGCTCGGTGACGCGGTGTTCCACCTGAATCCGCGTGTTCATTTCCATGAAGAAGTGGCGCTGGCCGTCGACGATGCATTCGAAGGTCGATACGGAATCGAGCTTCACCGCCTTGCCGAAGCGCGAGCCCTCTTCCTCCATTTTCACCAGGATGTCGAGATCGCGCTGCAGGGTCTGCGCTTCATCGATGCGGCCTTCGCGCTTGGCGGCAGCCACGGCTTCGGTCAGCTCTTCGACCGTGACCGAAACCTCCAGCAGTTTCTGTTCGTGCATCTGCAGCGAGCAGTCGCGGCCGCCCATGGTGATGCACCAGTCGCCGTTGCCGACCACCTGGATTTCCTGGTGGCGGGTGGTTTCGATGTTCAGCTCGATGAGGACGTTTTTGTTGTCGCCGACACCGTTGCACTTCACCTCGGCGAGAATTTCGCGCAGCAGCGCCGGCGCGCCGGCGCAAGCCTGTTCGATCTGCCGGGCGTTGTCACCTTCAAAGCTGCTCGGCGCGTTGAGAATACGCTGGCCTTTGCCGCCGCCGCCGGAAATGGCCTTGAGACGGAAGCGGTTGTCCATGTTGTTTTCGAACAGATTGCGCAGCTGCTGTTGCAGCACGACGCCCATCTCGTCGATGGAAAACAGGTCGATGCCTTTTTTGTAGGAAGCCAGCAGCACCGCATCGGCCAGGACGAGCAGATCGCCGCCGAAGGCCGCATTGTCGACATTCAGACCTTTTTCCTGGCACAGGGCTTTCAGCGCGTCGGCATCAGCGTATTTGCTGAGCAGGGTCAGCGCGGTGAGATTGTCGACGCCGGGCGTGGTGGACACGCCGACGTTCAGCGCGGTGCGTTTTGCTTCGTCCTTCAGGCCGGCGGCGCGCACGGTGTGGGAGCATGGGCCGATGAAGTTGAGGCCCGCCTCCTCCATCGATTTCACCATCTCCTCGTCTTCGGCCATGAAACCGTAGCCGGCGAAGATGCTGTTGTAACCGTTATCGCGCGCGATCTGGATGATCTGGCGGATACGTTGCACGCGCTCTTCCTTGCTGGCGCCGGTGTAATCCGGCACGCGGTGCACGCGGCTCGGGTCGGTCAGCTTGCGCAGTTCGGGCGCGAGCGCGCTGGTGTAGGTGATGGAGTCTTTTTCGGAGAGCAGGATGCCGTAGCCGTGGATGCCCATCTCATCGAACACGTCCATCGCTTCTTTGCGAATCGGACCGCGGCAGATGATGAGCGGCTTCATATCCGCGCAATCGAAACGCTTAACCCACGCGGAAGTCTCGTAACGACGCTCTTTGTGAATGAGCGGATTGTTCAGATAATAATTGTTGCTCGGTTGCACAGTCGAAAAACCTCTAATGGTTGAGTGCCGTCACGGCAAACGTCCGGCCGACGCGCGGCGCGCCATTCTTTTTCGCCGCCGCGCGGGACAACACCCACACTTTTCTCTTGACGTTGGCGCGCGTTATCGCGCGCGACCGGTTTTTTGCAAACGCGCCCGCGTTCCTCAGAAAAACTCGCGCTGCACGGCGTTGAGCGGCTCCGCCTGGTAGTGTCTCAGATGGAAGCCCAGATTTTCGGTCAACACCTTGCGCAGGTCGGAAGGCATGACGATCTGCGAGATCGAACCCAGGCTCAGCGCTTCGTTCGGGTTCATCAGCTGCTGCTCGTAACGCTGGGCCAGCACGGCTTCCTGCTCCTTGCTCCACTGGCGCACGGCTTTTTCCGCGTTGGCGCGCGCATCGGCATCGCTCTGGCCGCTGCGCAGGTTTTCCTCGATGGCGGCGGCGATGCGTTTTTTCGCGTTGCTGCGGATATCGCGCAGTTCGTCCTTGTAGATGAATTCGACGCCCGCCGGTCCCATGACCGCGGCGCGGGTGGTCGGCAGCGCGATGACGAGATCGGCGCCGGTCGGATAGTTGTTGTAGGAGGCGTAGGCGCCGCCGAAGGCGTTACGGATGATCACCAGGAAGCGCGGCGTGCGCAGGTCGATGATCGCGTCGAGCATGGCGCGGCCGGCCTGCACGATGCCGCCGGTTTCCTGCTCGCGGCCCGGTTTGAAGCCGGTGGTGTCTTCCATGAAGATCATCGGGATGTTGTAGAGGTTGCAGAAGCGGATGAAACGCGCGTTCTTGTAAGCGGCGTCGATATCGATCTGGCCGGAGGCCACCGCCGAGTTGTTGGCGACGAAACCCACCACGTTGCCGCCCATGCGGCCCAGCGCGCAGATCGTGTTGCGGGCGCGCTCCGGCTGGATCTCCATGAAATCGCCGTGGTCGCAGATCTGCTGGATGATGATGCTGATATCGAACGGCGTGTTGAAGCCGGTCGGCGAGTTGAAGGCCTTTTTCAGCAGGATGTCGATATCCCAGCTCTTGCGGTCGAGCGGATCGGAGGTCGGCTCGAACGGCGCGAGCTCGCTGTTGCCCGACGGCAGGTAGTTCAGCAACTGCTTCACTTTCTGCAGCGCGCTGACTTCATCCGGCACCACGAAATCGGTCACGCCCGATTGCGAATGCACATTCGGGCCGCCCAGTTCATCCGCGGTCACGTCTTCGCCGAGCACGGATTTGACCACGCCCGGGCCGGTCAGGCCGAAGAAGGTGTCATTGGGCTGGATGACGAAGCTGCCCTGGCGCGGCAGGTAGGAGCCGCCGCCGGCGTTGAAGCCGAACATGCACATGATCGAGGGCACCACGCCGCTGATCTTGCGCAGGGCGGTGAAGGCTTCGGCATAGCCGTCGAGGCCGCCGACGCCGGCCGGCACATAGGCGCCGGCGGAATCGTTCATGCCCACCAGCGGGATCTTGCGCTTGCCGGCCAGCTCGAACAGGCGCGCCAGCTTGCCGCCGTTGGTGGCGTCCATCGAACCGGCGCGCACCGTAAAATCGTGGCCGTACAGCGCCACATCGCGCCCGTTCACCTTGATGATGGCGGTGACCAGCGACGCGCCGTCGAGGTTCGGGCCCCAGTTCTGGAACAGGATGGTGGATTCGCTGCCCGGATCCTTGAGCACATCGATGCGCTCCCATACGGTCATGCGGCGCTTCTGGTGCTGCTTCTCGATATTGACCACGCCGGCGGCCTTGCGCGGCCGCTGGGTGAGTTCGTATCCCGCCTTGAGCGTGGTTTCGTAAAGACCCGGCTGGTAGTTGATCTCGCCGGGGACGAGAAACTCGACGTCTTTGGTTTGGGCGAAGGGATTATCTAGCGAAGGAACAATCGTGGAGTTCGTGGTCATACCGGTAACGTCTCAACCCTTATCGAAGAAAGCGCAGGCGTGCAGCCGACGTTTTAAAACGGACTCGATGAAAAAATCCGGAGACGGGACGCAACCTGCGCCAATCCCGCGCCGCGATGATACCGGCATCCTCCCTGTCGGAACAGAAGCCAGCCTGAACCGCGAAGCGGCAGCTCGACTATCCGCCGAAAGTCCATGGGCGACAGGGTGTTGCGGGGGCGCGCGGGAGGTCGTGCGAACAGCTTGCGCCCGTGCGTCAAAAGGCCGGTAACACTAATTGCTGAGCCCCTGAAAGTCAATGAGGAAGCCTGTTTCCCTCCTCGCGGGTGGCCGCCGCAGCGGGGTTGCCGGTACAATGCGGCGCGCCGATCGAAGCCCCTGCGCCGGTTTTTGTTACCGGTCCTTTTGTTACCAGACGGAACATCGCCGTTGCCGATACAGCAAAACCTCCCCTATTCCCCGGACAGCGGCCACTGGCTGGAGCGCGTGCGCGATCTCGGCGGGCCGGTCTGGCTGGACAGCGCGCACCCCTTCAGCACGCGGGGGCGCTACGACATCATCAGCGCGGCGCCGCTGACCACGCTGCGCGCCGCGGCGGGCCAGGGCGGCGACCCCTTCGACGCCGTGCGCGAAGCGCTGCGGGCCGCGTTCGACCCGACGCCCATCGACGCCGGCCTGCCGTTCAGCGGCGGCGCCATCGGCCTGTTCGGCTACAACCTCGGGCGCCAGCTGGAAGGCTTCGCGCCGCAAGCCGCCGGCCCGGACTTTCCCGACCTGATGGTCGGCCTCTACAGCTGGGCCATCGTCAGCGATCACCAGCAGCGCCGCACCGCCCTCGTCATCCGCCCCGAGACGCCGGCCGCGCTCCGCCACGAATTGCTGCGACGCACGGCGCAGGCCCAACATTCCGCTCCCGACCTGGATTTCCGCCTGGAATCGCCCTGGCGGGAGGAATTCGGCGCCGACAACTACCGCCGCGCCTTCGAGCGCCTGCAGGATTACATCCGCGCCGGCGACTGCTACCAGGTCAATCTGGCCCGGCGTTTCAGCGCCCGCTTCAGCGGCGATCCCTGGGCCGCCTACCGGCGCCTGCGCGCCGTCGCCGCGGCGCCGTTTTCCGCCTACATGGAATGCGCGGACGGCGCGCTGCTGTGCCTCTCGCCGGAGCGCTTTCTGGCGGCGGAACGGAATCAGTTGCTGACCCAGCCTATCAAAGGCACCGCGCCGCGCGACGCCGACCCGGACAAAGACCGGGCCCTGGCCGACGCACTGCGCGCCAGCGACAAAAATCGCGCGGAAAACCTGATGATCGTCGACCTGCTGCGCAACGACCTGGGCCGCAGCTGCACAACCGGCAGCATCCGCGTCGATCAGTTATTCGAGCTGCAAAGCTTTGCCACCGTGCATCACCTGGTCAGCAGCGTGCGCGGCGAGCTGCGCCCCGACCTGCATCCGCTGGACGCGCTGCGCCACGGCTTTCCCGGCGGCTCCATCACCGGCGCGCCGAAAATCCGCGCCATGCAGATCATCGACGAACTGGAACCGGCAGCGCGCTCGGTGTTTTGCGGATCGCTGGGGTATATCGGCTGCGACGGGCGCATGGATACGAACATCACGATTCGCACCCTGCTCGCCTGCCGCGGCGAACTCTATGCCTGGGCTGGCGGCGGCATTGTCGCCGACTCGGATTGCGCGGAGGAATTCGAGGAAACGCGCAGCAAGATCGAGCCTCTGCTGCGCGCGCTGATGAAGTGAACATGCCCTGGCGATTTACCGCCACAGGCGCTCAGAGTTGCAGATCGCGCACGCTGGCCTTGATGAATTCGCGCTTGAGATCTTCATAGGTGTGCACCGCGGGGAACTGCGGGAATTCCGCGATCACATTGTCCGGCGCATGGAACAGAATACCGGCGTCGGCTTCCGCCAGCATGGTGGTGTCGTTGTAGGAATCGCCGGCGGCGATGACACGGTAATACAGGCTCTTGAACGCCAGCACCGACTGGCGCTTGGGGTTGACCTGACGCAGCTTGTAATCCACCACGCGGCCGCGCTCGTCGGTTTCCAGGCGATGGCACAGCAAGGCCGGCCAGCCGAGCTGGCGCATCAACGGCGCCGCGAACTCATAAAACGTGTCGGACAGGATCACCACTTGAAAGCGCTCGCGCAGCCAGTCGACGAACTCGACCGCGCCCGGCAGCGGCTTGATCTCGGCGATGACCGCCTGGATGTCGGGCAGGCCCAGCTTGTGCTCGTCGAGGATGCGCAGGCGCTGCTTCATCAGCACGTCGTAGTCGGGAATATCGCGGGTCGTGGCCCGCAGCTCGGCGATACCGGTGCGCTCGGCGAACGCGATCCAGATTTCGGGAACCAGTACGCCTTCAAGGTCCAAACATGCGATTTCCACGACTCACTCCCGTATGCTGAAAACGATTTTCCGAAAAAGACAAGCTGCCCAAAAACGCCGGCAAGACTACCGGGTTATGGTCGGGGTCGCAATGGAAATACGGCGGCGGCGAAACGGCCATCCGGCAGCGGACGGCCGGCCGGGAGACGGTCAGTAGACCGGCAGCTGGATGTGCTCGAACAGCTCGTCCTGTTCGGCCTTGGTGTGGCGCTGGTAGGCCTCTTCGACGATTTCGCGGGTGAGATGCGGCGCGAACATCTGGATGAAGTCGTACATGAAGCCGCGCAGGAAGGTGCCGCGCCGGAAGCCGATCTTGGTCACGCTGTGCGTGAACAGATGGCTGGCATCGAGCGCCACCAGATCGGCGTCGGCCACCGGGTCCACCGCCATGTGCGCGACGATGCCGATCCCCAGCCCGAGCCGCACATACGTTTTGATCACGTCGGCGTCGGCCGCGGTGAACACCACTTTCGGCGCCAGCCCTTTCTCCAGGAAGGCTTCATCCAGCTTGGAACGGCCGGTGAAACCGAACACATAGGTCACGATGGGGTAATTCGCGACATCTTCGAGGCTGAGTTTGGCGACCTGGGTCAGCGGGTGCCCCTTCGGCACGATGATGCAGCGGTTCCATTTATAGCAGGGCATCATGATGAGGTCGCTGAACAGCTCCAGCGCCTCGGTGGCGATCGCAAAGTCGACCGTGCCATCGGCGGCCAGCTCGGAAATCTGCATCGGCGTGCCCTGGTGCATGTGCAGGGAAACGTCGGGATAGCGTTCGATGAACTGGCGGATGACCGGCGGCAGCGCGTAACGCGCCTGGGTGTGCGTGGTGGCAATCGACAGACTGCCCTTTTTCTCGTTGCTGAATTCCTGGGCAACCTGCTTGATGCTTTCGACCTTGCGCAGGATTTCGCCCGCTGTCTTCAGGATTGCCTCGCCCGCGGGCGTCACGCGCGTCAGGTGCTTGCCGGAACGGGCGAAGATCTCGACCCCCAGCTCGTCCTCCAGCAAGCGGATCTGCTTGCTGATGCCCGGCTGCGAGGTGTAGAGGCTTTGCGCGGTTGCCGACACGTTCAACTCGTGGTGGGCAACTTCCCAGATGTAACGAAGCTGTTGTAACTTCATAGAGCCCTCCGGGTGGCAAGTAGGTATATGATTATTTTATTAAATATAACATCCCTATTCTGGATAGCAATTACCAGCGCCCGATCGTTCCAAATAATTCCCCTTTTATAATGTGCCACTCACTCCCTGCTCAAGGACGGCAGGTTCGCCGTTGGCGACACCGTGCGGAACATGGCCGGTGGCCACGTGCCGACGGGCTGAATCGCAGTGTCCCTGCTGGTCGTCGAAGAACACGTCGGCGCCGAACGCGCGCAGAAAAGCGCCCTTGTCGACGCCGCCGAGAAACAGGGCCTCGTCGATACGGATATTCCAGGCGCGCAGGGTGCGGATCACGCGCTCGTGCGCCGGCGCCGAGCGCGCCGTCACCAGCGCGGTGCGAATCGGCGTTTCCCCCTCCGGGAATTCGGACTGCAGGGCATGCAGGGCTTGCAGGAACGGCCGGAACGGTCCGTCGCTGAGCGGACGGCGCGCGGAGGCCTGCTCGCTTTCGGCAAAGGCCTGCAGGCCGCGCGTCTTATATATGCGCTCGGCCTCATCGGAGAAGATGACCGCGTCGCCATCGAAGGCGATGCGCAGCTGATCCGACGACTCCTCGCCGCGATCCCGCGTCGAAGCCATCAGCGTGGCGGCGGCAACGCCGTGCGACAGCGCGGAGCGCACATCCTGGGGATCGGTCGACAGGAACAGCTGGCAACCGAACGCGCCCACATAACGATAAGGACTCTGGCCCCCGCAGAAAGCGGCCCGGCAAATGGGCAGGCGGTAATGCTGGATGGAGTTGAATACGCGCAGGCCGGTGTCGGCGCTATTGCGCGACAGCAGAATCACATCCACCCGTTCGCCGCCGAGGCGCTCGTTGAGGCGCAACAGCTTTTGCACCAGCGGGAAGGCTTCGCCCGGCTCCAGCACCTGCTCCTCGTGTGCGACCTGGTGCTCCTGAAAAGCCTCCAGCCCTTGTTCCTCATAGACCTTGTGGCTCGCATCGAGATTGAAAAGCGCCCGCGACGAAATGGCGATAACCAGTTTATTGTTCAAGTTTGCAACCCGACACCAGGAACGGAAACCGGGGACTATAACCAAAGCGGAGGGCCGCGGCCAACGATCACCCTGTCATCGCGCGGCCCGGCCCGCTACAATGACCGCTCTTTGCAGCGACACCAGAAATACCTCCCGCATGCTCAATACCGCCCGCGCCCTGATCGATCTCTCCGCCTTGCGCCACAATCTCGCCGTCGTGCGCCAACTGTGTCCGAACAGCCGCGTCATGGCCATGGTGAAGGCCAACGCTTACGGCCACGGCCTGCTGCCGGTGGCGCGGGCGCTGGATGCGGACGGTTTCGCCGTGGCGCGCCTGGAGGAGGCCCTGGAATTGCGCCAGGAGGGGGTTGCGCAGCGCGTACTGCTGCTCGGCACCCTGCTCGACGACGCGGACCTGCAACTCTGCTCCGAAAAAAACATCGATGTGACCGCCCACGACCTGGAGACGGTGGAGCGGATCGGCGCCATCGCCGCCGGCGCGCCATTGCGGGTCTGGTTGAAGCTGGATGGTGGAATGCACCGCCTCGGGCTCGCGCCCTCGGATTTCGCGCGCGCCGAACACTATCTGCGCGAACGCTCCGGCATTCTCGAACTGGGGCACTTGATGCATTTCAGCAGCGCCGACGATCTCGGCGCGCCGGACACCGCCGAGCAACTGGCCCGATTCGCGACGGTTCATGCCGGCAGTTGCGCGCCGGTCAGCCTCGCCAATTCCGCGGCGTTGATCGCCAGGGCGGAAACCCGCGCCGACTGGGTGCGTCCCGGCATCATGCTCTACGGCGACAACCCGCTGGCCGCCAGCCATCCCCTGCCCCTGCGCCCGGTCATGAGCCTGCGCGCCCGCGTACTGGCCCTGCGCCGTATCGAGCCAGGGGAAAACGTCGGTTATAACGGCACCTGGAGCAGCGCCCGCGGCAGCCTGATAGCCACCATCGGCATCGGTTACGGAGACGGTTATCCCCGGCATGCGCGCAACGGCACGCCGGTGTGGATCAACGGTAAGCTCGCGCCGCTGTCGGGCAGAGTGTCGATGGATTCGATCACCGTCGATGTCACCGACTGCGACGAAGTGATGGTGGGCATGGAGGCTGAATTATGGGGCCGGGAGCTCGCGGCCGCGGAAGTCGCCCGGCATGCCGGCACGATTTCCTATGAACTGTTTACCGCGCTGGGCAATCGCGTCACGCGCGAATATCTGGGCGGCTGAGCGGACAGCTAAAAATACGTCAAAAACGAAACTGGTCGCGCTGGGGGAACAGTCCGAACACGCCGCCGGTGTGCACAAAAACAATATCGCCGCTGTCGCCGAAACGGCCGCGCTTCAACTCCTCGATCAAACCGTGAAAAGCCTTGCCGGTGTACACCGGATCGAGCACCAGGCCTTCGCTGCTTGCCAGATGACGGATCGTGTCGAATACCTCGGGGCCTGCCTGCGCATACCCTGGACCGATGTAGTCGTCGATGACCCGCACCGACACGGCATTTAAATCGAGAGGCACGACGTAACGCTGCCGCCAATCGAGCAGATCCTCCCGCACCTTGCGCTGAAAATAAGCCGCGTCGTCGCACACGGCAAAACCCCAGACCCGCGCGTCGATGCCATGCAGGGCAACGCCGGCGCTGAGGCCCGCCTGTGTTCCTCCGGATCCCGAGGCACACACGATATGCCCGGGAGAAATCCCGGCGCGCGCAAAGTCGTCGCGCAACTCGGCGCAGGCGGCGATGTAACCCCACACGCCAATGCCATCGCTGGCGCCGGTGGGGATGACGAAAGGCGCGCGCCCTTCGCTGCGGGCCGCATCGGCGGCTTCGCGCAATAACGCCGGCAAGGCCTTCTGGTAATGCTCGGGCGGATACGTGCTGATCGCGGCGCCGGCGAGATGATCCAGCAACAGATTGCCATCGAAGGGCCCGCGGGCTTCGCCGCGCAGAATCAGCTCGCAGCGCACACCGATCTGCGCGCATAACAGCGCGGTCGCGCGGCAATGGTTCGATTGCAGGCCGCCACAGGTGATGATCGTATCGGCGCCCTGCGCCAGCGCCTGCGCCAGCGTGAACTCCAGCTTGCGCACCTTGTTGCCCGAAAGCACCGAGCCGGTCAGATCGTCCCGCTTCGCCCACACGCGAGGGCCGCCCAGCTCCCGGGAAAGGCGCTCCAGCAACTGCAAGGGTGTTGGTCTAACGGCGAAACTCAAGCGCGGCGGCAAAGAGAACTGCGGGCTATCCGACATGATCCCAACTCCGTCCGGGATGTTGCAGAAATGAGCGATAAACAGCCGGGGGCAACCCGGGGGGGAGAAACCGCCACCGGGGGGCGGCGGTCAATTGGGTTCAGATGGATTTCAGCGTGCCCTTGGGCAACACCGCGTGCACGGAAATCTTCTGGAACTTCAGTTCGACGTTGTCGGCGACCTGCAATACCACGAAGTCTTCCTCGACCTTGACCACCTTGCCGAGAATGCCGCTGCTGGTGACCACCTCGTCACCCTTGCCCAGATTCGCCACCATTTGCGCATGTTCTTTCTGACGCTTGCGCTGAGGGCGAATGGCGAGGAAATAAAACACCACGAACAACCCGAGCAGGAACACGATCTGGAACAGCGAACTGGCCGGCGAGCCCGGCTGTGCGGCGGCCGCCTGGGCGTGGGCCTCGGCAATAAAGAAACTCATCGGTACCGTCCTATAAGCCACGGAAAAATTAGGAAAAATCAGTGTTTGATCTGCGCCCTGAAAGGCGCGGCTACTGTAACTGGTTTGCGACGCCATCGCAAACGAACCGCGCGGGTAAAAAATCCGCATCGGCCAGACAAATCCGCGCCGGTGAACTGGACCAGGAAGGCGCGCCTCAGCTCGAAGATTACGTTTGAGTAAGAATTTTCAACCGCGATAAGGCTGGACAGAAGTGGCGCCTCCGCTTAATTTGTGAGCAGGAACATGGTGTTTCGATAACAATAAATTTTCTTCCGGTTTCGATAATCACCGATGAACCCATATCGCAACAACGCCAGTGAAACCTCTTCCGCGCCGACCCGTCATATCGGTCGCCTTCTGCATGAGCTGGCGAACGATTTTCAACAGCGCACGCTGGCCAAGTGCAAACAGCGCGGCCACGGCAAAATCCGCGGCGCGCACTCGGCCATTCTCGGCCATATGAACACCACCGGCCTCTGCCTCACCGAACTGGCGCACCGGGTCGGCATCAGCCAGCAGGCCACCGGCAAACTGATCAAGGATCTGGAGCGCAACGGCTACGCCAACAGCCATACCGATGCGCGCGACAAACGCTCACGCATCATCAGCCTCAGCGAACGCGGCGTGGCGCTGATCCGGGACATCGAGGAAATCCTCGAAGAGGTTCGCCAGGAATACCGTGCCGCGCTGGGCGACGAAGCCATGCGCACTTTTGAGCATCAGTTGCAAAGCACCGCCCGCCTCATCAACCGCGCGCCCTGACCCCGCTCACGCGCGATATCCAGCGATTTTCGGCAGCCGCATCCGCCAACCGTGGTTGGATGCGGCCACGCCTGCGCAAATGTTTTCGGCAAGACCGCGAAAAGACGGCCATACTGGCGATCGAAACAATTTCGGACGCAACCCGATCCGGCGCAATGTGATCCTGTTCTCGGAGCATCTGACGAAATAAGAACTCACTGGAAAACAGCCTGTTATATAGCAATAATGGAAATCTTGGAGATTGAGATAGCGCACCAATGGATCGGCCAGTATTCATCCAGATCAATAAAACGTGCGGACAATCTCCCGAGCGGCAAACCTGCCTCCCGATTTTTTGTCCCGCAGACCGTAGAGCCCACCCATGAGCAGGTCGGGTTGGCGCTGTTTCATGCGTAATGTTTTTACTCGCGGCCTGATCTGGGTTCTGCTTGCCAGCCTTCCACAGGCCGCGCTGCCCGCCGCGGACGACCTGCCGCGGGAATATCGCATCAAGGCGGCTTATCTCTACAACCTGAGCAAATTCATCACCTGGCCCGACGAAAGTACCCAGGACAAAAGCACGCCGGTCACGATATGCGTGTATGGGTACAACCCTTTCGGTCAGTATTTGGAGAAGTTGCAGGAGCGCACCGTCAAAGGCCGGCCGATCGCCATTCGTTATATGAACGATCACCAGGCCTTTAACGGCTGCCAGATTTTGTTTATTTCGCAGTACAACACGACGATGCCCAGGCTGGTCACGGTTCCGCCGTCCTCCCCGCCCGTGTTGACTGTCAGCGACGACGAGGATTTTCTCAGCCGGGGCGGACTGGTCGCCCTGGTGACGGTGAACAACAACGTGCAACTGGACATCAACCTGAGCCGCGCCAAACAGGCCGGCTTCATTATCAGCGCGAACTTGCTGGAAGTTGCGCGCAAGATTGAATAGCAACCGGGGCTTGCGATCTTGAAACTGCAAAACCTGTCAATCAGCAGCAAGATGATACTGCTGTCGCTGGCGACCAGCCTCATCAGCCTGCTGGCGGCGCTTGCGGCCATTGCAGCCTACGACCAGTACAGCCTGCGCACCGTGCTGGAACAGGAGTTCGGCGTGCTCGCCAACGTCATCGCCAACCGCAGCAGCGCGGCGGTGGTGTTCGAAGACGCGGCCCTGGCGCAAAGCAACCTCAGCTCGCTGCAATATCGGGACAGCGTTGTCCTCGGATGCATCTATCGCAACATCAACGCCGAGACGGTGGAAAAAACCAGCGCGCCCGTTTTGCTCGCCAACTTCAGCGCCAACAATCACCGCCCCTGCCCCGAGGTTCAAACACCGAAAGAACAACAGATCAAGATTGGCGGGCGCAGCCTCGAAATTCTGCAGCCCATCGACCTCGACGGTTCTCATGTCGGCGTTCTCTATCTGAAAGCCTCGCTGGAGGAGAACTACACGCGCCTGCAGCACAAGCTGCTGATGCTGATCCTGGTGATGTTCATGGCCGCGGCCATCGCCGTCATCATCGGCACCGTGTTGTCCCGCCATATCTCGCGGCCGCTGCTGCGCCTCGGCAAAACCGCGGCCCTCGTCGCCGAACACGACAATTACGCCATTCGCGCCGATAAATTCAGCAACGACGAAGTCGGCCAGGTGGTGGACTCCTTCAACCACATGCTGTCGGTTATCCAGCGCGAAGACGCCAACCTGCGCGAGAGCGAGGAAAAATTCCGCCTGATCAGCGAATCGTCGAAGGTCGGTATTTTCCAGCTCGACAGCCAGGGCAACTGCCTGTATGCCAACGAGGAAATGGCCATCGTCACCGGACTGAGCGCGGAACAATTGCTCAGCCCCGGCCTGCTCAGCGTCGTGCATCCGGACGACAAGCGCCGCATCGCCGATCAGTTCCAGTTGCTGTTCCAAAACGGCGCGCAGCACATCAACCTGGATTGCAGCCTGCTGCTCACCGACAGCACGGTGAAATGGATCACCGGCCATGTGGCGCCGCTGCACGACGCCAAACACCAGCAGCGCGGCTTCCTCGGCACGGTATCGGATATCACGGAGCTCAAGCAGGCCTACGACCAGCTGGAGCAAATGGCCTTCTACGACACGCTGACGGGCCTGGCCAACCGACGCCTGTTCCGCAACCGGCTCGAACACATGCTGAGCAACATTCCGCGCTCCGGAGCCAGCGTGGCGCTGATCATGATCGACCTCGATCACTTCAAGCACGTCAACGATTCCATGGGACACGATTCCGGCGACGCGCTACTCACGGTGGTGTCCGAACGGCTCAAGCATTGCGTGCGCTTCACCGACACCGTGGCGCGCCTGGGCGGCGACGAATTCGCGGTGATCCTGCCGAACGTGCCCGACACCCTGACCGTGTCGACCATCGCCGAAAAAATCCTGCACGCGCTGAGCAAGGCCGTGTTGCTCGACGACCAGGAAATCGCCATTTCCGCGAGCCTGGGCATCTCCATGGCGCCCGAGGACTGCAACGGCGCCGAGCACCTCATCAAGAACGCCGATCTCGCGCTCTACAAGGCGAAGGGTGAAGGCCGCAACAACTTCAAGTTCTTCACCACCGAGATGAACCGGATGCTGGTCGAGCATCTGAGCCTGGTGCAGCACCTGCGCCAGGCCATCGAACAGGAAGAGTTTTACCTGCAATACCAGCCGCAGGTGGATTTGATCACGGGGCAGCTGGTGGGCTTCGAGGCGCTCGCGCGCTGGCAACATCGCGAACGCGGCTTCGTCAGCCCCGTCGATTTCATTCCCGTCGCCGAAGAGACCGATTTGATCCTGCCGCTGGGCCGCTGGATTCTGCGCAGCGCCTGCCAGCAGATGCGCACCCTGTGCGACGCGAAACTGGTCAACAACCGCGCGGTCATGACCGTCAACCTGTCGATCAAGCAATTCGAAGATTTGCAGCTGGTGAAATTCATCGGCGACACCCTGCTCGATCTCGGGCTGCATCCGTCGCAGCTGGAACTCGAATTGACCGAAACCGTGCTGATGGAAAACCTCGAAGAAACCATCGACAGCCTCAACAACATCAAGGCGCTGGGCGTCGGCCTGTCGATCGACGACTTCGGCACCGGCTATTCCTCGCTGGGTTACCTGAAACGCCTGCCGGTGAACGTGGTCAAGGTCGACCGCTCTTTTGTGATGGATATTCCGCACGACCGCGACGACATGGAGATCACCGCGGCGGTGATCGCGATGGCCCACAAGCTGCGCTACAAAGTGGTCGCCGAAGGCATCGAAACCCAGGAGCAATTCCAGTTCCTGCGCGAATCGGGCTGCGATTATGGCCAGGGTTATTATTTCAGCCCGCCGCTGCACCCCGCCGAACTGGTTGAATACTGCCGGCACTATCAGAACGAATTGGAAACCGATCTCGCCAGACGCAATCTCAAGCCGCGCGCCTGAGTCCTCCCCACGACAAATCCCAGGCAAAAAAAACGCCCCTCTGCAGGGGCGTTCACGCTCGCGACGGATCGCGCGCTCAGTATTCGTAACTCAGGTCGACGCCGTACATCGGCGGCACATTCCAGATAACCGCCTGCGAAGTCAGGCCCACCGGCACCGATGGCGTGGCCACCAGGCCACCCTGCCCGATAACCTGCTGCTTGTATTGCTTGTGCGCGATATTTTTGCCCCACACCGATACGCGGGCCTTGTCTCCCCTCGGCAGATCCATCGACAGAGTGAAACGCCCATCCAATAAACCGAAAGACGGTTGCGCGTAGAGGTCGCGATTGGGAACGTCCGGCCCGGCGTTGGCGGTGTTGAACGTCTGCGACTGGAAGCGATAGTTCAAGTGCGCCGACAGATCGCCCTTGTCGAAGCGGAAAAAGGTGTAATCGCCGCCCAGATTCACGCTGTGGCGCGGCGCATAGGGCAGAACGAAGGCATCCTTGATGTTCTCGCCGACGACAAACGGCGATTTGGGGTTCATGGCTGGATCGTAAACCGTATTGGCCGGCGCCTTGATCGAATCGAATTGCGGCCGCAGATAGGAATACTCCAGGTTGAACGTCAAATCGTCGGTCGGCATGATCAGGAATTCCAGCTCGCCGCCGTCCACCGTCGCCCTGCCCGCGTTGATGCTCTGCACCACGGAGGAATCGTTAGGATCGACCGTGAAAGCCAGCTGCATGTCATCGAACTTGCTGCGGAACAACGCGAGGTTCCAGCGAATGCGACGCTCCCACCAATAGGATTTCAGGCCCAGTTCGTAGGTCATGACCTTTTCCGGACCGAAGGTCTGGTTGAACGAACCGATGGGCGCGGCCTCGCTGGAGCCGCCGGCCTTGTAGCCGGTCACCACCTTGGCATAGGTGCTGACATCATCCGTCCAGGAATAATTGACGGTGAAAGCCGGATTCCAGCGCTTGAAGGTCTGATTGTTGGACGCGCCGCTCGCCCGGCCATTCTCAGCCTGAACGGTGATCGGCTCCTGGTTGTCAGGTGTCGGCGCCTCTTGGAACAAAACCCACTCCGGCGCATTGACGGTGATATCCCGCTGGGCGGAGCGATCGTCCTTGGTGAAACGCATGCCGAAGGTCAGATCGAGCTTGTCGTCGAGGATCGGCGGCGTCCATGTCAGCTGCGCATAGGCCGCGAGGGATTTCGCATCCGCGTCCACGTTGCGATCCTTGATGGTGTTGAAGCCCCCCAGGGCCTGATCGATACCGATATTCACGCCCTCGAAATGAGAGCCGCCCTCCTTGAAGAAATACAGGCCGCCGATGTATTTGATGCTGTTGTCCAGCGCATCGCCGATGAACTGGAACTCCTGCGAAAACTGGTAATCGCGAACCAGGTCCTCGGACAGGAAAGACGTGGGGAAACCCTGCGCCACATTGCGATGCGGCGGCAAAACAACGCCCGTCGGCAACGGATTGGAAATCGATGCGAAGGATTCCAGGTAATCCTGGTAGGCATGCCAGTTCAAGCGGCGATAGCCGGTCAGCGATTTGACCGTCAGGTTGTCCGTCGCGTCCCAGGTCAAGGTCAAGCCGTGGGCCTCGAAATCGGAGGTGCTTTGTTTCAGGTCGACCGGCCGATAGGTACGCGGTTGCGGCCCGCCCGGGGGATACAGATAAGTGCCGCCCACGAGCGGGACGTGTGCGGTCACCGGGGTATTGCTCCAGGCGTCGTTCTGGTAAGAGAACGGCGTGGAATTCAGCTTGCCCTTCTCCAGAAAATAATCGATGGAAAAGTTTTCCAGCGCATTCCAGTTAAAGGCAAAACGCCCCGCCTGCTGGTCCTGCTCGCCGAAATCGTGGCCGCTGCCGGTGTTGCGCGTATAGCCATCGATGGAGCTGGCCAACCAGGTGACCTTGGCCGCGAATTCACCCCATTTCGGCAGGTTGACGGTGGTCAGGCTGCGAAACTGATTGCGGGTGCCGGCGGTGATGTCCTGCTTGAAACCGAACTCCCCGGTCGGTTTCTTGCTGATGAGGTTGACCGCGCCGCCGGTGGTGTTGCGGCCGTACAACGTGCCCTGCGGACCGCGCAGCACCTCCACCCGCTCGATGTCAGCCAGGTCGAAGGTGGAGGCCTGCGGCCGCGAGATATAAAAACCGTCTTCGTACAATCCCACCGAGCCGTCGTTGGTGATTTGCATGGGATCGGAAACGCCCTGCCCACGCATATAGAGAATGAGGACGTTGGTGGAACTGGGGTACGGCGTGAATGAAACGCTGGGCGAGTTGCGCGCGACGCCTTCGAAACTGGTGACGCCGAGTTTCTGCAGGTTGTCGCTGGTCAACGCGGAAATGGAAATGGGCGTATCCTGCAGGCTCGATTCACGCTTTTCCGCCGTGACCACCACCTCCTGAATACCGCCGCCGTTCTGCGCCCTCGCCGCCATCCCTGAAAGAATGAGTGTCCCGCCAGCGACGGCAACGACCAAGGCTTTCTGCCGATTTCTGTACTGATACATGACTTTCTCCCCTGATTTTTATTGCGCGAGAATCAATGGGCATTACGGAAACCAACGGAGCGCAGACATGCGATCCGCGGCCATCATGTGTTCTACAGCCGAGTCCTTTCATTGCCACCGCGACGTGCGCAAGGCGCTTGACGCCCCGGTACGGAGCAAATGGCGGGAGGATAATGTCACAATTATTTTATGAAGTGAAACTTAAGATACATCTTATAAGTGTTTGTAACGATTACATAATCTCATTTCACCAGCGAACACTTTAAACACCGCTGTTACACTACCCGCGCGTTTACGGATTCGTTACAAGGATTGAATTGATGTCCAGAACACTTGAGATAACTAAAAAAATCCGCTGGGGAACCGGCAGCCGTTCTGAATCACTGGATGCCCGCTCGCGCCTGCTCAACGCGGCCCGCGACTGCTACGCGCGCCTCGGCATCAGCAAAACCTCCATGGCGGATATCGCCGAGCAGGCGCAGGTGACGCGCCGCACTGTCTATCGGTATTTCAGCAGCTACGAAGATATCCTGCGCGCGGTGGTGCGGCGCGAAACCGACGTTTTCTGGCGCACGCTGCACGAGGAATTAAGGGGAATCGACAACTTCGGCGATTACGTGGTCGAGGCTCTGCTCTATGTCATCAGGCACGCGTCCGACACACCCACGCACGATTACCTGTTCAATGAAAGCATCCTGCCGATCGTCAACGACACCTATCTCAGCGACCGGGCCTACCTGATCGATCTCGCGGAAATCTGGCGCCCGGTTTACGAGCGCCTGAAAGCGAACAGCAACGTCGACCAGCATGTCGATCTGCTGATGTTCAGTGAAATATTCAACCGCCTGGCGATTTCGTATCTGGCGGCGCCGAGCCCGGTATTCCGGACGGAGGAGGAATTGCGCGAACTGTTCCAGACCACGCTCAAGCCGTTTCTGGGCCGGCCCGGCCCGCGTGAAACTCAGACCGGCTCCAGCTAGGCCACAGCGGGCCGAACGGAAAGCGCAGGAAACGCTCGTCCGCATACAGTGGCGTTCGCCGGACAAGGCCCGCTCGCCGAAGTTCTTGAGGCCCTGGCATCGTCGTCGATACGGCAAACGATATCGTACTCCTGCAGCAGCCCCAGCTCGTTGACCCACTCCGTCCGCAGCGTATAACCCGGTGTTTGCGGCAGCACCCGCGCGAAAAAATGCTCGTAGTAACACCGGGTGCGCGCCGCGCCCCGCCGGCGCAGGCCGACCCGGATACAGCTCGTAGACCGGCTCGCCCTCGTGGGTGGCCATCGCTCCCTCGATATCCGCCCTGCACATGCAAGCGGGCGACCGCGAGCAGCTCCGCCAGGGATGTCGTCGCCATTTTTATTCTCCTCAACGTCATGAAAACGGGCGGGTCAGTGCGCGCCCTCCGCCACCGGTTGCGCGGCGCTTTGACGGGCGCGGTGATCGCGCGCCAGCAGGGTGTAGATCGCCGGCAACACGAACAGCGTGAACAAGGTGCCCACCGACATGCCGATCACGATCACGATGCCGATATTGAAACGGCTGGCCGCGCCCGCGCCCGAGGCGAACAGCAGCGGCACCAGGCCCAGCACCATCGCGGCGGTGGTCATCAGGATCGGGCGCAGGCGCACCTGCGCGGATTTCACGATGGCGGCGCGGCGGTCGAGCCCCTCGCTCAATTGCAGCGTATTGGCGAACTCCACCATCAGAATGCCGTGCTTGCTGATCAGGCCGATCAGCGTCACCAGGCCGATCTGCGTGTAAATGTTCAAGGTGGCGACGCCGAGGAACACCGGCACCAGCGCACCGAATACCGACAACGGCACACTGATCAGAATCACCAGCGGATCGCGCAGGCTTTCAAACTGCGCGGCCAGCACCAGAAAAATCACCACCAGCGCCATGGCGAAAGCCGCCACCAGGCGATTGCCCTCCTGCACATACTGGCGCGCATCGCTCAGCCAGTCGTAGGTGAAGCCCGACGGCAGAACCCGCTGCGCCTGCGCCTCCAGAAAACCGACGGCGGCGCCCATCGTAACGCCGGGCACCGGCATCGCCTGCAGGGTCGCCGAATTCAGCTGGCTGTACTGCGTGAGCGCGTTCGGTTCGGTGCTGTTGTGTACGCTGACCACCGTCGACAAGGGCACCTGCTCGCCGCTGGCGGTGGTGACATAGAATTGCGTCAGCGTGTCGGGATTGAGCCGCTGCGCGCGCGGCACCTGGGTCACCACGTCGTAGGAGCGCCCCTCCAGATTGAAGCGGTTGACGTAGTTGCCGCCGACCAGCAGCGTCAGCGCATTGCCGATCGCCTCCATGTCCACGCCCAGCGCATTGGCCTTGGTGCGATCGATGCGCAATGTCGCCATCGGGTTGTTATAGGCCAGATCGCTATCCACCACGATGAACATGCCGCTCTTGCGCGCCGCGTCCTTCAGCTTTTCCATGGTCTCGAACACGACCGGATAAGGCGCCGAGCTGTTGATGACCATCTGCACCGGCAGGCCGCCGGTCGATCCGGGCAGCGACGGCAGCAAAAACGCGAAAATATTTTCACCCTCGATGCCGTTCAGCGCCTGCTGCACCAGCGGCAATAATTCCTGGGCGCTGCGCTGACGCTCGTCCCAAGGCTTGAACAGCACACCTCCGAAGGCATTGCTCGCTCCACCCTCGCCGGCCACGGAGAAATCCGACTGCCACTCGGGGAAAGTCTGGAAAACCTGGGACAAACGCTTGGTGTAGGCTTCGGTGTAGTCGATGTTGGCCGACTGCGGTCCCTTCAGCGAGGTCAGAATCGTGCCTTGATCCTCCTGCGGCGCCAGCTCCTTGCTCGAGCCGGTGTAGAGGAAATACAGGCTGGCCATCACCGTGACCGCGAACAGCACAGTGACGGGCCGGTAATGCAGCGTTCTTTCCAGGCGGGTGCCGTAAGCGCCGGCCAGTTGCGCGAACAGATGATCGACGCTGCGGGCAAACGGCCCGTTCAGCGCCTCGCGCTTGAGCAGCAGCGAACACATCATCGGCGACAGCGTCAGCGCCACCACGCCGGACACGATCACCGCCCCGGCCAGGGTCAGCGCGAATTCCTTGAACAGCGCGCCGGTCAAGCCGCCCATGATGCCGATAGGCGTGTACACCGCCGCCAGCGTCAGGGTCATCGCGATCACCGGCCCGACGATTTCGCGCGCGCCCTGCAGCGCCGCGCTCATCGGCGACAGGCCCTCCTCCATGTGCCGGTGCACGTTCTCCACCACCACGATGGCGTCGTCCACCACCAGGCCGATGGCCATCACCATCGCCAGCAGCGTCAGCAGGTTGATGCTGAAACCGAGCGCCAGCATCAGCGCCGCGCTGCCGATCAGCGACAGCGGGATCGTCACCACCGGAATCAGCACCGAGCGGAACGAGCCGAGGAACAGGAAGATCAGCACGATCACGATGGCGATCGCCTCGATCAGCGTCTTGACCACCTCGTCGATCGACGCCTGCACGAAGCGCGCGACCTCGAACGGCAGGTCGACATGCAGCGTCGCCGGCAGGTTGGCGCGGATCGCCGGCAAGTGCTCGCGAATGCCGCGCACGATCTCCAGCGGGTTGCCGGTGGGCGTGCCCATGACCGCGATGTACACGGCGCGCTCGCCGTTCATCAAAGCGCTTTTGTCATAACTCTGCGCGCCCAGCTCGACCGTCGCGATATCGCCCAGCCGCACCAGCTGATCGCCGTCGGCCTTGACCACCATCTGGCGGAAATCGTCGATGCTGGTCAGGTCCGTTTCGGCGCGGATATTCGCCACCACGAACGAGCCCTTGGCCTGTCCCGGCGCCGCCTGGAAGTTATTGCGGCGGATCGCGTCGGCCACGGCGTCGGCCGACAGGCCGCGCGCCGCCATGCGCGACGGATCCAACCAGATGCGCATGGCCAGGGTCTGGCCCGTCATCTCCGCGGACGCCACGCCCGGAATCGAGCTGATCACCGGCTGCACGGCGCGCATCACGTAGTCGGTGATCTGCGGCGTGCTCAGCTGCTCGCTGGCGAAACCGATGTAGGCGATGGCGCTGGGGTCGCCGGTGCTTTTGTCGATCACCGGATCGTAGGCGTCGCGCGGCAGGCGATATTTCACCTGGTTGATCTTGGCCATGATCTCGGTCATGGCCTGGGTCGAATCGGCATTGAGCTTGAGCCGCGCGGTGATCACGCTGTTGCCGGCGGTGGAGGAGCTGGACAGGTACTCGATGCCGTAGGCCGTGGAAATCGCCTGCGCGATCGGTGTGGTGATGAAGCCCTGGATCTGGTCCGCGGTGCCGCCCGGATAATTGGTGGTGACCGTGATGGTGGCGTTTTCCATCAGCGGGAACTGGCGTATCGGCAGGTTGAGCACGCCGGCGGCGCCGATCAGCAGAATCAGCGTGCTGACCACCAGCGACAGAATCGGGCGGCGGATGAACAGATCGGTAAAAGTCATGCAAAAACGTCCTGGAGGCGGTTGACGCCCAGTGGTGCGCCAGCCGGAAAGTGCGGCGCCGGACCCGGCGCCTGCAGCCGGAACCACCGCGAATCGCCCACGTCATCCTGTAGCCGGCGTCCACGGTTCGAATTCGGAAAACCCGCGCGCTCCACGCGCGGCGGCGCGATCACTGCGGCAGCGCGCGCTGTTTGCTGGCCGCCTCCGACAAAGTGGTGCTTTTCACCACCGCCACCGCGGCCCCGTCCTGCAATTTCAACTGGCCGGTGGTGACCACTTCGGCACCGGCGCTGAGTCCTTCGCGTATCACCACCCGGTCGCCGACCCGGGCGCCCGGTTTCACCAGCGCGCGCGTGGCCCGCAAACCGGTTTCGGTCTTGCTCACCACGTATACCGAGTCGCCGTGAATGGTGTAGTCGACCGCGATTTCCGGCACCGTCAGTACCTTGGGCTCGGGCGGCAGCATCAGGCTGGCGTGCGCGAACATGCCCGGCGTGAGCAGGTGCTGCGGATTGGCGGCCTCCGCCTGCAGATGAATCGAGCGCGTATCGACGCCGATCTGCGGCTCCACCGCCACGATCTTCGCGCTGAAGGTGCGCTCGGGGTGGGCGTCGACGGTGAAATTCACGGCCTGCCCGGCGGCCAGCTGGGCGCTGTTCTGCTCCGGCAGGGTGAGGTTGACATACAAAGCGTCGAGATCGGTCAGCGTGACAATGGCGTCACCCGGCTTCAGGTATTGGCCGAGGTGCACGCGGCGCACGCCCAGCACGCCGTCGAAGGGCGCCCGCACCAGTTTTTGCGCGATCAGCGCCTCGGTCTTGACGATCTCGGCCTCGACTTGATCCAGCTCGGCCTGTTGGGCGTCCAGCTCGCTCTGGGAAACGGCCAGCTTCACCAGGCGCTTGGCGCGATCCAGATTGATGCGCGCCAGTTTCGCCTGGGCCTGCAGGCGCTGCAGATCGCCGCGCTCGGGCGCGTCATTGAGCTGCACCAGCGGCTGTCCGGCGCGCACCTTGGCGCCCGGCTGGAAATGCAGGGCGGTGATGCGGCCATCGACCTCGGGCGCGATGGTGACCTGGCGAACGGCTTCCAGCGTGCCGATGCCGGACAGCGCGCGCGGCATATCCTGCAGTTCGGCCGTGCTCACGGTGACCGCCACGGGCGGCGGCCGGTAACCGGCGAAAGCCGCGGCGGCCCTGGCCTGGCGGACATGGTCGTAGCCGAACAGGCCACCGAACAGTACGAGCAGCAGCGCCGCCATCAAAATCAATTTCTTCGTCATCTGCGTTCCCGCGACCCGCCGTCATTCGAGTGAGTTATCCAAGTGGTTGCTTTTTATATTACCGGGGATAGAATTTCGCAAGCCTTGACTTGGAATACTTTTTCGTGACCGCACCCCGGAACAGCAGCGACCGCATCCTGATCGAGTTGAAGCGCGGCGGCCCGCAGACCGCCAGCCAGCTCGGCGCCGTGCTTGGCATTTCCGCCGAGGGCACGCGCCAACAGCTGCTGCGCCTGGCCGGCGCCGGACTGGTGACCGCCAGCAGCCAGGCCGGCGGCGTCGGCCGGCCGGCCCAGCTCTGGGAACTCGCCGCCTGCAGCCGCAGCCATTTTCCCGACAGCCACGCCGATCTCGCGGTCCAGCTGATCGACGGCGTGCGCGCGGTGTTCGGCGAACACGGGCTGCAGCAGCTGATCGACAGCCGCCAGCAATGCCTGCTGCAAAGCTACCGGGCGGCCCTGGGCGACGCGACGGATTTGCGCGAACGCGTGGCCAGGCTGGCGCAACTGCGCACCGAAGAAGGCTACATGGCGCGCTGGGAAGACCGCGGCGATGCGCTGCTGCTGATCGAAGATCACTGCCCCATCGATTGCGCCGCCCGCGCCTGCCAGCCGTTGTGCCAGTCGGAACAGGCCCTGTTCCAGACGTTGCTGGGAGACGGCGTGCGCGTCGAGCGCTCCGAACACATCGTCGCCGGCGCGCGCCGCTGCACCTACCGCATCAGCGCGCCATGATCGCGCCGATAACCGCGCCGTGACCGCTCTCAGCCCCGCCGATCTCAGCGCCCTCTGGGTCAGCCTCAAGCTGGCCACCATCACGACCGCATGCTTGCTGGTGCTGGCGACGCCACTGGCCTGGTGGCTGGCGCACAGCCGCTCGCGTCTGAAACCCCTGGTCGAGACCGTGGCGGCGCTGCCGCTGGTGCTGCCGCCCACAGTGCTCGGTTTCTACCTGCTCGTGCTGCTCGGCCCCGAGGGCCCGCTCGGGCGGCTGATCGCCTGGCTGGGCGGCGCTTCGCTGGTATTTTCCTTTTCCGGACTGGTGCTGGGCTCGGCGATCTATTCCCTGCCCTTCGTGCTGCAGCCGCTGCACAACGCCTTCGCGCTGATCGGCCGCGAGCCGCTGGAAGCCGCCGCGACCTTGCGCGCCGGGCCGCTCGACCGCTTCGTGAGCGTCGCGCTGCCGCTGGCGCAACCCGGCTACATCGCCGCCGCCACGCTCGGCTTCGCCCACACCCTGGGGGAATTCGGCGTGGTGTTGATGCTCGGCGGCAACATCCCGGGCCGTACCCAGGTTCTCTCCACCGCCATCTATAACCACGTTGAAGCGATGGACTACCGCAACGCGCACCTGCTCTCGGCCGGCCTGCTGGTGTTTTCCTGCGCCGTGCTGCTGATCGTTTATACCCGTGGCCGCAATGGCTGGAGGACACCCTGATGCTGCAGGTCGACGTCCGGCTCGCCAAGGGCGATTTTTCCCTGGATGTGCAACTGGAGGCACCGGTACCGGGCATCACCGTGCTGTTCGGCCCCTCGGGCTGCGGCAAGACCACGCTGCTGCGCTGCCTCGCCGGCCTGGAAGCGGCCACGGGGAGGATCGGCCTGGGCCGCGATGTCTGGCTCGACAGCGCCCGGCGTATCGATGTGCCGACCCACCGGCGCGCGGTCGCGATGATTTTCCAGGAAACCCGCCTGTTCCGGCACCTCGATGTGCTCGGCAACCTGCGCTACGCGGCACGGCGCGGCGGCGCCAATACAGCCGAGCTGGAGCGGATGGTGGCGCTGATGGACGCCCAGGCCCTGCTGGCGCGGCGCGTGGATTCGCTGTCCGGCGGCGAGCGCCAGCGCGTGGCCATCGCCCGCGCACTGCTGGCCCGGCCCGCGCTGCTGTTGCTGGACGAACCGCTGGCGGCGCTGGATGCGCAGCGCAAGCGCGAAATCCTGCCCTACCTGGAGCGCGCCGCCCTGCACAGCGGCCTGCCCATGCTGTACGTCACCCACAGCATCGACGAACTGCTGGCCCTCGCCGACACGCTGGCGCTGCTGGAGCAGGGCCGCGTCCTGGCCGCCGGCCCGCTCAACCAGCTGCTGGCGCGCCTCGACCTGCCGCCGGCGCAACGCGACGACGCCGCCACCGTGATCAACGGCACAGTGACCGCTATCGACGAGCACTACCAGCTCGCCACCCTGCGCTGGGGCGCGCAGACCCTGCGCCTGCCCAGCGCCGGACTGCGGGCCGGGCAGAGCGTGCGCCTGCGCATCCAGGCCCGCGACGTCAGCCTGTGTTTGCAGCGCCCCGCCGCCACCAGCATTCTCAACGTGCTGCCGGCCCGCGTCGGCGCGATCGGCCCGGCCGGCGCCGGCGGCCAGCAACTGGTGCAGCTGCTTGTCGAAGACCAGTGCATGCTGGCGCGCATCTCCCTGTTTTCCTGCGCCCAACTGGAGCTGCGCGCCGGGCTGCAGGTCTATGCGCAGGTGAAAAGCGCGGCGCTGGTCACACGCGCCTGATACCGCGGCGCAGGCTCGACAAGGCCGCCAGGAAACCCGAATAAAAACGCCGGGAAAACCAGAATAAAAAAAGGGCCACCAGGGCCCCGAGGGAGGACTTTCCAAGGAGAGGCGGTGCTCAGGCTCTCACGCGCGCGGATCGGGCGTGAGGCGCAAATACGGTTTCAGGGCGCGGTAGCCTTTCGGAAAACGGCGCTGGATTTCATCGGCGTCCTGCAGCGACGGCACGATCACCACCTCCTGTCCGCTCTCCCAGTTGGCCGGTGTCGCGACCTTGTGGTTGTCGGTCAGTTGCAGGGAATCGATCACGCGCAGGATTTCATTGAAGTTGCGCCCGGTGCTGGCCGGATAGGTGATGATCAGGCGCACCTTCTTGTTCGGGTCGATCACGAACAGCGAGCGCACCGTGAGGCTGTCGTTGGCGTTCGGATGAATCATGTCGTACAGCGTCGACACCTTGCGGTCGGCGTCGGCGATGATCGGAAAATTCACCTGGGTCTGCTGGGTTTCGTTGATGTCGCCGATCCAGCGTTGATGCGAATCCACCGGGTCGACGCTCAGCGCCAGCACTTTCACGTTGCGCTTGCCGAATTCCTCTTTCAGCTTCGCGGTGAAACCCAGTTCGGTGGTGCAAACCGGCGTGAAGTCGGCGGGATGCGAAAACAGCACACCCCAACTGTCGCCCAGCCATTCGTGGAAATGAATCGGGCCAGCGCTGGACTCCTGGGTAAAGTCGGGCGCGATGTCACCTAAACGTAAAGCCATGTTATGTCCTCCTGTCGAAAAACCGGCGATCGGGATTTCAAACCGCCACGGGAATCAGCTGCTGCACCGCGCGTCCGCGCGCATGTCCTCGCGTGCGCAGACGCTGCAATAAATTCCAGCCTTCGGGCCAGTGGCCGTGGCCGGAATCGACGTTGATGTGCCCGGCCGCGCCGGCGCACAACAACGGCAGGCTCCAGCGCCGCGCCCACTGCTCCGCCTTGCGCCACGACAGCCAGGGGTCGGTGAGACTGCCGACCATGAGGCCGTTGACGCCCAGCGGCCCGGCGGGCAGAACTTCGGCAATATGGAATTTTTCCGGATCGGCCGGCGCCACCAGCAATAGGCCGCGCACGGAAGCGCCGGTTTCCGCCAGCGCGCGCACGCTGGCGAGACAGCCGAAACTATGCGCGACAATCCAGGCCGGCGACGTGCGTTGCAACACGTCGGCCACCCGCTCCGACCAGCGTTCGAGATCCGCCACATCCCAGCGCTCCTGTTGCACGCGCACCACCTCGGGCAGGCGCTGTTGCCACAGGGTTTGCCAGTGGCCGGCGCCGCTGTCGCGCAGTCCGGGCACGATCACCACCGGGCCGAGGGCATCGAAGGAGTTGGTATGCATGAGGAGATCGCCGTGATGTGAAGTCATGACGCGATCATAGATAAGCGGATTTATCGTGAAAAAGAATTTTTCACGCTCAGCTTATAACAACGGACAGATCGGCAAACGGCCAGCAGAGGGACGAGCCACTAACCGGAAGAGCAAACCTCTAACAGCGCGGCCAAGGCTTGCGTGCCTCAGCCCACGGAGGGAAACAGCATGATCCAGACGACGTTGACCAGGAAGTGACTGAACACGCTCAGCGACAGCACGCCGGTGCGCCGGTACACGAATCCGTGCAGCACGCCGGTCAGCGCGGCCAGCAACGCGAACGCCCAGCCCTGCGACAGATGCACGAGGCCGAACAGCGCCGCGGTGATGGTGATGGCGGGCACCGGCGCCAGGTACAGCATCAATTCGCGCTGCAGGGCGCCGCGGAAAAACAGCTCCTCGGCGAAGCAGGTGACCATCAGGTTCACGAACAGAAACGCGGCGGTATATTGCGGCGCGGTCGGCTGCAGCGGATAGCCGAGCAGGCGCACCAGCAACGCCAGTCCCAGCACGCCGGCCGGCACCAGCCAGATGCAACGCCAGTTCTGTTTCTGCGGATGAAACTGCGCCGCGATCAGGGCCAGCAGCAGGCCGGCGTAGGCCTTGTCGAGGCCGAAATCGAAGGCCAGCAGCTTGCTGCCGTATTCCCACCAGCGCGAGTACAGCGGCACCATGGTAATGCCGGGCACCTGGTGAAATCCCGCCAATAAACCGAGCACCATGCCGCCGTAGCGCACCTGGCGTTTCCAGTGTTCGCTCAGCGTGGAATACACGGTGGCGACCAGCGTGTAGCAGATCATGCCGGCAATCGCGGTCGGCGGCTCGACGAAACCCGCCGCGGTGAAGCCGAGCAGGCCGATGACGATCAATGTCGCCAGATGCGGCACCCATTCGCGCCGGCCGCTGTCGATCACCCACAGAGCCATCACCACCGAAGCGGCGTAAAACAACTGTGATGTCGCCAGCATGATGAGCTGCGGCTGTTCCATAACACCTTCCAAAACGGCCCGCCCCGCTTGCACTCCGGAAAAATCCGTCGAGCTGCCCGCTCGCGCGGCGCGGCGCGGCTGGCCGGGCCCGCGGCGGAGCCTTTACAGGGTTCGGGTTATTACTGTCACCGTGGTCACTTGGCGAAAATGCCGCGCACGCCGCCCGAGATCAAGGTGGTCGTCGCCAGCAGCACCGAAGCCGTGGAAAATCCGGCCGGCGCCGCCAGATAGCGCGGTTGCCAGACCGGGTCGAATTTATCCTTGTAATTGTACAGGCCTTCGAAATTATAAAATTCCTGGCCGAAGCGGAAAATCGTGTTGCCGATCTTGTGCCACAGCGGCGCCAGCGGATGCTGTTCGAGGCCGGACAGCGGCGCCATGCCCAGGTTGAACCACTGGTAGCCTTCGGCCCGGCCCCACAACATCACCGACAGCGTGAGATATTCCATCACGCCGTTGGGCGCGTCGAGATCGTAGCGCATCAGGTCGATCGACAGCTCGTCGCGCCCGTCCAGTTCCCACAGATTGGCGAACGCGACGATGCGGCCGTGCACGCGCACCACTGCGATATTGCAGCGGCGCAGATAGTCGCGGCTGAAACGCCCCAGGGAAAAGCGCTTTTCCCGCACTTTTTTATTGGCCATCCAGTGCGCGGAAATCTGGTGCAGTTCGTCGAGAATGTTCGCGACCTCCGCGCCGCGCACAACCTCGAACACCGCGCCCTCGCGCTGCACCCGGTTGAAGGTGTTGCGCAAGTTCGCGCGGCGGCGGCCTTCGAGGCCGAAGCTCTGCAACGGCACCCGCGCCTCCTCGCCGAGCTTGAGCAGCGCCAGGCCGAGATCGAGGTACAGCGGCAGATGCTGCGTTCCCACCTGGTAGAACGCCACGCGCGCGCCGTGGCGGTCGGCCAGCTCGCGCAGTTTCCACACCAGCTCCGCGTGCTCGTCCGGCGCGCCGATGGGATCGCCCATCGCGATCCAGAATTTGCGCGTGATATCGAACATCAGGAAGCTGTTGCCGCTGTCGCTCCACAGCAGGTATTTGTCCGCCACCAGCGCCAGATGCGCGGCCGTGTCGCGGCCCTGGCGCACGATCTGCGCGGCGCGATCCAGCTCCTGCGGCGTCGGCTGGTGCAGCGCCGCCGGCGTATGGCTCATCATCCGGTAGGTGACCAGCACCACCACCGCCACGCCGATGGCGAACAGCGAACGCAGGAAACGCGCGGCGTCGCCGTGGAAGGAAAACTTCCACCACAGCTCGTTGGAATATTCGACGTGCTGATAGGAAAAGAAACCGAGCCAGATCGAGCCGAGCAGGATGATGCCGATCAGCGTCAGCCACTCCAGGGAAAAATCCAGCTGCAGCAGCGCCGAACGCCGGTAAAAGTGCCGCCGCGTCGGCACGAAGGCGACCAGCATGACGGTCAGGATCAGGGCCTCCTCGTAATCGAAACCCTTGGCCAGGGACGCGACGATGCCCACCGCGAGCATGGCGATGCTGGCGTAATAAGCGGCATCGATGCGGTTGCGCACCGCCCGCGACAGAAACAGCAGCACCAGGCCGGCCACGCTGCCCGCCAGGTGCGACAGCTCCATGATCGGCAGCGGCATGAAAAAACGCAGCCAGTGAATACGCTCGTGCAGCGCCGGCGTCGCGCCGGAAACCAGCAGCAAGGCGCCCGCGAATAACAGCAGGTAGGAAAAAATCTGCGGGATGCTGAGCTCGATGACATCGAACACCGAGCGCACCCACGGCGAGCGCAGCAATTTGTCCAGCCGCACTTCGTAGGCGAACAAGGCGATGCCCGCCAGCGTCAGCGGCACGAAATAGTAGACGATGCGATAAACGATCAACGCCGCCATCACCGCCGAGGAGGCGTAGTGATCGGCGGTGAGATACAGGAAACTGCCTTCGAAAACGCCGATTCCGCCCGGCACCTGGCTCGCCAGACCGGTCAACTGCGCGAGCAGGAACAGCGTGAGAAACGTGCCGAACGGCATGTCGATGTTCTGGCTCAGCGGCGCGTACAGCACCAGCGCGGCAACCAGCAGATCGAGCATGCCGACCAGCGTCTGCCGCAAGGCCAGGCCCGGCGCCGGCGGGCTCAGCTCGAAGCCCTTGATGCTCAGGGGACGGCGCGCCAGCAGTACCAGGCACCACCAGGCGATCAGCGCGCAGGCGATCGCGCCGATCAACATGTCCACGGCGTGCGGCGGAAACTTGTCCGTCACACCCTCGCCCGGCGGCACCAGCGCATACGCGACCAGCAACAGCGAGCCCGCGCCGATCAGGTAAGTGGCGGCACAGAACAACAGCACGCGCGCGATCGCGGCGGGCGACACCTGCCAGCTCGTATACAGGCGAAAACGCATCGAGCCGCCGGAAAGAAACGCGTGGCCGACATTGTTGCTGATCGCATAGCTGAGAAAAGACACCAGCGAGACCTTGGAGTACGGCAGCCGCTGGCCGGCGTAGGCAAGTCCCAGCCAGTCGTAGCCGGTGAGCACCAGATAGCCCGCCAACATGAGGCCCACCGCGGCGGCCAGTCGCGGCGCGCTGATGCCGAACACCGCCGCGCGGATCTCGGACCAGTGGTACAACTCGATTTCGCGGTGCACGAAAAACAATGCCACCGCGAACAGAACCAGGCCGATCAGCGGCGTGACGCGTTTCAGGACCTGGGCGAAAAAAGAAGGGAGCGCATTGTTTTCCGTGTGATTCATCAAGCCTTCCAGACAGGCGCAACAGATGGGAACGGCGGCAAACCCGGAAGCGGGCCGCGCGATGCAGCATGGTAGCCGCAGCGCGCTTAAACGCAAGAGCCGGGCAAGGTCCGCGGCGCGCGCGAACTCACGTTTCGGGGCGAAACGTCACGCACGATCCTGCCGCGGCGCGGCACGTCTCACCCGATCAGAGCGCGTGCGCCACGTGCGGGATCAGCAGGCCCACGATGATCAGGATGGCCAGCAGCCACAACAACAGTCTGTGCCTGGACATACGCGTCCCTCCATTGGCGGAGACAGACAAAAGCGGCGGCCCTCTAATTGCCACCGGCGGCCATGGTATCGCCACCGGCGGCGCAAACAAGCGGGATTACAGGCGGCCCAGGTCATCGGAACGCTTCAGGGGAACAGCCAGAAACCCGGACGAGGCTGCACTCCTTGCAACTCCCCTTACAAATCTGGCATGAACAACAGATCGATATCGCCGTAGTCGCCGCCCAGTTGCTGGATCAGCACGGACACCTGTCCGCGGTGATGGGTCTGGTGGTTGAACAGGTGCGTCAGCAGCGTGGACAGCGGAAAGGTGCGCACCAACTTGGCCGCGACACTGGTGAAGGTGATGGGCGCGCGCAACCGCGCCGGCGACAGCGTTTCGGTGAAGGCAAGGAGAGCGTTATCGGCCGCGACGCGCGCCGCGCGCAACTCGTCGAAGCCGGCGTGCAGCTCATCCCGCAGACTGGCAAGCGCCGGGACTTCACCGGTAAAACGGCCGAGCCACATGAGGTCGGTCAGCAGCAGATGGTTCAGGGTGCCGTGCACGGAGCCGAAGAACGCGCCGAGATCCCGTTTGCGCTGCGCGTCGGTCAGCGTCTCGCAGCTGGCGTAGAGACGCTCATTGACCCAGCGGTTATAGCGCGCCAGCCGAGCGAACGCCGCGCAATCCTGTTCCTCGCTCCATGCTGTCATCGACTGGCGCCCTTAAAAATTGTTCAACAACCTCGATCGGCCGCCCGTTATAGCACGGCTTGCGGGCTGGCCGGCACAGCATCCGCGCGCGAGCGGGCGCGCAATCCAGCCAGCACGCACAGGAGAACGCCCGCGGCGCAAGCCAACGTCCAGGCATCGGGTTGCTCGCCCATGAAGACGCCGGCGAAAACCAGCGTGAAAAACGGCTGCAGTAACTGGATCTGTCCCACGCGCGCGATGCCGCCCAGGGCGAGGCCGTGATACCAGGCGAAAAACGCCAGCCACACAAACCGGAGCCATTCTCCAGTTTTGAATGGCTCGAAGAAATCGGGCAGGTCACCCGCTCCGGCGCGTCGCCGAAAGACGGCGCCATCTGCCGCATCCACAACAGGTCGTTACCGCGCGCATCGCGCTGCCCGTCGAAGGTCATCGGAATCTGTCCGACCTTGAGCGCGAGCCGCACTTCCGCACAGCCCCGCCGCAGGATTTTTTCGCGGATCACCCAGGCGCTGCCGAGCGTGGGATGCCCGGCGAAATCGACTTCAAAACGCGGCGTGAAGATCCGCACCGGAAAAGCGCCGTCGACCGGCTCGCGCGCGGTGATGAAAGTGGTTTCCGAAAAATTGATCTCACGGGCGATGCGTTGCATCTCCGCCGTCGACCAATGCTCGCAGTCGACGAAGGTGGCCAGGGAGTTGCCCGTGTATTTTTCCGCGCCGAACACATCGGTCAGGTAAAAACGCGCCGCCATGCTTGCGACTCCCTGCGCACGCAATCGCTGAAAGCGTTTTGCAAGCGCTCGAACAGCGGCCCCGGACACGCGCCCAGCACGCGGCCATCGATTTCCCGCACCGGAATCAGTTCGGCACCGGTTCCGGTGAGAAAACATTCGTCGGCGTTGTACAGATCGTAGGGCGCGAGCGGCGTTTCGCGGCAGGGAATGCCCTGCTCCCGCGCCAGCTCGATGATCGCCGCGCGCGTCACGCCGGCGAGCGCGCCTTCGATGACCGGCGGCGTGGCCAGCACGCCGTCGCGCACGATGAACACGTTATCCGCCGAGCCTTCGGCGACGCGGCCCGCGCCGTTGAGCAAAATGGCTTCGTCGGCGCCGGCCTGGTTGGCCTCGATCCGCGCCAGAATGTGATTGAGGTAATTCAGACTTTTGATGCGCGCGTCCAGGCCGTCCGGCCCGAGGCGGCGGGTCGCGGCGATGATGACCTTCGCGCCCTGCGCGCGGGCACTGGCGCTCACCAGCGCCAGATGATCGGCGATGATGAAGACATTGGGTTCGGCGCAGCGCGAGGGATCGAGCCCGAGCGGCCCGGCGCCGCGCGTGACCACCAGTCGCAAATAACCGTCCCCGCGCCCGAAGGCGCGCAGCAGTTCGCCCACCGCGTCCGCCAGGGCCTCTCGCGACAGCGGTATCGACAGCGCGATCGCGCGCGCGGAATCCTCCAGGCGCCGCAAATGTTCCGCCAGCCGGAACGGGCGGCCGCCGTAACAACGAATGCCCTCGAACACACCGTCGCCGTACAGCAGGCCGTGATCGAGCACCGGTATGCGCGCCATTGCCGCCGCCATGATTTCGCCGTTCAGCCAGCACAATGCCATGTTTCCACTCGGCGCCATGTCGTTTCCACCCCGTGCCATATCGTTTCCACCCCGCGATGAGCGCGCGCCGCGCGCCGTCAATCTCAAGAAAGTTTTCAAGAAGGAATGCAGGAAAAGCGCGTCACAGCGCGCCCGGGCCATCCGCCAGCAATTGGCTCGGCGCCACCAGCACCGCCACGCGGCCGCTGCGCGGCTGCGGTATGAACAGACGGTCGAGCCTCGGCAAAAAGGCCGGCCGCACCCCGCCCGCGGCGATGCGCCAACCCAGCAGCGGCCGGCATTGGCCGTCCCAGCGCTGCAGGCGCTGGGTGCGCGGATCGAACACGCCGACGCTGCGCTGGTCGGGTTTCAGCAATACGCTTTGGGCGCCCACCTCGCCCAGCGCGCACTGGCGATCCGGCTCGCCCTGGCGATGGCGCAGCAGCATCGCCTGCGCCCTGGAGTTCAGCGCCAGAATCCACAGCGCATCGGCCGCCTTGAGGATCGCCAGCGGCTTCGAAGCGGCGGGCAGCGGCAGCGCCGTCGCGCGCTCGCCGGCAATGCGCAACACCTGATGGGCGGCGCTGTCGAGCGTATACACCAAGCCGCTGTCATCGGCCGCCAGATCGGTCAGTTGCGTGCCGTTGAGCACGACCCGCTGCCGTTGTGCGCCGCTGCGCGCGTCGAAGAACCACAACTGATCGCCATCGGCCACGAACAACTCGTCACCGCCGGCCGCGAGCACGGCCTGCGAGCTGAACCCGTCGCGCCAGCGATGCTGTTCGGTGCGGCCGTCGGGCAGCAGGCGCGCGATGCTCGCGGTGTGGGCCGAGCCCGCCGCGTCCCGCGCATGACCCCGCTCCAGCACGAATACCCGGTCCGCCGCGTCGCTGTACACCGCCGCCACCGGCGAGTCGAACACGTCGGAAACCTCGCGCGCGCAACCCGTCAGCGCCAGCAGCAGCGGCGCCAGCCAACGCAACGGACGACAGTCAATAGCGGAACACTTCACAACGGGCCCCCCTCGTCAAAGGGCCAGTCTAAGGCCTGCCTTCGGGGCATAACAGATTCAGGAGTTTTGCAATTAGCACGGTACAGTTAAGCTATGAAACAAACTGTAACGGTCTGGCTGGAAACGAACTGTATGGCTCTCGACGGTGGCGAAACCCTGTATCAACGCGTCGCGCAGGACATTGCCCGCGATATCGAGCGCGATATCTATCGCCCCGGCGAACGCCTGCCCGGGGTGCGCCGCCTGGCGCAGCAACATCAGGTCAGCATCGCCACCGCCCTGGAAGCCTGCCGGTTGCTGGAGGACATGGGGCGGCTGGAGGCGCGCTCGCGCTCGGGTTTCTTCGTGCGGCTGCATGGCGCCGAAGCCCCGCCCGAACCGGCCATGTCGAACCCGCCGCCCGCGCCCAGCCCGGTGGCCGGACAGGAAATGGCGCTGCAGCTGGTCAAGGCGGCCAACGATCCGCGCCTGATTCCACTGGGCGCGGCGGTGCCGGACCCGAGTTTCATTCCGGTGCGCGCGGTCGGCAGCGCGCTGGCCCGCGCCCTGCGCGAGGATAGCGGCAAGGCCGCGAATTATTCCTTCCCGCCCGGACATATCGATCTGCGCCGCCAGATCGCGCGACGCATGACGGAGCTGGGCTGCCCCATCGACCCCGACGGCATTGTCATTACCAACGGCTGCCAAGAAGCCTTGAGCCTGGCGCTGCGCGCGGTGACCTCGCCCGGCGATGTGGTCGCGATCGAATCGCCGACCTTTTACGGCCTGCTGCAGGTAATCGACGCCTACGGCCTCAAGGCACTGGAAATTCCCACGCATCCCCGCGACGGCATCAGCCTGGAAGCGCTCGAATTCGCCCTGGAACAATGGCCGGTGCGCGCCTGCATCGTCACGCCGAACTTCAGCAATCCGCTCGGCGGCTGCATGAGCGACGCGCGCAAAAAAGCGCTGGTGCAATTGCTCCGGCGCCACCGCATCGCGTTGATCGAAGACGACGTCTACGGCGATCTCGGCTTCAGCGGGCCGCGGCCCTCGCTGGCGCGCGCGCTCGATCCGCGCGGGGACACGGTGCTGTATTGCGCGTCCTTTTCGAAAACCCTGTCGCCGGGCTTGCGCGTCGGCTGGATCGCGCCCGGGCAGTGGCTGCAGCGGATCGAATATTTCAAATACGTGATGAGCCTGGCCGCGCCGACGGCGCCGCAGCTGGCGGTGGCGGAACTGCTGGAGCGCGGCGGCTACGACCGTTATCTGCGCCAGGCGCGCGGCGCCTACGCCACCGCGGTGGCGCGCATGATCCGCGCGGTCGAGCGTTATTTTCCGGAGGGCACGCGCATCACCCGGCCCGAGGGCGGCTTCGTCATCTGGGTGGAGTGTCCACCGCGGGTGGACGCGGAAACTCTCTACGCGCAAGCGCTGGCGCACGGCGTCAGCATCGCGCCCGGACCGATATTTTCGGCGACGCGTAAATATCGCAATTTCGTGCGCCTGAATTGCGCGGTGCCGTGGAGCGAACGCGTGGAAAAAGCGATTGCGCGGCTGGGGCAGCTGGCGCTGGCGATGTTGTGATAACGCTCAGCTGCGTCGAAGGGACAATCAATCGGTGGGAGTGTTATCCATGGTGGTCTGCACGAAGTTTTTCGCGGAATTCATCACCGATTTCACCTTGGCGGCGTGCACGCCGAGGCCGCGGAACATCATCGCCAGGATCTGCTCGACCTCGGGCTTGGTGATGCGCCCCTCCAGCAGGCGGCGCAGAATCATCAGGCCCACGCCCTCCACGTAGGTCAAGCCCGCCGGCAACAGCATGTCCTCGCCGAGCACTTCCTGCAAGGCGTCGTCGGCGCACTCGAATTTGTTGCCGCTGACCCAGTGGCGGCCGCCGCCGATGCGCACCAGCGCCCAGCCGATCTTGGGATGCTCCAGGCCATATTTGATGAAACCGTAAGTGATGCAGGCGACGATCACCTCGCTGCACACGTCCGCCGGCACGCGGCTGACCACGCCTTCGTGGATTCGCTCGCGAATGTGTTCGCTGACCGCGCATATCACCTCTTCCCGGGTTTGGAAGTAATTGTAAAAGGTGCCGCGCGCCATGCCCGCCACGCGCACGAGATCGTCGATGCTGGCGCCTTCCAGGCCTTTTTCGGCGAGCACGTCGATCGCCGCTTCGATCAGCGCCACGCGGGTGCGCTCACGTTTTCCGGGAATAGCGGCGACGGTACTGTTCATGGCATGGTCTCCTCGATAACGATCTCGTTATTGTTTGCGGGGGAATTCTACAAAAAATAACAACATCGTCAATATTGACAGTTTCGTCATAAATGACAATACTGCCAGCCTTGATTTATCTGAACTCATCCGTCCAGGGGTATGTCATGCCGGGCATCGATCACCTTCCGCGTTTCACTTGGATTGCCGCGCTGGCCGCGGCCGTGGCGCTGAGCGCCTGCGGCCAGAAAGCACAGGCGCCGCAAGCGCAAACGCCGCAGGTCGGCGTGGTCACCGTCAAGCCCGAGCGGGTAAGCGTCACCACCGACCTGCCCGGCCGCACCTCGGCGTTCCGCATCGCGGAAGTGCGCGCGCGCGTCGACGGCATCATCGTCAAACGCGACTTCACCGAAGGCAGCGATGTGCGCGCCGGACAGCGTCTGTACCAGATCGATCCCGCGCCCTACCGCGCCGCCCTGAACAGCGCCCTGGCCACGCTCACCAAAGCCGAGGCCAATCTGCAATCGAACGCCCTGCTGGCCCGGCGCTACAAGGCGCTGATCAGCGAAAAAGCCGTCAGCCAGCAGGAATACGACAACGCCGTCGCCGCCCAGCAACAGGCCCAGGCCGAAGTCGCGGCGGGCAAGGCGGCGGTGGAAACCGCGCGCATCAACCTCGGCTACACCGACGTGACCGCGCCGATCTCGGGTCGCATCGGCAAATCCCTGGTCACCGAGGGCGCCTACGTGCAGCAGAACCAGGCCACGCAGCTGGCCACCATCCAGCAGCTCGATACGATTTATGTGGATGTCGCCCAGTCCAGCGCCGAAGTGCTGCGCCTGCGCCGCGAACTGACCGACGGCCAGCTGGAAAAAGCCGGCGGCCAGGGCGCCCAGGTCGCCCTCTTGCTCGAAGACGGCAGCCAGTACGCGGACACCGGCACCCTGCAGTTTTCCGATATCAGCGTCGACACCAGCACCGGCACCATCACGCTGCGCGCGACCTTCCCCAACAAGAACCTGGCGCTGCTGCCCGGCATGTTCGTGCATGCGCGCGTGCAGGAGGGCGTGAGCCAGCAGGCCATCCTGGTGCCGCAGCAAGGCGTCACCTATGACCTCAAGGGCCAGGCCACGGCGCTGGTGGTCGGCGCCGGCCAGAAAGTCGAGTTGCGGCAACTGACCATCAGCCGCGCGCTCAACAACCAGTGGCTGGTGACCTCGGGCCTGGCCGCGGGCGATCGCGTGATCGTCGAGGGCCTGCAGAAAATCCATCCCGGCGTCGAGGTGAAAGCCGTCGCCGCGGAAACCGTCGGCAGCGCCGCCGCGACCGCGCAGTCGGCCCCCGGGAAGACCGCCTCCCCGCTGTCCGAATCCACGCCCGCCAAGCTGTAATCAGGAGCGTTCCTCGTGGTTAATTTCTTCATCGACCGCCCTATTTTCGCCTGGGTGCTCGCCATCATCGTGATGTTGTGCGGCGCCCTGGCCGTGACCCAGCTGCCGATCGCCGTGTATCCGAAACTGGCGCCGCCCTCGGTCGCCATCAGCGCCACCTATCCGGGCGCCTCGGCCAAGACCGTGGAGGACACGGTGACCCAGGTCATCGAGCAACAGATGAACGGCATCGACCACCTGGAATACATGTCCTCGACCAGCGACGGCTCGGGACAGGCCACGGTGACGCTGACCTTCTCGCAGGGCACCAATCCGGATATCGCCCAGGTGCAGGTGCAGAACAAACTGCAGCTGGCGCAGCCGCTGCTGCCGCCGGAAGTGCAGCAGCAGGGCCTGCGCGTGGCGAAGGCCTCCAAGAGCTTCCTGCTGGTGTTCACGGTGTCGTCGAGGGACGGCAGCATGAATAGCATCGACGTCGGCAACTTCATCGCCTCGAACCTGCAGGATCCGATCAGCCGCCTGGACGGCGTCGGCCAGGTGAGCCTGCTCGGCACCCAGTACGCGATGCGCATCTGGATGCAGCCGGAAAAACTCAACAGCTTCAATCTCACGCCCGGCGACCTGATCGATGCGATCCGGGCGCAGAACGTGCAGATTTCCGCCGGCCAGCTCGGCGGCGCGCCGACCGTCCAGCAGCAGCGCCTCAACGCCACCATCATGGCGCAGAGCCGCCTGCAGACGCCGGAGCAGTTCGGCAACATCCTGCTGCGCGTCAATCCCGATGGCTCGCAGGTGCGCCTGCGCGACGTCGCCAGGATCGAGCTGGGCGGTGAAACCTACAACGTGCTCGGCAGCTTCAACGACAAGCCCGCCGCCGCGCTCACCGTCAGCCTCGCCGCCGGCGCCAACGCGCTCGACACCGCCAAGGCGGTGAAAAAGAAAATCGACGATCTCTCGCCCTATTTCCCACCCGGCATCGAGGTCAACTATCCCTACGACCTGATTCCGTTCGTGCAGATTTCCATCGAGGAGGTCATCAAGACCCTGTTCGAGGCCATCGCCCTGGTCTTCCTGGTGATGTACCTGTTCCTGCAGAACGTGCGCGCCACCCTGATTCCGACCATCGCGGTGCCGGTGGTGCTGCTCGGCACCTTCGGCGTGATGGCCGCGGCCGGCTTCTCGATCAACCTGCTCACCCTGTTCGGCCTGGTGCTGGCCATCGGCCTGCTGGTCGACGACGCCATCGTGGTGGTGGAAAACGTCGAGCGGGTCATGACCGAAGAGGGCCTGTCGCCGCGCGACGCGACCCGCAAGGCGATGGGCCAGATCACCAGCGCGCTGATCGGCGTCGCGGTGGTGCTGATCGCCGTGTTCGTGCCGATGGCCTTCCTCGGCGGCTCCACCGGCGCGATCTATCGCCAGTTCACCCTGACCATCGTCGCCGCGATGGTGCTGTCGGTACTGGTGGCGATGCTGCTGACGCCGGCCCTGTGCGCCACGCTGCTCAAGCATGCCGACTCCGGTTCGCACAAGAAAACCCACGGCTTTTTCGGCTGGTTCAACCGCAACTTCGACCGCGCCAGCGAGCGTTACCAGGGCATCGTCGGCAAGATCATTCACCGCAGCGCGCCGGTTCTGCTGCTCTATGTCGTCATTGTCGGCGCGGTGGGCCTGCTGTTCGTGAAACTGCCGAACGCCTTCCTGCCCGACGAGGACCAGGGCTTTTTCGCCAACGTGGTGTCCCTGCCGGTGGGCGCGACCCAGCTGCAAGCCAAGGCCGCGCTCGACAAATTGCGCGATCACTATCTCATCGACGAAAAAGACGCGGTGCAGGAAGTGTTCTATGTGGCCGGTTTCAGTTGGGCGGGACGCGGCCAGAACGTGGGGCAGATGTTCACCAAGCTCAAGCCCTGGAGCGAGCGCAAATCGAAGGATCTGAGCGCCCAGGCGGTGATCGCCCGCGCCAATAAATTCGCCGCCACCCTCAAGGAAGCGAGCGTCGTCGCCATCAACCCGGCGCCGGTGCAGGAGCTCGGCAACGCCACCGGCTTCGACCTGGAATTGCAGGACCGCGGCAACCTCGGCCACGAGGCCTTGATGGAGGCGCGCAATCAGCTGCTCAGCCAGGCGCGCGCCAATCCGCACCTGGTCGGCGTGCGCCCCAACGGCCTCGACGACACGCCGATGTACCAGCTCGACATCGACCAGGAAAAAGCCAGCGCGCTCAACCTCGATCTCAGCGCGGTCTACAACACCATGACCGCCGCGCTCGGCTCGTCCTACGTCAACGACTTCATCGACCGTGGCCGCGTGAAGAAGGTCTACGTCATGGGCGATATCGAATCGCGCATGCAGCCCGACGACCTGAACAAATGGTACGTGCGCAACCGCGACGGCAAGATGGTGCCCTTCTCCGCTTTCGCCAGCGCGCACTGGATCTACGACTCGCCCAAGCTGGAGCGTTATAACGGCGTGCCGGCCGTTGAGATCCAGGGCTCCGCCGCGCCGGGCAGAAGCTCGGGCGAGGCGATGCGCATCATGGAGGATCTGGCCAAGCAATTGCCGGCGGGCATCGGCTACGAATGGACGGGACTCTCGTTCGAGGAAAAACTCTCGGGCGCGCAAACGCCGCTGCTGTACACGCTGTCGGTGCTGGTGGTGTTCCTGTGCCTGGCGGCGCTGTACGAGAGCTGGTCGATTCCGTTCTCCGTCATCCTCGTGGTGCCGCTCGGCGTGCTGGGCGCGCTGCTGGCGGCGACGCTCTTCAAGCTGTCGAACGACGTTTACTTCCAGGTCGGCCTGCTGACCACCGTCGGCCTCGCGGCGAAGAACGCGATTCTGATCGTCGAGTTCGCCAAGGAGCAGCATGAAAAAGGCAAGAGCCTGGTCGACGCCACCATGGAAGCGGTGCGCCTGCGGCTGCGCCCGATCCTGATGACTTCCCTCGCCTTCCTGCTCGGCGTGCTGCCGCTCGCGGTTTCCAGCGGCGCCGGCGCCGGCAGCCGCAACGCCATCGGTATCGGCGTATCCGGCGGCCTGCTGGCGGCGACCTTCCTGGTCATTTTCTTCGTACCGGTATTTTTCGTGAAAGTGTTGGGCTGGTTTGGTAAAAAACCGCACGGCGAACAAACGCAAGCCGCACAAGACGCCGTGCCCGGCAACGTAGAGGTGCAGTAATCGATGACTGGCAAACCGCGCAACAAAATGGATTTCGGCAGGCCGCTGCTGGCCCTGAGCATTGCTGCCCTCGCCCTGAGCGGCTGCACGCTGGCGCCCCGCTTCGCAAAACCCGCCGCGCCCGTTGCGGATAATTATCCCAGTGGCCCGGCTTACACGGCGCCCAAGGATGCCGCGCAGGCAGCGGCGGCCGATCTCGGTTGGCGCGATTTCTTCAACGACGCCTACCTGCAAAGCCTGATCGCAACCGCGCTGGCCAATAACCGCGACCTGCGCGTCGCCGTCTTGAACATCGAAGCGGCGCGCGCCCAGTACCGCATCCAGCGCGCGGCCCTGCTGCCCACCATCGACGCGACCGCCGGGCAGTCGGCGCAGGGTATTCCGGCGGGCATCTCGCAAACCGGCCAGCCCTATGTCAACCGGCAGTACAGCGCCGGCGTCGGCGTGACCGCCTTCGAGCTGGATTTGTTCGGCCGCCTGCAAAGCCTGAAGGACCAGCAGCTGGAGCTGTACCTGGCCACCGCCGAAACCCGGCGCGGAGCGCAAATCAGCCTGATCGCGGAAGTCGCGACCGCCTACCTGACGCTGCTCGCCGATCAGGAATTGCTGCAAATCACCCAGGACACCTTGAAAAACCAGCAGGATGCCCATGAGGTGATCCGGCGCCGCTTCGAGGAAGGCATCGCCTCGGAAGTGGACATGCACCAGGCGGAAACCACCGTGGCCACGGCGCGCGCCAATCTGGCCGCCTACACCCGGCAGACCGCCCAGGACCAGAACGCGCTGGTGTTGCTGCTCGGCGCGCCGCTGCCGGCCGGCCTGCCGGCGCAGCCGCTCAGCGCGCAAGCGCAACTGGCCGATCTGCCGCCCGGTCTGCCCTCCGAGCTGCTGCAGCGGCGCCCGGACATCCTCGCCGCCGAGCACGCGCTGCGCGCCGCCAATGCGAACATCGGCGCCGCGCGCGCGGCGTTTTTCCCGAGCATCAGCCTGACCGCGAGCACCGGCACCGCCAGTCCCACGCTGTCGGGCCTGTTCGACGCCAACACCTCGGCCTGGAGTTTCGCGCCGCAGATTTCGCTGCCGCTGTTTCACGGCGGCGCCAACATCGCCAACCTCGATCTCGCGCACGCGCAGAAAAACATCGACATTGCGCGCTATGAAAAAACCATCCAAACCGCGTTCCGCGAAACCGCCGACGCCCTCGCCGCCCATGGCACGCTCGACGACGAACTGGCCGCGCAACAGACGCTGGTCGACGCCAGCGCCGCCAGCTACAAACTGGCGGACCTGCGTTATCGCAACGGCGTGGACAGTTACCTGAGCGCGCTGGTATCGCAGCGCTCGCTGTACAGCGCCCAGCAGACGCTGGTGGTCACTCGGCTGGCGCAGATGAGCAATCGCGTCACGCTGTACAAGGTGCTGGGAGGCGGTTGGCTGGAGCATAGCGGTGAGAAGCCGCGGCCGGCGGATGCGCGGGAGCAGGCGGCGCGCTGACCGCCATGGCGCGTCATAGGGATAGGGGTTTTTCCTGAACCTTTGTTTGTTTCAGCTCGCGAATGCGAGTGCGGATGCACCTGCCGTGGGCGTCACTTTTATGCGTCCTTTCGGGCGCATCCTGCGGACCGCTGATTTTTTGCCTTTGCGCGGCTGGGCGCGGATGCGCCTGCTGGCGCGTTGCACCTGCCGTGGGCGTCACTTTTCTTGCTTCGCCAAGAAAAGTAACCAAAAGAAGGCGACCCCGGCCGCGCAGGTCATCGCGCTTGCGCGATGACTCCCCTCCCTCCGTGGAAATTTGGCG
>Ga0153956_1000300_pt1 | contig 59657 bp, 54 predicted proteins | sample TSFL040MetaG_FD_104704 | JGI IMG/M metagenome (GOLD analysis project Ga0153956, IMG submission 104704) | Attine ant fungus gardens microbial communities from Florida, USA - TSFL040 MetaG | ecosystem: Host-associated > Fungi > Mycelium > Unclassified | place: USA: Florida, Wekiwa Springs...
CGCGGGCTGCGGCGGGCGGGGACGCGCCGGCGCGGTCGCGGGCTGCGGCGGGCGGGGACGCGCCGGCGCGGTCGCGGGCTGCGGCGGGCGGGGACGCGCCGGCGCGGTCGCGGGTCGCGGCGGGCGGGGACGCGCCGGCGCGGTCGCGGGTCGCGGCGGGCGAGGACGCGCCGGCGCGCTCGCGGGCCGCGGCCGTCGACGACGTCGTCACGCACGTCTGGGACGCGCGCCAGGCGCGCGTGCTCGTGCGGGTCAATTCGGTCGCGGCGCTCGGCGGGGTGCTGCCGGAGTCGGCGCTGGAGCCGCGTGCCGCGGCGCCGGTCGCGCCGAGCACAGCGCTGCCGGCCGTGCCCGCCTCGGTCCCGCCGGAGCCGCCGCGGCCGCGGCCGGCGCCGCAGCGGCTCTCCTACTCGCAGCTGTCGGACTACGCGAAGTGCCCGTACGGCTTCTACCTGCGGCGCGTCCTGCGGATGCCGCGCGTGCCGGCGCCGGCGCCGATCGGCGAGCCCGGCGAGTCGCCGCATGAGCCGCTGCTGGACCCGCGCGTGCGCGGCACGCTCGTCCACCAGGCGCTGGAGACGATCGACTTCGCCGACCCGCGCACGCCGGACGCCGCGGGCGTGCTGGCGCTGGCGTCGCGGCTCGACCAGCCGCTGCTCGAGGCGGACGTCGAGCGCATCCGCGAGCTGATCGACGCCTTCGCGACCTCACCGCTGTGCGGCCGCCTGGCGCGCGCCCGCAGCGCGCGGCGCGAGGCGGCGTTCGCGTTCACGCTCGACGCCGACGGCGCCGGCCCGCTCGTCTCGGGCTTCGTCGACGTGCTCGCGCAGGAGGACGACGGCGGCGCGCTGATCGTCGACTACAAGACCGATCGGCTCGACGGGATCGAGCCGGCGGCGCTGATCGAGCGCGACTACGCGATCCAGCGGCTGGTCTACGCGCTGGCGGCGCTGCGCCAGGGCGCGCCGCGCGTCGAGGTCGCCTACTGCCTGCTCGAGCGCCCCGCCGAGCCGGTCGCGAGCGTCTACCTGGCCGCCGACGCACCCGAGCTCGCCGACCACGTCGCGCGGCTCGCCCGCGGCGTCATGGCGCACGATTACCCCGTCACGGCGATGCCGCATCGCGAGCTGTGCGGCGAGTGCCCGGGGCGCGCGAGCCTCTGCAGCTGGCCGGAGACGATCACGCTGCGGCCAGCCGCCGAGCTGGCCGCCTGAGGCGCCCGTCAGACTGCACGGCCATGGACGACCTCGACGTCGCCGTCACGGCCGCGCGCGCCGCCGCCGAAGCCGCGCTCGCCGCGCGCGCCGCCGCCCCGCTGCGCCCGCGCGCCAAGGGCGTCAGCGCCGACCTCGTCACCGATGCCGACGCCGCCGCCGAGGCGGCCGCCGCCGCAGTCCTGCGCGCGCGCCGGCCGGGCGACGCGATCACCGGCGAGGAGGGCACCGACGAGGCGGGGGAGGGGCGGCGCTGGTGGGTCGACGGGATCGACGGCACCGTCGGCTTCGCGAGCAGCCTGCCGGCCAGCTGGTGCAGCGCCGTCGTGCTCGAGGACGGCGACGGCCCGCTCGTCGCGGCGATCGTCCACCCCGAGGGCGGCGAGCTGCATGCCGGCGCGCGCGGCCACGGCGCCACGATCGCGCCGCTCGCGAGCGCGGATTCGTCGCCGGCCGCCGTCGGCGCGTCGCCCGGCGGCGCCGCGGCGCTCGTCGCGACCGCGCCGCGCCGTGCCGCGCTCCACGCCCCGCCGCGCCCGCTCGCGGCGGCGAACGTCGCCGTCTTCCTGCGCCAGGACCGGCTCGTGCTGCCCGGCGTCCGCGCCGTCGCGCACGCGCTGCTCGACGCCGCCGGCTTGATCCGCCACGCCGGGCCGGGCTCGCTCGAGCTGGCGTGGGTCGCCGCCGGCCGGCTCGACGCCTGGGTCCAGCCGGCGACCGACCCATGGGACTGGCTCCCCGGTGCGCTGCTGGTGCGCGAGGCGGGAGGCGTCGCCCGCGTCGTCCAGGCGCGCACGCGCTGGCACCTCGCCGGACCCGCGCCGCTGGTCGACGAGCTCGAGCGGCTGATCGTCGCCGCCGGCTGACGGCGGGCGTGGGTCGCCGCCGCGCCGGCTACCGCGAGCGCGGACGCGCCGCCGCCGGCTGACGGCGGGCGCGGATCGCCGGCGCGAGCGCGCCACCGCCGCGGGAACCGGCGGCGCGCCGGCCGCTCCGTCAGGGCGCGGCGCAGGCGAGCCGCACGTGCAGGTACTCGTCGCCCGCGTCCTCGACCACGCGCAGCTCGTCGGCGAGCTGCTCGATCACGTTGCCGACGCCCGGCACGGCCGCCTCGCCGACCAGCGCGTCACCGCCGCCGCGGCGCAGCGGCCCGACGCGCAGCGCGAGCGTCCGCGGGCTCTGCTCGACGACGACGTCGACCGTCTCGCGGCGCAGGTGCGCGGGCGCGCGCGCGGCCAGCAGGTCGGCGATCAGGACCGCGTCGTCGAGCCGGTCGAGCGGCAGGTCGGCGCGGGCGGCCAGCATGCCGACGACGCGGCGCAGGATCGGCGCGACCAGCGGACCGGCCGCGATCGAGACCGTCGTCGGCTCGGTCACGACCGTCTCCGCGCTCATGCGGCGACTCGGCGGCGGCGGTCGAACGTCATCTCGAGCCGGCAGCCGCCGGCGGCGGGCGAGCGCAGCTCGAGCGTCGACGCGAGCGCCGCGATCAGCGGCAGGCCGAGCCCCGGGCCGGCGGCGTCGGCGCTGGCGGCGTCGAGCCCGCGGCCGTCGTCGCTGACGACCACCTGGACCAGGTCGTGCTCGAGCCGGACGGCGACGTCGACCTCACCCGGCGCGCCGACCTCGTAGGCGTGGCGGACAACGTTGGTGACCGCCTCGGTGAGCGCGATCCGGATGTCGTCGACCAGCTCGCTGGGCAGCCCGGCGGCAGCCGCGAAGGCGCCGATCCCGCTGCGGATCGCCGTCACGTTCTCCGCCACTGCCGGACACGTGTAGCGAACGTCTGCAGCGGGCGCCTGAACCGGCTCCGCGACCTGACGGAGCGCGTCGTGTGCATTGGTGCCCATGTTCCAAGCGTCCTGTTACCCGACCCCGGGCGGACCTAACCAGCCTCGGGCGACGAGCGGCCGCATCGTACGCCCCGAAGACGAAACGGGGCGCCCGGTTGGACGCCCCGCTTCGCGAGGAGGAGGGTTCGCGCGTCCGAGAGGAAGGTGGAGGGCATCCGGTCGGACGCTGCCTTGATCATCTTCCCTGGATCCTCGATGAACAAACCAATCTCAGATCAATCTGCGGTCAAAGTGCGCTCATGTGTCTGCACGCGAACATCTGGCGCGTCGAGGTAGGCGCTCGGTAGTCTCAAGTGTCACGTCGCACGTTCGCCGCTCCCGCAGCGTGAGGAGGCTCCAGTAGGCATGACATCCGTCCCTCAGATGCACGTCGAGGACGGTTCCAGCCGCGCCGAGCAGGACCGCAGGCTGCTGGTTCGCTACCACCGCATGGGCGACCACGCGGCGCGCGACGAGCTGGTCGAGCGGATGCTGCCGCTGGCGCGGCGGATGGCGCGTCGCTACCGGCGCTCGGAGGAGCCGCTCGACGACCTCGTGCAGGTCGCGACGATCGGCCTGATCAAGGCGATCGACCGCTTCGACCCGGAGCGCGAGACGGCCTTCTCCTCGTTCGCGGTGCCGACGATGCTCGGCGAGCTCAAGCGCTACTTCCGCGACAACGGCTGGGCGGTGCACGTGCCGCGCGGCATGCAGGAGCGCGTGCTGCAGGTCGACGGCGCCGTCAAGGAGCTCTCGCGCACGCTCGGCCGCTCGCCCTCGGCCAACGAGGTCGCCGGCCGCACGCAGCTGACGCTCGAGCAGGTGCTCGAGGCGATGGAGGCGGCCTCGGCCTACGACGCCGTCTCGCTCGAGGCCTTCCGCTTCGGCGACGACAGCGACGGCGGCACCTACGCGGACTCGATCGGCGAGATCGACGCGCGCTTCGAGCTCGTCGAGTACGAGGCGACGATCGCGCCGACGCTGCGCGCGCTGCCGGCGCGCGACCGCGTCGTGCTGCACCTGCGCTTCGTCGAGGACCTGACGCAGGCCGAGATCGCCGAGCGCGTCGGCGTCTCGCAGATGCACGTCTCGCGGCTGATCCGGCGCGCGCTGGAGCGCCTGCGCGCCGTCGCCGAGCACGACTGAGCGCGCCGGCTCAGCCGGCGCCCTCGCGCAAGAGGTCGTGCACGACGTGCGCCGCGACCGACTCGCGGCGCGCCAACTCGTCCATGTCCGGCGGCTCGCCGCCGAGCAGCCAGGAGCCGTCGTCGCGGCGCACCAGCTCGCCGCGCTCGGCGAGCTCGGCGAGCGCGGTCGAGACGGTCGGCCGACGCGCGCCGACGAGCTGGCCGAGGATCCGGTGCGTGAGCGCCAGCGGCACGATCACGCCGTCGCCGCTGACGCGGCCCCAGCGCTCCGCGAGGTGCCAGAAGAGCGCGTGCAGCCGCCGGTCGACGCGCGTCAGCTGCGAGATCGCCTGCAGCGTCCCGAGCCGCAGCGCGCGCTTGCCGACGCGGTCGAAGAGCACCGCGACGACCTCGGGATAGCGCGCCGTCGCGATCGCGAAGCGGCGGTCCAGCAGCGCGACGGTCAGCGGCGACAGCACGGTCCAGACGGCCTCGACGGTCAGCGGCGACAGCACGGTCCAGACGGCCTCGGCGGGCAGCAGCGTCGCGCGTCCGGAGCTCTGCCACGGCCGCACCACGTCACCCGGCCCGAGCAGCTCGGCGCTGACGTGGTCCGCCAGCAGCAGCTCGCGTGACAAGATTCCCGAGATGACCAGGAGGCCGATGTGATCGGCCGTCGCCCCGGCGAGCCGCGAGACGTCCCACGGACCGACCGGCAGCCGGTGGCTGCGCACCACGAGCTCGCGCCCGGCCCGTTCGCGCCGCGCGCCGTCGAGCAGCGCGCCGAGGTCGGGATCGGCGTCGAGCAGGTGGACGAGGTCCGGCGTCCGAAGCACGAGCAGTGCGGAATCCTTGGCGGCGGCGTGCGGGCTCTGGCTGGTGTATCACGGGATGTCGGCAGTGCGGCGAAGAGGCGGCCATGACCGTTGAGCGCGAGGGGCTCGAGGACCCGCTGGCCGAGCTGCTGCAGCGCGCCGAGGAGCGCGGCGCGGTTGAGATCGGCGAGGTCGACGAGCTGGCGCGCACGCTCGGGATGGACGAGGAGGACCTCGGCCGCCTCTACGAGCAGCTCGAGCAGCAGCACGTCGAGCTGCGCGACGACGCCTCGCGCAGCGACGCACCGGAAGCTCCGCTCGACGACGCCCGCTTCGCGACCGTCACGACCGACACGCTGCAGCTGTTCCTGAACGAGATCGGCCGCCACCGGCTGCTGACGCCGAGCGAGGAGATCGAGCTCGCCAAGCGGATCGAGCGCGGCGACCTCGACGCGAAGGACCGGATGATCAACGCGAACCTGCGCCTGGTCGTCTCGATCGCGAAGAAGTACCAGGGCTCCGAGCTGACGCTGCTGGATCTGATCCAGGAGGGCATCCTCGGGCTGATCCGCGCCGTCGAGAAGTTCGACTGGCGCCGCGGCTACCGCTTCTCGACCTACGCCACCTGGTGGATCCGGCAGGCGGTCGAGCGCGGCATGGACGCGAAGGCGCGCACGATCAAGCTGCCGATCAACCTCGTGCGCGCGCAGCGCAAGGTCGCGCGCGCCGAGAACGCGCTCGCGCTCAAGCTCGATCGCGCGCCGACCGACGAGGAGATCGCCGCCGCCGCGGAGATCACGGTCGACGACCTGAACGCGCTGCGCGACGCCGCGCGCACCGTCACCTCGCTCGACCGGCCGCTCGGCGAGGGCGAGGACGCCGCCTTCGGCGACCTGCTGCCGTCCGACGGGCCGGCGCCGGAGGACGTCGTGCACGTCTCGCTGCGCGAGGAGACGCTGCGCCGCGCGCTCGACGAGCTGCCCGAGCGCGAGCGCACGGTGGTCGCGCTGCGCTATGGGATCGATGGCGGCGAGCCGACGCCGCTGCGCGAGATCGGCCGCCAGCTCGGGATCACGCCCGAGCGCGTGCGTCAGATCGAGTCCAAGGCGCTCGGCCGGCTCGGGCGCATGCGCGAGCTGGCGGCGCTGCGCCAGGCCGCCTGAGCGCGTCGCTCACGCCGGCGGCGGACCCAGCGTCCGCCGCAGCACCAGCTCGGGGTCGAGCACGACGCGCCGCTCGCCGATCCCCGGGTCGGCGAGGCGCGCCAGCAGCAGCTCGACCGCGGCGGCGGCGAGCGGGCGGATGCCCTGGCGCACGGTCGTCAGCTCGAAGACGCTCCAGGCCGCCATGCCGATGTCGTCGAAGCCGACGATCGAGAGCTGCTCGGGTACGCGCAGGCCGGCCTGCACGGCGGCGTCGATCGCTCCGAGCGCGATCACGTCGTTGGCGCAGAAGATCGCCGTCGGCCGCCGCGAGCGCTGCAGCAGCTCGCCGGCGCCGCGCCTGCCGGCCGCGTGGCTGAAGTCGCCGCGGCGCACGAGCTCGTCCGGCAGCGACACGCCCTGCGCGGCCAGCGCGGCGCGGAAGCCGAGCTCGCGGTCGCGGCCGGTGCTGGTCGTCGCGGGGCCGAGGACGGCGGCGATCCGGCGGTGGCCGCGACGCAGCAGCTGCTCGGCCATCAGCCGGGCACCGGCGACGTTGTCGACGGCGCACGAGAGCATGCCCGGCGCGTCGACGACGCGGTTGAGCAGCACGAACGGGAAGCGCCGCGCGCGCAGCTGCGCCGGCAGCGGCGAGTCCAGCAGCGTCGTCGTCAGCACGGCGCCGTCGATCGCGCCGTCGACCAGCCGCTCGACGCGCTCGTCGCCGTGCCGCGGCGCCGTCAGCACGACCATCCGCAGCCGCGCGGCCTCGAGCTGGTCGTGCAGCGCGGCCAGCAGCTCCAGGTAGAAGGGGTTGCCGAGATCCTCGACGACGACCGCGACGCGGCCGCTGCGGCGCGTCGAGAGGCTGCGGCCGCGGTCGCTGGAGACGTAGCCGAGCCGCTCGGCGGCGCGCTGGACGCGCTCGCGCGTGGCGGCGGCGACGCGCGGGTCGTCGCGCAGCGCGCGCGAGACCGTCGGCTGCGAGACGCCCGCCGCGAGCGCCACGTCGTGGCTGGTCGGCGCGCGGCCGCCGCGTGGCGGCGGCGCGGGATCGTCGGTCGGCGTGGTCATCGGGGCGGCGCGAATGCAATCACGGCGGCGTGGCGGCGCGGTGCGGCGGGCGCAGCGCGGCGCTGGGGCCGGCGAGGGGGCGGGCGCGGTGCGGGGCGGGCATCCCACGGCTACTACATACGTATGTATGCTGCGCGGCATGGCGCCGACCTACCTCAAGCCCCCGAATCCCCCGACGACCGAGGCGAGCGACGAGCTGCGCGAGCGCGTGGCGACGATGCTGCGCGACATCGAGCGCGGCGGCATCGACGCCGTCCGCCGCTGGTCGCGCGAGCTCGACGACTGGGCGCCGGCCGACTTCCGCGTCGGCGCGGCCGCGGTCGAGCGCGCCGCGGCCGCGCTCGACGACGAGCTGAAGGCGCACATCGCCTTCGCCCAGGCGCAGGTGCGCGGCTTCGCGCGCGCCCAGCGGGCGACGCTCGCCGACCTCGAGGTCGAGGCGCTGCCCGGCGTCGTGCTCGGCCACCGCCAGATCCCGGTCGCCGGCGTCGGCGCCTACGTGCCCGGCGGCCGCTACCCGATGCTGGCGTCCTCGTTCATGACCGTGATCGTCGCCAAGGAGGCCGGCGTCGAGCGCGTCGTCGCGACGGCGCCGCCGCAGCCCGGCGGCGGCGTGCATCCGGCGATGCTCTACGCGATGGCGACCTCGGGCGCCGACACGCTGCTCTGCCTCGGCGGCGTGCAGGCGCTGGCCGCGATGGCGTTCGGGCTGATCGACGGCGTGCCGCCCGTCGACATGCTCGTCGGCGCCGGCAACGCCTACGTCGCCGAGGCCAAGCGGCAGCTGTTCGGCCGCGTCGGCATCGACCTGCTGGCCGGGCCGACCGAGGTGCTGGCGATCGCCGACGCGAGCGCCGACCCGGCGCTCGTCGCCGCCGACCTGCTCGGGCAGGCCGAGCACGGGCCGACCTCGGCGGCCGGGCTGATCGCGATCGGCGACGCGGTCGCGGCCGCCGTCGCCGACGCGATCGCGGCGCGGCTCGCCGGGCGCGCGAGCGACGACGTCGCCGCGACGGCCTGGCGCGAGCACGGCTGGATCGCCGTCGTCGCCGACGACGAGGAGGCGATCGCGCTCGCCGACGAGGCGGCCAACGAGCACCTCGAGGTCCACGTCGAGGCCGCCAAGCTCGACCGCTACCGCGACCGGCTGCGCAACTTCGGCTCGCTGTTCCTCGGCGAGCAGGCGACCGTCGCCTACGGCGACAAGGCCGTCGGCACCAACCACGTGCTGCCGACCGCGCGCGCCGCGCGCTACACCGGCGGGCTCTGGGTCGGCAAGTTCCTGAAGACCTGCACCTACCAGCGGCTGACCGAGCAGGGCACGCGCGCGGTCGCGCCGGCGGTCGCGGCGATCTCGCTCGCCGAGCGCTTCAGCGGCCACGCGCTGACGGCGACGCTGCGGCTCGAGCGGCTGGCCGCGTGAGCGCCGCGCGCTGGCGGCTCGACGGCCGCGTGGCGATCGTCACCGGCGCCGGGCGCGGGCTCGGCGCCGCTTGCGCGCTGGCGCTCGCCGAGGCCGGCGCGACGCTGCTGCTGGTCGCGCGCACGCGCGCCGAGGTCGAGGCCGGCGCCGCCGCGATCGTCGCCGCCGGCGGCAGCGCGCGGGCGCACGTCGCCGACGTCACCGAGGCGGGCGCCGTCACCGCGATCGTCGCCGCGGCGCTGGCGCTCGGCGACCTGCGGATCGCCGTCAACTGCGCCGGGAGCAACCGTGTCGGCGCGGCGCGCGACTACGCGCTCGCCGACTGGGACCGGCTCTTCGCGCTCAACGTCCGCGCGGCGTTCGCGGTCTGCCAGGCCGTCGGCGCGTCGCTGCTGGCGCGCGGCGTGCCCGGCTCGCTGGTGACGCTGTCCTCGCAGATGGGGCACGTCGGCGCCCGCGACCGCGTCGCCTACTGCGCGAGCAAGCACGCCGTCGAGGGGATGACGAAGGCGCTCGCGGTCGAATGGGCGCCGCACGGGATCCGCGTCAACACGGTCGCGCCGACGTTCGTCGACACGCCGCTGACGGCGCCGATGCTCGCCGATCCGGGCTTCCGCGCCGCCGTGCTCGAGCGGATCCCGGCGGGCGAGCTGGCGACGGCGGCGCAGGTCGCCGACGCGGTCCGCTACCTCGCCTGCGACGCCGCCGGCAGCGTCACCGGCGCCAGCCTGCGCGTCGACGGCGGCTGGACCGCCTGCTGAGCGCTCAGGCGCCGCAGTCCCAGATCCCGTCCGGCCCGACCGTGCCGGTGACCGGCCGGCCGGCCGCGGGATCGTGGTCGCGGACGAAGGCGAACGTCATCCGCACCTCGGTGCCGGCGCCGGCGCCGCCGTGCAGCTCGTAGGCGTCCGAGAGCGCCGCGATCAGCGGCAGCCCGAGCCCGAGCGCCGGCGTCGCCGCCGCGTCCGCGGCGTGCGGGTGGATGCCGAAGCCGTGGTCGCGGACGACGATCGTGACGCCGTTCTCGGCCGCCAGCATCTCGACCTCGAGCATGCCCTCGCCCTGCGGGTAGGCGTGCACGACGACGTTCGTGCAGGCCTCGGTGACGGCCATCTTCATGTCCGCGAGCACCGCCTCGTCGAAGTCCAGCGCGTCCGCCATGCCCGCGAGCGCCTGGCGCACGAGGCCGATGCCCTCGGGTCGTGCGGGCAGCGTCAGCAGGACCTCGGGCGCGGCCGTCATGTCGGCGCCGCGCCGTTGGCCGCGCGCGCGGCCGCGACGGCCTCGTCGCGCGTCCGCAGCACCGGGAGCACCGGCACCAGGCCCGTGATGTCGAGGATCCGCTGCACGCCGGGCTCGACGGTCTCGCCGACGCAGACGACGTAGCCGTGGCCGGCGTCCAGCGCCCGCCGGCGCGCGTCCAGCAGCGCGCCGAGCACCGACGAGTCGACGAAGGTCGCTCCGGTCAGGTCGACGACGATGCCGCCGCCCGTCGCCAGCGCCTCGTCGAGCCGCTGGCGCAGCACCGGAGCCGTGTAGATGTCGTGCTCGCCCTCGACGGCGACGACGAGGACGTCGTCGGCGGCCGCCTCGAGCTCGATCCCCTTGGCCTCCATACGCTCGGGAAGATACTCGCCGTCCGGAGCGCCGGTGGCCGCTTGCCGCCGCGACCTGGATCATGCAGCGGATGGACCCCGATCGCGAGCCGCTGCCTGACGACGTCGAGCCGATGCTGGCCAAGCCTGGCGGGCTGCCGGACGGCGACGGCTGGGCGTTCGAGATCAAGTGGGACGGCGTGCGCGCGCTGGCCTTCTGCGCGGACGGCCGGCTGCGGCTGCACAGCCGCCGCGGCGGCGACATCACGCCGCGCTACCCGGAGCTGGAGCCGCTCGGGCGCGCGCTCGGCGCGCGGCAGGCGCTGCTGGACGGCGAGATCGTCGCCTTCGGCGCCGACGGGCGGCCGAGCTTCGAGCGCCTGCAGCGGCGCATGCACCTGACGGACGCGGGCCTCGTGCGCCGGCTCGCGCAGAGCGAGCCGGTCGTCTACGCGATCTTCGACGTGCTGCACCTGCAGGGCCACTCGCTGCTCGAGCTGCGCTACGAGCAGCGCCGCACGCTGCTCGACGCGCTGGCGCTGGCCGGCCCGGCCTGGCAGGTGCCGGCCTACCACCGCGGCGACGGCGCCGCGCTGCTCGCGGCCACGCGCGCGCAGCGGCTCGAGGGGGTCGTCGCCAAGCGGCTCGACTCGCCCTACCGGCCGGGCAGCCGCAGCGGCGCCTGGCTGAAGGTCAAGAACGTGCGCACGGCCGACGTCGTCGTCGGCGGCTGGCTGCCGGGGGAGGGCCAGCGCGCCGGCCGACTCGGCGCGCTCGTCACCGGCGTCCACCGCGACGGCGAGCTGCGCTACGCCGGGCGCGTCGGCAGCGGCTTCACGCAGGCCGAGCTGGACCGCGTGGCGCGGCTGCTGGCGCCGCTCGCGCGCGCCGACACGCCGTTCAGCGGCACGCAGCCGCCGAAGGCGACGCACTTCGTCGAGCCGCGGCTGGTCGCCGTCGTCGAGTACGGCGAGCTGACGGCCAGCGGCACGCTGCGCCATCCGCGCTACAAGGGCCTGCGCGACGACGTCCTCGCCGCCGACGTCGGACCGCCTGACGCGTAGCGCCACTACGCACGCAACGGGGCGTGCGGCGGTTGAGCGCGCGCCGCGGTCCATGCCAGGATGCCGCGAATGGCACGATCGATGTGGAGCGGCGCGATCTCGTTCGGGCTCGTCAACGTCCCGATCAAGCTCTACTCGGCGGTCTCGCGCAAGAACGTGCGCTTCCACCAGCTCAACGCCGAGACGGGCAACCGGATCGCGCAGAAGCGGATCGACCCCGGGACCGGCGAGGAGGTCCCGTACGACCGGCTCGTCAAGGGCTACGAGCTCTCGCGCGACGCCTACGTCGTGATCACGCCCGAGGAGCTCGAGGCGCTGGACCCGGAGAAGACGCGCTCGATCGACATCGAGGACTTCGTCGACGAGGCCGAGATCGACCCGATCTTCTACGACCACCCGTACTACCTCGTCCCCGACAAGGGCGCCGCGAAGGCCTACGGGCTGCTGCTGAACGCGATGGTCAAGGCCGAGAAGGTCGCCGTCGCGCGCGTCGTGATCCGCTCCAAGGAGCAGCTGGTCGCGATCCGCCCGCACCGCGACGGCGCGCTGCTGGTGATGGAGACGATGGTCTTCGCCGACGAGATCGTGCCCAAGGAGGAGCTCGAGGGGCTGCCGGAGTCCACCGAGCTGAAGGCGTCCGAGCGCGAGCTGGCGATGGGCGAGCAGCTGATCGCCCAGCTGACGAGCGACTTCGAGCCCGGCAAGTACCGCGACGAGTACCGCGAGAAGCTGCTCGACCTGATCGAGCGCAAGGCGCAGGGCGAGGAGATCGCCGTGCGGCCGGAGGCGCCCGAGCCGACCGCCGTGCCGGACCTGATGGCGGCGCTCGAGGCCAGCCTGGCCGCGGTGCGCAGCGGCGACGAGGACGCGCCGCCGGCGGCCGAGAAGAAGCCGGCCAAGAAGCCGCCCGCCGGCGAGCGCGCGGCGGCCAAGTCGAAGGCCTGACGGCGCTCGTCGGCGCGCGGTAGCCGGCGCCGCGCCCGGGGTAGGACGGGCGCATGGATCTTCTGCGAACCAAGAGCGTCGAGCAGTCGATCGCCGACGCCGAGGAAGGCGAACGACCGCTGCGGCGGGCGCTCGGTCCGCTCGACCTGACCGTCTTCGGCGTCGGCGTCGTGATCGGGACCGGCATCTTCGTGCTGACCGGCAAGGCCGCGGGCTCGCTCGCCGGCCCGGCGGTGGCGCTCTCGTTCGTGGCCGCGGCGATCGCCTGCGGGCTCGCCGCGCTCTGCTACGCCGAGTTCGCGTCGGCCGTCCCGGTCGCCGGCTCGGCGTACACGTTCTCGTACGCCACGCTGGGCGAGCTGATCGCCTGGATCATCGGCTGGGACCTGATCCTCGAGCTCGCGCTCGGCGCCGCGACGGTCGCCTCCGGCTGGTCGTCGTACTTCGTGCTCGTCCTGCACGACACCTTCCACGCGACGGTGCCGCACTGGTTCTACGGTGCCCACCACGACTTCGCGGCGGCGCTGGTCGTGCTCGCGGTCACCGCGGTGCTGTGCTTCGGCATCAAGCTCTCGACGACCGTCAACGCGGTGATCGTCGCGATCAAGGTGACGGTCGTGCTGCTGGTGATCGTCGCGGGGATCTTCTACATCAAGGGCGGCAACTGGAGCCCGTTCATCCCGCCGAGCGGCTCGACGCCGACGAAGGGCGCGGCGGTCGAGTCGTCGCTGATCCAGGATCTCGGCGTCAGCACCGGCACGTTCGGCGTCGGCGGCATCTTCAGCGCCGCCGCGGTCGTCTTCTTCGCCTTCATCGGCTTCGACGTCGTCGCGACGACGGCCGAGGAGACGAAGAACCCGCAGCGCGACCTGCCGATCGGCATCTTCGGCTCGCTGATCATCTGCACGATCCTCTACGTCGCCGTCTCGCTCGTCGTCACCGGCATGGTCCCGTACAACCAGCTGAGCGTCGGCGCGCCGCTGGCCGAGGCGTTCCGCAGCGTCGGCGCCGGCGGCATCGCGCAGGTCGTCTCCTGGGGCGCGCTGGCCGGCCTGACGACGGTGATGCTGACGCTGCTGCTCGGCCAGAGCCGGATCTTCTTCGCGATGAGCCGCGACCGGCTGCTGCCGCCGGCGTTCTCGGACATCTCCGAGCGCTTCCGCTCGCCGTACCGGACGACGATCGTCGTCGGCGTCATCGTCGCCGCCGTGTCCTGCCTGCTGACGATCGACACGCTCGCGGACCTCGTCAACATCGGCACGCTGTTCGCGTTCATGCTGGTCTCGGTCGGCATCATCGTGCTGCGCCGCACGCGTCCTGACCTGCACCGCTCGTTCCGCTGCCCCGGCGTGCCGTGGGTCCCGGTCCTCTCGGTCGCCGCCTCGTTCTGGCTGGCGCTGAACCTGCCGAGCACGACCTGGCTGCGCTTCGTCATCTGGATGGCGGTCGGGCTCGTCGTCTACGCCGTCTACGGCCACCGCCACAGCCGGCTGGCGACGCCCGGCGGCGGGCCTAGGAGTGGACGTGATCCGGGGCGTCCACGAACTCCAGCCGCTCCGTCATCCCCGTGAGCTCGAAGACGCGCATGACGGCGTGCGGGCCGCGGACGAGCACCAGCCGGCGGCCCGCCGCCTGCAGCCGGCGTGCGACGGCGATGATCGTGCAGAGGCCGCCCGAGTCCATGAAGTCGAGCCGGCGCAGGTCGAGCGCCAGCACCTCGAGCCCGGGCGCGTCGGCCAGCTCGAGCAGCTCGAGCTCGAAGTCGCCGGTCGCGTGCAGGTCGAGCTCGCCGTGCAGGCGGACGACCGCGACGGCGCCCGGCTCGTCCGCGTCGAAGGCGAATCGCGTCACGCGGCAAGCCTATTCCGCATACTGAGCGCGTGCCGGCGAAACGAGTCGAGGTGACGATCGAGGATCGGCGCCTCTCGCTGTCGAACCTCGACAAGCTCCTCTACCCGCAGGCGGGCTTCACCAAGGGCCACGTGATCGACTACTACACGCGGATCGCGCCCGTGCTGCTGCCGCACCTGCGTGACCGAGCGCTGACATTGAAGCGCTACCCGAACGGCGTCGAGGGCGGCCACTTCTACGAGAAGCGCTGCCCCTCGCACCGGCCCGACTGGGTGCGGACCGCGGCGATCTGGTCCGGCATGAACCAGGGCGACATCGACTACTGCGTCGCCGACGATCTGGCGACGCTGGTCTGGCTGGCGAACCTCGCGGACCTGGAGCTGCACACGACGATGGCGCGCGCGAGCGACCCCGAGCTGCCGGCCTGCGTCGTCTTCGACCTCGACCCGGGGCCGCCGGCGACGATCGTCGAGTGCGCGGGCGTCGCGCTGCGGCTGCGGGAGAGCCTGGCGTCGCTCGGATTGACCGCGTTCGCGAAGAGCTCGGGCTCGAAGGGGATGCAGGTCTACGTGCCGCTGAACACGCCGGGCGTGACGTTCGACGAGACGAAGGCGTTCGCGCTGACGCTCGCGCAGCACCTGGAGGGCCGCGACGACGTGAACGTGGTCTCGGACATGAAGCGCTCGCTGCGCGGCGGCAAGGTGCTGGTCGACTGGAGCCAGAACACGCGCCACAAGACGACGGTCACGGCCTACTCGCTGCGGGCGAAGGACGAGCCGACGGTCTCGACGCCGCTGCGCTGGGAGGAGGTCGAGGCGGTGCGCGAGGCGGACGAGCTGCGCTTCACCGCCGCGCAGGCGCTGGAGCGCGTCGCCGCGCACGGCGACCTGTTCGCGCCGGTGCAGACGCTCGAGCAGCGGCTGCCGCGCTAGGCGCCGCCGCGGCGCTCGTGGCGCCGCGGCGGACAGCGGGCTCCGCGGCCGTCAGGCCGCGACGAGCGCCTTCAGCTTGCCCTGCAGCCCGGCGACGAGGTCGGCGAACGAGGCCTCGAACTTCTCGACGCCCTCGCGCTCGAGCGTCGCGACGACGTCGTCGTAGTCGATCCCCGCGTCCGCGAAGGCGGCGAAGACGGCCTTGGCGCCGTCGACGTCCTCGAGGATCGTGTCGCCGCGCAGCTCGCCGTGGTCCTCGAACGCGTCGACCGTGCCCGTCGGCATCGTGTTGACCGTGTCCGGGCCGATCAGCTCCTCGACGTAGAGCACGTCGCGGTACTTCGGGTTCTTCGTCGAGGTCGACGCCCACAGCGGCCGCTGGACGCTGGCGCCCTTCGCGGCCAGCGCCTCCCAGCGCTCGCCCGAGAAGACCTCGAGGAACAGCTGGTAGGCGAGCTTGGCGTTGGCGATCGCCAGCGTGCCGAGCAGCCGGTCGTGGCCGCCGAGTTGCTCGATCCGCTTGTCGGCCTCGCTGTCGACGCGCGAGACGAAGAACGAGGCGACCGACTTGATCGCGCCGAGGTCGCCGCCGGCCTGCGCGTAGCGCTCGAGGCCGCGGACGTAGGCCTCGGCGACGCCGCGGTGGCGCTCGAGCGAGAAGATCAGCGTCACGTTGACCGAGATGCCCGCGGCGATCGTCTCCTCGATCGCCTGCAGGCCCGGCTCCGTCGCCGGGATCTTGATCAGCAGGTTCGGGCGGTCGACGAGGCCGTGCAGGCGGACGGCCTCGCTGTGCGTCGTCGCGGCGTCGTAGGCGAGCGTCGGGTCGACCTCGAGCGAGACGAAGCCGTCGCCGCCGCTGCGGTCGTAGACCGGGCGCAGCACGTCGCAGGCGTCGCGGATGTCGTCGACCGCGAGCCGCCAGAAGATCTCCTTCGGATCGTCGAGCTCGCCGGCGAGCCGGCGGATCTGGTCGTCGTAGGCGTCGCCCTCGGCGATCGCGGACTGGAAGATCGTCGGGTTCGACGTGACGCCGACGACGCCGCGCTCGACCATCGCGGCGAGCTCACCGTCCTTGACGAACTTCCGCGAGAGGAAGTCGAGCCAAACGCTCTGGCCGTGCTCGGCCAGCTGCTGGAGTGGAGTCTGAGCCATGGCGTTCCCTTTCGGAGGTTCACGCACATCGTGACACCGATCGGCGCGCCGCCGCGTGCTCGTGCTGTGAAAAGCGCGGAGCGCTGGGGCGCCGCCGTAGCGGCGCCCCAGGCTCAACGCGGTCTCGCTGCCAGCTCGCGCAGCCAGCTGGCCACGGCCTGCTCGTCTCGCCGCTTCTCGCGGCGCTGGGCCGCTCGGGCTTGCGAGGCCGTGATGGTGTTCGCGTCGGTCGTCCTCCGCAGACGTCGGTGACGCTCCGCCGGAGGACGCTCCGAGCGCGGCTGCTCCGCCTCGGACGCAATCATTGCCACAAGCGTACGCAGCATCGGCGGGCTTGTCCACGCCCGCGGGCCGAACCGGCGCGCCCGCCGTTGGCCCGCCGTCCATGGCGTCTCAGGCCAGCGCGCAGGCAAGTGGGAGGAGCGCGTACTCGAGGAAGAAGAGCGCCCAGACGCGCATGTAGAACCGCGTGAAGCCGGCCTGATCGGCGGGGTCGGCACGGCGTGCCCAGACCAGCAGCGCGGCCAGCGCCGCGGCGTGGCCGGCGACCATCGCGAACGGCTGCGCATGGCCCGCCAGCAGCGGCGTGCCGACCGCGATCATGCCGGCGTAGGCCAGCACCAGCGCGCCGACGCCGATCCGCTTGACGCGCTCGGGCCCGAGCCGGACCGTGTACGTGCTGATGCTGAAGGCGCGGTCGCCCTCGCGATCGGGCACGTCCTTGAGCACCGCGATCGCGAAGCTGAACGGCAGCACGAACAGGCACAGCGCCCAGACCGGCGGCGCGATCGCGTGCGCGAAGTGCCAGGCGACGCCGAGGTTGACGACGATCGAGCGGACGCCGGTGATGCACAGCGAGGCGGCCAGCGGGAAGCGCTTGAGTCGCGCCGGCGGCAGCGAGTAGGCGGCGCCGGCGGCGAGGCCGGCGGCGACGGCGACCGTCTCCACCCACCCCTGGGTCAGTGCGAGCGCCAGCGGGACGACGCTGCAGGCGACGACGATCCAGGTCGCCGCCGCGGGCGAGAGGTCGCCGGCGGCGATCGGCAGCCGCGGCTTGTTGACGCGGTCGATCGCGACGTCCGTCAGCTGGTTGACGCCGACGATCGCGACGTTGACCGTCAGGCCGGCGACGAGCGTCGCCAGCAGGTCGTAGAGCGGCGGCCGCGCCGACTCGGCCGCGACGATCACGTAGAGCCCGAGGATCGAGATCGCGGTGCCGACGATCGTGTGCGGGCGCGAGAAGCGCCAGAGCACGCCCGCCACGCGCCAGACCGGCAGCGCGGCGGGGATCGCGGTCACGGCTTGGCGAGCCTCCGGCGCAGCGACAGCGCCGCGGCGATCGGGACGAAGGCGAAGCCGGCGGCCGAGCCGAGCGCGAAGCGCGCGGCGAAGCGCGCCCGCGAGACCGGCGGCTCCGCTGCCGGCGGCGCGGCGGCCGCGGTCGGCCCCGGTCCGGGGGCGGGCTTGACGCCGGCGACGGCCAGCGCATACGGGCCGCGGCGGTCGCGGTACCAGTCGGGCGCCAGCTCGGCGCCGCGCACGTCGCCGAAGCCGGCCTCGCGGAACCAGCGCTCGTACTCGGCTGCGGCCGGGAACAGCATCCAGGTCCGGGCCAGCGCGCGGGCGATCGGGTGGCTCGGCCGCACCGGGCCGATCACCAGCGCCGTGCCGCCGGCGCGCGTGACGCGGTAGGCCTCGGCGATGCCGCGCCGCGGGTCCGGCCAGTACTCGATCGAGCCGGCGGAGACGTAGCGGTCGAAGCTGTCGTCGTCGAACGGCAGTCGCTCGGCGTCGCCGATCAGCTTGCGGCAGTCGGCGAGCTGCGGCTTGGCCAGCGCGCGTGCCAGCTGGTGCGGGCTCTGGTCGAGCATCGTCACGCGCGCCGGCGCGACGTGCTCGACGATCCCCACGGTCGTGAAGCCGGTGCCGGCGCCGGCGTCGAGCACGCGCTCGACGTCCGGCTCGTCGAGCGTCGCCAGCGCCAGGGCGCGCGTGCGCATCGCCGGCGTCCAGAAGAGCGGGTTGATCCAGCGGTCGTAGCCGAGCGACAGGAAGCGGTAGAACCAGTACGCCTCCCGCTTGTGCTGGATCAGCGGCATCGGCTCACCATACGCGCGTCGGCGGCGCGAGGCTCGACCACCCGCGCGGCCGGCGTCGCACGCGGCCGGCTCAGCGCTCGGCGCGGCCCGCCTCGAGCGCGGCGAGCCGCGACGTGCCGCGCAGCCAGAGCCGGCGGCCGCGGCGCACGCTGACGCGCAGCTCGCCGGCGAGGTGGTGGTCCGAGCGCGGCTCCAGCGTCCGCGCGGCCGGCAGCGGCACCGGCAGGCGCAATGGCTCAAGCTCGACCTGACCCTCAAGGATGACGTCGAAACGCGCGCTGCTTGCGCGAATCTGCCACTCGCCGCCGCCCACGCGGGCGACGGTCCGCGCCAGCGGCGGCGCCAGCGCGACGAGGCCGCCGTCGCCGCGCCAGGCGCAGACCGCCGTCGGCGCGGCCGCGACGCCGGCGTGGCGGACGCGCCCGCCGGCGAACGCGACGCCCGCCGCGCCGCCGTCCAGCGCCGCTTGGCCCCACCACCAGCGCTCGGCGAACGCGGCGCCCCAGTTCTTCTCCGCGTAGACGCTGGCGCCGTCGAGCGCCAGCGTGCGCGCGCCGAGCGTCGCCGCGCCGCGCACGCGCGCGCCGAGCAGGTGCGGCGACCAGTACTGGCCGAGCCCCGGCGCCAGCTGCGCCGGACCGAGCGCGCCGAACGGCCGCGAGCGCGGCCAGTCGCGGCGCGCCGCGAAGTCGGCGCGCAGGCGCATGTCGGCGCCGAGGTCGACCGTCAGCGAGCGCTCGTCGGCCGTCAGCAGCGGCCCCGCGCGCACGCCGAAGCGCTCGCGATCGGCCTGCGCGACGGCGGCGATCCGCGTCCGCTCGACGTTCCCCGGCTGCATGCAGAGCGTGACCATGCCCCAGCGCGCGCCGCGCGCGTCGGCGCAGACCGCGGCGATCGCCGCGACGCTCCAGCCGGCGCCGGCGAAGCGCCAGTAGTGGCCCTCGAAGCCGATCCCGTGCGCGCGGCGCAGGTCGGAGAACGGTGGGTCGGCGCCGGCGCTGCGATAGCTCACGCAGCCTGGACCGTACCCGGCACGAGGCCGGCGGGCAGGTCCAGCACGAGCGCCGACATCCCGAAGCCGCGCTCGCCGTGGCCGGCGCCGCTGCGCGGGTGGTAGTACTCGCGCAGCCCGCTGCGCTCGACCGCGTCGAGCGCGCCCTGGGCGATCCGATCGGCCTCGTCGGCCGCGCCGAGCGCGCGCAGGCCGCCGACGAGCAGCCAGGTCGAGCAGGTCCAGGCCGCGCCGCGCCAGGTGCGGAAGGCGTCGAAGCCGGGCCGGAAGCTCGGCTCGGACATCGAGACCGACGGGATTCCGAAGCGGGCGCCGAAGCGGCGCGGGTCGGCGAGCTGCTCGGCCAGCCGCTCGCGCACGTCGCGCGGGATCGCGTCGCCGAGCGCGAGCGGCGCGAGCGAGGACCAGGTGGCGGTCTTCAGCGGCCGCTCGGCGCGGCCGGCGAGGTCGAAGAAGAGCCCGTGGCGCTCGTCCCAGCAGCGCTCCAGCAGCGCCGTCTCGGTGCGGCGCGCGTGCTCGTTCCACTGGTCCTCGCCGCTGAGCCGCGCCAGCGCCCGCAGCGAGAGCGCGTGCGCGACGTTGACCAGCACGTCCTCGACGTGCTCGTCGCTCGTGGCGGCGATCGCGCGCGCGTCCCAGCGGTGGCGCCGGCAGCGCTGCACGAGCCGCGCGTAGCCGGCGGGCTTCCAGTGCGCGAGCCGGCCGTAGGCGGCGTCGTACTTGGGCGAGTCGTCGAGGCCTGACTCGTCCGGCAGCAGCACGGTCAGCAGGCCGTCGTCGTCCGGGTCGCGCTCGCGCAGCAGCCAGCGCGCGTGCGCCCGCAGCGCCGGCAGCCCCTCGGCAGCGAAGGCGCCGCCGTCGTCGCAGGCCAGCGCGACGCGCTCCCAGGCGACGGCCAGCAGCGGCGTCTGGATCGACGCGGTCGCGATGTCGCCCCAGACGCGGTCGGTCGCGTACAGCGGCGCGCGGCGCCAGCGCGGCGAGGCGCCCCAGAAGGCGGTGTGCGGGACGAAGCCGTCGGCGCGGCCGGCGCGCAGCAGCGTGCGCAGCTCCTCGCGGCCGCGTTGCGGGTCGAGCCGCGACCAGGCGACCGCGTGGAAGCAGGAGTCCCAGTACCACTGGTGCTTGTAGCGCCGCTGCGCCGGGCAGGTGAAGGCGTACGGCGTGCCGTCGCGCCGCCGGCCCTCGCGCCAGTTGGCGCGCAGCACGCGCTCCGCGGCCGCGGCCGTCACAGCTCGTCGTAGGTGACGGCGGTGCGGCGGTTGGCGCGGCGCAGGACCGCCTCGACGGCGCGCACGTGGCCGGCGTGCTCGAAGTCGGCCGGATGCAGATCGAGCCGCAGCAGCCGGCCGGAGAGCGCCGAGCCGGCGCGCACGAGCGCCGGCGAGGCGGTGCGCTTGACGACGCCGGAGGTGCCGAGGCCGAGCGCCGGCGCGTGGCTCGAGCGCCGCGGGCGGTGCACGCGCAGCAGCGTCGCCCACCAGTCGAAGCGCTCGGCCAGGTGCGAGCGCAGCGCGCCCGTGTAGGCGTAGCCGGGGGCGACGAAGCCGCGCGGCGGCACGCCGGCGATCTCCAGCAGCCGCCGGCCCTCGTCGAGCGTCGCGACCGTCGTCTCGTCGTCGAGCCCGGGGAACTCGGTCGCCGTGCCGCCCTGCCAGTCGCGCCAGACGCGCGCGACCGGATGCGGCGGGCGCGTGCGCCGGTGCTGGAGGCCGTGCTGGGCGATCGCGTCGCCGTGGTCGCGGCGGTCCAGCAGCCAGGCGGCGAGCTCCGGCGAGCGCTGGAAGAACGGGTGCAGGTCGACGGCCGGGATCACGAGCAGCGTCACGCGGTGGACGCCGAGGTCCTCGAGCCAGTCGCGGATCAGCGCGCAGCGCTCGAAGGTCGCCGGCTGGACGTCGTGCAGCGCGACCGCGAGCGAGCCGTCGTGGCGGCGCTCGGCGACGCGGGCGCCCGCTCGCGGCACGACCGCCGTCACCGGGTGCCCCCGGAGCAGGCGGCCGCGCGCGGCATCAGCGTGCTCCGACCAGCAGCTCGAGGTCCAGCAGCTCGTGCGCGAACACCGGGTCCCACTGGTGCGCGGCCGAGAAGGCGGTCGCCGCCTCGAGGTCCGGCTCGCTCGCGCGCGCCGCCTCGATCGCCTGCAGCAGCCCGTCGACGTCGCCCGGCTCGAAGCGGTGCGCGAGCTCGCCGAGCAGGCGCGCCGAGGGCGCGTTCGTGCAGGCGACGGCGCGGGCGCCGCTCGCCACGGCCTCGTAGGCGACCAGCCCGAAGGTCTCGAGCTCGCCCGGCATGACGACGACGCGGGCGCGCTGGTAGGCGCGCGCCAGCGCCTCGCGGCTGGTCAGGTGCGGCAGGAAGCGGACGCGGCCGGTCAGCCCGAGCTTGCGCACGACGGCGGCGACGTGGCGCTCGGCCGGTCCGGTGCCCATCAGCCACAGCGGCCACGGCTCGCGCGAGCGCTTGGCGGCCTCCAGCAGGGAGAAGATGCCCTTCTCGCGCCCGAGCCGGCCGGCGTAGAGCACGTGGTCGCCGCGGTGCACGCCGGCGCGCGGGCGGAAGGCGGGATCGAGGCCGAAGCGCAGCTCCAGCCCGGCCGCGCGCTGGACGTCGACCGTCGGGTCGACCGCCGACATGATCGTGTCGGCGCCCTTGTAGGCGTGCCGCAGCCAGGCGCCGAGCGCCGCGCGGTAGAGCGGCAGCGGCCCGCGGAATGCGGCGGCGTCGAGCGCCACCGAGCCGTGGTGGACCATCACGACGCGGGCGCCGCCGGCGTGCGCCGCGGCGGCGCCGGCGAGCGGCGCCCAGAACGGGTCGTGCTGGAGCACGACGTCCGGCTCCAGCTCGCGCAGCAGCGCCGCCAGCCTGCGCGTGCCGAGCGGCCAGCGGTAGCCGTTCGAGCGCGCGACGCGCACGCCCGGCACCACGTGCACGGCGCCGGCGGCGTGCGGCCGCAGCGCCGGCTTGACGCCCGGGATCACGAGATGGTGCTCGAAGGCGCCGCTGCGGACCGCGTAGTCGAGCTTGGCGTCCAGATAGGTGCGGATGCCGCCGGAGCGCTCGCCGTAGAACAGCGCCACGTCGACGACGCGCAGCTTCGGCCGCGGTACGAGGCGCAGCGCCGGCGTGGCGTGCACCGGCGCGGTCCGGCGCGCGGACGGCCGCGCCGGCGACGGGTGCGAGCGGACGCGGGCCGGAGGGGTCATGCCGCGAGCAGCTCCTCGGCCGGCTCGAGGTGGGCCGCCAGGCCGCGGCGCCAGCCGGCGGCGAGCGCGCCGAGCGCCGACTCCCAGGTGCGCTCGCGGACCGCGCTGAGGCCGCCGCGGGCGAGCCGCTCGCGGGCCGCGCGCGAGGCCGCCAAGCCGGTGACGGCGTCGGCGAGCGCGCTCGGGCGCGGCGGGCAGAGCAGGCCGGAGCGGCCGTTGGCGATCAGCTCCGACGGGCCGCCGGCGTCGACCGCGATCACCGGCAGGCCGGACGCCTGCGCCTCCAGCAGCACCTGGCCGAAGGTGTCCGTCTGCGAGCAGAAGAGGAACAGGTCGGCGTCGGCGTAGGCGCGCGCCAGCTCGTCGCCCTCGAGCCAGCCGAGGAAGCGCGCGGCGCCGCCGAGGCGGGCGCGCAGCGGCTCGGCCTCCGGGCCGCCGCCGGCCAGCACGAGCTCCAGCCGCGGGTCGCGGGCGCGGGCGGCGAGGAAGGCGTCGGCGAGCAGGTCGGCGCCCTTCTCCTTCGTCAGCCGGCCGGCGTAGAGGACGCGCACCTTGCCGTCCGCCTCGCGCGTCCGCAGCGCCGGCGAGAAGCGGCTGACGTCGACGCCGCGGTCCCAGCGGCCGATCTTCTGGTTGGCGATGCCGAGCGCGGCGAGCCGCCCGTCGGACGCCGCCGACGGCGAGAGGACGACGTCGCAGTGGCCGTAGAAGGCGCCGAGCGCGGCCTCGACGGCGAGCGCCAGCTTCTCGTCGCCCGAGCGCAGGCCGGCGTAGGCGGCCAGCTCGGTGTGGTAGCTGCCGACGATCGGCAGCCCGAGCACCTTGCCGATCAGCGCGGCGGCGATCCCGGCCGGGCCGGGCGAGCAGAGGTGCAGGACGCCGTAGCGGCCCTCCGCCAGCGCCTCGACGACCGCCGGCAGGCTCGGCACGCCGATCTGCAGGCCGGCGTAGTAGGGGATCTCGACCTCGGCGACGGCGCTCAGGCGGCGGTCGACGTTGGCGTCGGTGCCGATCACCTCGACCTCGAAGCCCGGGACGCCGCGCTCGCGGATCTCGTCGAGCGTGTGCGTGACGCCGTGCATGCCGCCGATGCCGTCGGCGACCAGCGCGACGCGCACCGGCTCGTGGTCGCGCAGCGTCAGCTTGCCCTTCTCGCGGCCGAGGAAGGCGGCGGCGGGGGCGTAGGGGATCGCGGCGACGCAGGCGCTGAAGAGCTCCTGGGCGGCGCTGCCGAGGTTCTCGAAGGACGGCGTCGTCGGGCCCTCGGCGACCTTCATCGCCTTCGTCACGGCGCGCTGCAGGCGGCGCTCGTGGCAGCGGCGGGCGCGGCGCTCGAGGTCGGCGTGCGAGAAGCCGTCGGACTGCATCTCCGCGAGCAGGTCGCGCGTCGACAGGCGCAGGTCGAGCGAGTCCAGCCAGGCGCGCAGCAGCGCGCGGGCGTCGTCGGGACCGAGGTCGCTGCCGACGGCGCCGCTGCGCGCGTCGCCCTCGGTCATCACGCGCTCGACCATCCGCCAGACCGCCTCGGGGTTCGGCGCGGCGTCCGAGTCGCCGCGGCCGAGCGCGCGGACGGCCAGCGCCATCGCCGAGTGCGCCCACTTGGCGGCCGAGCCCTGCTCGCCGTGGGCGCTGACGCGGCCGGCGCGGATGTGCGCGAGGAACTCCTGCGGCGTCGCGCACTCCGGCGTGCGCGACCAGGTGCGGCCGATGTCGACGCCGGCGTGGTCGTCGGAGCCGCCGACGCCGATGCCGCCGTGCGTGTCGACGTAGATCGCCGCCGGGTGGTTGAGCTCACGGGCGCGCGAGCCGTTGCGCACCTCCCAGATCTCGAACAGCTGCGCGAGCCGGCGCCGGTGGCGCGGCTGCAGCGGCGCCTCGACGGCGTAGAAGGGATGCGCCAGCGCGCAGGTGATCTCGTGCTCGTGCAGGTACTCGGCGACGACCTCGACGTCGCTCGCGTGCGCCTGCAGCCACTCGTGGTCGTCCGGCGTGATGCCGTAGCAGAGGACGTGCACCGCCTGGGCCTCGCCGCGGAACTGCGCGGTCAGCTCCTCGGAGATGAAGACGTCGGGCCGGTCGGCGAGCTCGAGCGCGCCGTCGATCGTGTCGTGGTCGGTGATCGTGACGAAGTCCATGCCGCGGCGTTTGGCCAGCTCATAGACCTCTTCAGGGGGTGTGGCGCACTCAGGCAGCCCCAGGGCTCGCTGGACGCCGAGCTTGGAGACCTGAGACGCGGTCGAGTGGCAGTGAAGGTCCGCGCGGCTTCCGGTCATGTCCCGAAGAATCGGCCTGCAATTCGAGGCGTTTGTAACCAATCCGGCAACAGCTCGTGACCGTGTTGTGAACGGGTCGCCGCAACCGCGTGCGCGTCGAGAAGCTCCCGAGGATGCCGACCCTCACCCGTGACCGAATCGCGGTCGAGCTGACCACCTCGCCGTGCTCCGTGATCGTGCGCCGCGACGGCCGCCGCGTGCTCGGGCCGGTCGCGATCCGCGCCTTCGCGGGCGAGCACGACGACCAGTTCATCCCGCTGACCGAGGGGCTCGTCGGGATGGAGGAGCTCGGCGATCCGGTCGCCGTCGTGGCGGCGCGCGCGGAGCCGCTCGACGGCGTCGTCGAGCTCGAGCTCGAGGACGGCTCGATCGGCCACCTGCGCGTCGAGCCGCTGGCCGGCGAGCGGGTCGAGCTGACGGTCGCGCTGCCGCAGCACTTCCACCGCGTGGCGCTCGTCGCGCCGGGGCATCCCGAGCAGCACTTCAGCGGCCTCGGCGCGCGCCACGGCCTGCACGTCGACCAGGCCGGCCGCTCGCTGCAGCTCGGCGCCGACCGCCGCTACGGCGGGCCGGACTGCCCGCCGGACATGCTCGAGCTCGGCGGCATCCCGCAGGGCGACTACGCGCCGATGCCGTGGCTGCTGGCGTCGCGCGGCTGGGCGGTCTGGGTCCGGGTCGACGGGCACGGCACGCGCTTCGAGCTCGGCGACGAGATCGTCATCTCGTCGCGCCGCGCCGCCGGCCCGCTGCGCGCGCGGCTGTACCTGCAGGCCACGCCGGCCGCGCGCCTGCGCGCCTTCCTGCGCGACACGGGCCTGCCGGCGCTGCTGCCGGAGTGGGGCTACGGCTTCTGGAAGAGCCGCGACGTCTACGAGCACCAGCGCGACGTCGAGGACGACTACGAGGGCTTCCGCCGCCACGGGCTGCCGCTCGACGCGATCGTGCTCGACTCGCCCTGGGAGACGCAATACAACACCTGGGAGTTCAACCCGCACCAGTTCCCGGACGCGCCGGGGCTGATCGCGCGTATGCGCGCTGACGGCGTGCGGACGGTCGTCTGGGTCACGCCGTGGGTCAACGTCGAGTCGGTCGACGGCCAGCGTCCGCCTGACGCCGCGTCGGCGCGGCTGCACTCGGAACCGGCCTCGAACTACGCCGAGGGGGCGCAGGCGGGGCACTACGTGACCGAGGACGGCGAGCCGTTCGTCACGCGCTGGTGGATGGGCACCGGCTCGCCCGTCGACTTCACCTCGGCGGCGGCGGAGGCCTGGTGGCGCGAGCAGGCCAAGCGCGTGCTGGCGCTCGGCGTGCAGGGGATCAAGGCCGACGACGGCGAGGGCTGGTACCTGCCGGACCAGGTGCGCTTCGCCGACGGCAGCAGCGGCGCGCAGGCGGCCTGGGCGCACGGGCTGCGCTACCGGCGCTCGATGCAGCGCGCGCTCGACGAGGTCCACCCGGGCCAGGGGATGCTGTTCGCGCGGCCCGGCTGGATCGGCCACCAGGCGATCGGCATGACCTGGGGCGGCGACCAGCCGTCCGACTTCTACTCGCTGCGGACGTTGCTGGCGGCGACGCTGACGGCCTCGGCCTCCGGCATCTCGAACTGGTCGCACGACGTCGGCGGCTACCTCGGCGAGCGGCTGATGGCGCGCGCGCCGAAGGAGCTGCTGCTGCGCTGGGCGCAGTTCGGCTGCTTCACGCCGCTGATGCAGGCGCACGCGCGCTTCGAGCAGGAGCCGTGGACGTACGACGAGGAGACGCTGCGGATCTACCGGCGGCTCGTCGTCCTGCACGAGCGGCTGGTGCCGTACGTGCGCGCGGCCGCCGCGACGGCGGCGCGCAGCGGGCTGCCGATCATCCGCCCGCTGCTGCTGACCGACGCCGGCGACGTGCGCGGCTGGTCGATCGCCGACGCCTACGGCTACGGCCCGTCGCTGTGGGTGGCGCCGGTGCTGGAGGCGGGCGCGCGCGAGATCGAGGTCGACCTGCCGCGCGGCGACTGGATCGACGCCTGGACCGGCCTGGAGGTGCACGGCGGCGGCGTCGTGCTGGCGGCGGCGCCGCTCGACCGGATCCCGGTCTGGGTGCGTCGCGGCGCGATCGTCGTCAGCTATCCGGAGGCGCACGTGCAGCGCGGGCTCGGCGACGCCGACGAGCGCGAGCGGCCGCTGGAGGCGACGCTCTGGGGCGAGCCGCCGAGCGGGCGCGCGCTGGCGCGGCTGGCCGACGGCACCGAGGTGCGCTGGACGCACGGGCGCTGGTCGGTCACGCCCGAGCGCGAGATCGCCTTCCGCCGCCGCTGAGCGCGCCGCTCAGGCGGGCGTGTCGATGTCGAGGATGTCGAGCATGGCTTGGAGGTCGTGGCGGGTTGGTGCGGTGATGCCGGTGCCTGAGCTCTCGGGGTCGAAGTCGAGGCGTTTGAGGAGTGTGGGGTTGGCTTTGCGGATGCGGCGCTTGGCGGCTTGCAGGGCGTCGTGTTCGGTGTCGTCGCTGGTGCCGTCGAAGGCATCGCAGAAGCTGCCGTAGGTGGACCAGTGGCTGTCGGGGTCGTCGGCGTCGAGCGGCGTGATCGTCCAGCTGGCCTTGTCGGGCTCTGGGGCGTAGCGCTGGTGGACGGAGACGTGGGGGCCGGGTCCGGGCGGGAGTCCGAAGTGCTCGCGGAGTTGCTGTTCGAGTGTGGTGGCGTTCCAGGCGTCGATGCGCAGCCAGTTCGAGAGCGAGTGGGGGAGTCCGTCGAATGGTGGTTCGAGCGGTGAGGGGCTTTGGCCGTTGTGCCAGACGCCGTTGAACATGTCGAGGCGTTCGAGCTGTTGGAGGTGGCGGAGGAAGCCGAGGTCGACGTGGATCGGTTCGAGCGGTTCGTTGCCGCCGACGGTAATGCCGAGGTCACGCAGGTTGCTCAGGCGTGACCAGTCGATCGCTTCGATCAGCTGCTTGACCGGTGCACCGGAGAGGCTACGGCCGTCGTTGCCGATCCCAAGTCCTTCCACGCTCGACGGCAGCGTCAATGTTTCCGGGATGCGGCAGTCGTCGTGCAAGCCGTAGAGCGCTAGATCGGCGATGCCGCTGAGCGCGCCCAGCGGCGCCAGGTCGGTGTCTGCCAGATCGACGAGGCGCAGCCGATCGAGTCGGAGCTGCGTCAGTGGCGTCAAGTCGATGCCACTGGAGCGCTCGATCGTGAGTATGCGGAGGTCCTTGAAGCCCAGGAGCGGTGTGAGCCCGTCGACGGCGTCGCTGGTCAGGCGGCGGATCTCCAGGCGGTACACGGTTCGTCGTCCGGGCGTGATGCCTTCGAGCGTCCCGGACGCTTGGTAGAGGCCGCCTGAGTTTGCCCACACTCGCGGTACTTTGTGAAGCTTTCCGACACTCATGCGGGTCCTCCGACGCCGGGGCAGACGGTGCCCTTAGTGAAGTACGCGGCGGCATATGCTGCATATTGATTCAACGTGAGGATGTACTGTCCGAGCAGGAGGTGCTCGCAGTAGTCTGCCTTGAGAGGGTCAATTTCGTGGCGCGTGTTCCGTAGCTGACCGTTAGCGCCTGTGATTCGATGCATATCGGATCTGTTATCGAGCCCGAAGTGGGCGATCAAAGCCTCCTCGACAGACCGTGCCTCACTGTAGGTCAGCGGCGGAAGATTGAGCGTCATCAGGTTCTGGCGTCGATAGGGCGTGTGGCCGCTGCACCGACTATCCAAGGCACGGGATCGCCCGACGTACTCTACGCGCCCCGGGGGTGGAATTAGCCAGTAGACGACGTGGTTCGGCTTGCCGGCGCCGCGTCCGAGCGAGTCCACGAGGGCTCGGGCGGCGGTGCACCTGACGTTTCCCACCCGCGTGGAGGTCTGGAAGTTGATCGCGACCGCCTTTGCCTTCGTGGTCCGGCGCAGCTTTTGGAACCTCAGCGCCGTGAGGTAGGCGGTGGCCTGGTGCAGATCCTCGATCAGCTGGGTGCTGAGTCGACGGCGGCCTCGCGGTCGGGCTTGCATTGCTTCGGGACCTGCTTCAGGAGCTCGTTCGTGTCGTCGCGGAAGCGGGTGAGCTGTGCGATGAGCGCGCTGGCGCGCTCGGTGAGCAGCGGATGCGCTGCGAGCGACGCGCGGGCGACCGCGGCGAGCTCGCGTCCGGCGGGGAGGAACAGGCGGTCGCGGGCGTTGTTGTCCCAGCTCACGAGGTCGCAGCCGGTGTCCTCGACGCCGAAGGCGAGGAAGTCGACGATCGCGACGACGATCGTCGCCTTCGACGTGACGTCGACGATCACCCGCATCCCGGCGGCGAACGCGGCGGCCTCGGCCAGCTCGGTCGCGAGCGTGACGCCCTTGAGGCTGACGTACTGCCGCAGCCTGTCGAGGCCTTGCTCGCGGATGATCCGCTCGACGATCTGGTCCTTGCTCAGCGCGGCGTGCGCGGAGAGCGGCACGGCGGCGGCCGGCGACGTGCGGCCGACGTTGCCGGCACGGTCGATCGCGCGGACCCGCAGCGTCCGCGGCGCGGCGCCCGCGCGGTAGCTGGGCAGCACGACGCGGCGGGCGGCGCCGAGGTCGCGCCAGGGGCCGTCGTCGAGCCGGTACTCGTAGCGTCCGACGCCCGAGCCGCCGGGATCCTGGGGGCCACCGCCGTCGAGCACGTCGGCGCCGCCGGCGCCGTCGAGCGTGTCGTCGCCCTCGCCGCCGCGCAGCACGTCGGCGCCCGGGCCGCCGACGAGCCGGTCGAACCCGTCGCCGCCCTCGAGCGTCACCGCGCCGGCGCCGGCGCTGGGCCGGTCGTCGCCGGGCGAGCCGATCACGCGCTCGACGTCCGCGTGCGCGTCGTCGCCCTCGCCGCTCTCGCCGTCGTCAGGCCGGTCGTCGAGCGTGACCGTCACGGCGGCCGCGGCCAGCTCGTAGGTCAGCGTGTCGACGCCGGCGCCGCCGACCAGGTCGTCGCCGCCGGCGCCGCCGTCGAGCCGGTCGTCACCCTCGCCGCCGTCGAGCCGGTCGCTCCCGTCGGCGCCGGTCAGCGTGTCGGCGCCCGGCCCGCCGCTGAGATGATCGTCGCCGTCGCCGCCCTCGAGCACGTCGTCGCCGGCCCGCCGTCGAGCCGCGCCGGACCGTCGCCCGCGGTCAGGCGGTCGTCGCCGTCGTCGCCGAATACCCGATCGCCGCTGCCGCCGAGCGTCACCTGATCGTCGCCGGCGCCGGCGTGGATCGTGCTCGCGCCGCCGCTACCGCCGTCGATCGCGTCGTCGCCGTCGCCGCCGGAGATCGTGTCGTCACCGCCGCCGGCCGCGATCTCGTCGGCGCCGCCGCCACCGATCAGCGTGTCGTCGGCGTCGGATCCTTGAATGACGTCGGCGCCGTCGCCGCCGTCGAGCCAGGCGGCGTGCGTGCCGGCCAGCAGCGTGTCGTCTCCGGCGTCGCCGCTGGCCCGCTCGCCGTCATCGCCGGACAGCGCGATCGTGTCGTCGCCGTCGCCGCCGGAGCTGCGGTTCAGCCCCGCGCCGGCGTCGAGCGTGTCGGCGTCCGGTCCGCCGGCGAGGACGTCGTCGCCTGGGCCGCCGAGCAGGTCGTCCTCGCCCGCGCCGCCGTCCAGCTGATCGGCCCCGTCGCCGCCGTCGAGCTCGTCCGGTCCGGCGCCGCCGCTGAGCACGTCGTCGCCGGCTCCGCCGTCGAGCGTGTCGTCGTCCGCGTCGCCGTCCAACCGGTCCATTCCCGCGCCACCGATCAGCTGATCCGCGCCGTTGCCGCCGGCGAGCATGTCGTCGCCGCCCGCGCCGTCGATCGTGTCGGCGCCGTCGCCGCCGGCGAGCGTGTCGGCGTTCGCGCTGCCGACGATCGCGTCGTCGCCGGGGCCGCCGGCCGCGGAGAGCGCCACCGAGGTCGCGGTCAGCGTCGCGTCGTCGGCGCCGCCGCCGAGCTGCGCGTCGACGGCGGCGATCGGCCCGACCGGGCAGGAGAGCCGCTCCTCGTCGGCGACGAGCACGCACGGCGCCGGTGCCGCGCCCGCGAAGGCGCTGCCCGCGTCGGTGATCTCGACGCTGCCCGGGCCATCGACGACGACGAGCGCGTCAGGCACGCCGTCCGGGTCGGCGATCGTCAGCGTGCTCCCGCTCGTCGTCGCGGTCCACGCGAGGCCCGGCGCGGGAGCCGCCAGCAGCGCCGCGAGCGCGAGCGCCGCCACCACCGGGACGGCGTACCGAAAATGCACGAGATCTAGCTTCTCGATCGAGCCATCGCAAATGGTGAGGCGCATGCTCCCGAGTGTGCATGACGCGAACAATCGATGAAAGGCCGTCGACCTGGCCGATCCGCCAGGTCGGGCTCATGCCGGCGGCGGTCTCAGCGGCGCGGGTCGATCTGCAGCAGGTCGCCGCCGACGTGCTCGACCTGCAGCGTCGTGTGCTCGATCCCGAAGCGCTCGCTGAGCATGTGCTCGAGCGCGCGGCGCGCGGCGTGGCAGTCGTCGTCGGCGCCGACGAGCACGTGCGCCGACAGCGCCGTGAAGCCTGACGTGACCTCCCAGACGTGCAGGTCGTGCACTTCGGCGACGTGCGGCAGCGACGCCATCGCGCGGCCGAGCTGCGGCACGTCGACGCCGCGCGGCGCCGCCTCCAGGAAGACGCGCCCGGACTCCCGCAGCAGCGCCCAGGCGGCGCGCAGCATCACGGCCGCGACGAGCAGCGAGGCGATGCCGTCGGCGCGATCGAAGCCGGTCAGCAGGATCACGAGCCCGGCGATCGCCGTCGCGACGAACGCGACGAGGTCGGTCAGCACGTGCTGGAAGGCGCCCTCCATGTTCAGCGAGCGGCGGTCGGCGCCGTGCAGCACGACGGTCGCGGCGAGGTTGATCGCGACGCCGAGCAGCGCGACCGCCAGCACGACGCCGCCCTCGACGCTCGGCGGCTCGACCAGCCGGCGGACGCCCTCGTAGACGATCAGCAGCCCGAGCACCAGCAGCGTCGCGCCGTTGGCCTGCGCCGAGAGGATCTCGCTGCGCCGCAGCCCGTAGGTCAGCGCGCCGCCGGCCGGCCGCTCGGCGAGCCGGATCGCGACCAGCGCCAGCACCAGCGCGCCGGCGTCGGTCAGCATGTGCGCGGCGTCCGAGAGCAGCGCCAGCGAGCCGGAGAGGACGCCGGCGCCGACCTCGACCGCCATCAGCGCCAGCAGCAGCGCCAGTGCGATGCCGAGCCGGCGCGCGTTCGCGTCGGCCGGAACGTGCGAGTGGCCGGCGCCGCCGTGGTCGTGGTCGTGGTGGCTCACGGCAGCGATTGTGAGGCACGTCGCCGCTCGCGCGTGCGCCGGCGTCCCGCGCACGGGGTTGGGAGCGGTCGAGCGCGTTGATACCTTTCCACGTCCCTGCCGGGCTCCGGCGGGGAAGCGCCCCCTACCTCAGGTTCGCCTATGCCTGCACGTCCCAGCGGCCGGATCGGCCTCTACGACCCGACCTACGAGCACGATGCCTGCGGCGTCGCCCTGGTAGCGAAGCTCGACGGCACGCCTTCGCATGAGACGGTACGGCGCGCGATCGTAGCGCTCGAGAACCTGGAGCATCGCGGTGCCGCGGGCGCCGACCCGAACACGGGCGACGGCGCCGGCATCCTGATCCAGATGCCTGACGCGCTACTGCGCGGCGTGCTCGACGTCGAGCTGCCCGAGCGCGGCCGCTACGGCGTCGGCATGTGCTTCCTGCCGCGCGAGGACGAGCGCCGCGCCGAGCTCGAGCGGCTGCTCGAGGACACGGTCCGCGCCGAGGGCCAGCGCGTGCTGGCCTGGCGCGACGTGCCGATCGACCAGGACTACGTCGGCCTGACCGCGAACCTCTACGCGCCGGTGATCCGCCAGCTCGTGGTCGCCGCCGGCCCCGAGCACGCCGCCGACCAGGACGCCTTCGAGCGCAAGCTCTACGTGATCCGCCGCGTCGCCGAGATCGCCGCCGGGCCGGAGCTCGTGATCCCTTCGTTCTCTAGCCGCACGCTGGTCTACAAGGGCATGCTCACCTCGCCGCAGCTGCTCGGCTACTACCCGGACCTGCAGGACGAGCGGACGGCGTCGGCGCTGGCGCTGGTGCACTCGCGCTTCTCGACGAACACGTTCCCGAGCTGGGAGCTCGCGCACCCGTACCGGATGATCGCCCACAACGGCGAGATCAACACGCTGCGCGGCAACGTCAACTGGATGCGCGCGCGCGAGTCGCAGCTGGCGTCCGAGCTGTTCGGCGACGACCTGCGAAAGGTGCTGCCGATCGTGCGCGCCGGCGGCTCGGACTCGGCGACGTTCGACAACGTGCTCGAGCTGCTGGTGCTCGCCGGCCGCAGCCTGCCGCACGCGGTGATGATGATGATCCCGGAGGCCTACGAGGGGCGCGACGACCTGCCCGAGGACCTGAAGGGCTTCTACGCCTTCCACTCCTGCTTCATGGAGCCGTGGGACGGCCCGGCGGCGGTCGCCTTCACCGACGGCCGCGTGATCGGCGCGACGCTGGACCGCAACGGCCTGCGCCCGGGCCGCTGGCTGGAGACCGAGGACGGCTGGGTCGTGCTCGGCTCGGAGACCGGCGTGATGGACGAGCCGGCCGCCAACGTCAAGCGCAAGGGCCGCCTGCAGCCGGGCAAGCTGTTCCTCGTCGACCTCGAGCGCGGGCTGATCGTCGACGACGGCGAGGTCAAGCGCCAGGTCGCCGGCCAGCAGCCGTACGGGCAGTGGTTCGAGGACGGGATCGTGCCGCTGTCGAGTCTGCCGGCGGCGCCGCCGCTCGAGCGCTCCGCCGAGCCGCTGCACGTGCGCCAGCGCGCGTTCGGCTTCACGCAGGAGGACCTGCGCGTGCTGCTCGCGCCGACCGCCGCGCGCGCCGAGGAGCCGATCGGCTCGATGGGCAACGACGCCGCGCTGGCCGTGCTGTCGGACCGCCGGCCGCCGCTCTTCAGCTACTTCAAGCAGCTGTTCGCGCAGGTCACGAACCCGCCGATCGACCCGATCCGCGAGGCCGTCGTGATGAGCGCCGGCACCGGCGTCGGCAGCGAGCGCAACCTGCTCGACGAGACGCCCGAGCACGCGCACCAGCTGTCGATGACGACGCCGATCCTGTTCGACCGCGAGCTGGCGCAGCTGCGCGCCGTCGAGACGTCGGTCTTCAAGTCGCGCACGCTCGACGTCACCTGGCCGGTCGCCGACGGCCCCGACGGGATGCTGGCGGCGCTGGAGCGGGTCTGCCGCGAGGCCGACGCGGCGCTCGCCGACAACGTCAACATCCTGATCCTCTCGGACCGCGCGACGAGCGCCGAGCGGGCGCCGATCCCCTCGCTGCTGGCGGTCGCGGGCGTCCATCACCACCTCGTCCGCGAGGGCACGCGGCTGCAGGCCGGGCTCGTGCTGGAGTCCGGCGAGCCGCGCGAGGTGCACCACTTCGCGACGCTGATCGGCTACGGCGCCAGCGCGATCAACCCGTACCTGATGCTGGAGTCGCTCGAGCGGCTCGTCGCGGACGGCCGCGTGGCCGGCGTCGAGGACTTCGAGACGGCCCAGTGGAACGTCGTCAAGGGCATCGCCAAGGGCCTGCTGAAGACGATCTCGAAGATGGGCATCTCGACGATCCAGTCCTACAACGGCGCGCAGATCTTCGAGGCCGTCGGCCTGCGCGAGGACTTCGTCGCGCGCCACTTCTCCGGCACCTCCTCGCGGATCGGCGGCATCGGCGCCGACGTGCTCGCGACCGAGACGCTGGCACGCCACGCCGAGGCCTACGGCGCGGCCGGCGGCGAGCTGCTGCCGGTCGGCGGCGTCTACGCCTGGCGCCGCGAGGGCGAGCACCACCAGTGGAATCCGGAGACGATCTCGCTGCTGCAGCACTCGGTGCGCGGCGGCGGCCGCGAGACCTACGAGCAGTTCGCCGCGCGCGTGAACGAGGACGCGACGCGGCGGGCGACGCTGCGCGGGCTGCTGAAGCTGCGCGAGCTGCCCGAGGCGCAGTGGCTCGAGCTCGACGAGATCGAGCCGGCGAGCGAGATCGTCAAGCGCTTCGCGACCGGCGCGATGTCGCTCGGCTCGCTCGGGCGCGAGGCGCACGAGACGCTGGCGATCGCGATGAACCGGCTCGGCGGCAAGTCGAACACGGGCGAGGGCGGCGAGGACCCGGTCCGCTTCACGCCGGACGCCAACGGCGACCTGCGCCGCTCGGCGATCAAGCAGGTCGCCTCCGGCCGCTTCGGCGTCAACGTCAACTACCTCGTCAACGCCGACGAGCTGCAGATCAAGATGGCGCAGGGCGCCAAGCCCGGCGAGGGCGGCCAGCTGCCCGGCCACAAGGTCGACCGCTACATCGGCTCGATCCGCTTCACGACGCCTGGCGTCGGCCTGATCTCGCCGCCGCCGCACCACGACATCTACTCGATCGAGGACCTCAAGCAGCTGATCTACGACCTGCGCTGCGCGAACCCCGCGGCGCGCGTCTCGGTCAAGCTCGTCAGCGAGGTCGGCGTCGGCACGGTCGCCGCCGGCGTCGCCAAGGCCAACGCCGACCACGTGCTGATCGCCGGCCACGACGGCGGCACCGGCGCCTCGCCGCTGTCCTCGGTTCAGAGCGCCGGCGCGCCGTGGGAGATCGGCCTCGCCGAGACGCAGCAGACGCTCGTGCTCAACGACCTGCGCTCGCGCATCTGGGTGCAGACCGACGGCCAGCTGAAGACGGGCCGCGACGTCGCGATCGCGGCGCTGCTGGGCGCCGACGAGTGCGGCTTCTCGACGGCGCCGCTGATCGCGACCGGCTGCATCATGATGCGCGCCTGCCACCTGAACACGTGCCCGGTCGGCATCGCGACGCAGGACCCGGAGCTGCGCAAGCGCTACCGCGGCATGCCCGAGCACGTCGTCAACTACTTCTTCTTCGTCGCCGAGGAGCTGCGCGGGATCATGCGCCGGCTCGGCGTGCGGCGCTACGAGGAGCTGGTCGGCCGCGTCGACCTGCTCGAGGCCGATGCGGCGATCGAGCACTGGAAGGCGCGCGGCGTCGACCTGACGCACGTGCTGGCCGTGCCGGACGTCGACCCCGAGGCGCCGCGCCGGCGCCTGCGCCCGCAGGACTCGCCGCTGCCGCAGGCGCTCGACTGGCGGCTGATCGAGGCCGCGCGCGACGCGATCGACCGCCGCGTGCCGGTGACCGGCGAGTTCGCGGTGCGCAACGTCAACCGCACCGTCGGCGGCCTGCTCTCGAGCGCCGTCACGAAGGTGCACGGCGCCGCCGGCCTGCCGCCGGAGACGATCCGCTTCCTGCTGCGCGGCTCCGCCGGCCAGTCGTTCGCCGCCTGGCTGGCGCCGGGCGTCGAGCTGACGCTGATCGGCGACGCCAACGACTACACCGGCAAGGGCCTGTCGGGCGGCGTCGTCGCCGTGCGCCCGCCGGACGAGTCGACCTTCGCGGCCGAGCGCAACGTGATCGTCGGCAACACCGTGCTCTACGGCGCGACCGCCGGGCGCGCGTTCTTCCGCGGGCTCGCGGGCGAGCGCTTCGCGGTCCGCAACTCGGGCGCCAGCGCCGTCGTCGAGGGCGTCGGCGACCACGGCTGCGAGTACATGACCGGCGGCCGCGTCGTCATCCTCGGCGCGACCGGACGCAACTTCGCGGCCGGCATGAGCGGCGGCGTCGCCTACGTGCTCGACGAGGACGGCACGTTCGAGCGGCGCTGCAACATGGGGCTGGTCGGCTTCGACGCGATCGACGAGGCCGAGGCGATCGAGCTGCACGAGCTGATCGAGGAGCACCACCTGCGCACGCTCTCGCCGGTCGCCGGCCGCGTGCTGCGCGAGTGGCCGGCGATCCTGCCGCAGTTCAAGAAGGTCATGCCACACGACTACAAGCGGGCGCTGCGCGAGCTGGCGGCCGAGGACCAGGCGCGCGCCGCCGTCGACAGCGCCGCCGGCGCGGAGCGGGTGAACAGCTGATGGGCAAGCTCGGAGGCTTCCTCGAGATCGCGCGCGTCGAGTCCCCGGAGCGGGACCCGCAGACGCGCACGCGCGACTTCCGCGAGTTCGTCGAGACGCTGCCGGTCGACGGCCTGCGCGAGCAGGGCGCGCGCTGCATGGAGTGCGGCGTGCCGTTCTGCCACAACGGCTGCCCGCTCGGCAACCTGATCCCGGACTGGAACGACCTCGTCTACCGCGACCGCTGGCGCGAGGCGATCGACCAGCTGCACGCGACCAACAACTTCCCCGAGTTCACGGGCCGGCTCTGCCCGGCGCCGTGCGAGGCGGCCTGCGTGCTGGAGATCCGCGAGGGCGACGCGGTCGCGATCAAGCAGATCGAGGTCGCGATCGTCAACCGCGCGTTCGACGAGGGCTGGATCGTGCCGCGCCCGCCGGCGGTCGAGAGCGGCCGCAGCGTCGCGGTGATCGGCGCCGGCCCGGCCGGCATGGCCGCCGCGCAGCAGCTGCGCCGCGCCGGCCACGCGGTGACGGTCTACGAGCGCGACGAGGCCGGCGGCGGCCTGGTCCGCTTCGGCGTGCCGCACTTCAAGATCGAGAAGTGGATCGTCGAGCGCCGGCTCGAGCAGCTGGCGGCCGAGGGCGTCGAGTTCCGCTACGGCGTCGGCGTCGGCGTCGACGTCGATGCCGCGCAGCTGCGCGCCGAGCACGACGCGGTCGTCGTCGCGACCGGCTCGCGCGTCCCGCGCGACCTGCCGGTGCCCGGCCGCGAGCTGGGCGGCGTGCACTACGCGATGGAGTACCTCTACGACCGCGCGCGGACGCTCGACGGCAACGGCCGCGAGGGCGCGATCACGGCCGCCGGCAAGCACGTGCTGGTCGTCGGCGGCGGCGACACGGGCGCCGACTGCGTCGGCCACGCGCACCGCGAGGGCGCGGCCTCGGTGACGCAGATCGAGCTGCTCGGCGAGCCGCCGGCGCGGCGCGACGACGCGCTGACGCCGTGGCCGCTGTGGCCGGCCAAGCTGCGCACCTCGTACGCCCTGAAGGAGGGCGGCGAGCGCGACTTCGCGATCTCGACGACGAAGCTGACCGGCAACGGCGGCGTCCAGCAGGTGCACTGGGTCCAGAACAGCGGCCGGCCGCCGTTCGACGCGCTGCCGGGGACCGAGGCGTCGCACCCGGTCGAGCTGGTGCTGCTGGCGATGGGCTTCCTGCATCCCGAGCACGAGCTGCTCGACGCGCTCGGCGTCGAGCGCGACGCGCGCGGCAACGCGAAGGCGGCGACCTACGCGACGGCGGCCGACGGCGTCTTCGCCGCCGGCGACGCGCGCCGCGGCCAGTCGCTGATCGTCTGGGCGATCAACGAGGGGCGCCAGTGCGCCCGCGTCGTCGATCGCTACCTGCGCGCGAAGGCGTAAGAGACGGCGCGGTGAGCCGGGCGCGCCCGCGCCCGGCTCGCGGCTGCGGCCGGCTCAGCCCAGCTCGGCGACGGCGGCCAGCAGCCGCTCGGCGTCCGACGCGTCGTTGTAGTGCAGGAAGCCGGCGCGGACGGCGCCGTCGGGGTCGAGGCCGAGGTGGCGCTCGAGCTCCCAGGCGTAGTAGTTGCCGTCCCAGACGGCGATCTCGCGCGCGGCCAGGGCGGTCGCGACCTCGATCGAGCTGCGGCCGGCGACGTTGAACATCAGCGTCGGCGCGCGCTCGGGCGCGTTGCCGTAGAGCGTCACGTGCGGCATCGCGGCGAGGCCCTGCAGCGTGCTCGCGAGCAGCGCCTGCTCGTGCGCCCGGACGGCGTCGAAGTCGAGCTCGAGCATGTACTCGGCGGCGGCGCGCACGCCCGCCAGCGACTCGAACGGCAGCGTCCCCAGCTCCCAGCGGTCCGGCGACTCGGCCGGCGAGGGCGCGAGCTTGTCGGGGTGGAAGGCTGACAGCAGCTCCGGGCTCGCGCAGAGCACGCCGACGTGCGGCCCGAACCACTTGTAGGCCGAGCAGGCGATGACGTCGGCGCCGAGCTCGTGCAGGTCGGGCCGGCGGTGCGGCGTCGCGTGCACGGCGTCGACGTAGACGCGCGCGCCGACGGCGTGCGCCGCGGTCGCGATCGCGCGCAGCTCGGGCACCGTGCCGACCGCGTTCGAGGCGGCCGTGATCGCGACCCAGCGCGTGCGCTCGCCGAGCAGCGGCTCGACGGCGCGCAGCGGCAGCGCCAGCGTCTCCGGCTCGGGCTCGGCGAAGCGCACGACGGCGCCGGCGCGCTCGGCGGCGATCGTCCACGGGCGCACGTTGGCGTCGTGGTCCAGCCGCGTCAGCACGATCTCGTCGCCCGGCTCCAGCTCGGCCACGACCGTCGCGGCGAAGCGCATCGTCAGCGCCGTCATGCTCGGCCCGAAGGCGACGCCGGCGGCCTCGCCGCCGAGCAGCGTCGCGCAGGCCGCACGCGTGCTCTCGACCAGCTCGTCGGTCGCGTGCGCGGCGGCGAAGACGCCGCCGTGGTTGGCGGCGCGGCCGGAGCGCATCCACTCGGCCATCGCGTCGATCGCGCCGTCGAGCATCTGGCTGCCGGCGGGGCCGTCCAGGCGCGCCCAGCCGTCGCGCAGGCCGGGGAAGCGGTCGCGGTTCATCCGATCTCCTTCAGCAGCGTCGCGTCGTGCGGATACGTGAGCAGGTCGGCGGCCTCGGCGGGCGTCAGCCAGCGCAGCTCGTCGACCTCCTCGTTGGGCACGAAGTCGCCGGCGTCGGGCTCCATCAGCCAGTAGCGGACGAGCTTGGCGCGGCCCTTGCGGTCGACGTACTGCGTCGCGCTCAGCTCGCGGCCGAGCGTGCAGCGCAGGCCGGTCTCCTCGCGGACCTCGCGCAGCGCGGCCTGCTCGAAGCTCTCGCCCGGGTCGAGCTTGCCCTTCGGCAGCGACCAGTCGTCGTAGCGCGGCCGATGGACGATCGCGATCGCGCCGGCTCGGACGACGACGCCGCCCGCGGCGTGCACCTCTGCGGTCATGGCGGCAGCGTAACGGCGGCCGGCGCGGGGGCAGCCGCGGGCGCAGATGAGAACGCCGTCCCGGGACCGCCGCCAGCCGCTAGATTCGTCCGATCATCCGGGGGTCGAGGGGACATCGGGCGAGCCTGCTCGCCGCCACGGCGCTGCTCGCGCTGCCCGCCGCCGCGCACGCGGCGCCGGCGGCGAAGCTCGATCGTACGGCGGGCGAGCACACGGACCGCGCGCTGACGGCGACGATGCGCGGCGATCGGGCGGCGCTGCTGCGGCGGCTCGGCGACCGCGCCGTGCTCGACGTCGACCCGAAGACGGCGACGCCGCGCATGCTCGGCAAGCTCGGCGGCGCGCTGACCGGCCCGTCCGCCGCGGCGCCGCGCAGCGCCGCGCTGGCCTACGTGAAGGCCAACCTGCCGGCGCTCGGGCTGACCGGCGGCGACCTCGCCACGCTGGCGGCGACGCCGCAGACGTCGACGACGGCGAGCGGCATCACGCAGCTGCGCTGGCGCCAGTCGGCCGGCGGGATCCCGGCCGCCGACAGCGACCTGCGCGTCAACGTCGCGCGCGACGGATCGGTGCTGAGCGTGCAGGGCTCGCCCGCGCACGACCTGCAGACCGCGACGACGACGCCGCGGCTCGACGCCGGCGAGGCGATCCGCGTCGTCCAGGACAGCGTCGGCGTCTACCACGCGACGCCGGTCGCGTCCGGGCCGAGCGGCCCGACGCGGGCGACGCGCTTCCGCGACGGCTCGAGCGCGTCGCTCGTGCTGGTCGAGCGGCCGAAGGGCGCGCGGCTGGTCTGGAGCGTCACCTACGACGCGTCCGCCGACGCCGTCTACGCCGCGACCGTCGACGCCGCCAACGGCGAGCTGCTGACGCGCGTGAACAAGGTCAAGAGCGACAGCGACGGCCTCGTCTGGCAGCGCTACCCGGGCGCGCTGCTCGGCGGCGGCGCGCAGACGGTCGACCTGACGGCGCCGGGCTGGCTGCCGGCCGGCGCGACGACGCTCGACGGCCCGTACGCGCACGTCTCCTCGGACGTCAACGACGACGACGTCGTGCAGCCGAGCGAGGAGGTCGACGCCGTCGGCGGCGACTTCTCGTTCCCGCTGCAGGCGACGACGAGCTCCGGCCTCGGCTGCGACGCGACGCACCAGTGCGGCTGGGACGGGACGACCGCCGGCTGGCAGGCCAACCGCGCGCAGAACGCCGTCCAGGCCTTCTACTACGTCAACCTCTACCGCGACCACCTGGCGGCGGCGCCGATCTCCTTCGGCAGCGCCGACCACGCGTTCGAGGGCGCCACGAAGCTGCAGGTCGACACCGACGACGGCGCCGCCACCAGCAGCGGCCTGCCCGACGCCGACCACGTCGACAACGCGAACATGTACACGGCGCCGATCGGCCAGCCGCCGCGGATGCAGATGTACCTGTTCTCGCACAGCCACGGCTACCGCGAGGTCAACGGCGGCGACGACGCGGCGATCGTCTTCCACGAGTACACGCACGGCCTCTCCGGCCGGCTCGTGACCGACGCGCTCGGCATCGACGCGCTCGACGACGCGCAGTCCGGCGCGCTGTCGGAGGCCTGGAGCGACTGGTACGCGGAGGACTTCCTCGTCGACGAGTTCCCGTCGCTGGACAGCGCCGCCGACGGCGAGGTCGACATGGGCGAGTACACCGACGTCAGCGCGCACATCCGCAGCCAGCCGATCGACTGCTCCGTCGGCAGCCCCGTGCCCGCCTGCGCGAACGGCACGCCGGCCGGCAACGGCGGCTACACCTACGGCGACTTCGGCCGCGTCGCGGGCACGCCGGAGGTGCACGCCGACGGCGAGATCTGGGGCGAGACGCTGTGGGACGTGCGCAAGGCGCTCGGCTCGCAGAAGGCCGAGCAACTGATCACCGACGGCCTGCGGCTGACGCCGCCGGAGCCGAGCTTCCTCGACGCGCGCAACGCGATCCTCAGCGCCGACACTGCCGACTTCGGCGGCGCCGACGTTGCCGCGCTGTGGTCGATCTTCGCCGCGCGCGGGATGGGCTTCTTCGCCTCCACGAGCGACGGCGACGACGTCCACCCGGTGCAGGACTTCCAGCTGCCGCCCGGGCCGGGGGCGGCGCAGGGGACGATCGCCGGGACGGTGACGAGCGCCGAGACGAACGAGCCGCTGGCCGGCGTCGACGTGACGATCCCGAACGCCTTCACGGCCGCCGGCGCGCCGGTCGACGCGACGACCGGCGCCGACGGCCGCTACACGCTCGGCGGCGTTGTCGCCGCGAGCTATCCGGCGCTGCGCTTCACGCTGCCGGGCCGCGACGGGCTCAGCCAGGCGGTGACGGTCGCGAGCGGCGGCACGACGGCGGCCGACGTGCGGCTGCGGCGCGACTGGGCGGCGACGGCCGGCGGCGCCACGCTGGTCAGCTCCAACCACGAGGAGTACGGGCCGTCGTTCGGCTGCGGCGCCGCCGGCACGCTCGACGGCTCGCTGGCGAAGGGCTGGTCGGCCGACAACCTGACGACCGGCAACGTGCTGACCGTGCGACCGCAGATGGTCGTGCGGCTGCCGCAGGCGGTCGACGTCGGCGAGTTCGCCGTCGACGCCGCCGCGACCTGCGGCGACACGGCCGCGGACGGCACCGCCGCGTACACGATCGAGACGACCGCCGCCGCGAGCTGCGCGAGCGGCTGGAGCATGTCGGCGAGCGTCAACGCGGCGCCGGCCGCCGGCGGGCTGACGTCGCTGACGCCGGCGGCCGGCACGAGCGCCGGCGTGACCTGCGTGCGGCTGACGCTGATCGGCGCGGTCGGCGGCCTCAGCGCGAACTTCATCGACTTCACCGAGCTCGAGGTGCACAGCGCCGCGGCACCCGCGCCGACGCCGACCCCGACCGCGACGCCGACGGGCACGCCGACGCCGACGCCGACCGCGACGGCGACCCCGAGCGCGACGCCCGCCGCCACGCCGACGCCGCCCGCCGGGCGCGCGACGCCGACGCCGACGCCGCACAAGGCCGCCACGCCGGCGAAGCTGACGCTGAGCCGGCGCGGCGCCGTGACCGTCAAGTGCTCGGCGGCCTGCAGTGTCAGCGGCACGCTGAGGCTGACCGGCGCGACGCGGCGCAGGCTCGGCTTGAAGTCGGCGACCGCCGCGACGCTGAAGGGGCGGCTGAAGCGGGCCGGGACGCTGAAGCCGAAGCTGAAGCTCGCGCGCGGGGTCGCGGCGGCGCTGAAGCGCCACCACCTGCGCTCGCTCCCGGGCACGCTGAAGCTGACGGTCAAGACGACCGGCGCCCGCTCGGTGACCGCGCGTCGCGCGGTCACCGTCAAGCGCTGACGCGGCGCTCCGCGCGGGCGCGTGGGTGGCGGCCCGCGGGCGCCCGGCCGCTCCGTGCACTTGTGCCGTCCGACACGCCTCGTACCGTGAGCGGCGTCACCCCATCTGAGCCCGACGAGGACACGGACGGATGCCACTCTGCTTCATCGCCCCCCAAGACGCCATTCGCGTGATCGCCGAGTCGGTCGGCCGCGAGGCACGCCGGCAGCTGCTCGGCGAGCTGGTGCGCGCCTGGGTCGACGAGATCCCCGACGAGCAGCTCGCGTCGCACTACGCCAAGGCGGTGTCCGACCTCGACGAGCACGACCTCTCGATGCTGGCCGCCTGGCACGCCTCGCTGGAGGTCGGCACGCCGGTCGCCAACAAGGAGTTCCTCGTCGGCGCCTTCCGCGGCCTCGGCGAGAACCGCCGCGAGGCGCTGCGGATCGCGGCCGGCCTGCGCGGCGAGGACGCGTTCAACGCCGGCGTCGCCGAGGAGCAGGCGCTGGAGACCGTGCTGCCCTGGCTCTCGCCCGAGCGCACGACCGAGCTGGCGGCGGAGTGCCTCGAGCTCTACTGCTGGGACCGGCTCGGCAGCGACAACTAGCGACTGCTAGCGGCCGCCGTCGAACAGCGCGTCGAGCTCGCCGATCGCCTGCTCGGTGTCGCGGAAGCGCACCGTCGCCATGCCGGCGTCGCGCGCTGGCGGCAGGTTGATCTCGAGGTCGTCGACGAACACGCACTCGGCGCCGCCGAGCCCGAGCCGCTCGAGCGTCAGCGCGTAGATCTCCGGCTCCGGCTTGCGCACGCCCTCGAAGCCCGAGTCGACGATCAGCTCGAAGAGCGCGTCGTCGGCGCCCAGGCGCGCGCGCCAGACCGGCTGCCACTCGCGCACGTTGTTGGTCAGGATCGCCAGCCGGATGCCGCGCTCGTGCAGCGAGCGGTAGTAGGCCAGCAGCGGCTCGTTCGGGTGCAGCGCGTCGATCAGCATGCGGCCGTAGCCGTCCAGCTCGATCGGCCGCCGCAGCACCGCGGTCAGCGCCTCGGCCAGCCCGGTCAGGAACTCGCGCTCGCTCAGCTCGCCGCGCTCGAGCGCGAACAGCGGCGGCTCGGCGACCTGCGCCGAGAACTGCACCATCGCCTGGCCGAGCTGCTCGCCGCTGATGCCGATGCGCTCGTTCGCCTCGCCGAACGCGGCCAGCAGCGGTGCCGTCATGACGCCGCCGAAGTCGCTGATCAGGGCCCGCGGCCGCGTCATCCGGCGTGCCGCACGACGTCGTAGCGCCCGACGCCGACGCGGCCGTCGACGTGCCAGCGCAGGAAGGCGCAGTCGAGCCGCAGCGCGCCCAGCTCCAGCGTCGAGCCGGCGACGACCTCGCCGGCGGCGCGGAACGGGTAGGCGTCCTCGTCGGAGACCCACAGCTCGAGCCCGGCGCGGATCTGGCGGCCGCCGGCGTCGGCGGTCGTCGACAGGCGCGGGTCCTCGACCGCGCGCGCCCGCTCGCCGTCGAGCGCCGCCGCCCAGATCGCCTCGGCGGCGTGGCTGTCCTGCTTGCGCGTGCGGATCGTGCTGAGCACGACGCCGCTGCCGTCGTCGAGCCAGGCGCCGACCTGGCGCGTCAGCGCGATCTTGTCCCAGTCGGGGTTGCCCCAGGTGTGCCCGCGCTGACCGAGGCCGTGCAGCTGGCGTCGGCGGCCGCCGACGACGACCGTGCCGCTGACCTCGCAGAGCTGCTCGTAGCCGGCCATGCCGCCGCTGCGCGCGACCTTCGCGCGCGAGCCCAGCTCGGCCGGCGGCGTCTGCGCGACGAAGCTCAGCTCCAGCTCGAGCTCGCCGCGGCCGCGCAGGTACCAGCGCTCCAGCGGCGCCTCGGTACCGGCACTCAGCGCCGCCGGCGCGTCCGCGCCTGACAGCGCCAGCGCACCCAGCGGCTCGCGGCCGTCGAAGGCCAGCGCCAGCACGCTCGGCTGCTCCTCGCCGGCCGCGGTCAGCCCGGTCGCCACGCGCACGAGCCCGTAGAGGCCGGCCTCGAGGTCGGCCCAGGCGTAGGTCACGGCGTCGGTGTCGCCCGGCTCGCGCAGCGGCCGTGGCCCCTCCAGTGCGGCGGCGCTCACCGAGGGCGGTCCAGATGCCGGGGCTCGACGTCGACGGCGGTGCCGTCGACGTCGTAGGGGGTGCCGCCGCCGCGCCGCGGCCCGCCGGGGAAGGCGCCGATCAGCCGCAGCGCGGTGTGCGCCAGCAGCACCCGGCGCAGCAGCGCACGCGTCGGCGGGAACAGCAGCAGCGCGCCGAGCACGTCGGTCAGGAAGCCGGGGACGATCAGCAGCGTCCCGCCGAAGATCACCAGCACGCCGTCGAGCACCTCGCGCGTCGGCGTGCGGCCCTCGGCGATCGCGGCCTTGAAGCGCCGCCAGGCGAGCCGACCCTGCGCGCGCAGCAGCGTCGAGCCGAGCACGACGCCGGCCAGCAGCAGCGCCAGCGTCCACCAGAAGCCGATCAGCTCGCCGACCAGGATGATCGTCACGAGCTCGGCGACCGGGACGACGACGAAGACGAGGAACAGCAGCAGCGGCATCTGGTCCCTCCTACGTTACGCGAGCCGCGCGCGGGCGCTCAGGCGGGCAGCGGCGCCGGCGGCATGCTCTGGACGCGCACGGCCGGCTGGCGGTGCAGCCCGACGGTCTCGATCAGCGTGCGGATGTTCGGCTGCGGCTCGGAGATCCACAGCGTCTGGCCCTGCAGCCGCAGCCGCTGCGCGAGGCAGGCGAGGTCGATCATCAGCGACGCATCGGCGAAGCGCAGGTTGGAGAGGTCGACGATGACGTCGCGCGTGGAGCCGAAGGCAGCCGAGAACGAGCGCCTGCGGCGCCCGCTCGTCGACCGGTCTTCGTCGCCCTCGATCCTCAGGACCGCGAGTTGTGCGTCGAAGCTGACGATGTTGTGACGGTACAACGTACCCGCGAGTTCGTATAGGGCCTGGGGCAAGGAATTCCTACACTCCGACGAATGATCGAAGAGGACGAGGTCTACGAGGCGCTGTCCAACGTGATCGATCCCGAGCTGGGCCTGGACTTCGTCGAGCTCGGGTTGATCTACGGGCTCGAGATCGACGGCGCCAGCGTGCGCGTGACGTTCACGCTGACGACGCCGGCCTGCCCGATCGGCCCGCAGGTGACGGAGCAGATCCAGGAGTTCGTGGGCGAGATCCCGGGCGTCGAGCAGGTCGAGGCGACGATGGTCTTCACGCCGCCGTGGTCCCCGGACAAGATGTCCGAGGACGCGAAGTTCGCGCTCGGCTACTGAGGCTGCGGCGCCGCGACCAGCTCGGCCGCGGCGACCAGCTCGGCCAGCGACCGGCGCAGCGCGTCGGCCAGCTGCGCGAGGTCGGCGACCGCGTCGTAGTCGCCCAGCAGCCCGAAGCCGATGCCGCCGTCGTAGGACATGACCGCGACCGACAGCGCCTGGCGCTCGGGCAGGAAGGCGACGGGGAAGAGGTCCTGCAGCTTGCGGCCGAGCACGTAGAGCGGGATCTGCGGGCCGGGCACGTTGGTGACGAGCAGGTTGAAGAGCCGCGTCGAGAACTGCAGCCGTGAGGCCTGGGCGAGGATCGTCGGCGGCGCCAGCGCCTCGAGCGAGGCGATCATCTCGGCGCCGAGCGCCTGCTTGGACTCCTTCAGGCCGTCCATCGCCTCGCGCACGACGCGCAGGCGTGCCAGCGGGTCCTCGACGTAGACGGGCAGCGGCGCGCGCAGCGCGACGATGCGGTTGCCGAGCCGGCCGCGGTCGTCGCCGCCGCGCGTCGAGACCGGCACCAGCGCGCGCAGCTCGAGCCCCTCGGTGCGCTCGCCGCGCTCGCGCAGCCAGCCGCGCAGGCCGCCGGCGACGACCGCCAGCACGACGTCGTTGACGGTGCCGCCGAGCACGCGCTTGACGCGCTTGAAGTCCGCCAGCCGGCCGCGCACCAGCTCGAGCCGCCGGTAGGGCCTGATCGGCACGTTCAGCGGCGTCGCCGGCGCCGGGTTGAGCGCCGCCCAGGCGACCTCGCCGAGCGCCTCGGCGGCGCCGCGCGCTTGGCCGAGCGCGCGCTGCGGCCGCGTCGCGGCGCCCAGCGCACGGCCGGTCAGCGCCAGCGGCAGCCGCGCCATGCCGCCGACGCCGCGCCGCGCCAGCGCGAGCGAGGTCGGCGCCGGCGCCGCCTGCCACGGCTCGCCGTCGAGCGCGATCGGCGCGGCGTCCGGCGCCATGTCGAGCAGCACGGTCATCAGGTCGACGCCGGCGACGCCGTCGACCAGCGCGTGGTGGCTCTTGGAGATCAGCGCGAAGCGGCCGCCCTCGAGCCCTTCCACGAGGTAGAGCTCCCACAGCGGCCGCGCGCGGTCGAGCCGCTGCGAGTGGATCAGCGCGGCCAGCGCGCGCAGCTGCGCCTCGTCGCCGGGCGCCGGCAGCGCGCTGTGGCGCACGTGGTAGGCGAGCTTGAAGGCGGCGTCGTCGACCCAGACCGGGCGGCCGGTCTCCAGCGGCGGGAAGGCGAGTCGCTGGCGGTAGCGCGGCACCAGGTGCAGCCGCGAGCGGATCTGCGTCAGGAAGGCGCCGAAGTCCGGCGCCGGGCCCTCGAAGATCAGCAGCGCGCCGACGTGCATGTGGCTGTTCTCGCGCTCCTGGGCCAGGAACCCGGCGTCGATCGCCGACAGCCGGTCGCCGTGGGCTTGCGTCATCGTCCGAGCTCCCGCGGCACCGTGGGCGCAACTGTACCGGCGGGCCGAGCCGCCGCCCTACACTCGGACGCGATGGCGCTGGCACCGGAGAAGCTGCTGCTCGCCGCCCCGCGCGGCTACTGCGCGGGCGTCGATCGCGCGGTCCAGACCGTCGAGCGCGCGCTCGACCTGTACGGCCCGCCGGTCTACGTGCGCAAGGAGATCGTCCACAACAAGCACGTCGTCGAGACGCTGCGCGAGCGCGGCGCGATCTTCGTCGACGAGCTGGTCGACGAGATCCCCGCCGGCGCGATCACGATCTTCTCGGCGCACGGCGTCGCGCCGGCGGTGCTCGAGGACGCGCGCGAGCGCAAGCTGCGCGCGATCGACGCGACCTGCCCGCTGGTCACGAAGGTCCATCGCGAGGCGATCAAGTTCGCCGCCGACGGCTACACGATCGTGCTGATCGGCCACGCCGGCCACGAGGAGGTCGAGGGCACGATGGGCGAGGCGCCCGACAGCATCGTGCTCGTCGAGAGCGAGGCCGACGTCGACGCGCTCGCGGTCGCCGACCCGGACCGGCTCGCCTACATCTCGCAGACGACGCTCTCGGTCGACGAGACGCGCGGGATCATCGCGCGGCTGCGCGAGCGCTTCCCGCGGATCGTCGGGCCGCGCACCGACGACATCTGCTACGCGACGACCAACCGCCAGGCGGCCGTCAAGGCGATGGCGCGCGAGTGCGACCTGGTGCTCGTGATCGGCTCGAAGAACTCCTCGAACTCGAACCGGCTGGTCGACGTCGCGCGCGAGCTCGGCGCCCGCGCGCAGCTGATCGACAACGAGACGCAGGTGCAGGAGGAGTGGCTCGAGGGGGCGCGCGTCGTCGGCATCAGCTCCGGCGCCAGCGCCCCGGAGGAGCTGGTGACGCGGCTGGTCGACTTCTTCCGCGCGCGCGGCACGAGCGACGTGTCAGAGCTCGAGGTGCTGCGCGAGGACGTCCGCTTCATGCTGCCGAAGACGCTGCGCCAGGCGCTGACCGCCGCAGAGGCTTAGGTCACGGCGGGCTGGCGCACGGCGGGCTCGGGCGGCTCGACCGTCGTCCACAGCCGCGCCGCGCGCCGCAGCTGCGGGTCGGCGGCGCCGCGCTCACGCGCCACGGCGACGGTCTCGGCGACCAGCTCGGCACGTGCGCGGGCGCCGCGCCGCAGCGCCGGGTCGACGCGGCGGCCCTGCGCGAGCGCCTGCTCGACGGCGGCGTCGACCGCCGCGCCGGCCGCGTCGGCGCTCGGCACGGCGCCGCGCTCCGCGGTCAGCCGCGCGACGACGAGGCCGCAGACGAGCGGCGTCGCGAGCCGCAGCGCCGCGAGCAGCGCGGGCTCGCCGCCGCGCCGCGGCGGCGGCGCCAGCGGCGCGCCGACGCCCGCGTAGGCCCGCGTGCGGCCGCGCCGCAGCGGGTCGTAGGCGAGCCCGACCGGCTGCACGGAGGTCGGCCGCAGCCGCTGCAGCAGCCCGCCGGCGCGCGGGTCGAGCGGGTTCACGCCGCCGTCGGGCGACGGCATGCCGTGCGGGAAGAGGATCAGGCTGCCGCCACCGCGCACGTGCCGCATCAGCGCCAGCAGCGCGGCGCTGGACTCGGCCAGCCGCGCCGCGCGCAGCTCGGCGAACGCCGGCACCGCCCACTCCTCGGCGCTCAGCCGCTGCCAGAGCACGTCGGCGTAGGCGCCGTCGAGCACCTCGCGCGCGAGCCGCGGCGGCCGCCGGCCGAGCGCGGCGGCGCGGGCGCGCAGCAGCGCCAGCGGCCGGTCGGGCAGGCTGCCGTCGAGCGCCAGCTGCGGCAGCGGCCGCAGCGCCTCGACCAGCAGCGTCCGCTCGCTGAACAGCACCGGCAGGCAGCGCACGCGCTCGCGCATCACCGTGCCGATGTCCAGCCGCCAGAGCGCGCGCCGCAGCGCCAGTGGCAGGCCGGGCGGATAGCCGGCGAGGAAGCCGGGCAGCAGCATGTCGTTGCGGACGGCGAAGGCGGGCCGCTGGCGCGCCGGCTGGCGCCACATGCCCGAGTCCGCCCACATGCGCCCGGCGAACAGCGGCACGTCGGCGTCGCTCAGGTGCGTGACGAGCGTGACGGTGCCGGGCGCGAGCACGAACTCGTCCATCCCGAACGAGGTCGCGCGGTTCGCGATGCGCGTGAAGCTCGCCATGCCGAGGCCGACGAGCTCGTAGAGCAGGGGCTGCGCGAGCACGCGCCTAGGGTATGGCCGCGAGCCAGGCGCGCAGGTCGTCGCCGTGCTCGTCCAGCCGCGGCGGCCGGCGGCGGATCGGCGGCCGCTCGCCGTCGAGTCGCAGCGGCGGCGTCAGCAGCGGCACGCCGTCGACCGCGCGCGTCGGCTCCAGCCCCAGCTCGTCGGCGAGCGCGAACGCCTCGTCGACCTCGTTGATCGGCCCGGCCGGCACCTTCACCGCGCGCAGCGCCGCCAGCCAGTCGGCCGCCGGCCGCGTGCGCAGCGTCGCCTGCAGCTCGCCGGCCAGGGCGTCGACGTTGGCGACGCGCGCCGCGTTGCTCGCGAAGCGCGCGTCGGCGGCCAGCTCGGGCCGCCCGAGCGCGTCGCACAGGCGCGCGAACAGCCGCTCGTTGCCGGTCGCGACCGCGATCGGGCGGTCGGCCGTCTCGTAGGTCTCATACGGGACGATGCTCGGATGCCGGTTGCCGCGCCGGCCCGGCCGCACGCCGCCGGCGACCCAGGCCGAGCCCTGGTTGAGCAGGCTGACCAGCGCGCTGTCGATCAGCGAGACCTCGACGTGGCGGCCGCCGCCGCCGCCGCGCTCGCGCTCGAGCAGCGCCGCCTGGATGCCGTTCGCCGCCAGCAGCCCGCAGACGAGGTCGACGACCGCCGAGCCGACCTTCAGCGGCCGCCCGTCCGGCTCGCCGGTCACGGCCATCAGCCCGCCCATCGCCTGCAGCAGGAAGTCGTAGCCGGGCAGCTCGCGCGCCGTCGCGCCGGCGCTGCCGAACGCCGTCACCGAGCAGGAGACCAGCCCCGGGTTCGCGCCGGCGCGCAGCGTGTCGCCGTCGAGCCCCCAGGACGCCATCAGGCCGGGCCGGAAGCTCTCGATCAGCACGTCCGCGCGGGTCGCCAGCGTGCGCGCGAGCACACGGTCGCGCGCGTCGCCGAGGTCGAGCGCGAGCGAGCGCTTGTTGCGGTTCAGGCCGAGGAAGTAGGTGCTCTCGCCGTCGCGCCAGGGCGGGCCCCAGGCGCGCGTGTCGTCACCGCCGTCCGGGCGCTCGACCTTGATCACGTCGGCGCCGAGGTCGCCGAGCAGCATCGAGGCGAACGGCCCCGCCAGCACGCGCGAGAAGTCGGCGACCAGCAGGCCGGAGAGCGGACCGTCGGCGGGCATCGGGCCACTAGTGTGGCCGGTCGTGCGGACCCTCGTGATCTCCGACCTGCACCTCGGCGCCCCGCGCGGCTCGGACCTGCTGCGGCTGCCGGCGCCGCGCGCCGCGCTGCTCGCCGCGCTCGCCGGCATCGAGCGGCTGGTGATCCTCGGCGACCTGCTCGAGCTGCGCGAGACGGCCGAGCGCGACGCGGCCGCGTTCGCCGCGCCGCTGCTGCGCGAGCTGGGCGAGACGCTCGGGCGCGACGGCGAGCTGGTGATCGTCGCCGGCAACCACGACCACGCGCTCGCCGGCGGCTGGATCGACGCCCGGCTCGGCAGCGAGCCGCCCGGCTTCCTGACGCTCGAGCAGCGCGTCGCGCCCGAGCTGGCCGGACCGCTGCCGCGGCGGCTGGCCGAGCTGGCGGCGCCGGCGCGCGTCAGCTTCGCCTATCCCGGCATCTGGCTGCGCGAGGACGTCTACGCGCTGCACGGTCACTACGCCGACCTGCACGCGACGGTGCCGACCTTCGAGCGCGTCTTCGCCGGCGCGATGCGCCGCTACGTCGTCAGCCTACCCGAGCACGACGCGACGCCGGACGACTACGAGGCGGTGCTGGCGCCGCTGTACGCCTGGATGCTGGCGCTGGCGCGGCGCTCCGACCATGCCGTCCTGACCGCCGGCGGCGGCGCCTCGGCCGGCGCCTGGCGCACGCTGACGGCGAGCGACCGGCACCGGCGGCCGCTGCGGTCGCTGGCGCTCGGCGGCGGCTACGCCGGCGCGGTCGCGGCGCTCAACCGGCTCGGCATCGGCCCGCTCGAGCGCGACCTGTCAGCCGGCGCGCTCTGCCGCGGCTACCTGACCGGCATGAGCGAGCTCGTGCGGCGGCTCGGGATCGACGCCGACCACGTGCTGTTCGGCCACTCGCACCGGCCGGGCCCGCACGGCCGCGACGACGCGATCGAGTGGATCGCCGCCGGCGGCGTGCGCCTGCACAACACCGGCTCCTGGGTCCACCAGCCGCACTTCCTCGGCGCCGACGCCGCCGGCTCGACGCAGTGGCCGGGCACCGCGATCCTGCTCGAGCCGCAGGGTCCGCCGCGGCTGCTGCACCTGCTCGACGGCTTCAGCCACGCCCAGCTTCGGCCGCAGCCAGCCCCGGCATGAAGCAGGTCGCGTAGACCTCGATCCCGTCGCCCGGCGCGAGCGCCAGCTCGCCGGCCGTGCTGCGCTCATGTGCCAGCAGCCGCACGCAGCCCGGCTCGGCGACGGCGACCTCGCGGCCGTTGACGCGCAGCGTCCCCGGCCCGGAGACGACGGCCCAGACCTCGCCGGCGACGTACGGGCCGCTGTAGGCGCCCGGCCGGTCGGCGGTCGGCATGACCAGCGGCGTGTCGTCGTCGTCCTCGGGGCGCAGCGGCGCCAGCGGCTCGCGCTCGACGCCGAGCAGCGCCTGGATCTCCAGCTCGCTGTCGGCGTAGGCGCCCTCGCCGTAGTGCAGCGAGTGCAGGATCAGCTCCGGCGTGAACAGGTAGCGGGCCGGCCAGCCCTCGTTGCCGTAGAGGTTCCAGACCTCGAGCTCGCCGTCGATCGCGACCGGCCAGGGGATCTGCAGCCGCTCGACGGCGCGGCGCACCTGCTCGACGTCGCGCGAGGGCGGGAAGCCGCCGGCGTGCACGGAGATCACGCGCAGCCCCGCCTCGCGGTAGCGCTCGTGCCAGGCCTTCAGGTACGGCAGCGTGCGCAGCGAGTTGACGCGGCAGAAGTCGAAGAACTCGACCAGCACGACGCGCCCGCGCTGCTGATCCATCCGCAGCGTGGCGGCGTTGGCCCAGGGCAGCTCGCGCGGGAAGGCGGGAGCGGGGATCGTCGGGCTATCGGCGCGCATCGCGGCGCCGATGGTAGACGCGGCGGCTCACGAGCCGGTCAGCCGCGCGGCGCCGGTGCTGACCGTCGCGTCGGTCGGCTGCGCGTCGATCCGGCGCAGGTCGTGGTCGAGGCCGGGCTGCGTCAGCGTGGCGAACGGGAAGCCGATCAGCTGCCGGCCGCGGGCGTCGGCGATCACGATGTGCGCGGTGTGCTCGGCGCCGGTCGTCTGCGGGACGATCCCGAACTGCTTCCAGATCGGCGCCAGCTGCGCCTGCGTGCCGAGCAGGTAGCGCATGCGGCCGGTCATGTGCTGCTCGACCAGGAACGTCTTGGCGCGCGCCGGCGTGTCGTTCCTCGGGTCGACCGAGATGCCGATCACGTTCGCCTTCGAGTGCGTGTCGTCGAGCGTGCCGCGGATCGTCTGCACCTCGGCCGGGCAGGTGTCCTGGCAGGTCGAGTAGATGAAGGCGTAGAGCGTCGGCCTGCCGGTCAGCGACGCCGAGCTGACGGGCTTGCCGTCCTGGTCGCGCAGCGTGAAGGTCGGCACGTCCAGGCCCTGCGGGCGCTGGGCGCCGGCCCAGCCGTTCGCGAGCTCGACGGGCTGGCTCGCGACGCCCGTGCGCCCGGCCAGCGTGACGCCCGCCACCGCGGCGATCGCGCACAGCGTCAGCGCGATCAGCGCGAGTCTCAGGCGGGCGTGCACCGGACCCAACATAACGGCCGCGATCCGGCTCGCCGATGAGGCGGTCGGCGCTATTCTTTCGGAAGTATTGGAATCCCGATCCGCTTTCAGAAGGAATTCGATCGCATGAGCCCGTCCGGGGCGGAGGTTATCCGCCGCATCAGAAGCCAGATCGACGAGGTCGATCCGTCAGAGGTCAAGGCCGTGCTCAGCGAGACCGGCGACGCGTCCGCGCCCGTGCTGCTCGACGTGCGCGAGTCCGACGAGTGGGACGGCGGCCACGTCCCCGGCGCCAAGCACATCCCGCGCGGCTACCTGGAGTCGCGGGTCGAGGGGATCGTCGGCGCCGACCGCTCGCGCCGCGTGATCGTCTACTGCGCCTCCGGGCAGCGCTCGGCGCTGGCGGCGAACACGCTCAAGGAGCTGCTCGGCTACGAGAACGTCGCCTCGATGAACGGCGGCATCACGCTCTGGAAGGACCGCGGCTACGCCGTCGAGACGCCCGTCACGCTGACGCGCGAGCAGCGCGACCGCTACTCGCGCCACCTGCTGCTGCCGGAGATCGGGCTCGAGGGCCAGACCAAGCTGCTGAACGCCAAGGTGCTGCTGCTCGGCGCCGGCGGGCTCGGCGCGCCGACCGCGCTCTACCTGGCGGCGGCCGGCGTCGGCACGCTCGGCATCGTCGACGACGACGTCGTCGAGGTCTCGAACCTGCAGCGCCAGGTGATCCACACGACCGACCGCGTCGGCATGACGAAGGTCGACTCCGCCGAGGCGGCGATCAAGGGCCTGAACCCGGACGTGCAGGTCGTCAAGCACCACACGCGCATGAACGCCGCGAACATCGTCGAGATCATCGAGGGCTACGACGTGATCGTCGACGGCGTCGACAACTTCCCGACGCGCTACCTGCTCAACGACGCGACGGTGCGGCTCGGCATCCCCGTCGTGTCGGCGTCGATCCTCGGCTTCGACGGCCAGCTGTCGGTCTTCAAGCCCTACGACGGCCCCTGCTACCGCTGCCTGTACCCGGTGCCGCCGCCCGCCGAGCTGGCGCCCTCGTGCGGCGCCAACGGCGTCGTCGGCGTGCTGCCGGGCACGATGGGCCTGCTGCAGGCGACCGAGGTCATCAAGCTGGTCGTAGGCATCGGCGAGCCGCTGGTCGGCCGGCTGCTGCTCTACGAGGCGCTCGGCGCGACGTTCACCGAGCTGAAGGTGCGCCGCGACCCGGACTGCCCGATCTGCTCGCGCGAGCCGGCCGAGATCCGCGACGACGAGCTCGGCGTCTTCCCCGACTACGAGGCGTTCTGCGCCGCGGCCGGCTAGGGTCAGGGGCTCAGACATGGCCAAGATCAAGATCCCACCAGTGCTGCGCCCGTCCGTGGGCGGCGAGAAGGAGGTGCAGGCCGGCGGCGGTGACGTCGAAGCGGTCCTGCGCGCGCTCGCCGAGCAGCATCCCGCCACCGAGTCGCAGCTGTTCGGCGCCGACGGACAGCTGAACCGCTACGTCAACGTCTACCTGAACGACGAGGACGTGCGCGTGCTCGGCGGCCTCCAGACCCCGGTCTCGGAGTCCGACACGCTCGTGATCCTGCCGGCGATGGCCGGCGGCGCCGCGTAAGCGGCGCGCCGACCGGGTACCGTCGCGGCCGTGACGACACCGACGTTGCGGCCGCTGGGCGTGGGCGAGATCCTCGACGCCGGGATCAAGCTCTATCTGCGTCACTGGAAGCCGCTGATGATCTGCGTGGGCGGCATCGTGCTGCCCGTGCAGATCGTCTCGACGCTGGTGCTGGCGCTGATCTCGCCGCACGCGCTGCGCGAGGGCCTGAGCGCGTCGAGCTCCTCGTCGCAGGTCAGCGGCTCGGCGCTGACGGCGACGATGATCGTCGCCGCCGTCGCGATCCTCAGCGCGCTGCTGGCGAGCGCCGCCTGCCTGCAGGCGGTCGGCGAGGCCTGGCTCGGCGGCCAGCCGACCGCGGCCCGCTCGCTGCGCTTCGCGCTGCGCCGCTTCGGCCCGCTGATCTGGCTGGCGATCGCGCTCGTGGTCGCGCTGACGGTCGCCTTCTTCTGCCTGATCGTCCCGGGCATCTGGCTCGGCGTCGCCTGGTCGCTGGCGGTGCCGGCGCTGCTGTTCGAGCGCGTCGGCCCGCTGGCGGCGATCGGGCGCTCGTTCGAGCTCGTGCGCGGGCGCTGGTGGCCGGTGTTCGGGACGCTGCTCGTCGGCTACCTGCTGGCGCTGGTCGTCGCGTCGCTGATCCAGCTGCTGCCGGACGCGATCGTCAGGGCGATCGCCGGCGACGGCACGCTCGGGCTCGCGATCGCCGCCGTGATCGGCGGCACGATCAGCTCGCTGCTGGCGACGCCGTACACGGCGGCCGTCGTCGCGCTGCTCTACTTCGACCAGCGCGTGCGCAAGGAGGGCTTCGACCAGCGCCTGCTGGCCGACGGGCTCGGCGGCATGCCGTGGCAGCCGAGCGCGCCGCCCGCCGCGCCGCCGCCCGCGGCCGCGCGCGACGAGGAGGACGACGCGTCGCTCTGGCAGACGCCGCCGCGGCGCAGCGGCGACAAGCGCGCCGACTGGCAGCCACCCGAGGCTCCGCGCGGACCGAACGGGCTGTGAGACGCGTCGGTTCGCTGGAGTCGCTGCGCCGGCTGAACCGGCTGCGCGTGATCGGCGCGCTGCGCGGCGAGGGGCAGATCTCGCGCGCGGAGATCGCCCGCCGCACCGGCCTCGCGCGCTCGACCGTCTCCAGCCTCGTCGCCGAGCTGCAGCAGGACGGGCTCGTCGTCGAGCGCGCAGAGACCGGCGCCGCGCACGGCACGCAGGGCGGCCGGCCGCCGATCCTGCTGCGCTTCGAGGCCGCCGCCGGCGCCGCCGTCGGCATCGACTTCGGCCACTCGCATCTGCGCGTCGCCGTCTCGGACCTCGCCGCGACGATCCTCGCCGAGCGGCGGATGGCGCTCGACACCGACCACGACGCGCAGGCCGGGCTCGACCTCGCGGCGACGCTGGTCGCCGAGGCGATCGCGGCCGCGGGCGTGCGCCGCGGCGCGGTGATCGGCGCCGGCATGGGCCTGCCGGCGCCGATCGAGCCGGGCGCGGGCAGCGTCGGCTCGGCGGCGATCCTGCCCGGCTGGATCGGGATGACCGCGGCCGCCGAGTTGCGCCGCCGGCTCGGCTTCCCGGTGCTGATCGACAACGACGCGAACCTCGGTGCGCTCGCCGAGGCCGCGTTCGGCGCCGGCAAGGACTGCGGCGACCTGATCTACCTGAAGGTCTCCAGCGGCGTCGGCGCCGGCCTGGTCCTCGACGGGCGCCTCTATCGCGGCGCCTCGGGCCTGGCCGGCGAGCTCGGGCACGTGCTGGTCGAGCCGGAGGGGATCGTCTGCCGCTGTGGCAACCGCGGCTGCCTGGAGACGGTCGCCGGCAGCGGCGTGCTGGTCGATCGGCTGCGCCGCTCGCTGGGCGAGCGGCTGACCGTGGCGACGATGCTCGAGGCGGTGCGCGCCGGCGACGCCGACGCCGTGCGCGCGGTCCGCGGCGCCGGGCGCGCGCTCGGCCAGGTCGTGGCGACGGTGCTGAACGTGCTCAATCCGGAGCTGATAGTGATCGGCGGCGACCTCGCCGGCGCCGGCGACGTGCTGCTGGACGCGGTGCGCGAGCCGATCGCCCGCGCGGCGCTGCCGGAGGCCGCGCGGCGCGCGCGCGTGACGGCGGCGACGCTCGGCGAGTGCGCGCACGTGCTCGGCGCGCTGGCGCTCGTCGTCTCCGAGGCCGACGTCGCCTTCCCGGCACGGCTGGCGCCGGCCTGATAGTGCTGCGCGCATGCGCTGGGGAATCCTCTCGACCGCGAACATCGCCCGCCGCGTCGTCGCGGGCGCCGAGCTCGCCGACGGCGTCGAGCTGACCGCCGTCGCCTCGCGCTCGCTCGAGCGCGCGCAGGCCTACGCGAGCGAGCACGGGATCGCGCGCGCCCACGGCAGCTACGAGGCGCTGCTCGCCGACCCCGAGGTCGACGCGATCTACAACCCGCTGCCGAACGCGCTGCACGTCGACTGGTCGATTCGCGCGCTGGCGGCCGGCAAGCACGTGCTCTGCGAGAAGCCGCTGACAGCCGATCCGGCGCTCGCCGAGCGCGCCTTCGACGCCGCCGAGCGCGCCGACAGGGTGCTGATGGAGGCCTTCATGTGGCGCTTCCACCCGCACGCCGACCAGCTCGTCGAGCTCGTGCGCGACGGCCGCCTCGGCCGCCTGCGCTACGTGCGCGCGACGTTCGGCTTCGCGCTCGCCGGCGCCGACGTGCGCTGGTCGCGCGAGCTGGCGGGCGGCGCGCTGATGGACGTCGGCTGCTACTGCGTCAGCGCGCTGCGGCTGATCTGCGGCGAGCCCGAGCGCGTCAGCGCGGAGCTGGTCGCGGGCGGCGACGGCGTCGACGCGCGGCTGGTCGCGCTGCTGCGCTTCCCGGGCGACGTGCTCGGCAGCTTCGACACCGGGCTCGACGTCGCGCCGCGCTCCGGGATCGAGCTGGTCGGCGACGCGGCGACGCTCGTCGTCCAGGACCCCTGGCACGGCGCCGACCCGGTGCTGACGCTGCGCCGCGGCGACGCCGTCGAGACGCTGCCGGTGGCCGTCGTCGACCCCTACGCGCGCGAGCTGGAGGAGGTCGAGGCGGCGGTGCGCGAGCGGCGCCCGCCGCGGCTCGATCGCGCCGAGTCGGTCGCGCAGGCGCGCACGCTCGCCGCGCTCTACCGCGCCGCGCGCGAGCGCCGCTCGATCGCGCTGTGAGCGCTCAGCGTCCCGCCAGCGCGCGGGCGGCGGCGTCGATCACCGGCGCGCGCTTGCAGAAGGCGAAGCGTACGTAGGGGCGCAGCCGCTCGGGCTCGGCGGCGAAGGCCATCGTCGGGATCGCGACGACGCCGCTGCGGCGCGGCAGCTCGCGGCAGTAGGCGGCGCCGTCCTCGCCGACGTCGGCGTTCGCGAAGTAGGTGCCCTGCGGGACGAGCACGCGCAGGCCGCCGGCGGCGAGCGCGGCGCAGAGGCGGTCGCGCTTGGCGACCAGCTCGGCGGTGACGCCGCGGTAGAACTCGTCGCCGAGCCGCAGCGCCGCGGCGCCCGCGTACTGCAGCGGCGTCGCGCCGGCGAAGGTCATGAACTGCTTGGCGGCGCGCAGCGCGGCGACCAGCGGCGCCGGCCCGGTCGCCCAGCCGACCTTCCAGCCGGTCACCGAGAAGGTCTTGCCGAGCGAGGAGATCGTCAGCGTCCGCTCGGCCATCCCCGGCAGCGTCGCCAGCGGCACGTGCTCGCCCTCGAAGACGAGGTGCTCATAGACCTCGTCGGTGACGGCCAGCAGGTCGTGCTCGACGCACAGCCGCGCGATCCCGGCGAGCTCGGCGCGCGTGAGCACGCGGCCTGTCGGGTTGTGCGGCGTGTTCAGCAGCACGATCCGCGTGCGCGGGCCGATCGCGGCGGCCAGCTCGTCGAGGTCGAGCGTCCAGGCGGGCGGGTGCAGCGGCAGCCGCACGAGCGTCGCCTGCGCCATCGCGGCGGCTGGCGCGTAGGCGTCGTAGGCGGGGTCGAGCGCGATCACCTCGTCGCCGGGCTCGCAGATGCCGAGCAGCGCCGCCGCGATCGCCTCGGTCGCGCCCATCGTCACCTGCACCTCGCTGTCGGGGTCGAGCTCGATCCCGTAGAAGCGGCGCTGGTGCTCGGCGATCGCCTGGCGCAGCGGCGGCACGCCGGGCAGCGGCGGGTACTGGTTGTGGCCGTCGCGCAGCGCCGCCGCGGCGACCTCGAGCATCGCCGCCGGGCCGTCCTCGTCGGGGAAGCCCTGGCCGAGGTTGATCGCGCCGGTGCGGACGGCGAGCGCGGACATCTCGGTGAAGATCGACGTGCCGAAGGGGGCCAGCCGGGTCGCGGTCATCGTCGCGGCACGCTACCTAGGTGGCGGTCGGAAGCGAGATGTCGGCGAGTTCGAGGAGGAGGTTGCGGACGTCGGTGGCGGTGATGTGGTCGCGGGCGTGGGTGGTGTCGGAGCAGAGTAGGACTGGTGCGTCGTGGTCGTTGGTTGGTGTGAGTCCGTGGC
>Ga0153956_1000301_pt1 | contig 59643 bp, 56 predicted proteins | sample TSFL040MetaG_FD_104704 | JGI IMG/M metagenome (GOLD analysis project Ga0153956, IMG submission 104704) | Attine ant fungus gardens microbial communities from Florida, USA - TSFL040 MetaG | ecosystem: Host-associated > Fungi > Mycelium > Unclassified | place: USA: Florida, Wekiwa Springs...
GTGCGCTCGCCGTTGAAGACGCGCGTCATGTAGCCGCCGAGCGGCTTTACGAGCGACAGGACGATCCCGCAGAAGATCAGGATCTGAAGCCATCCGTTGAGGGTCATGAGGTCAACTTTCGGTATCCGGCGCTTCGCTTAGAAGCGCTCGGGGCGGATGAGGGCATAGGTGAGATAGACGGCGATGAAGAGGGTCACCGCGCCGCCCAAGACGAGGTCGAGGGTCATGGCGTTCTCCGGATTTGCGTTAAAGGGATCAGAGCCTGTCGCAGGCCCGCGCATAGGCGAAGCACAGCGCGAAAAAGGCCGCCGCCGTGCCCAAAAGAACGATGTCGAGCATCGTCGTCACTCCTGATTGTTTCAGGCCGCCACTATGCCGCCGGAGCGCATAAAGGATCGAGACGGCGCGGATCGCGCGGATATAAAAATCCTATAAAGATCGGGATGCGGACGCGCCGGCTGGCGTGCGCGATAGTTCCATAATGCAGATTATGCAGCATTTGGATGGGACGCGGTACATTCTATATGCGGTAGGTCCGCAAGTGCGGCCGCCCCCCCAAATGGTGAATAAATGGCCGCGCCAGTTCCATCAAACGGGCAGTGACAGCCCCCGCCACGTAGCCGAAAAGCGGTCTAAGTCGAACCTGTTGGCCGTTGATGGAAACCTTCGGCGGGCCTATAAATTTACTTGACATGCCGTTGCAGAACGCCGGTTTCGTTCTGCCATTGGAAGGCTCTGAAATTATGGAGCTTCCGAAAGTCGGCTGCGGCCAGCGAATAAGATGATCACTGCGAACCGATGTAGAATAGTAGTTCGAGGGACGTGAACGCATGCATGGCAGTGTCAAGAGTGGCGAACAAAGGATACCCACTTCGTCGGACGAGGAACACACCTATTATGTCCTCCTCAGAGGCAGCGCCACTGTTGGAAATACACTGACCGCAAATGTCTTCGATGAACGCGGCCAAAGTCCTGAGAACGAGGCGACTTACCGTTGGCAGCATAAAATTGACGGGACATGGACGAATATTGCCGGAGAGACGAGTGCCCGCATCAAAATACCGTCGAGTCTTCTTGGCAGCCAAATCAGAGCTTTGGCAGTCCTGACGACGACCGGCGGCCTTGACAGTTTCACCAGCAAGGGCATCGGCATCGACTTGCAGAATTCAATTGTGGTCGAAAATCAAAATGCCGGCACGGCTGATTGGAAGATTACAAATTTGGCCACGAACCATGAGATCGAGGCCTATGCGGATGCAACAAGTATAAATGCAGGAGACTCTCTGAATCTAAAAGTCTCTCTGTCTTCGGCCGGACAATATAACCTTGAGGTCTATCGCCTTGGCTACTACGGCGGTGCGGGCGGCCGGCTTATGGCCCGCGCGCTCGGTCTGGATGGATTAACGCAATCAAACCCCATGATGACCGATACGGATACGCGCCTGATCGAATGCCTATGGGACGTGTCGTATAAACTGAAAACAACGGCAGATTGGACAAGCGGACTTTATGTTATCAAGTTAACCGATTGCAGAAGCGGCAAGCAGTCGCTTGTTCCGTTTGTTCTGCGCAAGGACAATCACCCCAGCGACATAGGCTTTCAGGATGCGGTAACGACTGCGCAAGCGTATAACATGTTCGGTGGCTTTAGCGTATATGATGTAAATAGCGAGAACAATAAAAGAGCATATCAGGTAAGTTTTGATCGCCCTTACGATTCAAATCATCTTGGATTCAGCAATACTGACGGATTCAATTGCAATAATATGCTTTCCTGGGAATATAATATGGTCCGCTGGCTGGAATCTCAGGGTTACGATATATCTTATTACTCAAATGTCGATGTTCACAGCAATCACCTGCAGCTTCTTTCGCAAAAAGTATTTCTTTCGGTTGGCCATGATGAATATTGGTCTATGGAGCAGCGTGATCGGGTAGAGTCGGCGCGCGACAATGGCATACATCTCGCTTTCTACTCTGCCAATACTGCTTATTGGCGGGTTCGGTTCGACTGCTCAAGCCGGGGGCAACCGAACCGCGTTGTCACCATATACAAGGATTCGTCGGGTATTGGCGCCGGGCCGCCTCTCGATCCGGTCGCTCGGTTTGATCCTCCTGCGTCAACGACACGGTTTCGCTCCAGGGAGGTCGATAGACCGGAGAATGCCCTGATAGGGGTGGGATATGTGTCCGAACAAGACAGCATCTACGAGGGGTTTGATTTCATCGTTTCCAATGCCGCTGACCCTATTTACGCGCACACGGGCTTAAGAAACGGCGATAGGCTGAAGGGATTGGTCGGGTACGAATGGGATGCGGTTCTGGACAACGAGGAATCTCCCGACGGGCTCGTCATCCTTTCGAAATCCCCCACGCGTGCCAACGAGGTTCTGGCACCGCTGCCGGATGGTACAAATCCAAATGTCTCCAATGCGATCCACTATCGGGCAGCAAGCGGAGCGCAAGTGTTTTCGACAGGATCGATCCAATGGGTATGGGGCTTGGACAACAGTTGGGCTTCTCAACCTCCACCGGTTAGGTGGCGGAGAAGAATAAAGAACTGGATAAAGGGTTTGGCGTCTCTTGTCGTGACCATGCCGATAAGGAGCATGCCCGGCGTGGATCGCCGCGCGCAGCAGATGACGGTCAATCTTTTTTCCCAGATGGATGTCAGGCCGCAGACCCCCTCCCCCTGGCTTACTTTGTCCCGATGAACCGCCAAGACGCTTTGAAGGTACGTGAGTGAGAACCAGGGATGGTCGTATCATGAAAACAGATCAGCTTTGAGATGGACGCTGTTGCTGGGAGATGAGGGCGTTATGAAAGCAGTACAAAGAGTTGCGCATGGCGCGCGCGGGCGCCTCGAAGCGCTTTCGGAACTCGCCCGCCGGACCGCCTACCCGAGGGCCGTTCGACAGGCCTGGTCAAGGGTCCGCGCCGAACACCTTTCTTACACCACCGATCGTCAACTTCATCAATTGCTTGAGGTGGTGCGTCGCACCGCGCCGAGCGGAGCGTTGATTATCGAGACGGGTTGCGCGCGCGGCGGCTCGGCAATTCTCATGTGTTCCGCCAAGTCGCCCGAGCGCGCGATGCGCGTGTACGACCTGTTCGAAATGCTCCCTCCGCCGTCGGATCACGATGGGGACGATATGAAAGCTCGGTACGCTGAAATCACTGCCGGCAAAGCCGTCGGCCTTGGGGGCGCCCAATACTATCTCTATGATGATGACCTGCTGGCAACGGTGACGAACAACTTCGCCAGGTTCGGCTATCCCCTCGAATCCAACAACGTCCAACTGATAAAGGGTAAGGCGCAAGACACGGTTGCCGTCGCCGAGCCGGTCGCTTTGGCCAATATCGACGTTGATTGGTACGAGCCTGTCAGCGCCTGTCTGGAGCGGATCATGCCCCATGTCATCGTCGGCGGCGCCGTCGCGCTTCGCGCCTACTCGGATTGGTCCGGGTGCCGAAAGGCGGCGGACGATTACTTCTCTCGCGTAGGGCGCGAGGGACTGACCTTCGACCTCTCCGCCGGACACATGCTTGTGACCCGAACGCACTGAATCTTCTCCATGCATAATCGAGAGTGAGGGGTACATGACCGGTCCAGCGGTTTTGACGGAAGACGCGGTGCAGATGACGCAGCAGGCGCGCGCAATTCGGGAGTGTCTCGACCGGCACATCCCCGAATCGCAGCCCGTGGCGCTTCTGCAGTTCCCGTTCGACTTCAATGTCGGCAACCACATGATGTGGGTGGCCGCCGTGGACTACCTGAAGCAACGAAATGCGACCATCGTCTATACGGCGCATGGGGGGAACTTCGATCTTCAGGACATGGTTCGCGCCATCGGGGACGGCACGATCCTCTTCTCGGGCGGGGTCACGGTCTCGCGCCTGTGGCCGCGCCACGCGGAGGTCAAGCGCATCGTCGCCGAGGCGTGCCCCAACAATCGCCTCGTGTCGCTGCCGTCGACCATGCTGTTCGTCGACGAGGAGGACCGCCGCGAGGCGAGCACGATCTTCGGAAATCATCGCCATGCCGTACTTCTGGCCAGGGACCCGGTCAGCGCCGAGTCGGCGCGCAACGTATTCCCCGGCAACGTTCATGTGGAGGCGGTCCACGATTCCGCGCTGCTCCTCCCGCCGCAGCCAAGGCATGCCGCGCCGGATCACGATGTCATCTGGCTCGCCCGCGACGATATCGAGGGCGTCGGATCCTCCGCGCCAAGTGGCGTCGAGGTGTTCGACTGGACGCATGACGATCCCATGGGCATGCGGATCCTTTTCCCAGGGCGCTTCTTCTCCCGCGTCCGCAAACTGGCACCAACGCTCCGTTCGGTCGCCAACAGGCAGATTGCCGGCAGCTACGATCGCTTTTCGCGCTATGTGCTCGCGAGCGGCAACCGCAGGCTGGATACCGGCAAGGTGCTGGTAACGGACCGCATGCACCCGCACATTCTCTGTACCCTCCGTTCGCAGCATAGCGTGCTGTTGCCCGACCGCTTCGGCAAGAACCGCGCTGTATACGAGTACACAAGCCGGAACCACAGCACTGTTCACTGGGCCGACACACATGAGGAAGCCCTTGACATTGCGCTTGCCATTGCCCGGAGCACCCCCGTCCAGCGCGTTTCCAGCCGAAGCGGGATCGCTTCGGCGTAGGACAATGCGGTAAAAACAAGGAGACAGCGTTGGAAGGCGTACGCAAACAGCTGAGTGTCGGGGCAATGTGGACCGCCGGCGGGCGCGTTCTCTCAAATCTTCTGGGCGTGGTCAGCATGCTGGCGCTGGCCCGACTGCTGACGCCTGCCGATTTCGGCCTGGTGGCCCTCGCGACCATCGTGCTTTCGATCATCTCGGCCATAACCGAACTTTCGCTCAGCTCGGCCCTGATCCAGCACAAGAACCCGCAGAGAGAACATTACGATACGGCCTGGACACTGAACATCCTGCGCGCGGCGGCGATCGCCGTCCTGCTGGTTGCCGCGGGTTATCCCGTCGCATGGGCTTATCAGGACCACCGCCTGATCGGCATATTCTTCGCGCTTGGCGGCGGGGCGCTGCTCGGCGGCCTTGTGAACCCCCGGCTTGTGGACTTCCGGCGGCGCCTTTCCTTTCACCAGGAGATGTTCATCGACCTGATCAACAAGGTGGTCGGCGTGGTCGTCGCCGTCGCCGTCGCCCTGATTTTTCGCAGCTACTGGGCGCTCGTCATCAGCACGCTCGCCTCGCAGGCGGCCGGTGTGATCATGTCCTACGTCCTGCTTCCCTATATACCTCGCATTTCGTTTGCTCACTGGAGAAATCTCTTCTCGTTTTCCGGGTGGGTGGCACTCAGCTCCGGCCTCAATGAGCTCAACTGGCGCGCCGACCAGCTTGCGCTTGGCGCGATGCTGGGCGCCGGACCTCTTGGCCAGTACACCGTCGGCGACAGGCTTTCTTCGCTGCCGGTGCGTGAAACGACCGCGCCGATCTCAGGCTTGCTCTTCCCGGCCTTTGCGCGGCTTCAGGATGATCCGGAACGCCTGCGGCATGCATTCCTTCGATCCCAAGGCCTGCTTGCCGCAGCGGCGCTGCCCATAGGCATCGGGTTCGCGCTGGTTGCCGAGCCCTTCATCGGCATGGTCCTTGGCCCGGCGTGGTCCTCGGCCGCGCTGGTGGCTCAGGTGTTGAGCGTGGTCTTCGCCATCAGTGCTTTCAAGATGCCGGTCACTCCCCTGGCCATGGGCCTCGGCTCTACGCGGGATCTGTTTCAGCTTGACCTCGCTTTCATCTTCATCCGCCTTCCCCTGATTTTCGCCGGCTTGGTCCTGGGTGGGCTAAGCGGCCTTTTGTTCGCGCGATGCATCAGCGCCGCGATCGGCATACTGATGTATGTCTTCCTCGCGAGGCGTCTCATCGGCGTGTCGGTGAGGGCTCAGCTTCTCGCCGGCTGGCGCGCGATCGTCGGCTCGCTGGTTATGGCTGGCTGTGTCCGGGGCGTCGGCCTCATGATCACCGACAAGCCGGAGACCGTGCAACTGACGATAATGATACTGATCGGCGGTATCGGCTATTTCGGAGCAAGCTTCGTACTTTGGCTGGCAAGCGGCAAGCCCGCGGGGCCCGAACGCGAGGCGTTGGATTTGCTCCGATTCGTCCGCCGTGGAGCATTTTTGGCGCTGCAACGTTAACTTGCGCGCGACTCCTGTCTTTTCCATTCCCGACGCTCCGCGATTCCCGACATCAAATCGATTCCGGTCCGCGAAATTATGCGCTAGGGATTGCTGTCGAGACAAAGGTATCTGGATATGTCGAAAGCCACATCAGTTCATCATTTCAATTCCATCATCGTTCGCGAGCCGTCCCGGTCGGTGGTCAACGGTCTTCGCGCCGACGACCGCGGCAACCCGACCTATGAAGGGGTCAAGGCCGAACACGACGCCTATATCGCCGCCATGCGTGCCGCCGGCGTCGACGTGACGGTGCTGCCGGCCATGGAAGCCTTTCCGGATTCGATCTTCGTCGAGGACCCGGCGCTGGTCTTCACCGAAGGCGCGATCCTGCTGCGGCCGGGAGCGGAGAGCCGCGCCGGCGAGACGAAGGAGATCGCGCCGGTCCTGAGGGATATGTTCGAGACCGTTCTCGACCTGCCCTTCCCCGGCTTTGCCGACGGCGGCGACGTGCTGACGACGCCGAAGAGCGTGATGATCGGCCTTTCCGCGCGCACCGACAAGGCGGGCGCCGAGGCGCTTTCCGCCTGCATCGCCAGGCTCGGCCGCAAGGCGGACATCGTCGCCACGCCGGAGGGCGTCCTGCATTTCAAGACCGATTGCTCGCTGCTCGACGAGGAAAGCGTGCTGTCGACGGCGCGGCTCGCCCGCTCCGGCGTCTTCAAGGATTTCCGGCAGGTCATCATCCCCGAGGGCGAAGAGCCGGCGGCCAATGCGCTGCGCGTCAACGACGTCGTCATGGTCGGCTCCGACTTTCCGCGCACCATCGAGATGCTCGACAAGGCCGGCTACAAGGTCGTGCCGCTGAAGACCACCGAGATCGGCAAGATCGACGCCGGCCTCTCCTGCATGTCGCTGCGCTGGTACCGGAACGGCCAATAAGCGCCCTTCCCCGACCCATCTTCATGCCCGCCGGCCGATGCGCCGGCGGGCTTTTCTTTTGCGGCTGCAAGCCCCCCTCCTCCACCCCCGAAAAATGCGGCCCCGGCCTTAACGGGAAACGCGCTTTCGCGCGCGGCGTTAACCATTTGTTAACCAAATCACCGCTAGATCGGGTGAGAAAAAATTAACGAAGATTTCCGGTGTGTTAACAGACGCGCGCTCCATCCGTATCAAAGGCCGCTCCTTTCTGGCGGTCGTTTTGACCCCCGACCTGCCGCTCGACGACTGGCTTGCCCGGCTGGACGATCTGGCGGCCCGCTCGGCCGGGTTCTTCCTCGACCGGCCGGTGGTGCTCGACGTCACCGACCTCAAGCTCGTCAGGGACGAGCTGAAGGATTTCCTCGCCAGGCTCGCGGCGCGCAACGTGCGCATCATGGGCATCGAAGGGGCGCGGCCCTCGCAGCTCGACGCCGGCATGCCGCCGGCGATGAAGGGCGGCCGCCCGGCGGCCGACGTCGAGGTGACGGAACAGGCGCCCGCCAGGGACGCGAAGGAAGAGCCGAGCGCGCCGGCAGCCGTCATGCCGCCGCCGCGGGCCGCCTCCTCGATCGTGCTGCACGAGCCGGTCCGCTCCGGCCAGTCGATCGTCTTTCCGGAGGGCGACGTGACGGTGATCGGCTCGGTCGCATCGGGGGCCGAGGTCATCGCCGGCGGCTCGATCCACATCTACGGCGCCCTTCGCGGCCGGGCGCTGGCCGGCTCGGTGGGCAACGGCCGGGCACGGATCTTCTGCCGCAAGCTGGAAGCCGAACTGCTGGCGATCGACGGCATCTACAAGACCGCCGACGATCTGCCGAAGGACCTGCGCGGTCACGCCGTCCAGCTCTGGCTGGAAGACGACGCGATCGTGGCATCGAAACTCTAGAGCCGGATGATTTCAGAATCCGCCTCTACATCAAGAATTAGAGTGATTTGAAGGACAGGAGCGAGGGGAAATGGGAAAGGTCATCGTTGTTACCTCCGGCAAGGGCGGCGTCGGCAAGACCACGTCGACGGCCGCATTGGGTGCCGCGCTCGCGCAGCGCGGTGAAAAGGTCGTCGTCGTCGATTTCGACGTGGGCTTGCGCAATCTCGATCTCGTCATGGGCGCCGAGCGGCGGGTCGTCTACGACCTGGTGAACGTCATCCAGGGCGAGGCGAAGCTGCCGCAGGCGCTGATCCGCGACAAGCGCGTCGAGACGCTGTTCCTGCTGCCCGCCTCGCAGACCCGCGACAAGGACTGCCTGACGGAAGAAGGCGTCGAGCGCATCATCGGCGAGCTTCGCAAGCACTTCGACTGGATCATCTGCGACAGCCCGGCCGGCATCGAGCGCGGCGCGACGCTCGCCATGCGCCATGCCGACATCGCCGTGGTCGTCACCAATCCGGAAGTCTCCTCCGTGCGCGATTCCGACCGGATCATCGGCCTGCTCGACGCCAAGACCGCCAAGGCGGAAAACGGCGAGCGGATCGAAAAGCACCTCCTCCTCACCCGCTACGATATCACCCGTGCGGCGCGCGGCGACATGCTGAAGGTGGACGACGTGCTGGAAATCCTGTCGATCCCGCTGATCGGCATCATCCCGGAAAGCATGGACGTGCTGAAGGCCTCCAACATCGGCGCGCCGGTGACCGTGGCCGACCAGAACACCGCGCCGGCCAGGGCCTATTTCGAGGCGGCCCGCCGTCTCGCCGGCGAGGCGATCCCCGTCACCGTCCCCGGCGAAAAGCGCGGCTTCCTCGACAAGATCTTCGGACGGAGGGCGGCATGAACGTGTTCAGCTTCCTGCAAAAGAAGAAGTCGGCCCCGGTGGCGCGCGAGCGCCTGCAGGTGCTGCTGGCGCATGAGCGCGTCACGCCCGGCACCGACCTCGTCTCCGTCCTGCGCGAGGAAATCCTCGCCGTCATCGCCCGCCACGTCGAATTCGACGGCGACCGCCTGCAGGTGAAGATCGATCGCGGCGAACACGTTTCCATCCTGGAAATCGACGTCGAGATCCCGGCGAACTCCGCGCGCGCGGCTTTAGCCTTTTGAAAGCCGGCAGCCGCCTATAGCCTCCCCTCACGGGGAGGTGCCCTTGACTTTCCGCCCTCGCTCCCAAGCTCTCATACGGTGAAGCGGCCGGAAACAGGGGGGCACGATGGACAGTCTGGGCATACGTCTCACCGATCTGGCGCATGGCGGCGGTTGCGGGTGCAAGCTTTCGCCGGCGGTTCTGCGGGCGCTGTTGGCCGGCCAGCCGGCGGCGCGGGCGTTTGCGCAGCTTCTGGTCGGCAGCGAGGCCGCCGACGATGCGGCGGTGTGGCAGATCGACGATGAGACCTGCGTGATCGCCACCACGGATTTCTTCATGCCGGTGGTCGACGATCCGCGCGATTTCGGGCGCATCGCCGCGACCAATGCGATTTCCGACGTTTATGCCATGGGCGGGCGGCCGATCCTGGCGCTTGCCATTCTCGGCATGCCGATCGGCAAGCTCGCGCCCGAGACGATCCGGCACATCCTCGAAGGCGGCGCGGGCATCTGCGCCGAGGCCGGCATTCCGGTCGCGGGCGGCCATTCGATCGATTCCGTCGAGCCGATCTATGGGCTTGCCGTCATCGGCCTTTGCAGCCCGCAGGAGCTGCGCCGCAATGGCGGCGCCCGGCCCGGCGACGCGCTGGTGCTGACCAAGGGCCTCGGCGTCGGCGTCTATTCCGCGGCGCTGAAGAAGCAGGTGCTGCCGGCTGACGGCTATGCCGAGATGATCGCCTCGACGACGCTGCTCAACCGGATCGGAACCGAGCTCGCCCGCGATGGCGACGTGCACGCCATGACCGACGTCACCGGCTTCGGCATTCTCGGCCACGGGCTGGAGATGGCGCGGGCGTCGGGCGTGACGCTCGCCCTCGACCTCGCCCGCCTCCCCTTCCTCCCACGCGCGGAAACGCTGGCGCGCGACGGCTTCGTCACCGGCGCGTCGCGGCGCAACTGGGAGAGCTATGGCGACGAGGTCTCGTTGCCGGTCGGACTGCCGGACTGGCAGCGCTCGCTGCTCACCGATCCGCAAACCTCCGGCGGGCTGCTGGTCGCCTGCGCGGCCGAGCGGGCGGAGGCCATTGCGACCGCGATCCGCGACGCCGGCTATCCGATGGCGCGGGTGATCGGACGCGCGGAAGCCGGGCCGTCGGCGGTCAGGATTTTGGCCTGAGCCTCAGGACATGGTTCCGTCGGCCCAGGGGTCCGGCCCCGGATCGCGGCCGGCGGCGGCGGTGGCGAGACGGTCGAGATAATGCGCCCAGCCCTTGCTGTGGCCCTCGCATTGCTCGGGCGTCGGCAGGCCGGTGTGGGTGAGGCGCAGCAGCGTGCCCTCCGGCTCCTCGATCAGGTCGATCTCCACCAGGCTGGAGCCGGGCGGCACCTCGCCGTCGTGCTCCCAGCCGAAGCTGTAGGCGAGCCGGTGCACCGGGATCACCTCGCGGAAGGCGCCGCGGGCGGTGCGGTTGCCGGAGATATTGACGAGATAAAGCCCGTCGATGCGCGGCTCGACCTGGGCGCGCGTGCCCATCCAGCGCAGGATGTTTTCCGGATCGGTCAGAAGCGCGAACACCGCGGCCTGCGGCGCGGCGATATGGGTTTCGCTGCGGACGACGAGATTGTCTTGCATCGGTCTTCCTCGTGTTTGAGGGGGGCGAAGAGCGAGGCAATGGTAAACCAGCCGGCTTAATAATGCCACCCGGATGACAGGCCGTAGCGGCCAAGTCTATGATGACGGCATGGATATGCCCGCTTCCCTCGCCTGGCTGCTCGACGAGGCCGCCGCCGCCCCTTCCCCCGACCGGTTCCTGGCCGAACTCGGCGGCCGGCTTGCGGCCTCCGGCCTGCCGCTTGCCGGCGGCGCGCTGACGCTGACCGTGCCGCATCCGGTGATCGCCCGGCGCAGCTTCTTCTGGCGGGCGGACGACGGATCGGTCATCGAGGCGCTGGGCTTTGCCGGCGGGTCGCCGGAGGCCGGGCGCGACTGGCTCTCCGGGCTCGGCCCGGTGCATGAGGACGGGATCGGGCCGCAGCCGCGGCGGCTGGTGCTCGGCTGGGCCGGGCAGCGGGATTTCGATGCGGACGAACGCGCGAGGCTCATCGAGACGGCGCGCTTTGCCGCAGCCCCGCTGACGGCGCTTGCCGAACGGGCGGCGCGCGCGGCCCTGCTCGAAGCCTATCTCGGACGCCGGAGTGCCGCGCGGGTGCAGGCCGGCGCGCTCGGGCGCGGCTCGGGCGAGACGATCCGCGCCGCCCTCCTTTATGCCGACCTGCGCAACTTCACCGCCATGTCGGAGGCGGCGGAACCGGCCGAGACGATCGCCGCCCTCAATGCCTGGTTCGACCGCGTGGCCGGGGCCGTCCACGCCTTTCGCGGCGAGGTGCTGAAATTCATCGGCGACGGAATGCTGGCGATCTTCCCCGTCTCCGGCCCGTCGACCGGCGAAGCCTGCGAGGCGGCCTTGCGCGCCGTCACGGCCGCCCGCGCCGGCATGGCCCATCTCAACGCCACGCGTGCGGGTCAGGGTCTGCCGCCGCTCGCCTTCGGGGCGGCGCTGCATCTCGGGGATATCCTCTGGGGCAATATCGGCGCCGCCGACCGCCTGGATTTCACCGCGATCGGCCCCGCCGTCAATCTCGTCAGCCGGCTGGAGGGCCTGTGCCGGCCGCTGTCCCGCTCGGTGCTGATCTCCGGCGCGCTCGCCGCCGAGACGGCGATGCCGCTCGTTTCCCTCGGCGACCATGTCCTGCGCGGCATTCCCGCGCCCTGCCCGGTTTTCACATTGGCAGACGCGTGACCGGGTGATTCCTTGCAGACGGACTCCAAAGTTGACAGTTGTCAACCGGCGGCCGGATGGCCGCCGGATCAATGCCCGCAGGGGCCGCCGCGGAGCACGGTCAGCGTGCCGGTCTTCACGTCGAGGATGACGGTGGAGAGCGTCTCGTAGCACATTGCCGGGTCGGCGCCCGGCTCGGGGTGGCAGCAGACGGCGCCCTCGCCGCCCTCGTGGCGCTTCATCACCGCAAGCACGTCCTGCGCCGACGGGCGGGCGAGATTGCCGATATGCCGCCGCAGGAGGTCGTGGCGGAGCAGCGTGTCGGGAAAGTGCTTCGGCTCCAGGTCGTGCGCGGCGGGGCCTGAGGCCAGGAAATGGTTGGTGTGGATCAGGAAGCCGGCGGCGTCGGGCATGACGAAGCTCGGGCCGCCCGGATGCATTTCCACCGACATGGCCTTGCCGATGCCGTTCTCGTAGGCGACGAGATTGAGGGAGCTGGAGGCCGACACGCGCGCGGTGCCGAGGATCTGGCTGGCGCGAAAAATGTTCGCGGCGCTGTCGAGCGCCCAGCGGGCGGCGACATGCACCGGCACGCCGATCGGCGGGCCGTCGCCCGCGTGGTGCAGGATGGTGAAGAGCAGGCCGAGGCCGCGGGTGTTGAGGCCGGATTTGCCGACGATGCCGTATTCGGTCATCGTCTTGGTGACGCTGCCGTCGGCCAGCGGAATTTCCCAGACCAGCCAGCTGTCGCGGAAGATGTGGTACCAGTCCCAGGTCTGGACGGCGACGGGGGCCTCAAGGTCCTGCGGCAGGTGGATGACGGCCGAGCACTCGCCTCTCAGATGCGTGCGGATCGCTGCCAGGATTTCGGTGCGGGCGTTGAGCGCGCCGATCATCGCCGCGTCGACGCCGGCGCCCTCGGCAAGGCCGTGCATTTCCTCGGCAAGCGGCGGCGCGAATTCGGCCGTCGCGGCAAGGGCCTGCCGTCCCGCCGCCGCGACATCGAACGTGCCGCCGGACAGGCGATCGAACATGGCCCCGTAGGTCTCAACGTTGGATTTGATCTGTTCGGCGAACGTCCTGCCGAATTCAATGCCTCGCGCACGCGGGTCGGGCGTGGTCGATCGGAATACCGTCGTCATGTCTGCGGGTCCTGGAGAATGTTTCGTATTCGAGGTCAGATATCGCCGCGGCCGCAAGCGGATTGCGCCTGCGGTGCGCCCGATCCGATCCATTGCGCCAGCGGATTGTCCGCGCGCCAGGCGGCGGCATAGGCGCCGAGCGTCGTGAAGGTCACGCCGTGCCGGCTCTTCATGGTCTTGATCAGCCGCTCCAGCATCATCAGGCGATGGCCGCGGCCGATCACCTGCGGATGCATGGTGATGCTGAAGAGCGCGCCGGGCAGGTTCTGGTGGGTGTAGTCGAATTCGTCCGTCCAGATTTCCTCGACCTTGGTCGAGGCCGAGAGGCCGTAAGTGTCCTTGTCGACGAATTCGAAATGCGGGAAATCGTCCATCGCCCAGGCGACGGGCAGCTCCACCAGATCGACGTTCGGCCCGAAACGGTAAGGCCCCTTATCGTCGAAGCGGTCGCTGATGCGGGCGTAATAGGGAATGAAGTCCGAGCCCATCAGGCTGGAATCGTAGGTGAAGCCATAGTCGAGCAATATTTGAATGGTCCGCTCGGAAAAGTCCCAGGAGGGCGAGCGGTATCCGGTCGGGCGAACGCCGGCCGCCCGGTGCAGCGCCTCCAGGCCCTTTTCGATGTTGTCCCGTTCGCCGGCCTCGTCGAAATCCGCCGGGTTTTCGTGCACCCAGCCGTGATGGGCGATCTCGTGGCCCTCGTCGCGGACGCGCTTGATAAGATCGGGATAGGCAAGGGCGGTGTGGCCGGGAATGCAGAAGGTCGCCGGCAGCGCATGTTTCCTCAAGAGGTCGAGAATGCGGGGCACGGCGACGGCGCAGAACTCGCCGCGCGAGACCATCGAGGGATTGCGGGCCTTGTAGGAGCCAAGCCAGACCGACATGGCATCGAAATCAAAGGTCAGGGCGCTGCTGATTGTCATTGTCGTGAACTTCCTTGTCGCATCATCGAAGAGGCAAGCGCGCGAGAATTGGGAACCCGCGCGCCTCTGTCCGGCTTCAGGTGGAATAGTCCGGATCGGTGGTGATGTGTTCCTTGAGGATGATCCACCGGCCGTTGCGCTTTTCCATCGGGAAGGTGCACCATTGCCGCAGCTTGGCCGGGCCGCCGGCGAGCTTGCCGCCGCCGCGCAGGATGAAGGAGGCGCAGGCGATGGTGCCGTCCACCCAGATCTGCACCGAATCCTCCTCGGCCTCGATCGCCCATTCGACCATGTATTTCTTCACCATCTCGCCCCAGATGGTGCGGTAGTCGTTGTGTCCGTAAAGAAGCGACAGTTCCCCGCCGTAATCGTCGATCACCATGGCGTCCTTGTCGAGGACGCGCTCGAACTTCTCGATGCTCCACGGATTGCCGGGGCTGAATGTCCAGCCGTCGAGCCATGCGTCGATGGCCGCGCGCACCCCTGCTACGTCTTTTTCCGACATGTCTTTCTCGTCTCCCTTGGTCTGCCGATGGGACGCACTCTGTCATCTTCCGTCCGCCCCGGCACTAACCTCGCGGGGGTATATCTCGGTGAAACCGCCGCGCTGTATTCCGGAGACAGGATGGAAGGCTCAAGGAGGGCCGGTCAGAATGAATGCAACTCCCCGCATATCCTCCAGCGATGCAGGCATCGCGGCAACGTCCGGATACGCATACGCGGCGATCACGGACATGAACGGCATCTTCCGCGGCAAGCGCGTCGTCGCCTCCAAGCTCGACAAGCTGAAGAAGGACGGCATCCGCATGCCGCTGTCGTCGATCGGCGTCGATATCTGGGGCACGGATGTGGCCGGCACCCGGCTGACGCTGGAGCGCGGCGACCTCGACGGCATCTGCGAGCCGACCGGCCGCGGCCTCCTCGATCTGGGCTTCGGCGGCCCGGTGCTGCCGATGTGGATGAAGAAGGAGGACGGTGAGCCCTATTTCGCCGATAGCCGCCATGTGCTTTCCGCCGTGCTGGAGCGCTACCGGGCGGTCGGGCTGACGCCGGTGGTGGCGGCCGAGGTCGAATTCTTCCTGCTCGATCCGAACGAACGGCACCCCTCCCCCGCCCATGGCGGCCCCGGCAGCCCGCCGCGCGACATCGACAATATCTATTCGCTGGAAGAGCTGCACGAGATCGGCCCCTTCCTCGACGAGGTCTATGCGACGGCGGCGGCCTGCGGCATCGAGGTCGACGCGGCGATTGCCGAGGGTGCGCCGCGCCAGTTCGAATTCAACCTCATGCATCAGGCGGATGCGCTGAAAGCCGCCGAAGACACGGTGTTCTTCAAGCAGATCATCCGCAATGTCGCGCGCCGTCACGGCCATCTCGCCTGCTTCATGGCAAAGCCCTATCCCGACTATGCCGGAAACGGCCTGCATGTGCATTTCTCCATGCTGGACGCCGAGGGCCGCAACGTCTTCGACGACGGCACCGAACGCGGCTCGGACACGATGCTTGCCGCCGTCGGCGGCCTGCTCGACAGCATGTCCGACATGACGCTGGTCTTCGCGCCGCATCTCAATTCCTATCGCCGGCTCTCTCCCGGCGGCCTTGCGCCGACCACGGTCGGCTGGGGCTACGAGAACCGCACGGCGGCGCTGCGCATCCCCGCCGGCCCGAGTGCGGCACGGCGGATCGAGCACCGCGTGGCGGGTGCCGACGCCAATCCGTTCCTCGTGCTGGCGGCGATCCTCGGCGGCGCGCTGGACGGCATCGTCCGCAAGCTGAAGCCGGCCGCACCGGTCGGCACCAATTCGCACGAGCTGGAACTGCCGACGCTTGCCAGGGACTGGCGGGCGGCGCTGGAACGCTTCACGGCCGCCGAAAGCACAAGCCGCATCCTGCATCCGGAAACGGTCGCCTGTTTTTCCGCTTGCAAGCAGCAGGAACAGGACGTCTTTTCCGCCCGCGTGACCGATTTCGAACTTTCGACCTATCGCGTCAGCGTCTAGAACCATCGTACCGAGGAAGCACCGCCATGGCCGAGAGCTACTGCAAATCCTACTACGCGGCCACGGCCAATCCCGCCCAGCCGTTTGCCCGGCTGGATAGAAACCTCGACGTCGATGTCGCCATCGTCGGCGGCGGCTTTACCGGCGTCGCGACGGCGGTGGAGTTGGCCGAAAAGGGCGTTTCGGTCGCATTGCTCGAAGCCAATCTGATCGGCTGGGGCGCATCGAGCCGCAATGGCGGCCAGATCACCGGCTCGCTCTCCGGCGATCAGGCGATGCTGCGGCAGTTCCGCCGGGTGCTCGGCGATGCGGCGGAGGATTTCGTCTGGAGGCTGCGCTGGCGCGGCCACGACATCATCCGCCGGCGTGTCGAGAAATACGCGATTGCCTGCGACCTGAAGTTCGGCCACATGCACGCCGCCTTCAAGCCCTCGCATGTGGCGGAGCTGGAGACGATGTATCGTGCCGCTGAGGCGCACGGCATGGGCGCGGAGGTGGAGATGGTCTATGGCGCCGCCGTCCGCGACGTCGTCGGCACGGATATCTATGCCGCCGGCCTGATCAACCGCCGCAACATGCATGTCCATTCGCTGAACCTCTGCCTCGGCGAGGCGAATGCCGCCCGCAGCCTCGGCGCGCGCATCTTTTCCGACAGCCGGGTGGAGCGGATCGAATACGGCAAGCGCGTCGGTCTGGTCACCGCCGGCGGAACGGTCCGCGCCGACAAGGTGCTGATCGCCGGCAACGCCTCGCATCGGCTGGCGCCGGCGAAGCTTGCGGGGCTGCTCTTCCCCGCCACACTCGGCATCGTCACGACGGAGCCGCTCACCGAAGACGTGGCCCGCGCGATCAACCCGCAGGACCTTGCCGTCTACGACACCCGCTTCGTCCTCGACTATTACCGGCTGACGGCCGACCGGCGGCTGCTCTTCGGCAGCGGCACGAATTATACCGGCCGGGAGAGCGCCGATGTCGCGGCCGCCCTTCGCCCGGCGATCGAAAAGACCTTTCCGCAGCTCAAGGGCATCGGCATCGATTTCGCCTGGCAGGGCCAGGACGGCATCACCATCAACCGCATTCCGCAGCTCGGCCGCATCGCCTCCAATGTTTATTATGCGCAAGGGTATTCCGGTCACGGGGTCGCCACCTCACATATAGTCGGTGAGATCATGGCGGCGGCGCTGACCGGCAATGAAAGGGAGCTGGACATTTTCGCCAGCGCGCGGCATTGGCGTTTGCCGATCGGCCGGTTCCTCGGAAACCAGGCGCTTGCCATGGGAATGTGGTATTTCCAGCAGATGGAAAAGCACCGCTGAAGCCGAACCCGGCTCGCGGGCAGGAGATTGCGGATGAGAATAGGAATTCTGAAGACCGGCACCGCGCCGACGAAGCTCGCCGAAACGCAAGGGGACTACGACGCCCGGATGCGCTGGCTTCTCGGCGGCGACGGTTTCGACTATGTCACCTACGACGTCGAAAACGGCGAACTGCCGGCCTCGATCGATGAGGCGGAGGGCTGGATCATCACCGGCTCGCGCCACGGCGCCTATGAGGATCACGCCTGGATTCCGCCGCTGGAAGACTTCATCCGCAGGCTTGCCGCCGCCAAGCGCCCGCTGGTCGGCATCTGCTTCGGCCACCAGATCGTCGCGCAGGCGCTCGGCGGCCGCGTCGAAAAGGCCGGGCAAGGTTGGATCGCCGGCCCGCACGACTATGTGCTGGCGAATGGCGAGCGCTTCGCCGCCAATGCCTGGCATCAGGATCAGGTGATTGCCGCCCCGCCCGGCGCCGAGACCATGGCCTCCTCGCAGGCTTGCGAGTTCGCGGTGCTGCATTATCCGGGCTTCGGCCTGACGGTGCAGCCGCACCCGGAATTCACCGGCGAATATTTCTCCGGCCTGCTTGCGGAAAAAGGCCACGTCCTTCCCGACGACGTCCGCGCCAATGCCGAGGCGCTGGCGGAGACGCAGAAGGACGATCCCTATACGGTGAGGCTGCTCCGGCATTTTATGCGCAACCGGACCGTCTTGCTGCCGGCGGATTGAGGTTCAGCGCGCTTATGAGGCGGAGCTGCTTCCGGCTTCGAGGATGTGGTTGATGAACAGCATGAAAAGCTCGGCCTGCGAGGATATCCTGAGCTTGCCGTAGAGATTGCGGCGGTGGACCTTCACCGTTTCCATGCTGATGTTCAGCGTCAGACCGATCGAGGTGTTGGAGTGGCCGCGCAGCACCATGGCGGCGATCTCGGCCTCGCGGACGGTGACGTTGTAGGGGGCGAGCCAGCGGCTGGTGATCTGCGCGCCGGAGGCGACCGCGCCGCCGGTCTCGCGCGAGACGTCGCGCCAATGCTCGATGCGCTGGCGGGCATGGCGCATCAGCAGCGATTGCAAGAGCGGTTCCAGATGGCGGATGCGGGCGACGTCGGTTGCCGTATAGGGTTCCGACTTGGCGCGGCGGCCGAGCGAGAGATGGACGGTGCGCGTGCCGTCGACCGGCACGAGCAGGCCGATCTCGTCGATCATCTGCACCTTGCGGTAATAGGTCTGGTAGAAGTCGCTCTCGTTGAAGCTGTCCGGGGCGATCTCGTCGAGGAGGAAGGTGCCGCCGCGCCGCTCGTCGAGGCTCAGCCGGTAGAAGGGGTCGAGCACATAGGCGCCCTGGCGGTAGAGCATCTGGAAATAATTCGGCTCCTGCGGCGACCACTGGTGCAGCACCAGCGGCGGCATGTCGGAGGAGAAGACCAGCGCCACGCAATTGTCGATCTGCACGGCGGTATTGATGAAGTCCCTCAGCGCGTCGAAGAAGCGCTCGGTCTCCACCGCATCGACCACATGCGCGATCAGCACCGGATCGAGCGGAAGGGCGGGTTCGGCGGCGGCCACACGCCGCAGCCCGTGTAGCTCCAGCACATTGGCCGCCGTGTCCGTGCCCGGTCCCGCCGTCTTCATCCCCGGTACCTCGTGAGCTTGAGGGCGACGGCCGACGCGCCGATCGTGCACATCAGGATCAGCGTGCCGAGCGCGTTGATCGACGGGTCGAGGCCGGTGCGCAGCATTCCCCAGACCAGCGTCGGAAGCGTGTTGCCGCCGCCGATCAGGAAGAAGGTGATGACGAAGTCGTCGAGCGAGAGCGCCATGGCGATCAGCGCCGCGCCGAACAGGGTCGGCCGGATCAGCGGGAAGGTCACGGTGAAGAAGGTGCGAAGCGGCGAGGCGCCGAGGTCGCGGGCGCTGTCGATGACGGCATAGTCGAAATCGCGCAGCCGCGCCGTCACGATCATGATGACGAAGGGCATGGTGAAGGTGAGATGCGCGAGCACGACGGTGGCGAGGCTGAGCCGCACGCCGACGACGCCGAAGAGCGACAGCAGCGCCAGCGCCAGCACCAGCGGCGGCATCATCATCGGCAGGCCGAAGAGGAAGAAGGCGGCCGCCGAGCGCTTCGGGCGCATCCGGGCGATCGCCATCGCCGCCGCCGTGCCGACCAGCGTCGCGAGAACGCCGACCGACAGGGTGACGGTGGCGCTGTTCCTCAGCGCGCTCCAGAAATCGGGACGCGAGAGCAGCGCGCCGTACCAGGACAGCGTCAGCCCCTTCATCGGAAAGGTCATCAGGCTGGAGGTGCCGAAGGAGAACAGCACCACGAGGATAAGCGGCGTGACCATGAACAGCAGGCTGAACACGCCGATGATAGTGTTGATCGTTCGACCGATGGACAGGTTCATTTCGGCCTCAACACGAGTTTCAGCACGCCCCACACAATGGCGATGACGGCGATGGAGCAGAGGATGGTGAGATAGGTCATGGCCGCGCCGAGCGGCACGTTCATGCGAAGGCCGAACTGGCTCTCGATGAAATTGCCCATCATCATGGTCTGCGTGCCGCCGACCATGCGCGGCGTCACGTAATCGCCGGCGGCGACGAGGAAGCAGAGCGCAAAGGACGTCACCAGCGCCGGCACGCAGCGCGGCAGCACGGCGTCGCGCATCGCGCCCCAGGGGCCGGCGCCGAGATCGCGCGCCGCCTCGATGCTCCTCGGCTCGATGGAGCGCAGCGCGCCGTAGAGCGGCAGGATGGCGAAGGGAAGCAGGTAGCTCGTCAGCACCATCACCACGGCGAAGGGGCTGTAGAGAATGGCCTCGATCGGCTGCGAGACGAGGCCGAGGCCGACCAGCGTGTTGTTGATGATGCCGTCGCGGCCGAGAAGGGTCCGCCAGGCATAGATCTTCACCAGATAGCCGCCGAAGAGCGTCAGCAGCGTGGCGGCGAGCAGCAGGCCGCTGAAGCGCGGGCCGCGGGTCCAGATCAGGTGGGCGACGACGAAGGCGAGCGTCGTGGTCAGCGCCGCGATCAGGAAACTGATGGCGATGGTGAAGAGGATCGGCCCGCCATAGGAGGTCAGCACCTTGATATAGTTGGCGAAGTCGAAACCCGGCGTGACCTTGAACAGCGACACCCTGAAGAAGGAGACGACCAGAAAATAGATCATCGGGCCGATGAAGAGCGTCGCCAGCACCAGCACGGCCGGCAGAAGCAGGGCCGTGTCGCGCCGGGCGAGGGTGTCGGAGCCGCTGCTCATGGCGTCACCACCCATTGGTCGCCGGCCGACCAGCCGATCGCGACGTGCTCGCCGGCCTGCAGGCTGCCGTCCTGAAGACAGGCGGTGAAGGTCTCGCCGCCGTCGAGCCGGATGGTGTAGTGCACCTGCGCGCCCAAAAAGACGCGCTCGCAGATCTGGCCGCGGAACCGGTACTGGCAGGCTTCCGCCGCCGCGCCGAGCCGCACCTTTTCCGGGCGGACGCCGACCAGCACGTCGCTATCCTCGCCCGCCGCGTCGAAGTCGAAGGCGCCGGGGATCGTCACCCGCCCTCGGGCGCGCGTGGCTTTCAGCAGGTTCGCCTCGCCGACGAAGGTGGAGACGAAGCGGGTCTTCGGGCGGAGATAGATTTCCTCGCCGCTGCCGACCTGCTCCACCCGCCCCCGCGACATCACCACGACCTTGGTGGCGAGCGCCATGGCCTCGGCCTGGTCGTGGGTGACGAAGACGAAGGTGCCGCCGATTTCCTTATGTAGCCGGCGAAGCTCTTCCTGCATCGCCTGCCGCAGCTTGAGATCGAGCGCCGCGAAAGGCTCGTCGAGCAACAGCACCTTGGGCCGCATGATCAGCGCGCGGGCGAGCGCGATGCGCTGCTGCTGGCCGCCGGACAACTCCGGCGGGACCTTGTCGGCGAACGCGTCCATCTGCACCAGCTTCAGCATGTCGGCGACCTGGCTGTCGACCTCCGCCTTCGGGCGGCCGGCGATCCTCAGCCCATAGCCGACATTCTGGCGGATGGTCATGTGCGGAAAGAGCCCGTAGCCCTGGAACACCATGTTGGTCGGGCGCTTTTCCGGCGGCAGCCGGGTCACGTCGGTCCCGCCGATGAGGATCTGCCCTTCCGTCGGCTCGACGAAGCCGCCGAGCATCTTGAGCAGCGTCGTCTTTCCGCAGCCGGACGGGCCGAGGATGGCGAGGAAATCGCCCTCCCCGAATTCGAGGTCCAGCGGATAGACGGCCTTGTAGATGCCGTAGCTCTTGGCGAGGCCCTTGAGGCTGACGAGGGGCGGCGGCGTGGGCCGGTCCGCCACAGCCGGGGAGGCTGCGGCGACCGGAAGGGTCGATATGGCGTTCACCGGATGCACCTCACGCCCTCTGGTAGCTCTCGAAGGCGGCAAGCACGTCGTCCCAGGTGACGATGCCCTCCGCCTGTTCCAGCGGGAACATGCCCGGCAGGAACTTGTCGGCGAAATAGGTGTCCAGATTGTCGAAATGGAAGATGCTGGAGACGATCGGGTCGGAAACGGCCTTCATCGCGTCCTGATTGACGATGCCGAGAATGTTGGCCTCGGCGAAGGACTTCTGGTTGTCGGTGGAGATGCCCCAGTTGATCAGCGCGTGGTCGAGTTCGCGGTTCGGTGCGTTTTTGGCGATGTTGACCGTGTCGAAATAGGCGAACGTGCCTTCCTTCGGCGAGGCGATCTTGAGCTTCACGCCCTTGTCGCCCGCCCACTTGATCATCGGCTCCCAGCCCATGCCCATGACGATCTCCTTGCGGCTGAACATGTCGGAGATTTCGCCGAGGCTCGACGGGATGGTGCGGGAATTCTGCTTGACCTTGACCATCAGGTCGGTGGTCGCCTTCAACTGGTCCGGCGTCATGCGGCTCGGATCGGCGATGCCGTTGGCGACCTTCGACCAGGTGACGATCATGCTCATGACGTCGGGATAGCCGACGACCTTGCCCTTGTATTCGGGCTTCAGCATATCCAGCCAGCTCTTCGGCTCCTCGACCATGTCGGGATTGTAGAGCAGCGGAATGGAGCTGAAGGTGAAGGGCACGCCGTAGCGCTTGCCGTCGACCACCACGAACTTGTCGAGGTCCCTCACCCGCGGATGCATGAGCTTCAGGTTCGGGATCAGGCTTTCGTCGATCGGGTCGAGCAGGTCGCTCTGGCCGGAAAAGCCGACATACTGGTAGATCAGCGTCGTGAGGTCGATCGAGCCGATGCCGCCGCCGCGCAGCTTGGTGATGATGTCCTCGATGGCGGAGATGTAGGTGGTCTGCATCCCCTTGCCGGCCTTGTCGAGGATGTCCTTCGACTTGAAGGCGAGGTCGTAGCCCTCCCAGCCGAGGAAGGCGACATCGCCGGCGGCGGCGGCCGGACGGATGCCGAAGCCCGCGACCGCGGTGGCGGCCGCGCCGAGCATCATGAAGTGGCGACGGCTGATCGAAAGCGAAGACCGGGCCTTGAGCATGTCGTTGGTATTTTGCATTTTCATTCCCCTTTTCTTTGATCTTGTATGTCTCGTCGGGCCGCCTGTCAGCGGATGATATGTCCTCCGTCGATCACCATTTCGGCGCCGGTCGTGTACGGGCTGCGGTCGGAGGCGAGGTAGACGATCGCCCAGCCGATGTCGGCCGCGCTGCCGATGCCGAGCGGCGCAAGCGTCTGCCACTCGGCCCTCACTGAAGAGGTATCCGCGTCGCCGCGCCTGGCGGCGACATCGACGATTTCCCGTTCGAGCATCGGCGTGTCGATGCAGCCGGGGTGAATGGAGTTGACGCGGATGCGCGTTCCGCGCTGGGCGCAGTCGAGTGCGGCGGCCTTGGTGAAATGCGCGACGGCGGCCTTGGAGGCGCAATAGGCGGTGTTCAGGCCGTCGGCGATGTTGGCGAAGTTCGAGGCGATGTTGACGATCGACCCCTGCCCCTGTTCCAGCATGGCCTTTACCCCGGCGCGTGTGCCGAGGAAGACGGATTCGACGTTGATCTGGAAGACGCGGCGGAAATCTTCCAGCGAGGTTTCGAGAAGGCCGCGGGTCAGCTGGATGCCGGCGCAATTGGCGAGAACGTCCAGCCGGCCCTGTTCGGAAAGAACCGTGGCCATCACGCTCTCCCAGGCCGCTTCGCTGCGCACGTCATGGGCAAGCGCGCGGGCCGAGCCGCCGATGGCGGCGGCAGCGGCGGCGACCGCTTCGGCGTCGATATCCGTGAGATAGACGGTCGCCCCTTCGGCGGCCAGAAGCCGGGCGGCGGCCTGGCCGATCCCGCTTGCCGCGCCGGTCACCACGGCGACCTTTCCCTGGACCCATCCGCTGCCGACGCTCATTTTTTCACCATTCCATGATTGAGAGGAAAAGCTGTGCATAGTGTTGTCACTCGTCCTGCAAACCGCCCATACCTCTGGGGGGTTATTTTACCCTGTTCAAATATCCAGGGTCAGTGTGGCCGAAAGAGCCCGCGAGACGCAGGTCATCATGACCTTCGCCGCCTGCCGCTCCTGTTCGGTCAGAAGCGTGTCGCGATGGTCGGGAACGCCGTCGAGCACCCGGCACTCGCAGGTGCCGCAAAAGCCCTGCTCGCAGGAGGACGGCAGATCGTGCCCCGCCTGCCGCAGCGCTTCGAGAATGCTGTGGCCCACCGGCACGTCCACATGGCCGCCCGTCCTGCCGAGAAACACCCGGAAACCGCCGTCGTCGGCCGAAATAGGCACCGGGGCGGCGGCGAAGCGCTCGATATGCAGCCGCTCGCGCAGCGCTGCCGCCTCGAAGCGCGCTTCCAGCGCGTCGAGCAGGCCGCGCGGGCCGCAGGCGTAGACCTCCGCGCCGCCGCGGGCGGCCTCCACCGCATCGTCGAGGTCGATCCGCGCTGACCGGTCGGCGAGCCTGAGGTCGACCTTGTCGCGGCTGATGCCGCCAAGTTGTTCGACGAAGGACATGCGATCGAGGCTGCGCGCTCCGTAGACGAGCCGCCATTCGGCGCCGCATGCCTCGGCGTGGCGGACCATCGGCAGGATCGGGGTAATGCCGATGCCGCCGGCGATGAAGAGATAGCGCGGCGCGGGCAGAAGCGCGAAAGCGTTGCGCGGCCCGGCGACCGTCACCGTCTGGCCGACGCGCAAGGCGTCATGCGCTTCGCGCGAGCCGCCGCGCCCGTCATCCTGCCGAAGGACGGCGATCTGGTAGGAGCGAAGATCGGCAGGATCGCCGCAGAGCGAATATTGCCGGATGAGGCCCGAAGGCAGGCAGAGATCGACATGCGCCCCCGGCGTCCAGGCCGGCAGAAACGCGCCGTCGGCGGATTTCAGCACGAAGGAGACGATGCCGTCCGCTTCCAGCGTCACCTGGACGATCCGTGCCTGGATACGTCCTTCGCCGGCTACGGGCCGCTCCATGGCGACCCTGGCAAGCGCCGCACCCATCAGCCTGCCCGGTCCGCCAGGGCGGCGCTGACGAAATCGTTGAAGGCGCGCCGGTAATTGAGGGTGAAAAGGTCGGCGGGAACGGAGTGCTCGACATATTTGCCGTCCCAATCCACCTCGCGCGGTTCCAGCGCGCCGGCGATCGGCAGGTCCTCGCGATAGACCATTTCCTCGATGCGCAGGCATTCGTCGATGCCGGCGCCGGTATAGGTGCGCTCGTTGGCGACGCCCCAGAAGATCATCACATGATCGTAGGCCATCGGCGACGGGAAGCCGGCGACGATGCGTTTGCCGTATTTGGCGTAGTCGTAGGTGATGGTGGCGAGGCCCGGCGCGACGCACTGGTAGTACATCTCGCAGTCGCCGTCGTTCGCCCAGTCACCGTTGCCGGCGTTCAGGCTGCGCTGCATGAAGATATCCAGTCCCTCGCGGCGCACGTTCAGCGGCTCGACGACGTGCGGCGACGGCCCCATCGAGACCTCGTGCACGAAGGGGAAATGGGCGACGTCACGGAAATTCTCGATTGCCACCGCAACGCCCGTTTCCGAATCCAGCGGCGGGCCGGCGAGCCATTCAAGATCGAGGTCCTCCCAGATGGCAAGCTCGTAGATCGGCATGGCCGGCTGTTCGAGCACCGTCCAGACATGGCCCCATTTCTCGATGGCCGGATAGGTGGCGATCGCCGCGCGCGGCGGGATGCGCGATTGGTCTTCCAGCGAGGGAACGTGCGAGCACTTGCCGTCGGCTGCCGAAAACTGCCAGCCGTGATAGGGGCAGGCGATCGCCTCGCCATGCACCTTGCCTTGGGAGAAGTCGCCGCCGCGATGCGGACAGCGCCGCGACTGCACGACCGGCTGGCCCGACGCGGTGCGATAGACGACGAGGCGTTCGCCCAGCAGCACCGCCGGCTGCGGCGTGTCGAGATCGGCCGAGCGCGCCACGGCCCACCACTGGCGGCGCATGGCGCGTTCGGCGGCCTCGCGCTTGGGGCCGGCAAGCGGCGGAAGGTCGTCCCATGAGCGGCGCAGGGTCTGAAGCATTTCATGGTTCTCCGTCGGTTTTTCAGGACGGCGTTCCCCATGCCGTCGTCTTGCGCATACGTTGCCAGCACAAAATGCGCATGTCAATGATATGAACCGACGTAAGATAAATTTTGCGCAGAACTTAACTTTGTTTTCTGCGCATATTGAAAATTATTCTGGAATTTCAGCGGGGAGTGCGAAGCGGATCTTGTGAACGTCCACCTCGTTCAGGATGCGCACGGCGCCGACGCCGTCCATGGCGCCGATTTTCTGGCGCAGGTCCCAGAGCGCGACCTGGTCGGCGCAGACCACCTGCGCGCAGATATCGGTGTCGCCGAGCGTGGTGGAAAGGTAGGACACCTCGGTCCATTCGCCGAGCGTGCGGATCACCTCGTCGTGGCGTTTCGGCTCCACGCTCAAAAACAGAAGCGCCATGTAGGACGGGCCGAGCTTGGTCGGATCGGCGAAGGCCACGACCTGAAGGATGCCCTCGTCCTGCAGCCGCTTCAGCCTCAGGCGCACGGTCGCCTCGGCGATGCCGATATTGCGGGCGACCTCGCGCAGCGAGCGGCGGCCGTCGCTTTGCAATTCGCGGATGATGCTGCGGTCGAGATCGTCGATCTTGTTCGAATGCGTGATCATGGCTTGTCCGTCAGGGTGAAACGTCGCTTCGCATTTATATCCTTCCGGTCGTATTGGCGAGACGGTTGCGTAACACATGGGTGCGTTCGGCTCAGAAGGTGGGCGGCGTGCAGGCGCTGATGACCTCGCAGGCGACGGGTCCGACGCAGCGGAAGCGATGCGGCCGCCGGCTTTCGAAATAATAGGCGTCGCCGGGGCCGAGGATGTGGCGCTCGTCGTCGACCGTCACCTCCAGCCGGCCGGCAAGCACGATGCCGCCCTCCTCGCCCTCATGCACCAGCGGCACCTTTCCCGTGTCGGTGCCGGGCTGGTAGCATTCCTTCAATATCTGCAGGCTGCGGCCGAAGAGATTGTCGCCGATCTGGCGGTAGGAGATGCCGCCCTTGCCGATCTCGGTCAGCTCGTCGGCGCGGTAGAAGGCTTTCGTCGGGCGATCCGGCTCGAAGGCGAAGAATTCCGCAAGCCCGATGGGGATGCCGTCGAGGATGCGCTTCAGCGCGCCGACCGACGGGTTGGAGGCGTTGGATTCGATCAGCGAGATCGTCGAATTGGTGACGCCGGCGCGCTTGGCAAGCGCGCGCTGCGAGAGATTGCGGGCCATGCGCAGATGGCGCAGCCTGCTGCCGATATCGACCGACATGGCCGTTTCCCCTGTTACAGATGTTCGAAATAGCGAAAACTCTTCGCTCCATATCATTTATTTTCAATGGATTGGCGTCAATCAGAAAAGGACTTGTTCGGGATCGTAAATCATGGCGTCAATCGCTCCAGCCCAAGAGGAGATTTCCCATGAATGCCCACAGCAAGCCCAACGCACCGGTGCTCGACAGCTACTGGATGCCGTTTACCGCCAACCGCCAGTTCAAGGCCGCCCCGCGCCTGCTCGCCTCCGCCGAGGGCATGTATTACACCAGCGCCGACGGCCGCACCGTTCTCGACGGTACGGCAGGCCTCTGGTGCGTCAATGCCGGCCACGGCCGCCGGCAGATCGCTTCCGCCGTCGAGCGGCAGTTGACGCAGATGGATTTCGCGCCCTCCTTCCAGATGGGCCACCCGATCGCCTTCGATTTCGCCGAGCGGCTTGCCGAAATCGCGCCCGGCCTGGAGGGCGCAAAACTCGACCGCGTGTTCTTCACCGGCTCCGGCTCGGAATCGGTCGATACCGCGCTGAAGATCGCGCTCGCCTACCAGCGCGCCATCGGCCAGGGCACGCGCACGCGCCTCATCGGCCGCGAGCGCGGCTATCACGGCGTCGGCTTCGGCGGCATCTCGGTCGGCGGCATCGTCAACAACCGCCGCGTCTTCCCGCAGCTTCCCGGCTCCGACCACCTGCGCCACACCCATGACCTTTCGAAGAACGCCTATGTGAAGGGCCAGCCGGAGCACGGCGCGGAACTGGCGGACGATCTGGAACGGCTCGTCGCCCTGCACGGCGCGGAAACCATCGCCGCCTGCATCGTCGAGCCGGTCGCCGGCTCCACCGGCGTTCTGATCCCGCCGAAGGGTTATCTCGAGAAGCTGCGGGCGATCTGCGACAGGCACGGCATCCTCTTGATCTTCGACGAAGTGATCACCGGCTTCGGCCGCCTGGGCGCCGCCTTCGGCACCGACTATTTCGGCGTGACGCCGGACCTCGTGACCACCGCCAAGGGCCTCACCAACGGCGCGATCCCGATGGGCGCGGTCTTTGCCAGCCGCAAGGTGCACGACGCGCTGATGCACGGGCCGGAAAACGCCATCGAGCTTTTCCACGGCTACACCTATTCCGGCCACCCGGCCGCCTGCGCCGCCGGCATCGCCACCCTCGACATCTACCGCGACGAGGGCCTCTTCACCCGCGGCGCCGCGCTTCAGGACGCATGGCATGCGGCGATGCATTCGCTGAAGGGCCTGCCGCATGTCATCGACATCCGTACGATCGGCCTCATCGCCGGCATCGAGCTTGCACCCCGCGACGGCGCGGTCGGCGCCCGCGCCTACGACGTCTTCGTCGATTGCTTCGAAAAGGGCCTGCTCATCCGCGTCACCGGCGACATCATCGCCTTCTCGCCGCCGCTGATCGCGGAGAAGAAGCATTTCGAGGACATCGTCTCGATCCTCAGCGACGCGCTGAAGCGCGCGGCGTAAGACGGCGGCGGCGTTCCTCCTCATGCGGTGAGGGACGCCGCCCGCCTGCCACTTTTCGCCTATTCCCTCTTGCCAAGCTTAAAATTCTGGACGTCCGGGGAGAATCATGTTCTACCTCTGGCGGGCAATTGCCGGAAAACCGGCAGGAAGCCGCCAAGAGGGACAAATGGCGATAGCAAACACAGTGGAGCCGCTTGCCGGCCTGAAGGAAGACGCGGCGGCCAAGATCGTGCGCCATGCGGGGCTCCTGTCGGGGCAGTTGCAGCAGCTCAGGACGCGGATGTATCCGCCGAAGTCGGAAAAGACGCTGCGGCCGTTTCTGACCAATGAAGTGTCGAAGCTGACCTCCATTCCCGATTCCACCCTGAAACTCTTGTCGACCGAGGGCCGCGGCCCGGTCCCGAGCCGGCTCGAAAACAATCACCGCGTCTATACGCTCGCCCAGATCAACGAGTTGCGCGAACTGTTCGCCGCGCAGAAGCCGGCCGAAGCGCTGCGTTTCCTGCCGCGCCGCCGCCCCGGCGAGCATCTTCAGGTGTTGGCAATTGCCAACTTCAAAGGCGGCAGCGCCAAGACGACGACCTGCGTGCACCTCTCCCATTATCTGGCGCTGCACGGCTACCGCGTGCTTGCGCTCGATCTCGACCCGCAGGCATCGCTATCGGCGATGTTCGGCGCGCAGCCGGAGGTCGACGTCGGCGCGAACGAAACCATCTACGCCGCCGTGCGCTACGACGACGCCGAGCGGCGCCCGATGCGCGACATCATCCGCAAGACCTATTTCGACGGCATCGACCTCGTTCCCGGCAATCTGGAGGTCATGGAATACGAGCACGAGACGCCGCGCGTGCTGGCGAACCGCTCGACCTCCGGGGCGATCTTCTTCGAGCGGCTGAAGCTTGCGCTTTCGGAGGTGGAGGACGACTACGACATCGTCATCCTCGACACACCGCCGTCGCTCGGCTTCCTGACGCTGAGCGCGATCTATGCCGCGACGAGCATGATCATCACCGTTCATCCGGCGATGCTGGATGTGGCGTCGATGAGCCAGTTCCTGCTGATGATGGGCGATCTGATCAGCGTTCTCAACGAGAACGGCGCGCAGCTGGATCAGGATTTCATCCGCTACCTGATCACCCGGCACGATCCGAACGACGCGCCGCAGTCGCAGGTCGTCGCCCTGCTGCGGCATCTGTTCGGCTCCGACGTGCTGCTGCCGACCGCCATCGAAAGCACCGCCGTCGAGGCGGCCGGCCTTGCCAAGCGCTCGGTCTACGAGCTGGAAATGGGCCAGATCGGCCGCGACACGCAGAAGCGGGCGCGCGAGGCGGTGGATGCCGTCAACGAGGCGATCGTTCGCCTGATCGACCAGAGCTGGGGGCGGAAATGAGCAAATCGCCCCGCAAATCGATCGTCGCGAGTTTCGGCCTGCTGTCGGCGGCGCTGGAAAACGACCAGGCCGCCGAGCCGCAGCCGCAGCCGGCGGCCCCTGCCCCCGCTCCGCCGCTTTCGGGCGGCAATCGGGTCGGCGCCGGCGTCGTCGGCGCCGCGCACCGGGCCATCGACGATATCAGGACGGAGCGCGACCGGCTGAAGGCGCTCGTGGAAGCCGGCGGCGGCGCGGTCCGCGACCTCGATCCCGCGCTGATCGATCCATCTCCCTATCCGGACCGGCTGCCCGACGACGATGCCGCGGGTTTCGAGGCCTTCAAGCGCTCGATCGAGGTGGACGGGCAGAAGGTGCCGGTGCAGATCCGCAAGCACCCGTCCTCGGCCGGCCGCTACCAGATCGTCTACGGCCACCGGCGCTGGCTTGCCGCAAAGCAGCTCGGCCGGCCGCTGCGCATCATCGAAGTCGAGATATCCGACCTCGACCTCGTCGTGGCGCAGGGCATCGAAAATGCCAGCCGCCAGGACCTGACCTGGATCGAGCGCGCCCTGTTCGCCTCGCGCATGGACGATGCGGGCATCAAGCCGCGCGATATCTATGCGGCGCTGGCGATCGAGGACGCGGAACTCGCCCGCATGCGCAGCGTTTACCGCGCCATCCCCTCCGATATCGTCGAAGCCATCGGCCGCGCCCCCAAAATCGGCCGCCCGCGCTGGCTGGACCTCGCCAGGACGATTTCCGCCGAAGCAGGCGCCTTGAATACCGTGCGCGAAACGCTGGCCGAAAGGACTGCCGGCGAAACCTCGAACCAGCGCTTCCAACGGGCGCTCGCCGCCGTCAAACCCGCCGGCGACAGCCGCGCCGAACCGACGACGATCTCGGACGCCAGCGGCACCCGGCTCGGCGCCTGCCTCGTCTCGGCAAAGGAGGTGCGCATCTCCGCCGAAGGACCGCTCGGCATCGACTTCCTGAAGTTCATCGCCGCCGAACTGCCGGCCCTCGCCGAACGCTTCGTCCGCAAGCGGGAAGGGGAGAAATCCTGACAGCTGTCAGGATTTTAGGGCGAATGCCTGCCATGCCGGGAGACATGAAACCTCCAAAATGGGCGGGTAAAAGCGAGATCGGCCAAGCCAAAACCCTGACAGTTGTCAGGGTTTTCCGGCTTCAGGGTGGGTAGTACCGCAATATCTCATCGCCACGCAGATAGGAATGAGAGAAGTTAGCCCAGGGTTTGCTTCCGTTTGGCGTGGTATCTATCAAAAATTCAGTGGGTTGCACTGTGCTGGGTCCGGCCTTCCAGTCGGGAGGAGGACGCGAGGCCATCCGCTGGATCGGTATCCGCGCCCTCATGGGCCGCGCCGGCTTGCCGCCCCTTGCGTGCTTCTTTTTTGATCCGGTTTTTCCGATGAGACCTTGGTTTCGAGAAGCCAGAACCCGGAGCCCAGAAGGAAGAAGAAAAACACATATGAGTTGGCCCAGAAATGGACGGTCCATCCGGTAAAAATGTGTATGAAAACCGCCAGCAGATAGGCCTGCTTATATTGTGACGACCTGTTATCCGGCTGCCGGGAGAGGGCTATCCGCAGAAAGGCCGTCAGGATGGCCAGCACAAGAAGCATTCCCCCGACGATACCCCATCGAATGGCTGCGATAAGCCAGAAATTGTCGATGCTGGGGGTCATCCATGAAGCCCTGACCCAATCGCCGAGGCCGACCCCGAACATCGGATTGTTCAGGATGGAGGCAGTGCCGTAGTCCCAGATGGCGATGCGATAGAAGCCTGTCTGCGGTTGGAACGTCAGGTGGGAGATGTAGAAGCCGACGGCGCCCTGATTGGAGAATGTTTCCAGAACGGCAACGGATAATATCAGGAAAAAGACAAGGAGATGCCACCTGGCTTTGTAGAATGCCAGGACGCGCTCCCAAAACAATATCGCAAGCTGGATTCCGATCGCCGCGATCGGGGCGGAGGACAGCGAGAATAAAGCGGTCAGGACGGACGGTGAGGCCTTCAGGAATTTGACGGGAAGGCTCCTGCCGTATCCGAGAACGTTGTAGAAAAGCGAAAAGCATGCGGCTCCGAACACGCCGTACAGGATGGGATGTGGAAATACGCTTTGGACGCGCTGCAGACCCAGCCGCGTGTCGCCCTCCGGAAGAGGAGCCGCCAAAAAAAACTCCGCTATTACATCTCGGTGAGAAATTAGTTCGACCAGGGAAAACGGCAAAAGAAACAGGGCGAGCTTGAACAGGGTCCGCGTCATCGCAAGGAAATCGTCCGCGGTGCGGATCAGGCGGCGCGCGAGCAGGAATGCTCCCATCGTTTCCACAAGCTGCATTCCGAACGAGGCAACCGCGCGGCCTGGATCGTCGTGAACGAGCAGGCACACGAAACACCAGAGGCAATAGGCGAGCAGCAGCACATCGGGCAATCGTATTTTGCCCGCGCGGCCCATGAGCCACGAGAGGGTGCAGGGAACAAAAAGCGCAAGAAGAAAAACCCGGTAGACGGAGAGCGACAGCGATCCCAACATGAAGGTCGAGGGTATGAGCAGCGACGCAAGGAACAAGGCGGTCATCAGCCTGCGCCGTTTTTCGGCCGCCTCGCGCGAGGAGTCTTGCCGCGCGAGAGACCGGCGGCGGGCTGAGGCAGCTGCCTGGCTGCCGGCCGATAGAGCGATAGACCGGCGGGGTGAATAGCTGATCGACATGCGGTTCTCGCTGTTCGGCGGCCTTGTTCGTTCAGGAACCTGAAGGATTCAATAAACTCGAACGGGCTTTTCATCTACGAAGCCTTTCGAGGTAGGGCGGGTCCACTTCTATCTTAGGCACCCTACTCCGAACGGCTTCCGTTGGGCTGTTGACCTGGCCTGTCTTCGGCTTACCCTTCGCGAGGGTCCAGCAACACGAGGCCCAGCAACACGAGGCCTTGAGGAAACCATGAAGCGGATATCCCGGCGCCAGCTGCTTGCGGCGATGGAGCTGTTCTTCATCGCGGGTGTCGGCCGGAACTGGATCAAACCGGCCGCCGCCGAGGCGATGCCGGCCACATCCCTCGGCCCGTCTTTCTTCGTCAAGGGGGTCTACCAGCAGCCTGTCGAGAAGATGGGGCTCTGGAAGGCGCGCGGCGTGAACACGATCTTCACGCTGAACGACGGCGCCAAAGCCGAATTGTGGACGCAAGCCGCCATCCGGGAGGGGCTTTATGTGGTCCGCGAGCCGCTTGGGGTCGACGACGCCGGTGAAAAGCCGAGCTTCAGGATTGTCGACAAGGCGGCATTCGAGAAAGACGCAAGCGAGCCCCGCCTGCTGGCCTTCGCGCTCGTCGATGAACCGTCCAACCTGCGGCCGGGCGGCGCCGGCGTCACCTATGACGGCGTTTCATGGCGGCCGGACGAGATCGATGCCATCGCGCGCGGCTGGGCGATCGGGAGAAAGCCGGTCTGGATCAACCATGTCGGCAACCATATCAACAATATCCATCTCGACGGGATCATGTCCGACTATGCGGATAGCCCCGTCGTCGATTGGCTGAGCCAGGATTGCTACCCCATCGCCACGGGCGGCAAGCTGCTGCTGGATATCGATGGCTATACCTCCACGCCGCAGGGACATGCCATCGACCGGCTGGCGCGGTGGAGCGGCGGCAAGCCGCAATTCTCCTTCGTCGGGCTGACGCGGTTCGACGAAACACAGGGGCGGGAAACGACGCCGTCGGAATTCCTCGTGCAGGCCTGGTCGTCGGTCATCCATGGGGCCACGGGCATTATCTACTTCCCGTTCAAGCTTCGTCCGGAATTTTCCTACGACGCCACGCCGCCGCGGCTCGTGAGCGCGCTGGAAAGCTTTCATTCGGATATCGATGCCATCGAGCCCATTCTGATGGACAGGATCAAGGGCGGCCGGCAGCGTTTCTCCATCCTGAAATGTTCCCGCGACCCTGCCGCCTTTGGCAATTCCGGTTTGCCCTATCCTTTCGAAGCCTGCGTCACGCGCACCGAAGACGGCGAGCACAAGATCGTCCTCAATCTATCGAATAAGCCCGCCCGGTTGACCTATCCGGCGTGGAACCTGGTCAACGTTCCTTTCGGTCCTTACCAGTGCCGGAGAGGGTATGACGCTGCCGATCTGGCGCGGGATTGATTTCCGTGCGGCAGATTTCTCCGCATCCCACGCCGGCAACGGCGAACCTGGGGCGAACCTGGCAGGTTTTATCGCAGGGCCGCGTACAACGCAGCCTCGACAGCCGCGCCGGCCGCGCTCCATGACGTAAACGCCACGCTTTCGGCCGCCTGGATCGAAGCCGCTTCCCGACCGGGCATGGTCACGATCGCCTCGATCTCGGCCGCGAGCGCGTGCGGCGCGAGCGAAGCATAGCGGATATGGGGATTGTTCAACACCGCATGATTTTTCTGGTCGTCGTTGACCACCGGTATGCAGCCGGCCGCGAGCATCTCGTGCGGCACGAGCGAGGTATTCGTCAGAGACAGGCTGAGACCCGCAATGCACTGGTTGTAGATTTCGTTCAGTTTGGCCGGCGTCACGGTTCCGTGGTTTATGAACCTGAACGGCAGGCCGGCGATATCCTGGCCAAAAAGGTGCAGGTCGATATTCGGATTGCGGTTTGCGAATATTTCGAGCGCGAGAAATCCCAACTCGACGGCGCGGCGCGGCGTGCTCTGCCGCGCATAAAACGCCACACCGGACCGCCTGGCGTTCGGGAGCCTGCGATAATGGGCGACGTCGCATCCAAACGGAAAGGAACTGGTCTCCATGCCGAACTCATGGGAGAGTTTTTCGGCCAGCCACGGGCCGGCGGTGATGCCGTGAAATCCCATGCGATAGGTGTTTTCCGCCAGGACGCTGGCCGTCCCGGTAGGATAAAAATACGGCTCATAATCCTGAACGAAGTAAAATCGCCTGCCGGCGGAACGTGCGTTGAAAACAGCGTAGGCGGAGGGCCAATTGGTCGCGATCACCGCGTGAGCGTCCACCATCCCCGTTCGCACATTTCCGATTTCGCAGGTAATTCCAAAGTGTTTTCGCAAAATGTCTTCGTAGTATTTTTGATCGGCGGAATACGGGTCGTATAAATACAGGCGATTGATATGGCCCTTTGCCTGAAGATATTCGATCATGCGGGCAATCGTGGTGTGGCCGCCTGATCCCGCGCTGGCGGGGCCGGTCACCCAGTTGATCGCAATCGGCTCGTTTTCCTCGATCCGGCGCACCGGCGCGCTCGGACCCCGCATCAGATCGGCCTTCACGACATCTTCCGGAAACACCGGCCAATCATAGCGCTGCGGCCTTATCCAGTCGGATATCTTCTGTCTTGTCCGGTCCAGAAGCGTTCCGTATCCGTCTTTCGCCAGAGTTGCATAAACCTGACGGCTTCGACGATTGATTTCAAGCCGTGCGGAACTGAAACTCAACGCTGTCATTGCCGGGAACCCATGTTGTGCCTTGTCGCGCGTATCTTCCAGCCACGGACGCGGCCTTCCGCTCCGGGGACGATGCCATTCTGATCGCCGGCATTCGCAAAACAATCCCCTCTTTCGGTTGAAGCCATGAACGTGTTGGAGCGGTTGGCTGCGAAGGCCCATACACCGTTTGGCCAAATGTTCGCTTTCGCCGGCTTGTCTACACTGGAGAGGTGCCGGGCCTCCGTCGGGGAAGGCCGTACGACCTGTCGGCATGGAGGGCGCGGTGCTGCCCTGAAGCCGTGAAATGAAAGGCTCCAACGTGACAACCACAGTCGATATAGTCATTCCATGCTATCGCTACGGCAATTTTCTGCAGGAATCCGTTGAAAGCGTACTATCGCAACAGGATGTCGATGTTCGAATTCTCATTCTGGATGACGCATCCCCCGACAACACGGCGGATGTGGGGGGGGAATTGGCAAGGCTGCATCGCAATGTGGAATTCCGCCGCCATGCCGCCAACAAAGGGCACATAACCACCTACAACGAAGGCATCGAATGGGCTTCCGCCGAGCTGTTCCTGCTGCTGTCCGCCGATGATTATCTGTTGCCGGGCGCTTTGAAGAGGGCGGCAAGACTTATGGATGCCAGACCCGGCATGAGTTTTGTCTTCGGGAATGCATTCCTGGAATTCGACGATGGCGCGCGTGAGCTGCGCGGACCCGGCGCAGGACTTTCCATGGCGGAGACATCGGTCCTGCCCTGCGTTGACTTCATGAGGCTGATGCAGGGCAAGAACGTCGTGCCGACGCCCACCGCCGTCGTGAGAACGAGCGCCCAGAAACGCGTCGGCGGATATTGCCATGAGTTGCCGCACTCGGGCGACATGGCGATGTGGCTGCGTTTGGCGGCGGAGGGCGACGTGGGCTTTGTCAACGCGGCACAGGCCGTTTACCGGATGCATTCCCGGAACATGTCCCGTTCGTATTCGTCATCCCGGCTGCCTGACGTTCTGCAAAGGCGCGCCGCCATCGATCATTTCCTGGCGCACGTCAGCGGCCCGGACGAGAGCCGCCTGCGCAAGATCCTGCTGGAGGCGCTGGGGCGGGACGCGGTCAGCCAGGCAAGCGCGGCCTTCAACGAAGGGGACGTCGGTATCTCCAACCAGCTTTCCGGGATCGCGAAAGAATATTATCCGGGCGTTTGCTACACCGCTCCATGGTTTCGATACCAGATGCACAGGGCAATCGGGCGGCGGGCGTGGGGCGCGTTTCGGTCGACATATAAGAGGATCGCACAAAATTAGCGCCTGCCGCGGATCGTCGCCCTGATACTCGCCGCTACGAGCGCGGCCGGCATAAAGTGCCGAAGGTCTGCCGGTATAAGCAGCAGAACCGACGGAACCCATTGCAAATCTCTTATTTGATTCAGGCTCGCGGCCCTTCGGAATTCCTGAAGAGCCGCGGGTGTGGAGCCATTGCACGGCTTCCGCGGATCCGCTTCGTCAGGCCGTGAGCGCGCCGATCAGGGCCGCGCGGTGCCGGAGGCCGAGGGGAAAGCGCATGACCCCTCCGACGACGATCGCGGAGCGGAAGAGGGCTGTCGCAACCGGGCCATGCCGCCGGCGATAGTAGCGGATGCGGTTCGCAGACATCAGCTTGCACAGGAACGCATTGTTTTGAATGTCGCCGCCGATATGCATGCATTTCGCCGTCGTGTCGTAGACGATGGAGAAGCCGCTGCGGCGAACCCTTTCCTGGTAATCCACCTCCTCGCTGTAGAGGAAGAAGGACTCGTCCCAATTCCCGACCGCCTGGCGCGCGCGCGCGGAAATCGCCAGAATGGCGCCGCAGGCCCATTCCACCGTGCCGCCTTCTTCAAAAAGGGCGGGGCGCTCCACCACTTCGCTGACACCGAGCCGGGCGGCGAATTTCGCGCCGGTCAGCGCGTCCGCCCAGGCCGTCACCAGCGAGGGCTCGCGCCGGAGCGACCGGTTGACGCTGCCGTCCTCGTCGAAAATCTGCGGCGCGACGATCCCGACCGAAGGGTCGTTCAGCCGCTCGTTCAGGATGCGCCCGGCGCCCGGATGCAGGCGCACGTCCGGGTTCAGCACGAGGACGTTACGCCCAGTGCCGATCGTATCGGTCGCGGCGTTGATGCCGGCCGAATAGCCGGCGTTCCGGCCCGTCTGTATGACGCGCACGCCGACGGGATGGGAAAGGGCGATCTCGACGGAGCGGTCGGACGAAGCGTTGTCGACGACGATCACCTCGACGTCGTCGATGCCCTCGAGCCCGGCCGGCAGGCTGTCCAGCAGGCCGGAAAGGACGTCCGAACTGTTGTAGGTCACGATCACGGCCGAAAGCGGCGACGATTTTCCTGAGGCCGCCGGCCTTCGCTTGCCGTCCCGGTCCCCGGTCTCGCTGGTCGACGCAGCCATGTCTCGCTCCCTTGATTTTTCTAGAGCATTTCCAGCCGAAGCGGGACCGCTTCGGCGTAGGACAATGCGGCAAAAACAAAAGGCTGGAGCATTTCCGGTGAACCCGTGTTCACCGGAAATGCTCTAGTAGCCGTACTTTTCCGCTTCATATCGGCACTTGTTCAGGACGACGCCGAGGAAATTGGCGTGCGCGGAGAGTTCCTGCGCGCAGGCTTCCACTTCGCTGAGGCTGCTCTGTTCGGCCGCCGCCACCAGGAAGACGCAGTCCACGTTCGGCAGGAACGCGATCAGGTCGTCGGTCGACATGACCGGCGGCAGGTCGAAAAGAATGACGTCCGGGTTCATCCTGTGCCGCATCTCGCGCAGCACGTTCGCCGTTTCCGGGCTTTGCAGCAGCTCGGCGGAGAATTCCACCGGCTCCCGGTTGGCGCCGATCGCGAGATTGCTGCCGTAGCGCAGGAAGAGTTCGTTGATGCCGATCTTGCCCTCGAGGAAATCCCCCATTCTCGGGCAGGCGGGTATTTCGAGCTTCTTGCCGATCTGCGGCCGCTTCAGGTCGAGATCGACGAGCAGCGTGCGGCAATTCGGCTGCTTGGCCAGGCTGAAGGCGAGATTGAGCGACACGAAGGTCTTGCCGCAGCCGGGCGTCGGCGAGGTGACCGCCACCGATGTCCAGTTGTTCTGGCGCAGAAAGCGCAGGAGGCGCGTCCGCATCTTGTTGAATTCGGTATAGGCGGGGTTCGACGCCGTGGCCGTGATGATGCGATTGCGCACGAAGGCCTCGGGCGTGGTCGTCAGCGGCGCCAGGTCCGTCCAGAGCGTTTCGTCGCCCGGACGCAGGGCCACCGGCGTCGCCGGCTCCGGCAACTGCATGAGAACCGGATGCGTCTTGGCGTTCTGCAGTGGTGCTTTCGTGTGGTCCATCGTCTCTATTCCGCTCTGCTGGAAGCCATGCCGATTGTTCTTGATCGAGGATGCCGCCGCCTATCCCGGCGAGCCGGACCCGGCGAAAAGCCTCCTGCACGCATCCAGGGTGGCGGTGCCTCGCCTCATCGTCAAAACACGGGTCCCCCTTGCTTCCGGGATGTAGGGGATCGTCGCGAACGGCTGGCCTTCGAAGAGCTGCGTCAGGTCGGACGGCCGGCGTATCGTCCTGTTCAGGAGTTCGAGCAGGACGACGAAGCCGAAGCCGAGGCCAAGACCCGCTACGCCGCCGAGGGCGATGATGCGGAAGCGCTTGGGGCTGGCCGGCTTTTCCGGGGGGATCGCGGATTCGAGGAGCGAGAAGCGTTCGTTGTCCGAATTCACTTCGATCTGCTTGCCGATCGACGCCTCGGCGCGCTTGGCGATCGCGGTGTTGTATTGCGTCTGCAGGTTCGTCCGGGTGCGCTCGAGCGAGTTCAGGGCCGTTTCCACGGCCGGTGTCGCCTCGATCGACTTGCTCAGATCGGAAATGCTCTTCGTTATCGTGGACCGCTCGTGGTCGATGAGCTGCAGGCGCTCGTCGATGTCGGCGAGCTGAATGTCGAGCATGGAGGGCTGTTTGGAGCCCGCGCCGCCCGCCGTCTGGCCGGTGCGCAGGCTGTCCTGCAGCGCAGCGATCCGTGCGCGAAGCGAGACGATGTTCGGGCTGGTCTCGTCGAACATCCCGAGCTGCGCGGCGAGCGCGCGGTTGAGGTCCGACAGCATCTGCTGTTCCGGCGAGACGGGGCCGGCACTCGTCAGCGGTCCGGCCGTGCCGTATGTTTCCACGAGGTTCCTGCGCCGGGAGCGGAGATCGGATTCCTCGCGGTCGAGCGAAATCAGCCGCTCCTGCTGGCTGCTTTGCTGATTGCGGCGGAATTCCAGGCTTTCGGGAAGCGTGTCCTTGTTTTCGTTCTTGAATTCGAGGATGCCGGCCTCGGCGCGGTTCAGGTCGGCGCCGAGCCTTGCCACTTCCTCGTCGAAGAACTGCAGCGTGCTGCCGGCCACATCGGCGCGCTGGAGCTGGTTTCGGTGCAGGATCAGCGCCGCGAGTTCGTTGGCGACCTTGGCCGCGAGCACGGGGCTGCGCGCCTTGAAACCGACGCTGAAGACCGTCGTTCCGGAGCCGGCCGGCGAAGACAGCTGCAGCTGTTCGAAGGTGACGCGGGAGCGCATGTCCTCGACGATCTTCTCGTTGGAGAGCTGTGTCTTGCTGTCGGCATAGATGCCGAGCTTTGCGGCGAGATCGAGAAGATCGTCGCGCGTGGTGATCTGCTGCTGAATGATCTGCAGTTGTTCCGAGGCGTCGATCAGCACCGTCGGACGCGCCAGTTCCGTCGGCATCTGCGGCGCTTCCGCCAGAATTCTGGCGCTTGCCTGATAAACGTGAGGCTGGTTGAGGGCGATCAGGACGGCGATTGCCACCGTGAGCGCGGCAATCGCCACGATATATGGCAGCCGCCGGATCGCGATCGAAAGGTAAAAGCGCAGGTCCACGTCGTTCATCGCTCAAATGCCCGTGTTCAAAGACATAACCAGCATCACGCCGGCATTCATCTTAGCCGGCCATCCGCCCGACGATAGATCGCCTATTGTCGATCAGCGGGGGGAAACCTAATGCATTTGGCTAGGAGGACTGGCCTAACGTAGCGATCGATCCCGGCCCGTGGCGGGCGGGATGCGGGCCTCGGGCGGCTGCGCCACCGGCGAAAGAAATTCGCCCTCGGCGGGCCGCGACGGCCTGCCGAGGGCGGTGAAGCCGCTTCGCGCTCTTGCCTAAAGCCCGGTGCCCCTGAACACGACGGCCGGCGTCTTCATCAGGATCCACAGGTCGGTGCCGAAGGACATCGTGCCGGCATAGCGCGCGTCGTAGATCGCGCGTTCGGCGAATGTGCTCTGGTTGCGGGCGCCGATCTGCCAGAGGCCGGTCAGGCCGGGCCGCAAGGCGAGGTAGGCGGTACCGGGATAGGACGCCCATTGCTGCGGGAACATCGGCCGCGGGCCGACGAGGCTCATGTCTCCCCTGAGCACGTTGAAGAGCTGCGGCAGCTCGTCCAGCGAGTACTTGCGCAGGTAGTGGCCGAGCGGCGTGATACGCGGATCGTGCCGGAGCTTCTGTGTGCGGTCCCATTCGGCGCGCGCCGCCGGGTTCGCTGCCAGATATTCCTCCAGCCGCCGGTCGGCGTCCGGCACCATGGTCCTAAGCTTCCAGAGATTGAACTGCCGGCCGTCCTTTCCGAGCCGCGGCTGGCAGAAGAAGGCGCCCTGCCGGTCCAGGCACCGGATGAGAAGCGCAAGGATGCCGATGACGGCGAGCGCAAGCGGCGCCATCGCCAGTGTCGCCAGCACGTCGAAACCGCGTTTGGTTGCCCGATAGCTTGAGCCGGAACCGCCGAGGAAGCCGTATGATCTGGCCGATACCGCGAGAGACGGCGGATATGGGTTTTGTTCCAGCGACATGTGCCCTCCACAAAGCGACGAATTTTTCAAGCGCGCGCCAGTTACCGTTCTCGAAACGAAGAAAAATCCGTTCCGAGTGCTGGGCGTCTTGCGATTTTTATTTTGTCGAAAGCGCAGCGATGTGCGTTTAAGAAATTATTAAGCAATTTATATTGCGGCGATCAATATATCGGCCGTTAAGCAATTCGATCTAGCCGCCGGACGGCTGCGGTAATGCTTTAGGCTGCGGGTTTGCCTGCCGCATGGCCCGGCCGTCGGGGCACCCCGTTGAACTGTCCGGGATTCCGGGCGCGAAGGCCGGCGGCGCGCGCAATCCGCGCGGGCGGAACGGTCGGCCCCCGGCCACGCCTTTCGACCCGCGCCTTGCGTCCGGTGAGCCATTCGAATGAAACGAACCGCCGAAAGTGCGAGCGCCTAAGCCAAAAGGCTATGCCGTCTGGCGGCACGAAAGGGGGGCCTTCCCGCAGATTCCACATCCGACTATCGCTGATTGAGCTGCAGCCGCGCATGTTCGAATTCGGCGTCGTCCGGCGATGGGGCATCGCACTGTTTCGATCCCACGGCGACGCTTGCGATCGAGCCGATCGGCAGGCTCGGATGCAGGGCGATATCTGCTTCGATCGGACGCCCATGCTCGGCAAACCAGTTGCGGTAAAAGACGGCGACGGGCTCGCCCCGGCTGTTCGTGAAGAGTGCGACGACGCAGACATTGTCGTCGTCGCTGGGGTCGCGATTGTCGAGACGCAGATGCACGGTCAGCGAATTGGAGGCGGCCTCCTTAAGGAAGGAGAAGCTGTAGTGCTGCTCCCTCTTCCAGTCCCATTTGTCGTCGACGATGTCGCAGAAGCCGCGGCTGTCGATGCGGATGCAGCGGTCGGCGGCGCGGACCCGCCAGACATAGTCGGGCCAGGCATCGATGGCGGCGGCCGGCGGCGGATCGCTGCCCAGCAAACCCATGATGATCGACAGCGTCTTGAGAAGAGGTTCCATTCCCGCGGCGTCCCGCGTCAGATATGGCGGTCGGCGGCTTTTCCCCGATCCGTCCTGACCCAGCCGTCGCCGCCGATCATCGCGCGCGGATAGAGCGTCAGCTTCCACACGACATAGAGCGGAATTTTGTAGAGGATCGCCGCAGGCAGCGCCTTTCGCCCATGGACGGACCATGCCGCAACGGTCGCCACGGCAACCAGCAGCAGGTTCGTCGCCGCGACGGCGAGCGGCCAGAGCGCGCCGGTGGCGATTGCAAGGACGAGGGCGGCGAGGAACACGGCGGCGAGCAGCATCGCGAGCAATGTCAGGGGCGGGATCAGAAGATCGAGCGTCAGTGCCAGACGCGCCGGATTTCGGAAGGTTCGCGGATGCAGCAGGGAGCGCAGCTCCGCGCGGATCATGCCGAGATGCCCGCCTTCCCAGCGGCGGCGCTGCGAGTCCGCGCCCTCTTTCGACAGGGGGAACTGGCTGGTGATGCGGGCCTCGGGGCAGAATTGCGTGGCGCGGCCGGCCTCGGCGAAATCCAGCCCGAGCTTCATGTCCTCGACCCGGTTCGAGCTGGCAGTGTTCACGCGCTCCAGCAGCGGCCACGGCACGGCGATGCCGGTGCCGGTGACCTGACACGGCAGGCCGAGACGGAGGAGCCCCAGCGGGCGAACGTAGTTCTTCACCAGAAACGCGAATTCGGCGACGGCATGGGTGAGTGCCGCACCCTCCGGCGCCGTCATCAGATTGCAGGACTGCGCCGGCCTGCCGGTGGCGACGACCATCTCGACGAGCCGCTCGATGGCGTTCGCGCCAAGCAGGCAATCGGCATCGACCAGCAGCACGATCTCCGCCGGCGCCTGCCGCAGGTAGCGGATGCCGGCGTCGAGCGCGAAGCCCTTGCCGCGGCGCTCGGTATCGAAGCGTTCGACGACCTCCGCGCCCTCGGCTCTGGCGATCTGCGCCGTGCGGTCGGAGCAGTTGTCGGCGATCACGATCAGCCGGTCGCGGTCGAGCAACTGGCGGCGGATGGCGGCGAGCGTCGGCCTGATGCCGCTTTCCTCGTTATGCGCGGGCACGAGGACGGCGACGGCGGGCCGCCTGTTTCTTTCGATTTTCGGATAGACGCGGCCCCGCAGCGGCAAGCTGCCGGTGAGGCACTGGACGGCAAAGATCACCGCCGGGATTAAGAGGATGCCGCCCGCGACAAGGGTCAGGAAGGCCAGGGAAGCGCTTGCCATGGGATATCCTCATCACCAATAAGTCCGGCGTTCTATAGGATATCAGTAAAGTATTTCCGCGAACCCGGCAATTTTCCGGGATAATCACTTCGACGCGAAAATCCCCATGAGAAGGGATTATGTATATTGTTTTCCGCGTTTTGGCCCTCGTCCGGTAGATAGTCCGTCTACCTCTTTCGGCTGAGTTCCTTTCCCGCGCCGCCGGTTGCCGAATTTCCGATACGTCCAACTGGCGTATTACTTCATTTTCCCGTTCCGAATGGACAGATGTACTGAAAATTCCACCCGCAACATAGTGCCGTCCTGAATGCTTTCAATCGTTTGGCTGGAGAGGCGGCGATGGCGGTTCTGGACATGTCGTTACCCGGCGAAAGGCCGTTCGGTCAGCGTCGGACCTATTTTCTCGGGGCGCCCTTCGACTGCATCGGGCGAAGCGAAGTCCTCGATATGCTGAAGGCCAGCCGGCCGGGCATGCCCTTCCGCTACGTGGTGACGCCGAATGTCGACCATGTGGTGCGGCTCCGCGGAAACGCCGCGCTCGCCTCCTATTACGAACGCGCATGGCTCTCGCTTTGCGACAGCCAGCCGATCCGGAAGCTGGCCAAGGTCGTTTCGCTGAATCTGCCGCTGGTGACGGGTTCCGATCTGACGGCGACGCTGTTCAGCTCGGTCATCCAGAGCGGCGACCGCATTACCCTGATCGCTGCCAATGAAGGGATCGTTCGCGATCTCGAACGGCTCTACCCGAAAATCGCGCTCAGTGCATTCGTGCCGCCGGAGAGGGTGTGGAGCGATCCCGCCGCCTTGAAGGCCTGCGTCGATTTCGTGCTCTCGCAGCCGGCGCGCTTCGTCTTCATCGCGATCGGCGCGCCGCAATCGGAAAAGATCGCCCATGCCATTTCGGCGCATCCCGATGCCGAGGGCGTGGGTTTCTGCGTCGGCGCGTCGCTTGAGTTTCTGACCGGAGCGAAGAAGCGTGCGCCGGTCTGGATGCGCCGCTCGGGCCTCGAATGGCTACACCGGCTTGCAAGCGATCCGAAACGGCTGTGGCGGCGCTACGCCTTCGCCGTCCTGCCGCTCGCCCGCCTCTTCGTCGGAGAGCTGACGGGGCGCCCGCCGCAGGCAAGCCGCTGGAATACGACCACGCTGTAAAAGAAATTAGCCGGCCACGGGTCTCATGGAGCATTTTCCTCGAACCGGGAAATGCTCCATTTTCATTGGCTGGCGCGCTTCAATCCGAATGCGTTGGTGACTTTGGAAAGCGAGCCGGCCGGCAGCACGTCGATCAGCATGCGCAGCGAATAGATGCCGCGAAGCCATCGAATTGCGCCTGGAGTTCGTCACGGCATGTTCGCTGCCGATGTTTGCGGCTGGAGGGACGGCAGCGCGGAAAGGTCGGGCGGCGCATCCGCCGCGGACGGAAGCTCGGCCGCTTGCGGGCGGGCGCGAACGACGGTGACGACGTCTCCCGGCATGAGGCCGGTCGTCTCGGTGGCCGGAAACTGATCGATCTTGCCCTCGGTCTGCCGGGTAATGGCGAAGGACGGGGGCGAGGCCTGGCCATAGCTGGCGGCGTCGCCGGATTGGAGCGCGTCGAGCAATTGCTTCTGCAGCGTATCGCGCTTCAATTTCAACTGATCCAGCGTGTCCTGCTCCGACCGCAGATCGGAAGCGACTTCCGTATGCCGCCTATCGAAGAGCGCCGACAGGTTGCGCGTCGTCTCGGCGATGTTCTGGCGCGCCCGCATCGCCGCCGTGGTCAGGTCCAGGCGGTCGGAGCGATACCCCGTCAGCATGCGTTCGAGATCGATCTGGCGCGATGTCGTGGCGATGCCGCGCTCGACCAGCGATTTCGCCACGTCGAGCTGGCCTTCGGTGGATTTGATGTTCTCGTCGATCCCCTTGGCCTTCTCGCCGATATTCTCGATTTCGGCATTGATCAGATCGCGCAGCTCCGTCAGGGATTTCGATTGCCGGTCGAGTTCGTTCGCCCGCGCATCGAAGATGATGCGTTCCTGATTGTAGACGGCGGATGTCAGCTCGTCTTGAGGGCCTGCCGGCTGGTCGAAGCTGATCTCCTTGGCGCCCGTCAACTCGGCCTGGAGCCGCGAGATCTTCGCGCCGCTTCGCAGGATCGATTTTTCGGCGGCCTGCAACTCGCCGACGGTGCCGAGGACCTGCGAATGCTGCAGCGGGGTTGTCGGGCGCATTTCGCCGCCGCCCATTGCCAGCGCCTGAAGGACGGTGAGGCCGGTGTGGAATTTGTATTCGCCGGGCTTCGCGACGTCGCCGACCACGTAGATCGGCGGATATTCGATGATCTCGACCGTGGTCGCCGGCATTTCGGAAAGCCCGATCGCCGTCTTCAGGCGGGATGAGATATCGCTTGCCAGTTCCGCCGCGCTGAGCTTGCCGACCGGTACGCTCCCGATGACGGGCAGCGTCACGGCGCCCGCATCGGACACCGCGAATTCGCCGCCGAGCGCGCCCCATTGCTCATATTCGCTTTTCGCGGGCACCCATTGCACGATGGTCACGCGGATCCTGGTCTGCGGCGCCAGCTGCGGCTCATCCGCCAGCGCGGGCGCAGCCGAGGCGCCAAGTGCGATGAGCGCGCCCGCAAGAACGCTCCTGCGGACGAGGCCGCTGCGGGGCCGGGGGAATATTGTCATGCGCGTCTCCCACTCGTACGCTGCTTGCGTTCCAGTCTGCAAATCGGTGCCGGAATGGTAAAGAGGAGCGATCGACGCCACGGCTCATCAATATTGGTGAGGACGATCGACAGGGCTGCCGGTTTCGGGACATATCCGGCAATCCGGCCTAGCGGGATGGTCGATTGGGGGTAGGCGGACCGGCCCTCTCCTACGCCTTTTGGAGAGGAAGCGGCCCGCGGGAGCACATTTCGTTCCGGTTTCGTCCTTTTTGCCCCGTCGCCGCCGATCCGCGCCTCCGTTAAAATTCAGGGTGGCAGCGCGAGCCGGCATCGCGTGAAGGAGAGGCGACATGGAGAGACTGACAGCGCGGGAATTGCAGATCCTCGGGCTGGTTTCGCGCGGGCTGCAGAACAAGCTGATCGCGGCCGAGATCAGCCTATCGGAAAATACGGTGAAGGTTCATCTGCACAACATCATCAGCAAGCTCGGCGCCCGCAACCGGACGGACGCCGCCGCCAGATTCCGTCATTGGCGCGAGGCGAAAGCCGTCGATGCCGTGCGGCAAATGCCGGATTGCTGATCCGCCGATCAGGGGAAGGTTTCCGCCCTCTCGAGGGTCTGCGCCGCGGCATCCTTCGCGGCAAGCGTCGGCTCTCCCTCGAAGGGCCATTCGATGCCGAGCGCCGGGTCGTTCCAGAGCAGGCTGCGCTCGTGTTCCGGCGCATAGAAATCCGTGGTCTTGTAGAGAAATTCGGCCGTGTCGCTGAGCACGACGAAACCGTGGGCGAAGCCCGGCGGCACCCAGAGCTGCCTTTTGTTGTCGGCGCTCAGCTGGGCGCCTGCCCATTTTCCGAAAGTCGGCGAGGAGCGGCGCAGATCCACGGCGACGTCGAAGACCTCGCCCGCCACCACGCGAACGAGTTTTCCCTGCGGCTGCCGGATCTGGTAGTGCAGGCCGCGCAGCACATGGCGGCCCGACTTCGAGTGGTTGTCCTGCACGAAACCGACGTCGAGACCGGTCACTTGGGCGAAGGCGCGGGCATTGAAACTTTCGAAGAAGAAGCCGCGATCGTCGCCGAAGACTTTTGGCTCCAGGATGAGGACGTCCGGAATGGCGGTGGGCGTGGCCAGCACTAGTAGGCTCTTTCCTTCAGAAGGTTCTGAAGATAGAGGCCGTAACCGCTTTTCTGAAGCGGTTTCGCCAGTTCTTCCAGCTGAAGCTTGCCGATCCAGCCGGCGCGGAAGGCCACCTCCTCCGGGCAGGCGACGCGCAGGCCCTGCCGCTTTTCGATCGTCGCAATGTAGTGGCTGGCTTCGAGCAGGGAATCGTGCGTTCCGGTGTCGAGCCATGCATAGCCGCGGCCCAATAGCTCCACGTCGAGTTCGCCGCGCGTGAGATAGCTCCGGTTGACGTCGGTGATTTCCAGCTCGCCGCGTGCCGAGGGCTTGATCCGGGCGGCGATGTCGCAGACCTGCTCGTCGTAGAAATAAAGCCCCGTCACGGCATAGTTCGATTTCGGCATCGCCGGCTTTTCCTCGATCGACAGCGCCCGCCGGCGGTCGTCGAACTCGACCACGCCGTAGCGTTGCGGGTCCGTCACATGATAGGCGAAGACGGTGGCGCCGGTGGTCTTGGCGCTGGCGTTGCGGATGCGCTTCTGGAAGTCGTGGCCGTAGAAGATGTTGTCGCCGAGCACGAGTGCGCTCGGGTGGTTGCCGATGAATTCCCGGCCGAGAATGAAAGCCTGCGCCAGGCCGTCGGGGCTCGGCTGCACGCAGTAGGAGAGTTTCAGGCCCCAGCGGGTGCCGTCGCCGAGCAGTTCCTTGAAACGCGGTGTGTCCTGCGGCGTCGAGATGATCAGGATGTCCCGGATGCCGGCCAGCATCAGCGTGGTGAGCGGATAGTAGATCATCGGCTTGTCGTAGACCGGCAGAAGCTGCTTGGAGATCGCCAGTGTCGCCGGATGCAGGCGGGTTCCCGAACCGCCGGCGAGAATGATGCCTTTACGCGCTATCATGATGGCACCCTATGGTTTGGAGGACATGATCGACGCCGCGCCGCCAGTCGGGCAGCGTGAGCCCGAAGGTCCGGTGAAGCTTTTGGGTATCGAGCCGCGAATTGGCGGGGCGCCGCGCCGCGGCCGGAAATTCGGCGGTGGTGATGGGGCGGATCGCGCCGGGCGCGACGCGGACCGGGCGCCCTGCCCGCCTCGCCGCTTCGATCACATGGCAGGCATAGCCGTGCCAGGTGGTCTCGCCCGCCGCTGCCAGCTGATAGACGCCGCTTTCGGCGGAAGCCGGGTTGCCGAGCGCCTGCCGGATCGCATGGGCGCTGACATCGGCGATCAAGGCGGCGGAGGTCGGGGCGCCGGCCTGATCGGCGACGACGCTCAGCGTCTCGCGCTCCGCCGCAAGCCGCAGCATGGTTTTGAGGAAATTCGTGCCGTGGGCGCCGAAGACCCAGCTCGTCCGGAAAATCAGATGGCGCGCGCCGCTGCGGGCCAGCGCCTCCTCCCCCGCCAGCTTGCTGCTGCCGTAGACGCTCTGCGGGCCGGTGGGGTCGGTTTCCCGATGCGGGGTTTCGCCGCCGCCTTCGAACACGTAGTCGGTGGAATAGTGGATGACCAGCGCGCCGAGGCGGGCCGCCTCCTCGCCGAGAATGCCGGGGGCCACCGCGTTGACCGCCATCGCCTTTGCCGGCTCGCTTTCGGCGCGGTCGACGGCGGTATATGCCGCGGCGTTGACGAGGATATCGGGTTTCGTCTTTCGTACGACCGCGCGCAGGGCTGCGTGATCTTCAAGGTCGCATTCCCGGCGATCCATGGCGATCAGCTCGCCGAGCGGCGAAAGCGCCCGCTGCAACTCGAAACCCACCTGGCCGTTCTTGCCTGTCAGCAGCATGCGCATGGGTCAGGTCCCGTACTGCTTTCCCATCCAGCGCTGATAGGCGCCGCTGGTGGCGTTTTCGACCCAGCCCTGGTTGTCGAGATACCATTGCACGGTCTTGAGGAGACCCGTTTCGAAGGTTTCGGCCGGCGTCCAGCCGAGTTCGCGCCCGATCTTCGCGGCGTCGATGGCATAGCGGCGGTCATGCCCCGCCCGGTCCTTCACGAAGGTGATCTGCTCGGCATAGGATTTGCCGTCGTCGCGCGGCCGCAGGCGGTCGAGGAGCGCGCAGATGGTCCGCACGACGTCGATATTGGCCTTCTCGTTGCAGCCGCCGATATTGTAGGTCTCGCCGATGCGGCCGGCCTCCAGCACGCGGCGGATGGCGGCGCAGTGATCCTTCACGTAGAGCCAGTCGCGGATCTGCCGGCCGTCGCCGTAGATGGGAAGCGCCTTGCCGGCAAGCGCATTGTGGATGCAGAGCGGAATGAGCTTTTCCGGGAAATGGTACGGGCCGTAATTGTTGGAGCAATTGGTCGTCAGCACCGGCAGGCCGTAGGTGTGGTGATAGGCACGCACCAGATGGTCGGACGCCGCCTTGCTGGCCGAATAGGGGCTGTTCGGCTCGTAGCGATTGGTCTCGCGAAAGGGCGCGTCCGCCGTCTCCAGCGATCCGTAGACCTCGTCGGTCGACACATGCAGGAAGCGGAAGGCGGCCTTCGCGTCGTCGCTCAACGTGTTCCAGTAGGCGCGCGTGGCCTCCAGCAGCCGGAAGGTGCCGACGACGTTCGTCTCGATGAATTCGGCCGGTCCGTGAATGGAGCGGTCGACATGGGATTCGGCCGCGAAGTTGACGATAGCGCGGGGCGCGTATTTCGCGAAGACCCTGTCGATGGCGGCGGAATCGCCGATGCCCGCCTTCAGGAAGACGTAGTTGTCATGCCCTTCCACGCCCGCAAGGTTTTCGAGATTGCCGGCATAGGTCAGCTTGTCGATATTGATACACAATTCGTCATGGCCGGCGAGCCAGTCGACGATGAAGTTGCTGCCGATGAAGCCGGCGCCGCCCGTGACGATGATGGACATGAGCGTCTTCTTTCTCAACTGTCGGCGGTTGTTGTCGTCGGATGCGCGGTGCCGCAGATCTTGTAGGCAACCTGGGTGCGGTTGGTGGCGCCGAGCTTTTTCATGATGCTTCTGATGTGCACCTTCACCGTGCTTTCGGAGAGGTCGAGTTCCAGCGCGATGTCCTTGTTCGCCTTGCCGCGGCGAAGCGCGTCGGCGACGGCGGCCTGGCGTTCGGTGAAGGTGGGGTTTGTCTCCGCCTCGGCGGTCGGCATGACGTCGAGCGCGCGCCGCATATGCATGACGCTGCTGGCCGGGATGAACTTGCCGCCGGCAATGGCGAGCGCGATCGCCTCGATGCAGACGTCGATGCCGACGGAACTCGGAATATAGCCGCGCACGCCGAGCGCGATGATCCGCAGCACGTTGGAGAGGTTCTGATCCTCGGAGAGCACGACGACGGCGGCCGGCGCGACGGCGGCGACGACCTCCGCGATCTCCGTTTCCAGATGATCGTCGTTGCCCGTGGTGCTGCCGCCGCCGTTGAAAAGAACCGCGCGCGGCGCGCCCAGGCTCTCCTGCGCCTGCTGCAGGGCGGCCAGATCCTCGAAGGCGACGACGCGCATGCCGATGCGGTGAACGTTGAGCGCGCGCGTCAGGCATTCGCGCTCCAGCTTGCGGCGGTCGATCAGCGCCAGGAAGTCGTTGATCCCGTAAATCCGTTTCGTCGAGGTCGACAGGCGGCGGCCGGCGATGGATTTGGGCTCCGCGCCCGAGCCCATGGCCTTGTAGTGATCGACGCGCTTCTCGCTCATGGTCCCCGCCTAGCTTCGTTCGCTTGCCTTTCGGGGCTGTCGGACATGCAGCTCGATCATGCGGACGCGCTTGATCGAGCAATGCCTGGGCAGCCTCATTGATCGTGATGGAAGGTTATTTGCGGGGCATGAAAACGGATATATCTCAATAGGGTCAGAAGCCTCCGCCAAAAGCTGTATAGATTATGTATAATATCCGTTGTTTTCGCGGTTTTGCGGGATTATCCCAAGCTGAAACAGGATTTTACATTTATATTTGTGCGTGTTCCCCTGTTGTTTCTGCGGGATTACGCCTTTCGGCGGCTTTGGTACCGATTTTTGTTTCCTTTACTCGAATAGGGAAAAGCGTTTTTTTGAACGGCGAAAGAGCGTCTCTGAACGCAACCACCGGGACGTCGCCGTTTCGCGGGTTTGCCCCCGAAACCGTGACCCGCCGGGCAACAGAGGACTTCGCGGTATGCTCGCTTCAAGCGTCACATTGGGGGACGGGGTGGTCATCCACCACCCGGATCTCGTCAATCTCTACGGTTGCTCGATCGGCGCGGGAACGCGGATCGGAACCTTCGTCGAGATCCAGAAGAACGTGTCCGTCGCGGAAAACTGCAAGATTTCCAGCCATTCGTTCCTTTGCGAGGGCGTGACGATCGAGAGGGACGTCTTCGTCGGCCACGGCGTCATGTTCACCAACGACCTGCATCCGCGCGCCGTCAATGCCGACGGCAGCCTGCAGACGGATGCGGACTGGTCGCTGGTTCCGACGCTGGTCAGGCGCCGCGCCTCGATCGGCAGCAACGCCACCATCGTCGCCGGTGTCACGATCGGCGAGGGCGCGCAGGTCGGCGCCGGCGCGGTGGTGACAAGGGATGTGCCCGCTTACGCGGTCGTCGCCGGCGTGCCGGCAAGGGTGATCGGCCGCGCCAAGGACGCGCCGGTCGAGGTTCTGTCCGCAGGAGGGGCACGATGATCGGGGTTGCTGTAATCGGCTACGGCTATTGGGGACCGAACCTGGTCCGCAACTTCATGGAAACGCCGAACACGCGTCTCCTCTACGTCTGCGATCTGAGGAAGGAGCGGCTGGCGAATGTGCAGGCGCGCTATCCGACGGTCGAGATCACCGACGATTTCGAAGAGGTGCTGCGCGACCCGCGGGTCGACGCGGTGGCGATTGCCACACCCGTTTCCGCGCATTTCATGCTGGCCATGAAGGCGCTGATGGCCGGCAAGCATGTGTTCGTCGAAAAGCCGATGGCCTCGACCTCGGAAGAAGCCCGTCGCATGGTGGACGAGGCCGGGCGCCGCGGGCTGGTGCTCGCCGTCGACCACACGTTCATCCACACCGGCGCGGTGCGCAAGATGCGCGAGCTGGTCGAGACCGGGCTCGGCGACATGTATTATTACGACTCGGTTCGCGTGAACCTCGGACTCTTCCAGCACGATGTCAGCGTGATCTGGGACCTTGCGGTGCACGACCTCTCGATCATGGACTATGTGCTGCGCGAGCGGCCGGTGGCGGTATCGGCGACCGGCATGAGCCATGTGATCGGCGAGCCGGCGAACATCGCCTATCTCACCCTCTTCTTCGACAGCAAGCTGATCGCCCATGTCCACGTCAACTGGCTCGCGCCGGTGAAGGTGCGGCGCACGCTGATCGGCGGCAGCAGCAAGATGATCGTCTATGACGATCTGGAGCCCAGCGAGAAGATCAAGGTCTACGACAAGGGCATCACGCTGAACGGCAATCCGCAGAAGAACGGCGAGAAGATCCACCAGATGCTGGTGGGTTACCGGACCGGCGACATGTATGCGCCGCAGCTCGACATGACGGAAGCGCTCGGCGTGGAACTGCGCCAGTTCGCCGATTGCATCGAACGCAACGAAAAGCCGATCGCCGACGGCCATGCGGGCCTTCGGGTCGTGCGCATCCTCGAAGCGGCAACGCAGTCGCTCGCCGAGCGCGGGCGTGTCGTCGAACTCGAACAGCAAAGGCTGATCGCATGATACCGTTCCTCGACCTGAAGGCCCAGTACGCCTCCATCAAGGAGGAGGTCGATGCCGCGGCCCTTCGCGTCCTCGCCTCGACGCAATATGTGCTCGGCGAGGAGGTGGAGCTTCTCGAACGGGAGTTCGCGGCCTATTGCGGCGCCAAACATGCCGTCGCGGTGAATACCGGCACGAGCGCGCTGCATCTGGCTTTGCTTGCGGCGGGCGTCGGCCCCGGAGACGAGGTCGTTACCGTGCCGTTCACCTTCGTCGCGACGGTTTCGGCGATCTGCTATGCCGGCGCGCATCCGGTCTTCGTCGACGTCGAGCCGACGACGCTGACGATGGACCCGCGCCGGCTGGAAGCCGCGGTCACGCCGCGCACCAAGGCGATCATGCCGGTCCATCTCTACGGGCAGATGGCGGACATGGACGAGATCAAGGCGATCGCCGACCGGCACGGTCTGCCCGTCATCGAGGACGCCTGCCAGGCGCACGGCGCGGAATATAAAGGCCGCCGCGCGGGAAGCGTCGGCGTCTCCGGCTGCTTCAGCTTTTATCCGGGTAAGAACCTCGGCGCTTGCGGCGAGGGCGGCATCGTCGTCACCAGCAATGACGAGCACGCCAAGACGATCCGCATGCTCCGCGACTGGGGCCAGGAACAGCGCTATCACCATGCGCTGAAAGGCTTCAATTACCGGATGGACGGCATTCAGGGCGCGATCCTGCGCGTCAAGCTCCGGCATCTGGAAGCCTGGACCAAGGCCCGCCGGGCGCACGCCGCGCACTACAACTCGCTGCTTTCGGACGCGCGGGACGTGCGCGCACCGGTCGAATGCGCCGGCCGCCGGCATGTCTATCATATCTACGCGATCAGGAGCCGCGACCGCGACGGGCTGCAGCGCGCCCTGCAGGCCGAGGGCATCCAGACCGGGCTGCACTATCCGATCCCCGTGCATCTCCAGAAGGCCCATGCCGATCTCGGACACCGGCGCGGCGATTTCCCGCAGTCGGAGGCGGCGGCAGGCGAGGTGCTGTCGCTGCCGATGTATCCGGAACTGACGGCGCGGCAGGTGGAGCAGGTCGCCAGCGCCGTGAGGCAGGACGCCTATGTCGACTGAGCGCGCAAATATCGGCCGGATCGTGTCTGCGGTGCACGGCCGTCAGGCGCCGCCGGAGGACCCCGCCTACCGGCGTGAATTAGCCGACGAACTGAAACGCGCCTACGGCAATGCCGGGCTGATCGAGCTTTACGGCCGGTTTTCCGCCGGCGAAGGTTTTATCGACGCGCTGATGCGCTCCGCGGTCTGGCAGGCGGCCGCCCGCCGCTGCGGCGCCGGCCTCAGGGTCGGCAGCGGCGCAGGCTTCAAGCATCCCGAAACCTTCGAGATCGGCAACGGCGTCTTCATCGGGTCGCAGGCCTATATCCAGGGCCGCTACGACGGCACCTGCATCATCGGCGACAATGTCTGGATCGGCCCGCAGGCCTATTTCGATGCGCGCGATCTGATCATCGAGGAATTCGTTGGCTGGGGGCCGGGGGCGAAGGTGCTCGGATCGAGCCACACCGCCTTGCCGACACATATACCGATCGTGAGCACGGACCTCGAAATCAAGCCGGTGCGGATCGGCGCCTGGGCGGATATCGGCACCAATGCGACAGTCCTGCCAGGGGTCACGATCGGCAAAGGCGCGATCGTCGGCGCCGGCGCTGTCGTCGCCTCCGATGTCGAGCCGTTCTCGGTGGTGGCGGGCGTGCCGGCGAAATTCCTGCGCTGGCGGAACGATACGGATTCTTCGTCGTCGATATGAGAGAGGGACGGGCCTGGCCATGAAAGACAAGCGAATTCTGATAACGGGCGGGGCCGGCTTGATAGGCTCGCATATCGCCGACCTCGTGGCACTGGAAGGGCCGCGGGAAATCATTATCCTCGACAATTTCGTGCGCGGCCGCCGCGAAAACCTGAGCCAGGCGGCGAAGGGCGGCCGGCTGCGGATCGTCGAGGGCGATATCCGGGACCGCGCCCTGCTGGAAAAGACCATGCAGGGCGTCGATATCGTCTTCCATCAGGCGGCCATCCGCATCACGCAATGCGCGGAGGAGCCGCGGCTCGCCTTCGACGTGCTGGCCGGCGGCACCTTCGACGTTCTCGAAGCGTCGGTGAAGGCGGGCGTGTCGAAGGTGGTCGCGGCCTCCTCCGCCTCCGTGCTCGGCCTTGCCGAGAGTTTTCCGACGACGGAAAGCCACCATTCCTACAACAACCGCACGATCTACGGCGCGGCCAAGGCCTTCAACGAGGGGCTGCTGCGCAGCTTTGCGGAAATGTACGGCCTGCGCTACGTGGCGCTGCGCTATTTCAACGTCTACGGCCCGCGCATGGATGTCTACGGCGCCTATACCGAGGTGCTGATCCGGTGGATGGAGCGGCTTGCGGCCGGTCTGCCGCCGATCATCCATGGCGACGGCAGCCAGACGATGGATTTCGTCCATGTCCACGACATCGCCCGCGCCAACCTGCTGGCCGCGAAGTCCGATGTGACCGACGAGGTGTTCAACGTCGCCAGCGGTGAGGAAACCAGCCTGCGCGCACTGGCCGAGATGCTGAGCCGGGTCATGGGACGCTCGCTGCCGCCGCAGCATGTGGAGGCGCGGAAGGTGAACGGCGTGACCCGCCGGCTTGCCGATACCAGCAAGGCGGAACGCCTGCTCGGCTTCAGGTCCGAAATTCCAATGGAAGAGGGCCTGCGCGGCCTCGTCGCCTGGTGGCAGCAGGAACGGGCGGAAACCGGGGGAGAAGCGGCATGAGCGGCGCGGAACGGATGATCCCGGTCGCAAAGCCGGTTCTCGACGAGCGGGAAGTGGAAGCGGTCCGGCGCGTGGTGCTGTCCGGCTGGGTGACGCAGGGGCCGGAAGTGGCCGCTTTCGAGCGCGAATTCGCCGCCTTCGTCGAGGCGCCGCACGCCTGCGCCGTTTCGAACTGCACGACGGCGCTGCATCTGGCGCTGAAGGCGGTCGGCGTGAACGCCGGCGACGAGGTGATCACCGTCAGCCACTCGTTCATCGCCACCGCCAACGCCATCGCCTATTGCGGCGCCACCCCCGTCTTCGTCGATATCGAGGCGGAGGGCTACAATATCGACCCGGCGCTGATCGAGGCGGCGATCACCCCGCGCACCAAAGCGATCCTCTGCGTCCACCAGATGGGCATGCCCTGCGATCTCGCCCGCATCGTCGCGGTCGGCCGGCAGCATGGCCTTGCGGTGATCGAGGATGCCGCCTGCGCCACGGGAAGCGAAATCCTGTGGGAGGGGCGCTGGGAAAAGATCGGCAAGCCGCATGGCGATATCGCCTGCTTCTCCTTCCATCCCCGCAAGGTGGTGACCACCGGCGACGGCGGCATGCTGACGACGGCCAATGCGGAATACGACCGCAAGTTCCGCCTGTGGCGGCAGCATGGCATGAGCGTGCCCGACACCGTCCGGCACGGCTCGAAAGAGGTGATCTTCGAAACCTATCCCGAAGTCGGCTACAATTACCGGATGACCGACCTGCAGGCGGCAATCGGCCGCGAGCAGTTGAAGCGCCTTCCCGAACTGGTCGCCCGGCGGCGGGAACTGGCGGCGCTCTACAGCGAACGCCTCGGCGCGCTCGGCCTCGGCATCCCCTTGGAACCCGATTGGGCGCGGACGAATTGGCAGAGCTATTGCGCCGAACTGCCGGTCTCGTGCGACCAGAAGGCGACGATGCAGGCGCTGCTGGACCTCGGCGTCTCCACCCGGCGGGGCATCATGAACTCCCATCTGGAGCGGGCCTATGCGGATGCGGGCTCCTACCGGGCGGCGGGCAGCCTCGCGCGCAGCGAGGCCGCGCAGCAATCGACGATCATCCTGCCGCTGTTCGCGCAGATGACGGAGGCCGACCTGTCGGTCGTCGTCTCGGCAATCGGCGATGTGTTGCGCCCGGCGGACCGGCGATACGCCGGCTAAGAGGCGCCCAGCATCGTCGTGCAGGTCACGGTGCAGCTCTTGCTGAAGCTCGGGCGCACGGGCGCAGCAATGCGGTCGAGATCGCTTGCGAGCTGCGGGTCGGTGCGGCGGAAATGGCCCTCAAGCGGGTCGATCCATTCGACTATGTCCGGGCGCTTTTCCTGCTTGACCCCGACACGGCTTTCGATCCGGTCGGGATGCTCGAAGCTCTCGGCGGAAAAGCGGGCGACGGTCGAGAGCTTTTCTTCCTCCTCGCGGGAAAGCCGCACGCCGTTGGCGTCGGCCAGCCGCACGAGGATCGTAAGCGGCTGCATCGCATAGTTCTGGTAGTGCAGCGATTTGCCGCCGCGCTGCATCTCGCGCATCAGGCTGCCGTCCGCATTGGCCTCGGCCAGCGCCGCGCGCAGGATGCCCATCGACCAGTCGAAGCGCTTCCGGTCCTCCAGATGAACCGCGAGCACCCCGACGGCGGCGGCGGCCCAATAGCGGTGGTTGCTGTTGCCGTCGAGCCATTGCTCCTTCTTCGGGCGCGGCGTCGCGGGCGGGGTGAACTCCGCCATGACGACGTCGGAGAGCGACCGGAACCAGGGCTCGATCTTCGCCCTCGCCTCGGCCGGCACAGCTGAGATTTCCGCCGCAGTCTCATAGGCATTGGCAAAGCCGATCACCGTCCAGATGATCACGAGCACGGCTTGCCGGTGATAGGTCGGGTTGTTCTCGTCGAGATTTTGCAGCAGCGCGCCGGCATCGGCCCATGTCTTCAACTGAGTCAATATACAGTCGGCAATCTTCGGGCGGTCGTCCGCATTCGTCGCTGCGGCCTTTACCAGCGCGGTCAGGATTTTCTTCTCCCGGTCGGGCGCCTTGGTGCGCTCGACATAGTCGGCCATCTTCTTCTGATCGACGACCGACTGGGTCGCGCCCGCGGCGTAGAAGGTGTGCATGTTCGACATGTCCACCAGCGGCGCGACCGGCGCGGGGCAGGAGAAGGCGGGCGCCTTCTCTGTCGCCTGCGCCGGCGGCAGGCGGAACATGTAGTGCAGCGATGCCGGCTGCTGCGCAAGGCCGGCGGCGGGAAGTGCAAGGCTGAGGCAAAGCGAGACGCCGCATCCACGAAAAATTCCTTTAAATCGCATCCCTCACCTCGCCGCCGACGTCTGGTAGTAGCTGCTGTAGCGCGAGTAGTAATATTCGCTGGAGCCGAACTCGCGGTAGAGCTTGAGCTTTTCGGTATCGACCTTGTTGAGGATCACCCCGAGGCATTTTTCCGCGATGATCGGATCGGTGCCGAGCGTCTGGCGCACGACGTTGCGCGCCGTCTTGCCCCATTCGACCACGACGATGAAGCCGTCCACCTTGCTCGCCACCGCGCGGGCGTCGACGACAGGCCCAAGCGGCGGCAGGTCGAGGATGACGTAGTCGAATTGCGCCGTCGCCGTGGAGAGCAGCTGCGCCATGCCGCCGGAGGCCAGAAGCTCGGCGGAATGGGGGATTCTCTGCGTGACGACGGCCGGCAGGAAGGCGAGCCGCGTTTTCGGGTTGAGGAGGAGCAGGTCCTGGACCGGCTTCTCGGAGAGCACCGCCTCCAGCACGCCGGCGTCCGCATGGCGTCCGAGCGCGCGCGTGGCGCCGGGGTTGCGCAGGTCGGCGTCGATCAGCAGCGTTCGCGCTCCTTGGGAGGCCAGCAGCTCGGCGAAATTGATCGCGACCGTCGATTTCCCCTCGCCCGGCAGCGTCGAGACGATGCCGATCACCTTCGATTTGTGATTGATATGGAGGTCGGCCGCGATCTTGGCGCCGCGCAGCGTCTCGGCAAAGGCCGAAAGCGGGTGTTCGATGACATAGTCGGCCAGCACGCTCGGCTTGCGGATGGCGCGCGGATGCAGGTCGGCGGCGGCCGGCTCTGCGCCCGCCACCAGTTCCTCGCCCTCCACCAGCGGCGCGATGCCGAGGAATTCGAGGCCGAGAACGTCGCGCACCTGCTGGCCGGTGCGGAAGAAGCGGTCGCGGAACTCGCGGAAAGCGCCGATGCCGGTGCCGGCGGCGAAGCCGGCGACGAGGGCGAGCGCCAGCGAAAGCGGCACCTTCGGCTTGCTCGGGCTGTCCGGCGGCGTCGCGCGGTTGATGACGCGCGCCTCGGTGATCGGGAACGACTGCTGCTGGATCGCTTCCTGATAGCGCTGCAGGAAGGTCTGGTAGAGGTTCTTGTAGGTGTCGGCCTCGCGCTCCAGCTCGCGCAACTGCACCTGCGTCTCGTTGGCGGTCGCGCTGGCACCGGTGGCGCTGGCGACGCTGTCGGTCAGCGTCTTCACGCGGGCCTTGGCGACGTCCAGCTCGCTTTGATAGCTCTGCGAGATGCGGGTCAGTTCCTCGAAGAGCAGGCGCTGGTATTCCTTCATTTCGTTGCGCAGGCGCACCGCCTGCTCGTGGTCCGGCCCGAGCCGGGCCGACAGTTCCGCCTCGCGCTTCGAGGCGTCCAGAAATTTGCCGCGCAGCTCGTTGGAAATCTGGCTCGCCAACACGTCGGAGACGATGGCGCCGGGATTGCCGCTGTCGATGATCGACTTGATGCGGTCGTATTTCGCCTGCGCCTGCGCCATCTGCGCCTGCGCGGCAATGAGCTGGCTGTTGAGTTCGGTAAGCTGCTGGTCCGGCACCAGCACGCCGGCAGCCCCCGGCGTTCCGCCGGTGGCGACGAGGCCGTTGGCGGTGCGAAACTTCTGCACCGCAAGGTCGCTCGCGAGCGACTTCTGCCGAAGCTCGTCGATGCGGGCGAGCAGCCATTCGCTGGCGCGGCGCGTGGCCTCGTATTTCGAATTGAGCTTGTCGGTGAGATA